>Ga0306923_10000408_pt1 | contig 33315 bp, 35 predicted proteins | sample sta12Can44000108_FD_203841 | JGI IMG/M metagenome (GOLD analysis project Ga0306923, IMG submission 203841) | Lab enrichment of tropical soil microbial communities from Luquillo Experimental Forest, Puerto Rico - statanox.12C.anox.44.000.108 (v2)... | ecosystem: Environmental > Terrestrial >... | reverse complement strand
AGCCCTCTAGCACATGATGCCCTATCGGCACGACTCATCGAGCGCGCCGGATTCAAGACTTTCAATATCGGCGGTTCGGCGATGCTAGCCGCGCGCTATGCGTTGCCGGATCTCGGGCTCGCCGGCTCCGCCGAGATGTTGGCAGGAATCCGCGACATCGTGGGAGCATCGACACTCCCCTGCCTTGTAGATGCCGACGATGGATATGGTGATGTGAAAAGCGTCGTACGAACCATTCAGGGATACGAAACGGCCGGCGTTTCGGGAGCATTGCTCGAAGATCAGTCACGGGAGGCCAAGCAGCCCGGCGCGGCGTCAGCGCGCAGCGTCGTTCCGCTCGAGATCATGGAGCAAAAACTGAAAGCTGCAATGGAGGCTCGGCGCAATCCAGATTTTGTCATCATTGGCCGCACGGATGCCTATGGCGCAGAAGGCCTAGACGCCGCAATCGAACGCGCCGAGCGATTCCTGCACCTGGGTGCCGACGGAATTTTCGTAGCCGGGCTGAAGACGCCGGAGGACTATGTCCGGGTCGGCAAAGCATTCAAAGGGACCTGGAACTGCGCCGCGATCTTCGAGGTGGCAGCGACGCCGTGGCTGACGCCGGCCGACCTCTTCGATATGGGATTTTCCCAGGTTGCTTTTCCCAACATCCTGATCGGACGCGTGGCAAAAGCGGTGGAGCAAGGCTTGCATCGCCTTAGTCAATTGGCCGCCGGCAAAGACAGCGCCTTCAAAAACGGCGAGCAGGAAATGGCGCTGCAAAGCCTGGTCGAGGCCATCGATCTAAAAAAGTGGAACGCGCTGGAAAAGAAATATCGCTAGCCGTGATGCAGCCGGCGATCGATGACGAGTAGGGCCATATTCACGCTCGCCGCCAGCGCGACCAGCAGGAACGTGACCGACATGATCAACTCAATATTGTACAGGCTGATCGCGCTCATCAGCATATAACCTAGTCCGCGTTGCGCGGCGAACATCTCACCGAGTACGGTCCCGATCAGCGTCAGCGAAAAGCCGACACGAATGCCGGTGAAGATCTCCGGCACCGCCGCTGGGAACAGAATCTCGCGCACCATGACCGCCGGGCTGAGCTTCAGGACACGGCCCGTCTTGATCAAAATCGGTCTGGTCGTGCGAACAGCGTTGAGGGTGAACAGCGCAACGGGGATGATCCCGTGAATGGCGCCGAATGCAATTTTCGCAGATATACCGATTCCAAAGGCCAGAAGAATGATCGGGTAAAGCGTGATCTTCGGTATCGAATAGAGCGCGACCAGCATCGGCTCCATCGCCTCGCCGGATAAGCGATGCAGACCGAGGGCAAAGCCGATGAGGAGCCCGAGTATGACCGCTATCGCGAGCGCGACCGCGAAAGCCTTCAGTGAATCGGCAAGATGGAGCCAGAAAAGATCCGTTTGCATCAGCTTGCCGAGAAAATTGACCGTTTGCCAGGGCGAACGGAGGGCAACGTCGCCGACGACGAGATAGGCCAGCTCCCAAAACAGGAACAGGCCGACGATCAGGACGACAGTATTCCGAAACGTCGCATTTTCCTGCGGTCGCATCAGGCTTGTCCTCGTCTTACGAGCAACATCCTCTCCCAACGCGAGAGCAGACTATTGGCTGCGATCGACAGCAGCAAAATGAGCAGGATGAGCGGGTACATCGTCGCGTTATCGAAGTTTGTATAAGCATAGCTGATTTCATAGCCCATGCCGGACCGCGCCATGATGAATTCAGAGCCGATGACTCCGATGAACGCATAGGCGAGCGCCAGTTTGGCTGCGGTCAAGAGGTACGGTGCGCAGAAGGGGAGCGTGATGTGGCGCGCTGTCTGCAGTGCATTGAGCCCGCTCACTCGCGCTGTTTTCTTCAACACTGGCGACACGCGGTCGAGGCCATTGAGCGTGGTCATAATCACGGCGACGACGGCCAGCATGAATCCGATCAGGACCTGCGGTCCGTCGCCGAGGCCGAACATGACGATGAACAACGGATAAAACGCAAAAACTGGGATGGCATAATATGTCGCAAACAGCGGATCAAGGATCTCACGCGTGGTCTTGTGACCATGCAGGATTGTGCCGATGATCACACCGACCAGATAAGCCGAGGCAAATGCCACCAGCACGTTCACAAGGCTCTTGCCAATCTCATCGAAATAACGCCCGGCTAGCAGCATGAGGAAGAGATCGCGAAGAATAATGTGAGGCGCCGGCATTGTGATCTTGTCGATGACGCCGGAGAGGCACAGCGCTTCCAGCAGCAGGATAAAGCCCGCGACGACCGTTATCTGGTAGAGCCGCAGCCTGCTCATGCGCCGTTACCCTGCTCGTCCCATCGTCTTTAGAGATTCCTCGCGTAAAGTCTTCCACAAGCGGCTGGTCAGGGCCCCGAAATTCTCACGCTCAACGATGCGGCTGTCGCGCTCGCGCGGCCAGCCGGTCTCGACAAGGTCGATCGTCTTGCCCGGCCGCGCAGACATGACGACGATGCGATCTGCCAGCATCACAGCCTCGTCGAGCGCATGCGTGATCAGAAAGACAGTGGCCCCTGTTTGACGCCACAGCCGGAGTATCTCATCACCCATCAGCAGCCGCGTTTGCTGATCCAGCGCGCCGAATGGCTCATCGAGCAGGATCAGACGCGGCTTCGCCACGATGGTCCGCGCGATGCAAACGCGCTGGCGCATGCCTCCTGACAGTTGCGCCGGGTAGCTGCGCGCGAAGTCGCGCAAGCCCATCATCTCGATGACCGCAGCAGCTCGGCGCGCTTTTTCGGCCTTGTCGATGGTCGTTCGCCGCAAGCCGAATTCGACATTCTCGATCACATTTAACCAGGTGAAGCAGGCATCTTCTTGGAAAACGACGCCGACGCCTTCCGGAACGTTGTCCCCGATCGCGTGTCCTTCGAATTCAATCTCTCCTGCGGTCGGAGCGGTCAGTCCCGCAATCAGCTCAAGAAGCGTCGATTTTCCGCAGCCGGACGGCCCGACAACGGCGAAAAATTCGCCCTTCCGAATTTCAAGGTCGATTGGTCCGAGAGCATGCACCGGATTCACGTTCGCCGCGGCGGGAAATACTTTTGTCACCCCGCGCAACGTCACTTGGGCCGTCACCGCCACGGTCACCCCGATCATCCTCCACTGCGCGGCTTTTACTTCGCTTTCTTCAGGTCATCCGGCAGGAAGCGTATATCGATGACCTTGGATAGATCGATGTCGCCGGTTAACGCGCCGACGCTTTTCTGTACCTCAATGATGCGCTTCATTCCGTCGAGATGGATGTCGCCCTCGCCCCAATAAGGAATGCCCTCGGTAGTGCTGCTGATCAGATTCTTGATGGCGCTTGTTGCGACTTCGGGTGTGATATTGAAGGGCTTGGCGATGATCGCGCCTGCCTCCTCGGGGTGCTCCCGCATGAACTGAATGGCGCGTCGGCGCGCGCGTATCACGGCCGCGATGAAATCGCCGCGCGTCGCAACCGCCTGAGCCGTCGCCACACCGACGACGTTATCGAGTGGAGGTAATGCATCCGAACCGGAGATGAGCACACGGAACTGGTCCTTCACCTTCGACCACAGCGGCTCGGTCACGGGAGCGACGTCGATCTGGCCGAGCTCGAGCGCGGCCACCATCGGGCCGAAGCCGCCGGTTTTCACCAGCTCTGCATCTTCCGGCTTCAGGCCGGCTTTCGCGAGCATAAGAATGTCGAGCGCCTGACTGGTCGACCGCGGATTGGTGTAGCCAATCTTCTTGCCTCTCAGATCCGCGATTGTCTTGATCGGGGAGTCCTTCTTCACCAACCAAGCAAATTCCGCGATCGTAAGGACGTTATCGCTGACGATCCTTAGATCGGCGCCTTGCTGAATGGCGACGGCGATCGCGCCGGGGTTGGCCTCTCCATAAGCAACACCAGACATGGCATTGCGAACTGAGGTGCCCCCGCCTTCTGACGCAATGATGTTGGTGACGTTGGCGCCCTCTTCCTGAAAATATCCTTTGGCCAAGGCAACGCCGAACGGCATCCCATTCGCGGACGAGCCATAATTACCGATGGCGATAGCTTCTGCACTGGCTACGTTGACCGCGATGAGCAGCGCGAATGACGGAAAGGCGAGACGAGAAAAAATTTGACCAACCACCGCATCCTCCCCCATTTTTTGAACGTAAAGCAGCTTTGCCACAGGGTATTATGTTCAGCCATTATTATGCCAATCAGGCGGGACCGGATTCAATCAATTCATTGGTGTTTGATCGCTCCTGACCAAAGACGCGATTCGACAGAGGTTTTGCGCTGGCAATGCATGAATAGGCTTTTCATGAGATGCTGCTGGCAACTTGCAATTGGAGTCCAAACAATGATCGGCAAGCGGGTTGTCGGTTATGTGATCTACGTGCGATTGAGCGGCGGTCGCGCCGAACGCAGGAGCCTTTTGAACGTCATTAAAGTCCGGCTACGCCGAGTCTGGCCGCTATAGGCTAGATACTGATGGACGAATGCGATCGCCATGCTTCCCTCGCCCACAGCTGACGCAACGCGCTTGACTGGGCTGCTGAGCCGAACATCTCCACATGCGAAGATCCACACAAACCGGGACATCGTATCGACTTCGACTACCCGATTGGAAGGGGAGTCCAAACCGGTTCGAAAGTGCGCTTTGGGTCAAAAACGGACTTGCGCTGCAATAGGGTCTGCTTTGGGCCAATAGCGTGACTATCCGATCACCTCGTCGGCCCGAGCGAGCAGGGCGGGCGAAATCGCAAGGCCAAGTACACCTGCGGTTTTCAGATTGATGACCAGCTCGAACCTGCTCGGTTGCTCAGCGGGAAGGTCCGCCACTTGAGCGCCCTTCAGGACGCGTGCGAGCAGTCGGGCAATGGCTTGATAAACGTCGTTGCGAAACGGTCCGTAAGACATGAGGCCGCCTGCCCTCGCTGACTCTCCCCACTGATAGATCGCAGGCAGTCGGTGCGCGGCCGCCTGATCAATGATGGGCTGCCGCAAGGCGTGAAGTAATGGCGAGGCCAGGACGTTCAGGCCATTTGCACCCCATGCCTGCGCCGCCTCGAATGCCTTGCTCAGAACTTCGCCGCCTGTCACATCGTGCACCTGCAGCTCTACGCGCAGCGTCTCGGCGACGCTTCTAAGCGTCGGCAGATGAAAGGAGCCGGTGGCCGGGTCCCAGAGAACGGCGACGCGGGATATCGAAGGCGCGGCCTCTTTGAGTACCTCAAGTCGCTTCGCATTTAGCTCTGAAGCAAGAATACTGACCCCCGTCACGTTGCCCCCGGGATGGGCCAGACTCGCAGCGTGTCCCTCGCCCACAAGGTCATCGGTGCCGGCGATGATTGGGGTCGTTGGCGCCTGCTTTCGAACTGCCTGGATAGCGGCGTCGCCAATGGCGACGATCGCATTGAGCCTGAGTTGCGCCAGATCAGCTGCCAGAACAGGGATGCGCTCGGTTTGACCGCCGGCATAGCGCCACTCAACAACAATATCGCGATCCTCCTCGATCCCCAGGTCATGGAGAGCCTGCCCCATTCTGTAGCCAGGATCTGTGGCGGCGTATGGTTCGAGGATACCGACTCTGGGTAGAGTGCCCGACTGCTGCGCGCGTGCCGCGAACGGCCAGGTGGCGACCGAACCGATAGCTTTGATAAACTCTCGCCGTCTCATTGAGCCCCCGAGGCGAAGGACAGGGCATCGTATCGGGCTGCTTCAGCACGCATGAATAAAATTGGCATTAATGTGAGAGTCGCGATGTCGGCTTTGGGCCATTAGCCGAGCTGTTTCAGTGGCGGCATGAACGCAGCTTTGATTGTCTGGTTACGGCGCCGCTCGCGTGCACTCGCTCTTGCGCAATAAAATATAGGATGCTTCCTGCGCCTTATTCAGCCCTGGCAACGATCGGGCATTCCTCTGCTCGCCGCGTACAAGCTCATCTGGGTCCGGAGATGTGGTCTAGGTTCCCTTTATTTATTGTGATGGGGTCGGCAGCCGTTGTCATTGCCGCCTTATACCTTACCTACCGGCTGGTTGATCCGCTGCCACCGCGTCACTTCGCAATCGCGGCCGGGATGGCAGGATCCGGGTACGACAACTTTGCGAGGCAATACGCTCGCATACTTGCGCGCCAAGGTGTTGAGCTGGAGATTCGCAACTCTGTTGGCGCAGTAGAGAATCTCAATCTGCTGCGTGATCCAGCCTCTGGGGTCCAGGCTGCCATAACTACCTTCGGCTTCACGAACCAGGCCGATGCGGACATACTCTACTCACTAGGTGGAATATTCGATGCGGCTATATTCATTCTTTACAGGAACGCGGAGCCCATTACGCAATTTGCACAATTCCGGGGCAAGCGCCTTTCCATCGGCATGCCGGGGACCGCGCTACGATCACTCATCTTACAGGTTTTAAAAGCTACTGACGCGTTGGATGCTTCCGTCCATCTCTCGGATTTGGAGCCCACCGACTCAATCGACGCGTTGATCGCAGGCGAAATCGATGTGGCGATCATTCCTCAGCTAGACCGCACCCCTTTGCAGCGCGTGCTTGACACCCCCAGCATCCGCTTAATGAGCGTGGCGCAAGCCGAAGCCATCGCCAAAACGGTCCCCGGGCTAAAGCATGTCGTGTTATGGCAAGGCCTCATTGACCTAAGCCGCGACATCCCGAATTCGGACGTTCACCTAATTGCCTCCGAAAACAGATTGCTCGTGCGAAAGGATCTTCATCCTGCCTTACAGTATTTGCTGCTCGAAGCCATGCGCGAAGTCCACTGGCCAGCAGGTACTTTTAATCGCCTCGGTGAATTTCCGGCCGAACAACCCCATGATTTGCCCCTCTCGGGAACGGCAGAGGCATTTTACCGCTCGGGCCCGACCTTGTGGCAACGCTACACGTCCTTCTGGCTTACCTCACTGCTCAATCGAATTGCGTTCTTTGTCATTCCAGTCGTCGTCGCGCTCATTCCGGTAGTCGGCTTCGCGCTTACGTTCCACAGATGGCTCCACATTCGGCGTATCGATCGCTTCCCACCGGGTTCAAGGAAGCCTCGAAACTGAGCTTGCCAGGAGTGCCGATAAGTTGGGGGTACTCGAGGACAACATAAGAATTTCGAAGGATCGCGTCGCTCGAAGCAACGCCGAATTTGTGCAACTCGCGGCAAAAGCCACTGCTCGGCATGGGTGTCGTGTCGCAACGCCGCATGAGGCGCGTCAGATTCTCGGTTTACAAGCCTAGATTTTCAAACTTGCCGACCGCTTGGCCCAAAGCGGATATGAGCTTGTGCAGTGCAAGAGTCTGCTTTTGACCCAAAGCGGACATTCACTTTTGCAGCGAAATCGCACGTGAAGGCCCAGCCTTATGATTGGAGCCTCTGCTTTGTGTCAATCTGTTCCCCCACGCGCCTCTTGATAGGGGACACATTGCGATTGGCTTCCTTCCCGATTGTCATCTGCATTTTCTGTCTTAGGCATGAGCGTTAGCGGGTCGCGGAATTCCAGCAGCGATTGGCCCCCCTCTATGTGGAGGTCAGGTCGCACCAAAGATACGAAAAGAAAAACTGCGACAATGAACACGATGTCGATGACGATTGCCACTTGCACGGGTCTCTCCGACTCAACGTCCGGCAACACCTTGACCGTTAGTCGATCTTGTTTTCGCCATGTGAGTTCTCGTCGTAATCGGGGATCAGATGTCTGTATCGATCAATCACTGCGGCTGCTTTTCGGCGCTGCGATTCATCAATTGCAAGGTATATTCTGGCCAAAAGGTTTTTGAACTGAACCGCCAGCTTGTTGCCTGCGCGGACAGCAGAGACGCCAACAGACGTGTTTTGCGTGATTGACACTCAATCCACCAGCCACATCTGATCTTGGCTAAAGGCTTCATTCTTATCAGCGGCCCACCACAGGGACGCTACGAACAGTGTGACAATGGCCACTTCGAGCGCGAGAACTCCGATTTTTTTCAAAATAGCTCCTCACGTTAACGCCGGAGCTCAATACCTCGGCATCTAGCGGAGGTCTTGCAGAACTCCTGTATTTTTCCCTGATTTTTTGGTGATGCGAGCGTCGGCACAAGTGGGAGAAATCCGATGTTTTTCTTGATCTACTCTGCCTTGATGCCGGAGGTCTGAATTACCTTCGCCCATTTCGGGATTTCGATCTGGATGCGGTTGGAGAATTCTTCCGGCGTGCTGTCGACGGTATCAAACCCTAGCGACGCAAGTTTTCAGGCCCCCACGAAGTATGAGGTGGTGATCAATCTCAAAACCCCCAAGGCGCTCGGCCTTACCGTGCCGCCAACGCTGCTCGCCTGCGCCGACGAAGTGATCGAAAAGAACTCATCGAATAGGTGATGTCCGCTATTGGCCCAAAAGCGAACATCCGAATTCGCGCTGCACACCTCTGCTTTTGACCCAAAGCGGACATTGGCTTCAGGGCCGTTTCGTCCCAACAGCGTAAATTGCGTTCATTTCGACGCGACCAATTCTGTTTTCTTGCAGCCAACCGACATTGTCGGCTTTCACTCGCGCTGCCGCTTCCGGACCCATTTGCTCGATTGTCCAACGCAGCCCCGTACCAAGTGCGATGGTCCACCAGTCATCAGCTGAACGGAGCGCCTGAACGCCGTCTTCTGCGATGACCTCAGCATCTTTAACGCCCCCATCCTGGAGCAATTTGCGAACAGACACGACATCGGTAATTCGATCCCATGGGTTGAACGCGTTCACAAGATCTGGACGTTCCTTGCCCAATGCGACGAACCAACGCGCGTAAGCTGGTTCACAAAACCGAGGACCCCACGTAGTCACGGCTAGCTTTCCACCGGGTCGCACCATGCGCCACAGCTCGCTAACTAGGCTCTCCATGTCCGGAACAAAGAAAATCGAGAAAACGCTAACGACCGCATCAAAACTTTCGTCCGGATAATTGAGGGCGGTCATGTCTGCCAGTCGAAACTCAACATTGTCGAGGCCCGCTGCTCGCGCCTTCGCACGCGCTTGGTCGAGTAAGCGCATGGCTAGATCAATTCCCACTACAGATCCGTTCTTGCCGACGGCGTGCGCGGCGGGTAACGCCGAGGCCCCAGTCCCGCAACCAACATCGAGCACTTTTGCACCAGAGTGCAACTTCAGATTGGCTACGGTGCGCTTGCCAACGCGATCCCAAAAACCGAGCGGCTCATCGTCAAAATGGTCGGCCGCCGCATCGTAAGTCGCGGCAGCCTTCTCCTTGGCCTTCTTTAATGGGTCGTCCACGCCGCCCTCCGGCAAGCGTTGGTCCAGAGCGCAAGATTACGCATTCGCGAAGCTTTGTTGAGTGTCCGCTTTTGGCTAAAGCGGACATGAGCTAGTGGACCGCACATGTCCGCTTTTTGGAAGTAAAGCGGACATGCACCGCCTATCTGGTCTCAATCGCGCTTAGTGAGATCAGCTATTTTGCCGGGCCCAAGGCTGCGTCTCATTGCTTTCAAGCGCTGCGCCTCTTTATCGAGAGCATCAATTTTTTCATCGACTCGAGTCATTTTTGTTTTCGGAGTCTCAGTGCCACGTAGCTTGTCGAGCGCTTGACCAACGGAAAGTTTGGTCGTTTCAGCCATGACAGTCCTATAAAAATCCCGGCACTAGGCCGGGGGCGCGACGGGGGCGAGTGCCTCGTGCTTAGCTGGAAAGGATTACCAGCGCTCGCCCCGTCGCAAGATTTGCTGTCTCTCTACGGTGCCAATCTTCCCCGGCACTGTGGTGGGTCACGACGTAGCAAGCCCGTGACGTCTCACCTCGTCGCGCATTAACAATGCAAACAGCCGCGCTAGTGAGTCAACGGCTCCAAAACAAAAACCCCGGCACTGTGGCCGGGATGCGACAGAGCAAAACGGAGTGCGTGGTACTGCTCCACCATGACAGGGCCTAGACACTTAGCGCGAAAAAAAGCCCCCGCGCGGTGGAATGGGCACAAAGGGGTCTTCAAGAATCCGAGATCGCCGGCAGCCACAAGAGCGAAGGAAGGACGAGCAACTATTGACTTTTCTTGCCACCCCAGTCCCGCCGAGCCACACCATCGCCTAGCCTTTTCCGTTGGGGATAAGAAAGTCCCGGCCAGCGGGCGGGCGATCTAAGCTGTTATGTTAGATGTGTTTCAACGCGGTCCCATTTATGGAGGACGAGCCATGAACGATCCACAAGTAGGCTGGATTGCGGCCATTATCATCGGCGGTGTCGCAGGCTGGCTGGCAGAACAATTCATGAAGAGTGACATGGGACTCATCATGAATATTGTGCTCGGCATCGTCGGAGCGGCTGTTGCGAGCGCCATTTTGGGCTTCTTTGGGGTCAATCTAGGAGGATGGCTCGGCTACTTGATCGCCGGATTTATCGGCGCGTGTTTGCTGATTTGGATCGTTCGGGCAGTACGTGGGACGCGGCCAGCTTGACCCGGATTTACTGGTCAAAGTTTCGTTGAGGGAATGGCTGCCGCTTCTAATTCTCCCCCAAGCCGATGGAAGCGGTGGCAGGGGTCGCCGCTCTTTGACGTGGCAGCGGTGACCCTCTTATTTCTGAGAAAGCTCTAAAGCACCTCCCGCAAATCCGGACACCGCGCGCTTTGGCGCGCCGTGGATGTCCGCTTTCGGGGGTAAAGTTCGCGGAAATCACGATGATTTTGCCGCCAAGATTTTGCAGTGCACGCGTGTCTGCTTTTGGCCCAAAGCGGACATACCGAGTTGCCCCGCACATGTCCGCTTTCGGAAGTAAAGCGGACCTACTCAACGCAAGGCGACATGTGTGCTTTTGACCAAAGCGAATATTCGACCATCCGCGGCCCGGGCTGATATTACGACGCGAGAAAAGCTTCCGTCTCGTCGAGAAATTTCTGCCAGGCTGGTTCACCTTCCAGAAGCGCATGATTGCGGCTTTCAAGCGCGACGAATCTCGCGCCCGGAATGCCGGCTGCGAGCGTGCGGCCTTCATCAAATGGAATCCACGCATCATTACGGCTGTGAAGGACCAGCGTCGGCACCGTAACTTGCGGGAGCATGTCGGTAAGGTCAACATTCGAGATCGCCTGCATGATGCGGACGGCGTTCCCGGGCGAGGTCGTAATGCGTTGCAGGTCGTTCCACCATTGCATCTGTTCAGGTGTCCCGTCCGGGACGAATGTCGAAGTGAAAAACTGTCTAAACGCCGGATTTTCACGACCCCAGCCTTGCTGGACGAGTGACAGTTGCGTCTTGAAACCTTCTGGGTCGCGCTTGGCCCTGCCGTGAGCAAATCCGCCAAGCAAAACCAGATGACTGACGCGCTCGGGATGATGAATTGCGTAGACAATCGAGACCGCGCACCCTTGCGAAATGCCAAGTAGCGCGAAGCGGTTCAAGCAGGCCGCTTCGACAACGCTTTCGAGATCGTGCACAAAAGCTTCGAAAGAGATATCGTCGACGTCCCGATCGGAAAGCCCGTTGCCGCGCTCGTCGTAACGGATCAGTCGATGTTGTCCGGCAAGCTTGCGGAAGAGATTGCTCCAGATCGGACTCTGCCAATCGTATTCGAGATGGTTGAGCCAGTTAGCGGCTTTGACCAAAGGCGGACCTTGTCCGGCAATGGCGTAGGCGATCCGGGCGCCATCGGACGCGGTGCAAAAGCGAACTTCCTGCTGGGGTATTGCCCGCGCAGGTCCCAGGGCTTCTTTTGAATCCGAGGCTGTCACCTCGCCACGAAACCTGAAGCCCTTGCGAGCGATTGTCCGGATCAGACGCTGCTGCTTGCCGCTGTCGCCGAGCGCTTTGCGAGCTGCGTTTATACGGCTATCCAGCGTCGAATCGGAGACGATGCGGCCACCCCAAACCGAACCAATTAGATCGTCCTTGCTGACCACGCGATCGCGGTTTTCGATGAGATAGACCAAAAGATCGAACACCTGCGGCTCGATCGAAACAACCCCGCCGCCGGCGCGCAGCTCGCGGCGCTCGCTGTCAAGCGTGAAATCCTCGAACGAAAACCGCACGTTGTCGCCCCGCAACCATCTGCTGCCAAATCATACCGGCTGGGCGGTCTAAAGCGAAATCAAGACTTCCTCAAGGACGTATCAAGCGCAGCCCAAAGTCTTTCGGGCGCGCGGCGTGCATGTACACAGGACAGACACACTAATGGAGATTGTTATGAGCACGATTTGCAATGCGCCGGCTGCGGCGCAACGGACAGGCCGGGAGTCGTGGCCTAGTGTGGTGGCTGCCACCATGAAGCGACGGTGGATGGCCTACACCACTTGGCGCACCCAGCAGGCGGCGATTGCTCGGCTTTGGTCGATGTGCGACTGGGAGCTCAAGGACATAGGGCTCGCTCGCTCCAATATTACCGACGTCATGAGGGATCAGGCGTTACGCGGTCGCGCGGCTAACGGGCCCGGCCGCTGGTCGCTTGAGTCGATCAAGCCACAACGGGTGATGAGCAAACAAAGCACCCTTGCCATATTAGCGCACATTGTCCGCTATTGGCACAAAGCGGACATGAGTTAGTGCGCGGCACATGTCCGCTTTTGGGGGTAAAGTGAATTCGACCACTTGCGGGAATTTCGCTTTCGCGGTCGCTTTCGGGACTAAAGCGGACATGAGTTGGTGCACCGCACATGTCTGCTTCTGACGCAAGGCGGACACCTGCAGGGTTTGCCCATCCTTGTGCGCGGAGGCGAGGGCGTCACGTGAACTTGTTGACGGCCTCATGCATGGCGCGGCAGTGCCGGACGACATTGTCGTGAGTGCTTACGAATTGCTTGAGCGGCGTATCGATGTCGTAAAAATAAATGTTGGCGATGAAGCCATATATGCTGGCATCAATGCTGGTGGGTGACGCACCATGCAGATAGTCGTTCAGGGGGATAAGATTGGCAAGCGCCTCGAGATCGGCGAGCCCGCGCGCCATTGCGGCGGCGGGCTCGTAGCGGCCGATCCCTTGATAGTAGTACCGCTTGGAATTGAACTCCTGCGCCTTGGCTAACCCTTCTTCTGTCAAACTCGGATGTTCACGGAGCAAGGCGTCACGAAACGCATGCCAGTAACGTTCATCTTTCCAACGCGAATACGACATTACCCAATAGAGGTCGTCGAGCATGCGGGTAATTAGAAGGTTCGTAGTTCGCTGTGCCGGCGTCAACGCTGCATCTATCGTGAGCCGGTATTTTTGCGTGAGATAGGCAAGGATGGTCTCACTATCGCCGACTATATCGTCGCCATCGACGATATAGGGCAGCTGACTGCGAGGAGCTTTTGAGGCATCAAAAATATGCTCGTGGCGAAACGACACTCCAGTCAACTTGAGAAATGCATATAGCTTCAGGCCATAGCCGTTATTGTCGGCGATGCCGAACAGCGTGGGGTAGGAGTAGAGCGTGAGCATGATGGCTTACCATTGAAGTCGAATCAATTATCGTGGGCGACAAAGCTAAGACCCAAACCTAATGCGAGATAAGGGAGCACCCCGATATAAATCATTTGCTTCATCGGGTCTTCGGCCTTGGCGCTGAACACCATCAAATCATGCGGTGTGCGCAAGGCCATTTGGAGATTTTGAACGCGGTTCTGCACTTTCTACCCGATCGTCGACTGACATCAGCTTCTTGGCAAAAACGGTCATCGCTAACCCCGGTCGCGGAGATTATTGCCTTCGCCAGAGAGAACTAGGAGTCTTGGGCAAGAATCGACAGACAAGCCGCCCGCACGTGCATCCGCCACCGACAGATGCCACAATGCCTGCATGTCTCGCTACCGATTGAAGAAACCGCCGAAGAAATCAGGATAACGGTTTCGCGACCAGCCGTAGCTCTGCCGGTAGTCATCCGGCTGTTGCCTGCGAGTAACGCGCCTCTTCTCGTGCGCCACTTCGGATTTCGCTACGGGAGCCGGCTGGACCTTCGGCTGAGCAGTGAGAACGGCGTCCGACGTCATATCGGGCGCGGGTGCTGACGCAGTGGTTAGGACTTGTGTCGGGTCGGGACGCCGAGGCTGAGGTAAACCTTGGCGCTCGGCGGTGATTATGGGCTGTACCCCTTTCTCAAGCGTGCCATCCAAAACGAATAGCAATGCGATCAGACCCAAGCTCACCACCGCAACATAGGTGAAAATTGGCATTCCTACGCCTCAACTGTGGATGCGCGCGCTTTCAGACACACTAACTTCGAATGAAACAAAATTTGCTCGGGTTTGTCTCGACGGAACCCTAAGTTTTCAACTGCTAAGCCGGCCCGGGGTCGCATTTTTCATCAAATCGGTTGGCGCCGGCGCGCCTATTCGATCAACACGTGCTGGCTACTTAACAGCAATTTTATGCGCTGACGCGATGTAAATCGGTACGATCCCGTGTCCTTAGCCTTAGGGCGACGATGAGGCGGCGAGAAATCATCAAAGGAATCGGGAGGATACATATGAAGATGCAAATACTGCCGTCCGATGTCGTTGGCCTGTCGAAGGTGATGCCGCCGTTGTCGCGACGTGGATTCATGACAAGCTCGGCCGCCGCGGCCGCCGGCTACACGCTTGCCGCGGGTCCCGTACGCGCAGACGTCATCCGCACCGACACCAATGGACTGATCAGCGGCGGCGCGCAGGTCACGGTGCTCGGAGGCAACATGCCGGTTTATTACGCTCGCCCGGCCAATGCGCAGAACCCACCTATCGTCCTCGTCGCTATGGAAATTTTCGGACTGCACGAATACATCAAGGACGTCACGCGCAGGCTGGGCCATCTCGGCGCGTTCGCTGTCGCACCAGACTACTATTTTCGAAAGGGCGTCGACCTCACGAAGATTACCGAAATCCCGAATCTGTTACCGATCGTCAACACCAAGCCGGATGTTGAGCTGTTCTCCGATCTCGACGCTACGGTTGCATGGGCGAAGTCGCAGGGTGGTGACGGCAATCGACTCGGCATCATGGGCTTCTGCCGTGGCGGTCGTACCGTGTGGCTCTATTCGACCCACAATCCGGACCTCAAGGCGGGCGTCGCGTTCTATGGCTCGCTTGCGGATGCCCACTCAGACGCGATGCCGCAGAACGCGCTCGATCTTGCCAGCCAAGTGAAGGAACCAGTGCTGGGCCTCTATGGCGCTGACGATGCCGGCATTAAGGTCGAGCAGGTCAAAGAGATGGAAGAGAAGCTCAAGAGCGCCGGTAAGATGGCGGAGTTTCACATCTATCCTGGCGCGCCGCACGGTTTTCACGCCGATTACCGGCCGAGCTACCGCAAAGAGGCGGCCGAGGATGGCTGGAACCGAATGATCGACTGGTTCAAAAAGTACAAAGTGCTTTCCTAGTGAAATCAAGAATGTCCGCTATTGCCCATAGCGGGCATGCGCAAGTGCACTGCAACTCAAATGCGCCCCGCGGAGTAGAGCATAACTTCTCCGTAAATTCTGGAGCGGTTGGACTTCAGTTCAACTCGATTTCGTGATGCACTCAATTCAAATGTGAATTGAACAACCTGGAGCTTGAATATGGAGAAACGATCAGCATTCCTCGGTTGCTTTGTTCTCATTTTTGCTGGCATTGCATTTTCCGCAACGCCTTCGTTTGCGCAGAAGAAAACGGTCAAGGCCTGCCAGGAGGAGTGGCGCGCTAACAAGGCCGCGAACGAAGCGGCGAAGGTCACCGAAAAAGACTTCGTTGCGAAATGCAGAGCTGAAGCTGCCACGCCTGCCGCCACGACGACAACAACTGCACCGGCAGCAGCACCGAAACCGGCGGCAAGGAAACCAGCTGATCCCAAACAGGCCGAATATGCTCGCGAGCGGGCCTGCGGCAAAGAGTGGAAGGCTGAAAAGGCCGCAGGGAAAGTGCAAGCGGGAATGACTTGGCCGCAGTACTGGAGCGAGTGCGACAAGCGCAAGAAGGCCGCTGGAATGTAGTTGGACGTGCTGGCGAAGTCCCGGAGTTGGCGGACATGACTGTGTGCGTTGCGGATGTCCGTTATTGGCCCAAGCGGATATTGCGTTTGCACTGCATATGTCCGCTTTTAATTCAAAGCGGACATTGACTGCCCCTTCCAATCTCCCGCTTTGAGCCTGTACGATGCCATGTCCTTGCCCTCGGGGGCGGCAATGAGACGGCGCGATTTCATCAGGGCAATTGCTGGATCAGCGGCGGCGTGGCCGCTCGCAGCGCGCGCGCAGCAGCCGGACCGGACGCGGCTGATCGGCGTGCTGATGGGCTATGCGGAGAGCGATCGGACTGCGCAGTCTTGGCTGGCAGCGTTCCGGGGTGCGCTCACAAAGCTGGGTTGGACTGAAAACAGCAAGCTCCGGATCGAACTTCGCTGGAGCGCCAATGATCCGGATAGGATGAGGACGTTGGCAAAAGAGCTTGTCGATTTGCGACCCAATGCCATCTTGGGTGTAACCACGCCCGTGATCGCCGCTCTTGCCCACGAGACGACGACAATTTCGATTGTGTTTACGGGCGTATCAGATCCGATCGGCAGCGGCTTTGTTGCGAACCTCGCGCATCCGGCCGGTAACATCACCGGCTTCATGGTCAACGGCGATCCCTCACTGGGCGGTAAATGGGTAGAACTATTGAAGGAGATCGCTCCGCGCACCGTGCGCGTGACATTGCTGTTCAATCCAGCAACAACCGTGCCGATCCAATACTTCATGCCCTCCATTCAAACAGCCGCATCATCCTTTGCCGTCCAGGTGAGTGCTACTCCGGTTCATACTGAAAATGAGATCGAAGGCGTTATCGCCGCACAAGGACGCGATCCGGAAGGCGGTCTCATTGCGATGCCAGACGTATCCAACGACGTAAATCGTAAACTGATCATTGCGCTGGCGTCCCGCTACAGAGTGCCGACGATCTATTACAACCGCTTTTTTACGGAACTAGGCGGCCTGATCTCTTATGGTGACGTTCGCAGCGAACAGTTTCGCTTGGCGGCAGGGTATATCGACCGCATCCTCAAGGGCGAGAAGCCTGCCGACCTTCCAGTGCAGGTGCCGACAAAGTTTGAGCTACTCATCAATCTCAAGGCCGTCAGGGAACTGGGCCTCGACGTGCCGTTGCGTCTCCAACAGCTTGCCGACGAGCTGATCGAATAAGAACACGCATGTCGGCTATTGGTACGGGCAAAACAGGGGGGAGCTATGAAAATTCAGTTCGTACTAGCACTGGCGCTTGCTACCGGATTGGCGCTTGGAGCAGTCGTGACTCAGAGTTTGCATGCTCGAACTCCGCCGCCAGCTTATTTTGTGGCTGAGATTGACGAGATTACTGATGCCAAAGGCTTTGAAACTCTCCGTAAGATGGGTCCGGCTAACATTGCGGAAGCCAAGATGCTCGACGGTCGCTATCTCGCGCGTACAGAAGATATAACCGGTCTTGATGGAACTGCGCCGAAACTCTTTGTCCTTATTGCTTTCGACAATCGAATGAAAGCAAAAACCTTTAGTGACAATATGAAAGAAACGAACGCGTTACGGGCCAAAACAACAAAGTCGAGACCATTCATCGCCGAAGGCTTGTAGAGGTCTAAACGCCAAACCCGCACATTCCAACTCGCATGCGATGTACGCTATTGGCCCAAAGCGCACGCGGGCTGACGCGCTGCACAGGTCCGCTTTTGTAAACCGGCATTCCTGCACTTTGATGGACACTCAGGCATCCCAACCATAAGCTTTGCACCAGCAACGCCGCCCATGCTCGAGCGAGGAGACATTCACATGAACCCAAACAAGGCACTTTGGGAAAAAAGCGACTTCAGTCGGATTGCTGAGACCATGAGAGAAAGCGGAGAGACTCTGGTCAGTAAGTTGGGCATCACAAAAGGTCTCAAGGTGTGCTTTTTTCGAGGTCGCTCTGATTGCCGACCTCTTTTTTTGAGGCACTCCGCTTTTGACCCAAAGCGGCATAGGCCTTCCAGCACCGTTGATTGATTCGATACGATGGTCCATCCGGGGGCGGCGCGATGAGACGACGCGATTTCATCAAAGCAATTGCTGGCTCGGTGGCACCTTGGTCAGTCTTGGCGGACGCACAACAGGCGCAAATGCCCGTTGTGGGCTACATCACTGCCACAGCATCCGATGAGGGCGAACCCAGGGCGGCTGCGTTTCGCCGAGGGCTGCAAGAATCTGGCTACGTCGTCGGTCAGAACGTGGCAATCGAATATCGCTGGGCGGAGCAACAAATCGATCGCTTGCCTGCGCTCGCGGCGGATCTTGTTCAGCGTCATGTGACCGTCATTGCTGCGGCCACTACTCCCGCGGTGCTTGCGGCACAGGCGGCAACGACGACCATTCCGATTGTTTTTGAAACGGGAAGCGATCCCGTGCGGCTTGGTCTCGTCGCCAGCCTGAACCAGCCGGGCGGCAACGTTACGGGTGTGACCAGTTTAATCGTCGAGGTTGCACCAAAAAGATTGGAATTGCTGCAAGAGCTTCTGCCAACTGCGAACATCATGGCGCTTTTGAATAACCCAGCTGATCGCGCTCTAGCTCAGGCCCAAGCGCGTGAGGTGCTCTCGGCAGCCCGTAACCGAAAGCTGGAACTCCACGTGCTGAACGCCAGTAGCGAACGTGACTTCGAGGGAGTTTTTACGGAGATGAGACGCTTACGCGTGGCTGGGCTTGTAATCGGTGCCGGCTCGCTCTTCGTTCGCAATCTCAAAAAGCTAGCTGCTCTTACCGTCCGCCACGCTGTACCGGCAATCTATCTGTATCGTGATTTTCCTGTAGCTGGCGGTCTGATGAGCTACGGATCGGATATTTTGGACACTTACCGCTTGGCTGGCGTTCAGGTCGCAAGGGTTCTCAAAGGAGAAAATCCTGGCGAATTGCCGGTGGTCCAGCCGACAAAATTTGAATTGGTCATTAATCTCAAGACGGCCAAGATGATTGGCGTCGCAGTACCACCGGCGCTCATCGCCCGCGCCGACGAAGTAATTGAGTGAGGTGGTGATGTCTGCTTTTGAAAGCGGACATTACCAACTCACGGCGCAGAGTTGGCGCCAATCGACCAACTAATGCAGTCAGGACGAGGGCCCGACATGTCGCCTTTCAACATTGGCTTTGTGATCTTTCCCGATCTGACGCAGCTTGATTTTACAGGCCCTTTGCAGGTGCTTTCGCGGCTACCTAAATCAGCGATCCATATTGTCGCCAAATCGGCGGCGCCTGTGCCGAGCGACTGCTCACTTGGACTCGTGCCAACTCACACCTTCGCGAACTGTCCGCCTCTCGACCTGATCTGCATACCCGGTGGAAGCGAGGGCGTGGCCGGTATCATAAACGACCGCGAAACTATCGATTTCGTCCGGCAGCAAGCACGAGCTGCAAAGTATGTCACGTCAGTGTGCACAGGCGCATTTGTTTTAGGTGTGGCTGGTCTTTTGAAGGGACGGCGGGCTACGACGCACTGGGCCTACACGGATCTTCTGCCGCTCGTGGGAGCTACGTACGAAAAGGCAAGGGTGGTGAAAGATGGAAATGTAATTACCGGAGGTGGTGTGACCGCTGGTATAGATTTTGGCCTTAGCGTCATTGCCGAAATCGCAGGCGAGACAGCGGCTAAAAAGATTCAGCTCGGAATAGAATATGACCCAGCACCGCCGTTCAATTCGGGGCATCCTGATAAAGCGCCAGCTCTCAAGTCAGAGCTTATGTTGGCTCGCTACAACGAGTTCAGGGCAACGTATCGTGCGCGTATCGCGCAAAACGTTCCGGTTTGACCGCGGTGTCCGCGTTTGACCCAAAGCAGACACGCGGAAAAATATTGTTCGTGTGTCATTCGCGTGCTGCTGCCAACGCACAGATAAATAATGTTGGTTAGGGGTTTGATCTTTCAAATCTTCGTCAGACGTTTTAAGAAGTTCTAAAATAGTTCGCGCCGCAGTTTATTATTAGAACAAATCTAATGTTAGCCCACATCTATTGACATCGCACGGTCCCGACGTTCAATGACTGCCAATGCTGTAGGAGCATTTAATTATTGTTTTGCGAAGCGAGCGTCGCGAAAGGGAGCCAATCGTGTGCCTCAATATGGATGGCGACGGCAATTTGAAAAAAATTGCGTCGTCCCGTTTCCCGAGAACTTCGTGCATCGCTCTCATCGCCGCAGGCGTTTCAATTGCCGCGATCGCTGGCAGCTCGGCGCAGGGGCAGGACGGGTTTTACGACGTTGAGACGAAATATATCTTCGGCTTCACCGAGGGGTCGGGTGTTGGACTCGAAGGGGAAAAGGAGTTCTCGTTAGAGAGTATCGCTCGGATCGGCAAGGCTGATGGTCGCTATTGGGCAAGCGAGACGAAGCTCGAATATGAGTTTACACCGAACCAATACATACAATTCGAATTAGGGCCGCTGGTTTCAACGCACGTCATCAAGGACGTCACCGATCTGGAAAATCGCAATAACCTTGCGATGAGCGGATTTTTCGGCGAGGTGCGATATCTTGTGCTTGAACGCAGTGCTTCATCGCCGTTGGCCATTACACTTTCGGCAGAACCAGAATGGCACCGCATCGATGAAACCAGCGGTGCTCGCGTGACGAATTTGGGTCTGGAGCTCAAGGTCAATGCCGATCTCGAGCTCATCAAGAACCGTCTCTTTCTCGGCAGCAACCTGCTTTATGAGGCCGAAGGCACAAGGGATCCCGACCATATCGGCGCTGGCTGGGAGAAAGAGTCGATCGGCGGTGTATCGGCCGCCTTGTCTTATCGGATAATCCCGTCTGTGTTTGTCGGTGCCGAGGCCTGGTATTTACGCCACTACGACGGCAGTTTTTTCAACGCTTTCACCGGTGATGCGATTTTTGTCGGACCGACTCTTTACGCGCAGCTCGGCCCGAAGGCGTTCATGACCGCGGCCTGGAATGCGCAGGTGTCGGGCCACGATGTCGAGGTGCCGGGCTCGACACTTAATTTCGGTGAATTCACGCGGTCTCGCGCCAAGTTAAAATTTGCCGTCGAATTTTGAACGGAGTGGCTAAATGATCGGAACAATTGCAAGGATCCTGCTTGCTGCCTTCGTAGTCGGTGGCACTTGTCTTTGTGTGAATGCGCAGCAATCGGCATCCGTGACCGTGAGCGTCAAAAATCATCGTTTTCAGCCCGCGGAAATCCACGCGCCCGCCAACGTTCCCATCGAGTTGCGGGTGAAAAATCTTGATTCGGCACCAATGGAATTTGAGAGTGTGAGCTTACGAGTGGAAAAAGTCGTGACGGGAAATGGTGAGGGTATTATCCGGCTTAGGCCCTTGGCCCCCGGCCGCTATGAGTTCTTTGACGATTTCCACCAGGAAACGCGCGGGGCGTTGGTCACGAAATAACAGTTCATCAATGTCCGTTCTTGGCCCATAGCGGACACCGCTTCTTGCACTGCACATGTCCGCTTTTGACCCACAGCCCATGTTATTATGCGGCGACTCGATTGCGACGTCCGGCGATATGGTCTGCGAGCTGGCGGGCGTCGTCCCCCACTCCAGACAAGAATGAAGAGATCATTTTGGATAACCATTGCAGACCGATAAAATACATGCCCGGCACATTGGTTATCCCGTGTCGATGAAGGGGTTGCCCCCGCGCATCCAGCACAGGAACGTCTATCCAACTGAGATCAAATCCATAGCCCGTAGCCCAGATTACCGAGCCAATGCCAGCGGCGCGAAGATTGAGTGCTTGCAGAGGTTCAATAAGATCGCCTGGATCTGGAGAGTTGGCGCGAGCCGAAGGCTCATGCGGCACGTTTAATCTATTGCGTTCAACATGGGCGTCTACCAAATCCAAGAAGCCTGCATAGGCGGCATCTCCATGGGCGAGACTGGCGGCAAGGTCCGGCACAAAGTCCAGCCAATCATCCTGTGCGGCTCTTAGGTGACCCAGCAGCCTCACGCCCTGCGCAGCCAGCTGTCGGAAGTCGAGGGTGTGACCGCCATAAGCACCGGTGATTAGTGGCAATGAACGGTCTGGTCCGCGCTTCTCGACAGGTGTCTGGTCCAATCTGAGGGCCGATAGCCACCAGATCAGATCGCGGCCACGATATCGCCGCGGCATCCGACGGTGCCGCCCCACTGAAAGATAGACTTGGCGTCCCGCACGGAGAAGTTCCTCGGCGATTTGCACGCCGGAAGCGCCTGAGCCGATCACCAATACCGCTCCAGAAGGGAGCTGTCCCGGTCTGCGGTAGTGATTTGCATGCATCTGAAAGACCGTAGAGTTGTTCGACAATAGTGTTGGGATTATGGGGCGCTGGTAAGGACCGGTCGCTACAACAACATTCGTTGCTTCGATCCGGCCTTCCGACGTCTCTGCAACAAAACCGATTGAGGAATCACGGCGCCGCAGCGACTGAACGTTAACGCCACAACGAACCGATGTTCTAATGAATGTCGCATAAGCAGTGAGATATTTCACTATTTCATCACTCGTTGCGAATGCATTAGGGTCGGAATGTGCGAATGGGAAATCGGGCAGCTGAATCGACCAGTTGGGAAATTGGAATCGAAGACCTTCCCATCGTTCCGTTCGCCAACGTTCGGCAATTCGGTGCCTCTCAACGACGATATTCGGGCAGCCTCTCTGGCTAAGCATATGGCTCATTGCCAGTCCAGCTTGGCCACCGCCGATAATCAAGGTATCGATAAACTCGGTTCGCATTGAAGCCTCGACCGCATTATTTCATCGTCACGCTGGGGGGCGCGAGCGCGACGGGAACGTTTGGCGGCGGTGGCCATGGGCCTGACTCCACCTCAAGTAAGGCGACCTTGTCCGAGATTGGAGCCAGTTTAGCGAAGCTTTGCTGGGCGAGTTCGATTTCCGCCGGTGTCATTTGTTTATTCATTTTCTTCTCCTTTACGGACTTATTTTTTTGCGTTGAACTTACTCGGCGGCGACCAAGCTTTGCAGGTTTTGGTCGGCTTGCCTTTCGCTATTTGGGGCAAAACCTAGTTGGCTCCGCTTAAAAGATTGCTCGGTCCTATTTTGCCCGCCATCTCTCGTATCAGCGGAGCTGCCATTGGGGGAATCATGCACGGGAACCTTTGTCATGAAGTCGAAACGACCACTGACGAAGAGTCGACGCAATGCGGGTGCGATGGTGTCTTCCCAGTCGCGTAAGCTATCAGTTGCCCACCCATGGCTGATGCTGTGGTAGCGGTTACGATCTTCCAGCAGCATTTCCCAAGCGCGCTTGCCATGGAGTGCGATGGTGAACGTGATCGTTGCATCATCTGCTTGTTCGATGCGCCATGGTTCCTTTTGCCACTGCTTGTTCATTTTCTGCTCTCCTCTTCGCAGATGACTTAGGTAGGACGACGTCGGTCTCGTTCCGGTGTCGTACCTGTCTTTTTACATGCCATTGGTATCGGGCGAATGTCGCCTCGCCCTCGTTTTGTATCGTTCGTATCTGGCTGGGCTAAAGTGATGCGCTGGTAACGCCGACGAGGTCCGTCTCACAGGACGCAAATGAACAAGTGCCTCAATCAATCTGGATTGCATGCGAATCACGCGGCCGTATTGCTCATTGAATAGCGCGCGTCCCAGCCCTTTTTGCGCGAGCTGGAAGCCAGACAGCACAGACTGAGTCGGGGCGATACAAACGATACCAAATCGTCGGCAAGCGACATTTCTACGATACCGATGCGATTTAGGTTGGCTGGTGTCACCGCACAGGGTGGTGAATCCATATCAACAGGAGAATTCAGATGCGTAAGATTAGCTTGTTCGTAGCTGCTCTGGTCCTGATTGGCATTGGAGCATGGTCTCAGACGACCAACGGGCGCGTCGATGCGGCAATACCGGTCGGCACCGATCCCCTGCATATAATGGAGAATGCAAAGGGTTTGTCGCAGACGCAGATCGTCGACTACAGCCTCGTCTTCAATTGAAACAGTCGCTGCGGGCAGCTTCCGGTTCCAAGTGCGGTAGAGATGAGGTTAATGCAAAACAAACAACTATTAGATTTACCCAGTCATCAATATTGAGACCCGCCAGCGATTACCGAACGTGGCAGGTCATTAATGGGTTGGCGGAACGAACATGTAGCCCACGCCCCGTACGGTGCGAATGGCATTGGGGTGAGCTGGATCGAATTCTATCTTGCGGCGCAGCCGGGTTATTCGTAAATCGATGGCACGATCAAATGGCTCCATATCGCGATGCGCGGTTACTTCGAGCAGCCAGTCACGTTGGAGTGGCTTGTTGGGGTGCTCTGCGAAAATCTTAAGGAGATCGAACTCACTCGCGGTGAGCGCTTCCTCTTTGCCATTCGTCGGGTCGACGAGCACGCGCTTTTCGAGATCCAACACCCGGCAGCCCATACGTATGCGTGGTCCAGCGGTCGGCGGTACTGCTCCGGTCGTGCGCCGCAGAACGCTCTTTACGCGCGCCAGCAGTTCGCGCGGGTCAAATGGTTTCGCAATATAGTCGTCTGCCCCTGTTTCTAGTCCGACTACGCGGTCCACTGTATCGGAGGCGGCAGTTACCATAATGATACCGATCCGCGCGCTCCTCTCGCGCAGCCATCGCGCTATCGCGAAGCCGTCCTCGCCTGGCAAGCCGACATCCAGTAGCACGAGTACTGGACAGTCACGCTCCACGAGCTTCCGCAAGTCGGCGCCGCCGGTTACCCCGCTGACCCGAAAATTCTGGCGAGCCAAATAATCTACCAAGAGGTTACGCTGGGTCGCCTCGTCCTCGACTACGACTATGTGGGGGGGTTGCGCCATTCTCTGCCTTCGCCGCGCCGGTGACGTTGATAAAAGTTTAACAGGGCCCAAGGTCAAAGCTAACACGAAGCACGAACGGTTTTGGTCGCAAGGGAACCCCTCGCACGATACGGACGATACAAATCGCAGCTCCGACGACACACGCACGATACACTAGATCGCCAAGATGGTCCTCGGTAATGCCGATCGGCCCGCTGTTATAATGGCGGGCAAACCATAATGACGGCTCCTTCTCCTATCGCAGCGGGATCTGGCTTGGAAACGATTGCTAGCCCCAATTGTGGGATCGCCGAAGGCGGCCCTCACTCATACAACATTGTCGCAGCAACATCGGTAGGCTGCTACGCTCCGTGCGCTCATGGTTATGCGTATTAGAAACCGAGCGTCCGCACCGCGGCCCCGGCGGTCAACGCCGCGAAGCGCGCGTAAGGCGCGCGATCCGGATCCAGTTGCAATCCCTGCTAAACAACTTGACGAAGCGCGAGAACAGCAGACTGCTAGCGCAGACGTGCTGAAAGTAATCCCGACCTATGACGTTCAATCGGTATTGAGCAAACTTAGCCGATTGGTAGGACGATTGTGCGAGGCGGACATCGTCACCATCTGGCATACGGAAGGTCCAGATTATCGTCTGGTTGCTAAATCCCAGTCCTCGCGCACACACGATGAGCACTTAGCCAATCTTTCCCCCGGTGCCGAGCGACGATCGTTCGTCGGACGGGTCTTGCGTGAGGCCAAAACCATTCACATCCGCGACATTGGTGCGGACGCTGAATACACCCCGGAGATAAGACGAGGGCGATCACTCAAAGGGTATCGCACCATTCTCGGAGTTCCGCTCCTGCGGGAAGGAGTTCCCGTAGGAGCCATTATACTGGGGCGCCGCACGGTGCGGCCGTTTACGGAGAAGCAGATCGAACTGGGCACGACCTTTGCCGATCAAGCCGCAATCGCGATGGAGAACGTGCGGCTGTTCGACGAGGTACAGGCGCGAACCCGCGAGCTTTCCGACGCGCTGGAACAGCAAACGGCGACCTCAGAGATTTTACAGGTTATCTCCAGTTCACCACGTGAGCTTGGGCCGGTGTTCCAGGCCATGCTGGCACACGCGACGCGGCTGTGCGAAGCCAACTTTGGCGTCCTGTACCGGTTCGACGGCGATGTGTTCCACGCAGTGGCTTTGCAGGACGCCACGCCGGCCCTCAGCGATTATCTTCGACGCCAACCACCACGCCCGGACCCAAGAAATGCGCTTGGTCGGGTGCTCAGAACTAAGCAGCCAGTCCACATTACTGATATTACCTTAGAACGAGCCTATGCCGAGCGTGAACCAGCGCGCGTGGCGGCTGTTGAGCTGGCGAAAGCACGCACCTTTCTTGCTGTCCCGATGCTGAAAGAAAATGAGTTGCTTGGGATAATTGCCATCTACCGCCAAGAGGTCCGGCCGTTCACCGACAAACAGATCGCCCTGGTGCAGAACTTCGCCTCCCAGGCGGTCATTGCCACGGAGAACGCGCGGCTATTCGAGGCTGAGAAGCAGCGCACACGCGAACTGGCTGAATCATTGGAGCAGCAAACCGCCACCTCGGACGTGCTGCGCATCGTCTCGAGCTCACCTGGAAACCTACAGCCGGTATTCGAGTCCATGTTGGCGAACGCGACACGCATTTGCCAAGCCAAATTTGGGACCCTCTACCTCAAAGAAGCAGATGCTTTCCGCGCGGTAGCGACACACAATGCACCAGCCCCATACGTCGAAGACCGCAAGCGCAATCTAGTGCGACCGCCGCCGGATTCGACTCTCGGGCAAGTCCTCAAAACGCATCAGGTTACTCAAGTTGCAGACATTACAGCAGTGAAATCTTACATCGAGGGCGATCCCTACCTTGTCAGCGCCGTCAAACTCGGTGGTTACCGGACAGTCGCTGCAGTTCCCATGCTCAAGGACGATTCGCTGATCGGTGCGATTACGATCAATCGGCAGGAGGTACGGCCCTTCAGTGACAAGCAGATCGAGCTGGTTCAGAATTTCGCCAACCAAGCTGTAATTGCTATCGAGAATACGCGGCTGTTCAACGAGCTGCACCGATCACTGCAGCAGCAGACGGCCACTTCCGACGCGCTCAAAATTATTAGCCGCTCGACCTTCGACCTCAAGACGGTGCTTCAGACTCTGGTCGAATCGGCCGCACAACTGTGTGAGGCCGATCAAGCCGCTGTAACGCGGCAGATCGGTGGTAAGTTCGTTCGCGTGGAAGCCTATGGTTTTTCTTCTGAGTTCATGAATTACGTCAGAGACGTACCCGTTGAGTTGGAACGTGGGACGGTTCCTGGGCGAGCTTTGCTCGAGGGCAAGATTGTTCATATTCCAGACGTGCTAGCTGACACGGACTACACCGGGGTCCAGGCGCAGAGGCTGGGTGGGTTTCGTACGATCCTCGGAGTTCCAATGTTGCGCGAGGGTATTCCAATTGGCGTCATGATATTGACGCGCTCCGAGGTGCGACCATTTACCGACAAACAGATCGAGCTGGTGACCACATTCGCGGATCAGGCTGCAATCGCGATCGAGAACGTGCGGCTTTTCGAAGAAGAGGCTACTGCCAGGACCGTCGCCGAAGCCGCCCGTGACGTGGCTGAACGTGCACGCGCTGAGGCGGCGGCCTCGCGCGACGCAGCCGAGCAGGCGCGTCGCGAGGCAGAGGTCGCCAACCTAGCAAAATCGACTTTCCTAGCCACCATGAGTCACGAAATCCGGACGCCTATGAACGGCGTGCTTGGCATGATCGAAGTGCTGGAGCGGCAGGAACTCACGAAAGATCAGCGGCGCATGATCGTCACCATGCGAGAATCAGCTCAGGCCTTGCTTCGCATTATTGACGACGTGCTCGACTTCTCGAAGATCGAGGCGGGACGACTAGAACTCGAGGCTACACCTTTCTCGCTGAGCGGCTTGGTCGAAGGCGCATTAAATACATTCCGACCGCAGGTGCTCGCCAAAGGCCTCACACTTGATTCCGAAATCGACGCCGGGTCGCAGGACGCTTTGGTGGGCGATCCGACGCGAGTACGGCAAATTCTGTTCAATCTGTTGAGCAATGCCATTAAGTTCACAACCGACGGCGGGGTGCGGGTGCACGCAGGCACCGTGCCACTTGGAGGTGGGAATACCCGCGCAACGCTGACCGTGACCGACACTGGTATTGGGCTCGGGGCGGAGCAGATCGCTCGCCTGTTCCAACCCTTCGTCCAAGCCGATAGCTCGACCACACGGAAGTTCGGAGGGACCGGGCTTGGGCTTTCAATCGTCCAGCGGCTCGCGCAGTCAATGGGCGGTGATGTTGCAGTCAAGAGCACGCCTGGCGCCGGGTCCACCTTCGTCGTGACGTTGCTGCTTCATGCGGCGCCCGTGGACTCCCCGCTCAAGACACTGCTTAGGTCCGTTACCCGGACTTCAGCAAGAGTGAGTGCGCGCGCAGACGAGGGCCCGCGCGTGCTGGTAGTTGAAGATCATCCCGTTAATCGCGAGGTGCTCATGCTCCAGCTCAAGCTGCTGGGGATCGCCGCCGACACTGCGGAAAATGGCCTTGATGCGCTGAAGGCATGGGCGCCCGGCCGATTTGCGGCCATCCTCGCCGACATCCATATGCCGCACATGGATGGCCTTGAGTTAGCGCAACAGTTGCGCGCCGCGGAAGCCGATCGTGGCGCCGTCCGTACCCCGATTGTTGCGGTCACCGCCAACGCCATGAAGGGAGAGGAAGAGCGCTGCCTCGCCTCCGGCATGGACGCCTATCTGCTGAAGCCGGTGAGTGTCGAACGCTTGCGTGCGACTCTGGAACGCTGGTTGCCGGTACAGTCCGAGAGCAGTACCAGTGATCGATCAAACCAAACGGAATCCGCAGCGGCCATCGACCGGAACGTGCTGGGTGCTTGGCTCGGCGAGGACCACATCGCGATTGCTGCGCTGTTGGCGAAATTCCGCAAAACGGCGGTTGAGGCAGAACGAGATATCAACGTTGCCTCGCGCAGTGGCGATTTTGCCAAGCTGGCAGCAATCGCTCACAAGCTAAAAGGGGCCGCGCAGGCGGTTGGTGCGACTGCCGTCGGAGTCACCGCGGAGGCGTTAGAGCAGGCGGGCAGGGCCGGCGACCGTGCGCGCTGCAGCGACTTACTGGGACCGCTTGCGATGCAAGTGCGCCGCGCCAGTGCAGACATCGATGGGTCCGCCGATCGCGTAGTCTGATGTCGCGGCGGGTTCCGTCGGGGCAGCATCGCGCTGCTAAATGGTAATTGCTACGCGTACGTCCGCTTATGACCCTTAGCGGACATCAGCTTGTGCACTGCAAGAGTACGCTTTTGACCTAAAGCAGACATATCGGGCAACAACGTTGACCCAATTATTTTCTCGTAAAATCCATCAACGATTGATTGGCGTTCTATCGAGGTTCTGACCAACTACCCGAGCCTCGGGGGGTCAAAATGAGACGCCGCGATTTCCTCAAAGTTATTGCTGGATTGGGGGCATGGCCGCTCGCCGCGAGCGCGCAGCAGCACGCGATGCCAGTGATCGGATTTCTTAGCGGCTGGTCGTCCGGCGACTCCGTCGAATATCTTGAGTATTTCCGTCGAGGCCTGGCTGAAAGCGGCTATGTCGAGGGTCGGAACATAGCAATCGAATTTCGCTATGCGGAGGGGCGTTTCGAGCGGCTGCCGGAGTTGGTCGCAGAGCTGGTTGAGCGTCGGGTCAATGTAATTGCCATACCGAACACAACTGCGTCAGCGTTTGCCGCCAAGGCAGCGACCCAAACAATCCCGATCGTTTTTTCACTCGGCTCCAATCCGGTCGAGGTTGGTCTGGTCACAAGCCTAAGCCGTCCTGGTGGAAACCTCACGGGACTAACCGCGCTTCAAACGGCCGTCACGGCCAAGCGGCTTGAGATAGTACACGAATTGCTGCCCAATGCGACGCGGATTGCCTTTCTCGTCAATCCTGTCAACCGCGCTTTGGCGGAAGCCGACACAAAGGAAGCCCGAGAAACGGCACAGAACCTCGGATTGAACCTATTTGTCTTGAACGCAAGCAGTCCGAGCGAAATTGACGCAGCTTTCGCGACTCTTGTCCGTGAGCAGACTGACGCACTTCTGACTAACAGTGAAAGCTATTTCATGATCCAGCGCGATCAACTTGCTGCGCTCGCGGCTCGTCATGCGGTCCCAACGATGTATGCATTTCGCGAGAACGCGCTGGCAGGCGGCCTGATGAGTTATGGATCAAACTTCCTTCATGCCACGCGGAGATTGGGCCTCTACACCGGCCGCGTTCTCAACGGCGAAAAGCCAGCTGACCTTCCTGTGCAGCAAGCCACAGATATTGAGCTGATCATCAATCAAAAAGCCGCCAAGGCGTTGGGTATCAATGTGCCGCAAGCCCTGATTTCTCGCGCCGATGAGGTAATCGAATGAAGCGGCGCGAGTTCATCACGGTTCTCGGTGGTAGCGTTATGTCGACCAGTCTCACTGCATGCCCGCGCCGACGAGGTGATCGAGTGAAGTTTAGCTGATGGCTGGTTATGGCCTTTGCGGACATGATCTGTTGCACTGCAAATGTCTGCTTCTGACCCAAAGCGGACATCCCTGGCCTCTCCACGGTGCCAGATTAAGTCGCTAAACTGTTTCTTGGTCAGCCTGGGGCAAACATGAGGCGCCGCTGATCACCTTAACGGTGTCCAGAGTTTGCGGTCCCCGAGCCACCAGAACAATGCTCCTACGCCAATCAGGGCGACCAGCGCGAGCAACACGATCAGTGCAGCCTCTTCGATCCACGCGATGGCCGGTACGAAAACCCCCATGACGAGGCCAAGAACGCAAACCTGCCATGCGGGAATGTGCACGCCGGCGACAAACGTCCCGAGAGCCAGCAGGAGAAGAATGGCGAGACCAGTTGCATCCGCGTTCAGCATGTTTTGCACGCTGGGCAACAACACGAGATTCATGGCGACAAAAAAGGCAAGCCAATGCAGCGCCTGGCTGGCGATGAGACGGATCTTTGCCTTTCTATCGGGTGCGTAGCGCCAGCCACCCCAGATGCAGGCCGCTGCGGTCACAAGGACAAGAAATTCCCAATAGACGATCGTCGGCCGTCTTGTGACGCTCGTGTAGGCGACACCAAAAAGTGTGAGAACCAGCACAACGACGTATGGCAATTCCCTGAGCCAGACAGTGGCGGGTGGCAGCCATCGTTTCGCCGGTGTCGTGGAGGCTACCGCTTCATCGTTTGGCAGTTCGCTCATCACCATCATCCCACAAGTCGTGCATGGCAGTTATTGCCGTGCCGTTCCGCCCGTTTCCCGCATGCGTCGGATGAAAAAGGCCACGACGAGGATCAGGCCGACGACGATCAGGAAACTCACAACCACTATCTTGTGATGCGCGAGCGTGACAATGAAGGCCAGATGCTCGCTGAAATAGGCGGGGAGGAACACCCAAACCGCCACCCAAAGCGCCGCCCCAACAGCATCGAACAAGACGAACCGCCACCAGGACGTTCCTAGAATCCCGGCCACGATGCCGTTGAGCTGACGCAGAATGCTGAAGAAACGTGCGAACAACACCGTCGCGGAGCCGTAGCGAACATAGGTAATTTCGATTTTGCTGAACCGTTCATTGGTAAGACCGACTTTTGCGCCATAGCGCAGGACAGTCTTTCGTCCGAGTTTTCGGCCGATCAGAAAGCCCAGATTGTCGCCTATGACTGAGCCTACCCACGCAAAAATGAGCAGGGCCGGCAGGGACATCTCTCCGCGACCCGCCAAAACTGACGCGAATATTAGCAACGACTCGCCGGGGACTGGCGCGCCGATTGCCTCGATCGCCAGAATTGGCGTCACCGCGAATGCGCCGTAGTGGCGAACGATGTTTTCGAGGCCCGCAATGAGTTGGCCGATATCCTCCACCGCTCTGCCTCATAACGTGCTGGTTTTAAAAGCCGACAGCCGACTGTGACCTGCGGATTATCGGCGCGAAATTACTCTTAAGGCAAACGACGTCAGTGACCGCTAATCAGTGATCGCCTGATACACCATCGTGCGCATGAGATAGCGGTAGTGCAGCCGCTGCAGCGGCGCCTGCATCATCAGAATGGCGATCAGTTCCTGCTGCGGATCGATCCAGAAATACGTGCCGGTGACGCCGCTCCACGAAAAATCGCCGACCGAGCCCGGCAGCGGATTGCGTCCGCTATGTGTGCGTACCGCAAAGCCGAGGCCGAAGCCGAGGCCAACTTCCGGCGTTGGCGCAAGCGCGCCGAATAGGACTGGCGTTGATGGGCTTCGGCGCGTTTCCGGCGTCAGGTGGTCTGACCTCATCAGCGCGACGGTCGCTGGCGCGAGCAATCGCGTGCCGCCGAGTTCACCGCCATTAAGCAGCATCTGGCAGAAACGCACATAATCGCTGGCCGTCGACAACAATCCGCTGCCACCGGAAATCCAGTTCGGACGAACGGATGTGTCGCGCATCGGCGGACGCTTTCCCGAAGCGCCGTCGATTTGCGGCTGGGCCGCGCGCGAGACCTCGATCGGCCCAAAACTGGTGTTGACGAGGCCGAGCGGCTTGCAAATGCGTTCGTCGATAAACCGATCGAGGCTCATGCCGCTTGCGACTTCGACCACGCGCCCGACCATGTCAGTCGACACGCCATACTGCCAGGTTGAGCCGGGCTGGTAGGCGAGGGGAACCTTGGCGAGTTTTTCCGCCATCTCGGCATTTGTCTGCCGCTCGTCGACAACGCCCCCGGCTTCGTAAGCCTGCTTGAGATGTGGGCCGGTGAGGTGGGCGTAAGTCAGGCCGGACGTGTGCCGCAACAGGTCCTGCACGGTCATTTCGCGACGTAGCGGCTCCAGCGTCAGCGACTTTGCGTTGGCGTCGTCGGAATTGGCCGCGACCTTGAGATCGGCGAAGGCCGGGATATAGCGGGAGACGGGATCCGCGATGACGAGCTTGCCTTCCTCGGCGAGCATCATCGCCGCAACCGAGGCGACCGGTTTTGTCATCGAGGCGATGCGGAAGATCGTGTCGGGTGTCATCACCGCGCCGTCCTCGCGATCGCGATAGCCGAGCGCCTCAAAGCTCGCGATTTGGCCGCGCCGCGCGATGAGCAGCGCCGCGCCAGGCGCGAGGCCCTTGTCGATGTCGGCCTGCAAGGTGTCGCAGATGCGTTGCAGGCGCTGCGACGATAATCCGACTTCTTCGGGTTTGTTTGCCCGCGGCATTTCGAACGCCATTTGCCTGTCTTCCTATTTCCAGAATTGATGGGAGGCGATGGCCGCGCCGTCGGCCATGGCCCTAAATTTGGCGAAGACAACATCGGGATCGACCGCGGCCTGTCCGACCCAGGTTCCGTAGCCGCAATCGCTCCCGGCAATCACGTTTTCACGTCCAACAAGTTTGGCATAACGCCCGATGCGTTGCGCAATGAGCTCAGGATGCTCGATGAAATTCGACTTCGATTCGATGACGCCGGGGATCAGCACCTTGCCGTCGGGCAGCTTCACGGTTTCGAACAATGTCCACTCGTGCGCGTGCCGTGGATTGGCGGCCTCAAGAG
>Ga0306923_10000407_pt1 | contig 33325 bp, 28 predicted proteins | sample sta12Can44000108_FD_203841 | JGI IMG/M metagenome (GOLD analysis project Ga0306923, IMG submission 203841) | Lab enrichment of tropical soil microbial communities from Luquillo Experimental Forest, Puerto Rico - statanox.12C.anox.44.000.108 (v2)... | ecosystem: Environmental > Terrestrial >... | reverse complement strand
CTCGGTGGCCACCGGCGGCTCGGCGCCGTGGAAGATTTCCTCGAACAGCTTTTCGCCGGGGCGCAGGCCGGTGAAGTCGATCTTCACGTCCATGTCGGGACGTAAGCCCGCCAGACGGATCATCTGGCGCGCGAGGTCGACAATGCGCACCGGCTCGCCCATGTCGAGGACAAAGATCTTACCGCGGTAGTCGGGGTGCTCGACCCCGAAGGCCGAAGCCTGCAGCACCAGCTCGACAGCCTCGCGCACGGTCATGAAATAACGGGTCATGTCGGGATGGGTGACGGTCAGCGGCCCGCCCTCGGCCAACTGCTTCTGGAACAGCGGCACCACCGAGCCGGTGGACCCCAGCACATTGCCGAACCGCACGGTGACAAAGCGGGTGGCGGTCCCCGACAGATCCAGCGCCTGGGCGTACATTTCCGCCACCCGCTTCGAGGCGCCCATCACGTTGGTGGGATTGACCGCCTTGTCGGTAGAGATCTGCACCATCACCTTGACGCCATTGGCGACGCAGGCATCGGCAACGATGCGGGTGCCGATGGCGTTGGTCAGCACGCCCTCGTCGGGATTGTATTCCACCATGGGCACGTGCTTGAGCGCTGCGGCGTGGAACACCAGGTCGGGCTTGTGCTCGGCCATGACCTCGGCCACCCGTACGGCGTCGCGCACGTCACCCAATACGGGCACGCGGGTCAGTTCCGGGTTGGCGCCAGCCAACTCCATGTCGATGGAGTAAAGGTTGAACTCGGTGGCCTCGAACAGCACCAACCGCCCAGGACCATAACCGGCGATCTGGCGCACCAGTTCTGAGCCGATGGAACCGCCTGCGCCGGTCACCAGCACTGACCGGCCGTGGATCATGGCGGCCATGCCCTCGCGGTCCAGCACCGCCTGGGGCCGGCCCAAGAGATCCTCGACCGCGATGGGGCGAACGGTGATCCGGTCCTCGACGCCGTCCTTGAGATCGGTCAGACGGGGAATACGGGCAAGCGCCAGACCCAGCCGGTCCGCTTCGTCCAGCAGCCGGCGCATCACCGCGCCATCCAGGCGATGATCGGTGACGATCAAGCGCTGCGGCGCCTGGCCGCGCTCGCGCAACTGGCCCACCACCATCTCCAGTTCGTCAAGCGCACCCAGCACGTTGACACCATGGATATTGCGGCCCACGCGGGCGCCCCGCTCACTCAGCAAGCCGACGGCGCGATATTCCGCATCGGGGGCCGTGGTGGCGCGCAGGAACAGCTCGGCCTCGTCGCCGGCACCCACCAACAGGACAGGAACGCGGGTATGGCCGCTGGCGGCCAGCTTGACGGCGCGGCGGCGGTCCTTCCACGAGCGATAGAGAAAGCGAGGCCCACCAAGCAGCGCAAGCAGCACAAACCAATTGATGATCAGTACCGAGCGCGGCAGGTCCTGCAACCGCGTGGTCATGAACATCACCAGGTAGAACGCCGTGATGGTCAGCGTCGCGCCCCTGGTCAGGGTCAGCAGGTCGTTGACCGAGGCGTAGCGCCACACCCCCTTGTACATGCGCGACGAGACGAAGGCGGCGGCGGCGATGGCGGTGAAGCTGGCGGTAGCCATGCTCAACATGGAACCGTCCCAGCCCAGCACCCACTGGTCGCCCTGGCGCAGGTAGATCGCGGCCAGGAACGACAACGCCGCCATGGTCAGATCATGGGCGAAGGCGATATGACCGCGGTGGAAAGTGGGCTTTAGGATCATCGGTCAAATGGCGGGTAGCGGGCGGCCATTGTTAGCGCAAAGCCCCCCCCAAGTCCAACGAGCAGAAGCGCGGCCGGCTGCCAGCCTTGAAAAATGCCGCCTTGGGCGCCATTTTGGGGCGCCTGGAAAGGACCCTTCGCCATGCCCGAGACCCCCAAGACTCCCACCCAGCCGGCCGAGCCGGAACAGGAGGTCAAGCCGCAACAGCCCATCCCGGAAGAGGTCGGTGGCCCGGAAGGCCCCGAGCCCACCCGCTTCGGTGACTGGGAGAAAGCCGGGCGCTGCTCGGACTTCTAGGTCTTTTCAGGCCGGCATGTGGTGGCCGCAACCAGCACGGCGGCAATCCACAAGGCCGCCTGCCACCAGCCCTGCCACAACCCGTAGCTTGAACAGGCGATGAGCACCGCCGCCGCCAGGGTGGCGGTGGCCGCTGCGGCGCTTTTGCGGTCAGGCGGGCTAAGCGTCTTGCCCAGCAGCATCCACAGAACGGCCGCCATTGCCAGCGCGCCGCCCAGGCCCAGTTCCAGCCATACCTGAAGGACGGCGTTGTGAGGATGCAGCGGCAATACCTGCTCGGATAGGCGTCGCGAACCCCCGGCGGCCACTATCACTACCTTGTCGTCGGCCCCAGGCAGCACGCGGGCGGCATCCATGCCCCAGCCGCGCAGGGGATGTTCGGCGATGCGGGCGCCGACAAAGCGCCAGATGGTCAGGCGATGGTGGAGCGACGTGTGCTTCCAGCCCCATTGCTCGTAGGATCGCTGGGGATCAGGAATGGCAAGCGTCATCAGCGACGCGGCCAGCACGGCAGCCACTACCAGCATTCGGGTCGGTGCGATGAGCCGGGGCCCCAGGTTGCGGACCAGCCCTGCCATCGCCAAGGCAACGACCAGCGCGAGCTGGGCGGTGCTATTGTCACTGGCCAACACCCCGGCGATCGCGACCGCCGCGACCGCCGCCGCCACTTTTAGCGAAGCCGAGCGCGCCAGGGCAAGGAAGGCAGGGCACATCAGCATCACCACAAGCGAGGTGGAGCGGTTGGCCACCGACTTACCGAGCAACAGATCACGATGGACCAGCCGGCCCACCACCTGCGGCCCCACATACTCGGCCAACAGCAGCAAACCTGCCAGAACCAAGCCGATTGCCAGCCCCCAGGCGATCCAGCGCCGACCCTGCGGTTCCAGTTCACGCGCCGCACGCAGCAGGCAGGCTGCCGGCAAGGCCAGGGCGCCGGTGCGTAGCGCGGTGGCGACGGCGGCTTTGGCGTCGATGCTCCAGAACGCAGTGAGTGCGGCTAGGCCTGCCAACACGGCGGCGCAGATCATCACCTGACGGTCGCAAATTGGAGAGCGCGCCATCGCGGCTTGTACCGCCGCCCACAAGCCGGCGACCGCCAGCACCACCACCAGCGCCTGGGGCGCCGGCACCGCCAGAACCGGGGCCACTGCCGCCAACGCGGCCAGCGGCAGGCCACGGTGGGCGAGCTGACGCATCAGCGCCTGCCGAGGATGACGTCCGCAGCGGCCGCGAGGTCATCCACCACGTGATGGGCCTTGGTGCCGGCGACGAATTTGTGCCCGTGTCCGGTGCGGACCAGGAAGGTCTCGGCGCCGATGGCCAGGCCAAGTTCCACGTCCACTTCCTTGTCGCCGACCATGATCGCCTGGGCGGGATCGAAGCCGTGCTCAGCCACGGCCTGCTCGGCCATGCCGGGCAGCGGCTTGCGACAATCGCAGTCATCGTCGGGGCCATGCGGACAGATGTAGATGCCGTCCACCGTTACCCCTTCCGCCGCCAGCATGTCCTTCAGGCGATCGTGGACCGCGCTCAGCCGATCCAGATCGAAATAACCGCGCGCGATGCCCGACTGGTTGGTGATGACGGCAAGGCCGAAGCCGGCCTGCTGCAAGCGCTTCATGGCGCCGGCCACGCCCGAGATCAGCTCCAGCTGGTCCGGGTCGGACAGATAGTGCTTTTCGACGTTGATGGTGCCGTCGCGATCGATCAGCACGAAGCGGCGGGGCTTGGGCATCAGACGGGCTTCCGTTGCAGGCGCGCCGCAAAAAATGCATCCATGCCGCCCTTCTCGGCAAGATGGCTGGGCAGGGTACGCAGATCGCCATGGGGGGTTAGCAGTTCGGCCAAGCCGCCAATTTCAGCGGGGGAGATGGGCAGGCGAGCCATGTCCGGCCGCTCTGCGAGTAGGCGCTCAACCTGACGCACGCCTTCTTCCGGCTCCAGCGAGCAGACGCAATAGACCAGGGTGCCGCCCGGCTTCAGCATGGCGAGCGCAGCCTTCAGCAGCGCCGCCTGCTGGTCGGCCAGCGCGGCAACGTCGCCAGGACCCTTCAGGCGCAGACCGTCGGGGTGGCGGCGCAGGGTGCCGGTGGCGGTGCAAGGAGCGTCCAGCAGCACGGCGTCGAACGGAGCGGCAGGCTGCCAACCGGCCACGTCGGCTTCGACCACCTCGGCGGTGAGCTTCAAGCGCTTCAGGTTCTGCTGGAAGCGGACAAGACGTTTCGCCGAGCGATCCACCGCCGTGACTTCGGCACCGGCCACCGCCAATTGCAGCGCCTTGCCGCCGGGGGCGGCGCACAAATCGGCGACGCGCTTGCCCTTGACGTCACCCAGCAGCTTGGCCGGCAGTGCGGCGGCCATGTCCTGCACCCACCAGGCCCCCTCGGCGAAGCCGGGCAGGCAGGTGATGTCGCCGCCCGATTTGCGGCGGAGCGAACCGGTGGGCAGACGTTCGGCCTCCAGCTTTTCGGCCCAATCGGCAGGATCGCCGGCCACAGTGATGTCCACCGGCGCTTCGGTCAGGTGGGCGCAGGCAATGGCGCGGGCGGTGTCCTCGCCATAGGCGCCAACCCAGGACTGCCACAGCCAATCGGGAGTATTCAGGCGACCGGCATCCTGCGCCGTCACCCAGTCGCGGCCTTCACGGTCGATACGGCGCAGCACCGCGTTGATCAGCTTGGCGAAGCCGGCGAGCGGCGTGCCTTTGACCAGGTCCACGGCGGTGGCGATGGCGGCATGCGGCGGCGTGCCGAGGAACGCCAATTGGACCACGCCGAGCCGCAACACGTCCTGGGCACGGCGGGCCTTGGCCGGCAGCTTCTTGTCCAGGCAACGGCGGATCAAATCGTCCAGTTGGCCCAGACGGCGAAGCGTGGTGGCGACCAGCAGGCGGACGAAGGCGCGGTCGCGCTCTTCCATGGGGGCGAGCCGGCGGTCGGCGTCGAGCGCCTCGTCAAGCAAACGTTTGTGGACGAGCACCGCCTCGAGCAGGTCGAGGGCTACGGCGCGGGGATCGGCGGATTTTTGCGAGCGGGCCATGGCCCACTCCTACAACATCCGCCGTTCAACCCCAAGGGCCTTTGCGGGGTTCGCTGCCGCCCCACGGCCCGGCCGCCGGAGCCGCCTGGGCACGCACGTTCCAGGTCATCCCCATCTCGGCCGCCATCTGGCGCAGCAGGCCGATGCGGTTCTCCATGCTGGGATGGGTCGAGAACAGGTTATCCATGCCGCCGCCATGCAGCGGGTTGACGATGAACAAATGGGCGGTGGCGGCGTTGCGCTCGGCCTCAGGGTAAGGAATGGCGTGCGCGGCCTGCTCCAGGCGCTCCAGCGCGCTGGCCAGCCACAGGGGATTGCCGCAGATGCGGGCGCCCTCGTTGTCGGCGGCATACTCCCGGGTGCGCGAGATCGCCATCTGCACCAGGCCAGCGGCCAGCGGCGCCACGATCATCATCGCCAGGCCGCCAAGCGCGCCCAGACCGCCGCCTTCCTCGTCGTCGCGGTGGCCGCCGAACATCGAGGAAAAGGCGAACATATTGGCCAGCATGCCGATGGCGCCGGCGATGGAGGCGGTAACGGTCATGATCAAGGTGTCACGGTTCTTCACGTGCGCCAGCTCGTGCGCCATGACGCCCTCGACCTCCTCGGGCGCCAGGCGGTCCAACAGGCCGGTGGTGGCCGCCACCGAGGCGTGCTCGGGGCTGCGGCCGGTGGCGAAGGCGTTGGGCTGGTCCGACTGGATGATGAACACCTTGGGCATGGGCAGGCCGGCACGCGCAGTCAGGCGCTCGACAATGGCATAGAGGCCAGGGGCGGCGTGGCGGTCCACCTGCACGGCGCCGTACATGCCAAGCACCATCTTGTCCGAGTTCCAGTAGGCGAAGGTGTTCATGCCCAGCGCCATCAGGAACGCCACCATCATGCCGCCATGGCCGCCGATCAGGCCGCCGATGGCGACGAACAGGCCGGTGAGCGCGGCAAGCAGAAGGGCTGTGCGGGCGTAGGACATGACGGGCTCCAACCGGAAAAGGCAGCATGTCCTGAATAATGAAGCAGACCCCGGTGTTCAAGGCATGCCCGATCTGCTAGGAGGAGGAACCTGTTGCCCCAAGAGAAGCGGCCATGAGCAAATCCGTCCTCAGCGTCGTCGGCGCCCGCCCCAACTTCATGAAAATCGGCCCCGTGCTGGCGGCGCTGAAGGCGGCAGGATTTGCGGCGCCGCTGCTGCATACCGGCCAGCATTACGACGAGGCGATGAACGACCGCTTCTTCGCCGATCTGGGCCTGCCACGCCCGGACGTGAACCTGGAGGTGGGTTCGGGCAGCCACGCCCAGCAGACCGCCGACGTCATGCGCCGGTTCGAGCCGGTGCTGCTGGAATGCCGCCCAGATGCGGTGCTGGTGGTGGGCGATGTCAACAGCACCATCGCCTGCGCCCTGGTGGCGGCCAAGATGGGTATCAAAGTGATCCACGTGGAGGCGGGCCTGCGGTCCTACGACCGCGCCATGCCGGAAGAGATCAACCGGGTGCTGACCGACCAGTTGTCGGACTTCCTGTTCACCACCGAACGCTCGGCGCTGGACAATCTGGTGCGCGAGGGCATTGATCCCGCCCGCGTCACCTTCGTCGGCAATGTGATGATCGACACGCTGCTCGCCAACGTGGCCCGCGCCGTGCCCGCGCAGCAGACGGTGGGCTTGGATGGCGGCTACACCCTGGTCACCCTGCACCGCCCCTCCAACGTGGATGAGCCCGGAGTGCTGGCCCGGCTGCTGGGCTGCCTGACCGAGATGACGAAGGTGGCACCCGTGGTGTTCCCCTGCCACCCCCGCACGCTGGGCCGCATTCAGGCGGCAGGCCTGGACACCACCGGCGTCCGCCTGCTGCCGCCCCAGGGCTACCTGGAAATGCTGGGTCTGATGCGCTCGGCCAAGGTGGTGGTGACCGATTCCGGCGGATTGCAGGAAGAGACCACGGCCCTGGGCGTGCCCTGCCTGACCGTGCGCGAGAATACCGAGCGCCCGATCACCATCGCGGAAGGCACCAACACCCTGGTGGGCACCGATGCCGACGCCATCATGGCCGTCTTCAACGACGTGCTGGCCACCGGCGGCAAGGCCGGCCGGCAGCCGGAATTCTGGGACGGCAAGGCGGCCCAGCGCATCGCCAGGGCCCTGGTGGAACGGCTTTAGTTACGGGCCCTGGCCGCAGGCCCCGCTCCACCACTGACGAGAGCACTTGTGAGAGGCACGCGCGCCCTCTAGAACACCCTTATTCGGGGGATGGCGCATGCTCTTCAGCAGCTACGAATTCATTTTTTGCTTCCTGCCGCTGGTCATCGCCACAACGCTGATGGTCCAACGCGCCGGCGACCATGCGGCAAAGCTGTGGCTGGCCGGCGCCTCCCTGGTGTTCTACGCGTGGTGGTCCACCACCTTTGTGTGGATGCTGATAGCCTCCATCGCCGCCAATTACGGCCTGCTCCAGCTATCCCTGCGCCGCCCCGCCGGCACGGCCTGGCGGCACCGGGTGATGGTGGCGGGCATCGTGCTGAACCTTTCGCTCCTGGCGTGGTTCAAGTATGCCGGCTTCCTCGCCTTCAACCTGTCAGCCCTGACCGGGGCCAATTTCGACCTGGGGCAGATCGTCCTGCCGCTCGGCATCTCGTTCTTCACCTTCCAGAAGGTGGCCCTGCTGGTGGACGTCAACCGCGGCCACGTGGAAGACATCACCTTCCCCGACTTCCTACTGTTCGTCACCTTCTTCCCCCAGCTGATCGCCGGCCCCATCGTGCTGTATCCCGAGGTGGCCTGGCAGTTCCGCCAGCCCGCCCGCGTGCGCGTGTCGGCCAAGGGCGTGCAGATCGGCCTGACCCTGTTCGCCATAGGCCTGGCCAAAAAGGTGTTCCTGGCCGACGAGCTGGAGCGTTATGCCACGCCCCTGTTCAATCTGGCGGCAGGCGGGCGCACCCTGTCCGGGGCGGATGCCTGGATCGGCGCGCTGTCCTACAGTTTTCAGCTCTATTTCGACTTCTCGGGCTATTCCGACATGGCGATCGGTCTAGCCGCCATGTTCGGCATCGGCCTGCCGGTGAACTTCCTGTCACCCTACAAGTCGCGCTCGATCATCGAGTTCTGGCGGCGCTGGCACGTAACCCTGTCCCACTTCCTTCGCGTCTACCTGTACTTCCCCCTGGGCGGCAGCCGCTGCGGCCCGGTACGGCGGCAGGTGAACCTGATGGTGGTGATGCTGCTGGGCGGCCTGTGGCACGGCGCCGCCTGGACCTTCGTCGCCTGGGGCGCCCTGCACGGCGCCTATCTGGTGGTGAACCACCTATGGCGAGCCTTCGCCGAGCGCCTGGCCTGGCGCCCGAGCGGTGCGCTGGTGCCGGCGCTGGCCAGCCTGTCCTGGGCAGTAAGCTTCGTCGCGGTGGTGGCCGCCTGGGTGCTGTTCCGTGCGGACAGCTTTGCTGCCGCCAGCACGGTGCTGACCGCCATGTTTGCTCCCGACCGCCTAGCCCATCTGGCCGCGTGGTCGCCGGACACGTCGCTGATCCCGCGCGTCGCCAATGCGGGCCCGTGGCTGGCCGCCGCCTTCGCGGTGGCGCTGCTATTGCCCAACAGCCGCGAGCTGCTGGGCCCCGCCTTCCCCTGCGTCGAGGCGCAGCCGGCAGTGCTGCCCAAGCACCGCTACCTGGCGTGGCGACCGACGCCCTTATGGGCGGCCTGGGGGGCGATGTGCCTGGTGCTGGGCGTGCTGGGGCTGTCACGGCCCCAGGTCTTCATCTACTTCCAATTCTAGCGGCGGGGCGAAGGCGATGCGCTATATCCTTACCCTGCTGGGCCTGACCGCCGTGGCGCTCGGCGCCATCTCCGCCGCCATGTGGCGCCTGGATCCCTACGGCTATTTCGGCCGCTTCCCGCTGGGGCTCTACACCGACGGCACCTTCCGCCATGTCAAGGCGCTGCTGGTCAACCGCTCGGGCGCCGACCTGGCTATCCTCGGCGCCTCCACCGCCGTGCCCATCAATCCGGCCGACATCACCGGCTGCCGCGCCTTCAATGCCGCCTTCAACGGCGCCCGCCCCACCGAGTTGTTGTACATGGTACGCGAGGTACTGCCCGAGGGGACCAAGTCGGTGCTGATGGGGCTGGACTTTTTCGCCTTCAACCGCGCTACCGACAACGGCTACGACAATCCCCATTTCGGCCGCATGACGCTGACCAAGACGCTATCCTACACATTGTCCTACGGCGCCATCCGCGAGGCCAAATTCGTCTCCAAGATGGCCCGCTTCAAGCGCCAGCAGGTGCTGGACCGCACCAATGGCAACAAGCTGGACGCGGCTTCGACCGCTGCCGACGATGCGGCCCTGCCGGCCATCGACCATGCGGTCGAACTGGAATGGGTACGCACGCAGATGTTTCAGAATTGGTCGTATGGCGCCGAGCGCAAATCGGTGCTGGTTGCCTTGCGCGACACGATGGCAGCGCGGGGTATCCGGGCGGCAGTCTATATCACCCCCATGAGCGACAGCCTGTTGGGCATGCTGGACGAGATCGGCGCGCGGGCCGATCTGGAGCGCTTCCGTCGCGACGTGGCCGAGGTGTTCCCCGAGGTCGAGGATCTCACCGGGACGATGTCGGACAACCGCCTGTTCCTCAAGCGCGACCCGCTGCACTTTCCACCCGCCACCGCCAACATGGTGGCCGAGCGAGCGTTGGCGCGCGCCGGCCTGTGCGGCTACCGCTCACCGTAGCCGGGCGAGAACCGCGGCGCCTCGCCCACCAGAGCCGCCCGCAGCCAATCTCCACTAGCCAATCGGCAGGCAAACCCGTATGAACGGGGCACTGCCACTTAATGCCGGGCCCGTCATGTCGCTGAGCACGTTGACCGTCGTCATTCCCTGCTACAACGAGGAAAAAACCCTCGAGGCCATCGTCGAGCGCGTCCTGGCGGCCGACCGTTGCGGCCTGGGCCTGGAAATCGTGATTGTCGACGACGGCTCGCGGGACCGGTCGGTGGATGTGATGAAGGCCCTGGCCGAAAAGCACACCGAGATCGCCTGCGCCTTCCATGCCGTCAACCAGGGCAAGGGCGCCGCGCTGCGCACCGGCTTCACCAAGGCCACCGGCGACATCGTGCTGGTGCAGGATGCCGACCTGGAATACAGCCCCAACGATTATCCCAAGCTGCTGAAGCCCCTGCTGGACGGTCGCGCCGACGTGGTGTTCGGCTCGCGCTTCAAAGGCGGCGATGAAACCCGGGTGCTGTATTTCTGGCACTCGGTGGCCAACGGCATGCTGACGCTGGCCAGCAACATGATGACCGACATGAACCTGACCGACATGGAAACCTGCTACAAGGTCTTCAAGCGCGAGATCATTCAGGGCATCACCATCATCGAGAACCGCTTCGGCTTCGAGCCCGAGATCACCGCCAAGATCGCCCGCTTGAAGCCGCGGCCGCGCATCTACGAGGTGGGGATCAGCTATTCGGGCCGCACTTACGAGGAAGGCAAGAAGATCGGTTGGCGCGACGGCGTGCGCGCGCTGTACTGCATCGTCCGCTACAGCCTGTTTGACTGAAACCCCTCGTGGTCACTGGGCGCCTGGGGACAATCGACATCTCAACAAGCTTTCTGTTGCCCCCGAAGCACGGATTGTTTAAGCGTTTGGCCCCATGAGCTTCCCGTCCCAGCCCTTCGCCGATCCCGCCGGTTACTTCACCGCCTATGCCGCGCAACTGGCGCATGCGGCCGCTTCGGTCGCACCCGAGGCCATCGCCGCTGCCGCCCGGCTGATGACCGAAGCGATGAAGCGCGACGCCCACATTTATGTGTGCGGCAACGGCGGGTCGGCTGCCATCGCCAACCATTTGGTATGCGATTGCGTTAAATCGGTACAGACGGACACGGTCCTGAGGCCACGCGTTCATTCGCTGTCCAGCAACGTCCCGTTCCTCACCGCTATCGCCAACGACTTGGCCTATGCGGACGCGTTCTCCTATCAGTTGAAAAGCTATGGCCGCAAGGGCGACCTGCTGCTGACCATCAGCTCGTCGGGGGATTCCGAGAATATCGTGCGGGCCGTCCAGACGGCGCACGAACTGTCCATGGACAGCATCGCCTTCACCGGCTTTGCCGGCGGCCGCTCGCGCGAGCTGGCCAGCGTGTCACTGCACGTAAACGCCGACAATTACGGCGTTATCGAGGACGTCCACCAGTCGCTGATGCATGCCCTGGCCCAGTACATCCGCCAGGCCCACATGCCGGCAGAGCTGGTCGCGGCACGCAAGTTCTAGGGCGCAGGCGCCGACCGCCAGCGGCAATCGTCCAAGCCCAATCACTGGAAGCTCCAGGCAAAATCAGCTAGAGATGGGCGACCCACCATCGATTTCTGGCGCCTGTCTTCCATGTGCGGTCTCGCTGCTGTCCTTGCCTTTGCACCGAATGCCGCACCTGTCGACCGGGAGTGCCTGAACCGGGCCCGTGACGCCATGGTCAAGCGCGGCCCGGACGGCGCGGGCACCTGGGTGTCGCCCGACGGCCGCGTCGGTCTGGCGCACCGCCGCCTGTCCATCCTGGACCTGTCCGACGCAGGCGCCCAGCCCATGGTGGATGGCGATTTCGCCATCGCCTTCAATGGTGAAATCTACAATTTCCGCACCCTGCGCGACGAGCTGGAGCAGGCCGGAATCCGCTTTCGCTCAGAAAGCGACACCGAGGTGGTGCTGGCGCTCTACGCCCGCCATGGCGAAGCCATGCTGGGCCGGCTGCGCGGCATGTTCGCGCTTGCCATCTGGGATGGCCGCCGGCGCGGAATGCTGCTGGCGCGCGATGGCTTGGGCATCAAGCCGCTGTATGTGGCCGAGTCGGGCGGAAGCTTGCGCGCCGCCTCGCAGGTCAAGGCGCTGCTGGCCGGCGGCGATGTGGACACCAGCCCAGACCCGGCCGGCCATGCCGGCTTCCATCTTTGGGGCCACGTGCCCGAACCCTTCACACTGTACCGCGGCATCCGGGCGCTGCCGCCGGGCGGCTGGCTATGGCAGGGTCTGGACGGCAGCCGGCGCGAGGGCCGCTTCTTCGATGTGGGCGAGGCCATGCGCGCCAAGCCCGAGGCCCAACCGATAAAGTTGCGCCAGGCGCTGCTGGAATCGGTGCGCCACCACCTGGTGGCCGATGTGCCGGTGGGCCTGTTCCTGTCGGCTGGTTTGGATTCCACCACGCTTTGCGCGCTGGCGGCCGAGGCCGGCGAGGCGGAGCGGCTGAAAACCGTCACGCTGGCCTTCCGCGAGCTCAAGGGCGGCTCTGCTGACGAGGCACCGCTGGCCGAAGCCGTGGCCCGCCATTATGGCACCGACCACGCCACCCTGACCGTCGAGGGCGCCGAGTTCGCCGCCTGCCGCGACACCCTGCTGGCCGACATGGACCAGCCCTCCATCGACGGCGTCAACGTTTGGTTCGTCGCCCGTGCCGCCCGCTCGGCCGGCCTGAAGGTGGCCTTGTCGGGCCTGGGCGGCGACGAGCTGTTCGGCGGCTACGACAATTTCACCCGCATCCCGGCCATGACCCGGCGCCTCGGCGCCTTTGGCGCCCTGCCCTGGCTGGGACGCGGCTTCCGCTGGGCCACCGCCGGCTGGATCGGCCGCTTCGCCCCCCCGAAGGCGGCGGGTGTGCTGGAACTGGGCACCCGTACCGGTGACGCCTATCTGCTGCGCCGCGGCCTGTTCATGCCGTGGGAGCTGCCCGCGCTGCTGGGCGACGACATGGCCCGCGCCGGCCTGGCGGCGCTGAAGCCGCGTCAGGTGCTGGCCGGAGCGGTGGAGGGGCTGCCGTCCGACCGCCTCGCCATCTCGGCGCTTGAGACCCAGTTCTACATGCGCAACCAGCTGCTGCGCGACGCCGATTGGGCGGGCATGGCCCATTCCCTGGAGATCCGCGTGCCATTGGTGGACACTGTGCTGCTGGGCCAGGTGCTGGCCCTGGTCGCGGCCGGCCGCGCCCCCAGCAAGGCCGACATGGCCGCGAGCGCACGCCCTACCCTGCCCGAGGCGATCCTCAACCGGCCGAAAACGGGCTTCTTCGTCCCCGTTGCCCAATGGCTTGGGGAACCCTCATTGCGCGGGTGGGCACGCCGCGTCTACGCCGCCGCCGTGAAGCCATGAACCGGATGTCGGCCCGCCAACTGATCGCTCCCGCCTGGCTTGCCCTGTGGCGGGGATGGCGGATCATTGCCCCCAAGCCCAAGGGGGCCTTTCGCATCCTGCTGTTCCACGACGTGCCCAAGCACGAGACGCCCGCCTTCATCCGGCTGGTGCACGACCTGCACGCCGCCAACCGGCTCATCACCCCGGCCGAAGCCGAGGGAATGCTGGCCGGGAAGAGCAGCGGCCGCCACGGCGCCCCGCCGTGCCTGCTGTCCTTCGACGACGGCTTCGCCTCCAACTTCCAGCTGGCGCGCACGCTGCTGGACCCGCTGGGGATCAAGGCGCTGTTCTTCGTCTGCCCGGGCCTGACCAAGCTTTCCGGCACGGCCCAGCGCCGTGCCATTGCCGCCAATATCTTCGACGGCAAGCGGGCACCCGAGGATTTAGACCCCGAGCTGCGGCTGATGACCTGGGACGAGATCGGAGCGCTGCACCAATCAGGCCACACCATCGGCGCCCACACCACCAGCCACCTGCGCCTGACCACCCTGGACGGCGCCGGGCTGGCCGAGCAGGTGGGCACCGGCGCGGAAGCCCTGGCCCGCCGGCTGGGCCGCGTGCCGGAATGGTTCGCTTATACCTTCGGCGACGTAAACAGCATCGATGCCGCCGCCCTGGCCGAGATCGCCCGCCATCACCGCTATTGCCGCAGCGGCGTGCGCGGCCTCAACCATGCCGGCACCCATCCGCTGGCGCTGCGCGCCGACCATGTGGATCTGGAGGCCTCGGAATCCTGGCGTCGGATGGGGGTGGAAGGCGCGCTCGATCCGCTATACCGGACTCAGCGCCGCCAGTTGGACACGCTGGCTGCCGCGCTATAGGCGCAGGAACTCGCCGACCAGGCGGTATTCCTCGCCCTTCATTCCCCGTTTGAAAGCGGCGATGCCCGGCGTCAGCACATCGTCGATGCCGCCCAGATCGAACCAGCGCACCCCGCGGCGGCGCAATTCCAGCACGGCCTGCCACAGCAGGAAGTTATTGGCCTTGAGCTTGCGCCCAGCGTCGCCGTTCCAGCCCACCAGATAGGTCGCGGACGCGCCGTGGCGGGCCAACAGGATGCCGCCCACCGCCTCGCCCTCCGAGAGGGCGCGCAGCACCAGCACATCGTCCTGGCGCCAGCCATTGGCCGCCAGCGCACAGATGAGGCTTGGCGGCGTGCCGGTGAAGGCCTTGCCACGCATCAAATCTTCATAGCGCTCCATCAGCCAGTCGAGGGCTTCCGGCCCGCCGGCATCCAGCGTCAGCCCGGCCTTTTCCGCCCCAACCAGCATGTTGCGCCACTTGCCGTCCAGACGCTTGCGCAGGGCATCGGGCTCCTCGGCCAAATCCAGCCAAGCCGAACACCAGGACGGCGCAGCGCGGCGGCGCAAGGCGAGGGGCGCCAGTTCGGCCGGATCGATGACCTCGGGCGCCAGGAAAAGCGCCCCGAGGCTCCACCAGCGCCAGGGCCGGCCGACCAGGGAAAGCGCGCGGGCCGCTGCACCAGACGCTGGCGGCGCCAGCCAGACCGGACCGCGATTGAGCCGCGCCACCCGCGCCACCCCGCCCATCTTCTTTTCCAGCACTTGGACCAGGCCCACCGGCTGGCCGTGCTCGCACAGCACGCCCCGGCGCGGCTGCCAACCCTCGGCCTTCTTGGCCTCGCCCCAGGCCCAGCTTTGCAGCAGCGGCGAGCGCCCGGCGGAGGCGAACAATTCCTCCCAGCGAGCGCGCGGCAGGTCGTCCCAGGCGAGTTCAAGCACCATGGAAGGCCTCGGCATAGCGATGGGCGAAGACGGGCGACAGCGCACCGTGCACCGGCAGCAGCAGGATGGTCCGCCGCAATTCCATTGCCGCTCCGTAGCGATCAGGCTCGGCCGCCACCTCGGGCACCACGTCAGGCCAGGTCTCCACCGGCAGACGGGCCTGGCGCAGGCGATGGTAGAGCGCGGCAGCACGCAGCGCATCGGCGGCCTTGAGCACGAAGCGGTAGGGCGCGTGTCCGTCCTCGCGGAAGAACGGCCGCACGCCGGGCACCTCGGCCACCGCCCGGCGCAACGCCAGGGCGTTGGCGCGCCGCCGCGCCGCCTCGCGCTCCAAATCGGCTGAAGCCAGCAGATGGGCGGCCAGCGGCGAGGGGGCACACAGCGGTGCCGGCTCGCCCAGGGCCGGATCGGCATCGTGGCTGGGCTGGCCCACAGGCGGCAGGCGGGTACGCAAGCGGTCGGGCAGCAAGGTTTGGATCAGCCGCTTGATGCGCCACGAGCATGACGCCGGAGCCGGCGGCAGCGCCGCCAATTTGCGAGCAAGGTCACCCGACAGGGTCCCGTCGCGCAGCACCAGCACGGCGCCCTCGGGCAGGCCCAGCAGCTTGTGCGGGGAGTACAGCACCGCGTCGCCGGTCTCGCCGATCCCGGGCGCCGGCACCAGCACGTGGGCGCAATCCTCCACCGCCAGCGGCGCAGCGGCGCGGAAGCCGGAAAGATCGGCGCGGCGGCCGAAGGTATGCACCGCCACCACCATGTCGGCGCCCTCGGCCCGACTCCAGTCGGCGGTGCCGGCCGTGTCCACCGGCAGGAAGGCGAGTTCGGCCCCCAACCGCCGCAACGGCACCAGCGAGGCGGCACAGAACCAGGCCGGCAGTGCCACCCGGGGCGGCCGGCCCAGGCGCGCGGCGGCCCGCTCGGCCATCAGCGCCAGCGACCAGCATGAGCGCGACAACATCCAACCCTGCTCACCCGCCCGCAACCAGGGGGCCAGCGGCTGGGAACGCCCCGACCCTAGGCCCAGCAGAGCGGAAAGCGGCGGCAAGGGGGCGGTGGTGATCACAATGGCTGTCCTGTCAGGGCGGCGTGATCGGCAAAAGCACCGGCGCCGGACTGACCCCGGTGCCAGCTTTCCAGCACCAGCAACGACCATATCTTCAAGGCATGGTCGCGCCGGCCCGAGCGCTGCTGTTCGAGCAGCGTCGCCACCGGGGCCCAGTCCAGGCCCAGCTCGGCGAGACGGGCTGGGGTGAGCCTTTCCGCCACCAGGGTACTGAGATCGCGACGCAGCCACACGCCCATGGGCGGATTGAAGCCCAGCTTGGGGCGGTCGACGATTTCGGCCGGCAGGAACTTGCGCGCCACCCGACGCAGCAGCGTTTTCTTGCCTTCGGCCATACGCAAGGCGGGACCGATGCGGCCAACCGCCTCCACCACCCGCTGGTCGAGGAAAGGCAGGCGCAGCTCCAGCGCGTGCATCATGCTCATGGCATCGCCATAGGCCAACAGGTTGCCGGGAAGGAAGCTTTCCAGGTCGGTCTGCTGCATGCGGTCGAGCGGGTCGGCACCTGGAGCACGCAGGTACAGCTCGGCAATGGGGCTGGCCGGCAGGGGCCCCTTGAGCAGGCGGGCGCGTTCGCCGGGGTCGAAGTACTCGACCCAGCCGGCATACATCTCGGCATCGGGCCGCGAGGCGCCGGCGACGAATTCGCGGATGCGCCGAAGCGTATGGCGCCCGCGCGAGCTTTCCGGCAGCAGCGCCACGGCGGGTTCGATCACACCCCGGCGCAGGAGAGCCGGCAGCTTGCGATAGCGCCCGGCCAGCAGGCCGCCCTGGTAGCGGGGATAGCCGGCGAACACCTCGTCGCCGCCGTCGCCCACCAGCGCCACCGTCACATGCTGGCGGGCGCTGTGCGACAGGTTACCGATCAGAAGCGCGGTGGGATTGCCGAACGGCTCGCCGAACGCCTGAATCATGCGGTCCAGGCCGTCCACCAGTCCGCTCGAGGCGGGCAACTCGGTATGGCGAGTACCCAGGTGAGCGGACACCGCCTTGGCCGCGTCACGCTCGTCGTAGGCCGCCTCGTCGAAGGTCATGGTGAAGCTGGAGACCGGCGGCGCCCCCGCCTCGGCGCGGGCCTCGGCCATCAGGGCGGCGATCACCGAACTGTCGATGCCGCCCGACAGGAAACAGCCCACCGGCACGTCGGCCACCATGCATGAGCGTACCGCAGCGCGCAGCGCCGGAAGCATCTCCTCCACCGCCTCGTCCAGGGTGGGAGCGCGCTCGCCCACATAGCGCGGTCGCCACCAGCAGCCGGTCTCGACGCCCGCGCCCGGGCGCCAGCGCAGCCAATGGCCCGGAGGCAGCTTACGGATGCCACGGTGGATGGTGAGGGGTGCCGGCACATACAGGCAGGCCAGGTATTGCGACAGCGCCTCGGGGTCCATCGCCAGATCGATCCCAGGCACGGCGCGCAGGGCGTGGATCTCCGAGGCGAAGGCGAAACCGCCCTGGGGCAGCAGCCCATAGACCAGCGGCTTGATCCCTAAACGGTCGCGGGCCAGCAGCAGCTCGCCCGAGCGGCGGTCGAGCAAGGCGAAGGCGAACATGCCCACCAGCCGGTCCAGCGCGGCGGTGCCGTGTTCTGCCAGCAGGGCCAGCAATACCTCGGTGTCGCTGTCGGAGGCGAAGGAATGGCCCTTGGCCTCCAGTTCGGCGCGCAGGTCGCGATAGTTGTAGATCTCGCCATTGAAGGTCAGCACCCAACGCCCGCACGGCGATTCCATGGGCTGCCGGCCGCCGGGGCTGAGGTCGATGATGGCGAGGCGGGTATGCACCAAGCCGGCGCCGGTGGCCGCGTCCATGAGCACGCCATGGCCATCCGGCCCACGATGGGCCAGTCTGCGGCAGAATTCTTCGAGCACCTGGGGCTGCGCCCCGGTCATCCCAGCGATGCCACACATGGCGCTACCCTCGCACCGGCAGACAAGCCCTGGCAAGCGTCGGCGGCCGCAGGTTGCGCAAGCAGGTGACGCGCACCGGGGCGCTGGGGCTGGAACGTCGGTTCATGGCGTACTCGTTATGCCCAGGGCTACTTCTTGGCCCATGGGCGACAGCCGGGCAAGGAAATTGGGTCGGTTGCCGTCGGCAAAGGGCAGTCGAGCCACGGCCTGCAGGCAGCGCCACGGCAGTTGCGCCGCCACGTTCAGCGCGTCGCCGCGCTCGCCCCGGGCCAGATGGCCGCGCACCGCCTCCACGTGGATGATCAGCATGCGCAGCAGCAGGGGAACCAGAACCGGCCCGGGCAGGCGCTTCAGCACGCCCATATGGCGCCGCAGGATGTCCAGGCTGCACCGGTATTTCCGGCCGATGCGGCTGGTGATGCCGTCCTCGGCCAGGGTGTAACGCAGCAGGGGGTCGGCGAAGGTAAGGAAGCGGCGTCCGGCCTTGGCCAGGATGGCCAGCCACAGCTCGTAATCCTGGGCCGAGCGCAGCTCGGGATCGAAACCCCCGGCTTCCAGCACCGCTGCGCGCCGCACCAGCACGGTGGAACTGGAGATGAAGCCGCGCAGGAACAGGGTGCGGTAGGGATCGTCGGGGTTGGCGAGGTAGCGCGCCTGGCTGTCGATGAAATGCTCGCCGCCCTGGGGATCGATGCCGAACAAATTATGTGAGGTCATCACCAGGTCGGCGCCCTCGGTCACCTCGATGCTGCGCTCCAGCTTGGCGGGCAGCCATTCGTCGTCGGAATCGAGGAAGGCGATCCATTCGCCCTCGGCCGCCGCCAGCGCCCGGTTGCGCGCCGCGCCGGCGCCCTGGTTGGGCTGGCGGAACAGCCTGAGCCGGACGCCGTTCATGCGCCCGGCCATGGCGGCCACTGCCTCGGCGGTGCCGTCGCTGGAGCCGTCGTCCACCACCAGGACCTCGCGGGGCCTCAGCGTTTGCGCCGCGATGGAAGCCAGTGCGCGTCCCACCGTGGCGGCCACGTTATAGGCTGGCATCACCACCGAGACATCGGCGAAGCCGGGCGGCAAGGGCTCAGGCATGGGCCAGCTCGCGGATGGTGCAGGTCGGCGCCTCAGCCAGCTTGAGTTCGGCATGCACGCGCACGGTCATCTCCAGCATCATCAGGGCGTAGAGGCGGAAGGCGTGCCGGTCGGCGCGGGCCAGCAGGCGCTCGATGCCCGCCTTGCTCCACCATCCGCGCGCCAACGCCTTGGGCGACGTGAGCAGCGCGCGGGCTTCTCCGGCCAAGCCGGCGGCGAACCAGGCCGGCACCGGCGAGGCGAAACCCTGCTTGGGCGCGGTCAACAATTCGGGCGGCAGGAAGGGTTCCGCCATGGCGCGCTCCAGCGCCTTCTGGCGACCGCCTGGGGTACGCACGATCTCGGGTACAGCCAGTGCCGCCCCAACCATGCGGTGGTCGAGGAAAGGCACCCGGCCCTCGACGCTGACCGCCATGGTGGTGCGGTCCAACAGCGTCAGCAGGTCCTCGGGCAGATAGGTGCCGATGTCGGCGGCCAGCGCACCGGCCTGGCCCTCTCCCAGCCAGGCGCGGAAATAGGCGCGCTGGGCCGGTCCGGCCTCGGCCAGCGGGCAATCCAGCAGGCGGCGGATGGGCGGCGGGAACTGGGTCGAGTGATCGTGCAGGTAGCCGCCCGGGTCCTTGTCGAACTTGGCCGCGCGCTTGAGCCGCCACGCCACCATGGGATCGGCCAGGCCGACCAGGGGCTGGGCCAGGGCGCGCAAGGGCGAGGGCAGGCTCAGGTAGCGCGCTTCGACGGGCAGGCGGAAATAGCGGCCATAGCCGGCGAACAGCTCGTCGCCGCCAGTGCCGTTCAGCACCACGCGGGTGTCCTTGGCCAGCAGTTGGTCGATAAGGAAGTTGGGCAGCACGCTGGCGTCGGCCAGCGGCTCGTCGCAAAACCACGCCAGACGCGGCAGGTGGCGGGCGGCCTCGCCCATGTCCAGGTCAAAGGTGGTGTGGTCGGTGCCCCAGCGCTTCGCCACCGCCTCTGCCAATGGGGTCTCGTCCACCCGGGCACCGGCAAAGCGCACGGTGAAGGTCTTCAAGGGCCGGTCCAGGTTGCGCGCCGCCAGCGCCACCAACAGCCCCGAATCGATGCCGCCCGACAGCAGCGCCGCCAGCGGCACGTCGCTGCGCAATTGCAGCCGTACCGCATCCTCCAACAGCTCGGTAAGGTGAGCGACAATGTCGTGGCGCGAGGACGGGATAGTGGCGGCGGTGGGGCGCCAGTAAGTCTCCACCACCACCGAGCCGTCGCGCCCAGCCTTGAGCAGGCTACCCTGGGGCAGCTTGTGGACGCCCCGCCACAGGGTGGCTGGCGCCGGCACATAGCCGTGGCCCATCCAGGCGGCCACGGCGCCCTCGTCCACCTGCGGCTCCACCAGACCCGAAGCGAACAACGCCTTGATCTCGGAGGCGAAGACGATGCCACCGCCGGCCAGCCGGGCCCAATAGACCGGCTTCACCCCCAGCCGGTCGCGCACCAGCAACAGGGAATGATGATCGCGATCATAGACGGCAATGCCGTACATGCCGTTCAGGTCGTGAACGAAATCCGCCCCCTTCTCGCGCCACAGGCGGAAGGCCGGCTCCATGTCGCCGCTGGTGGCGAAGGCGTGGCCGCGCGCCTCCAGGCCGGCGCGCAGTTCCCGGTAATTATAGACCTCGCCATTGCCCATGAAGACGGCGCGGCCATCATCTTCCTGCAAGGGCTGGCCGCCGGTGGCGATGTCGATGATGGCGAGCCGGGCGAAGCCGCCGTGGAAACGGCCATCACGGCTGACATGGGTGCCGATGCCGTCCGGGCCGCGATGGCGCATGGCGGCCAGCATGCCGGCCAGACGCGGATCGGCGAGCGGCGCGCCGTCGGGCAGGTAGAGGCCGGCAATGCCGCACATGTCAGAGAACCTCCACCCGCAGGGCGCCGCGCCAGGGCAGCGCCACGGTACAATTCGCTTCGATGGCGAATGCAGGCGCCGCCTCGCCATACGCCAACCACCGCTTCATAGGCCGGCAGGCGAGCGGCACCTCGGCCGAGACCCGCACCGCGAAATTCGGCGCCTCGATAAGGACGGCGCTGCCCTCGGCCCGGACGGCATGAGGGGTGACCAGCCGACGGGTTAGGCGGCGGCGACCCTTGCCCTCGACCGTGTCCTCGATCAGCAACGACGTTTGGTCGAAAGCATGGCGGCGCCGCACCATGCCCACGCCGGAAAGCCGCATGAACCCGCCATGTGCCAATTCCAGCCCGTCGGCGGTGCGCGCCAGCACGGGCGGGGCGCCGGCCATGGCGCCGCGGAAGGGCTCGTCATAATAGGGCTTGTTGGCGGGGAAAGGATCGTGACCGTCCACCTGGAGGGTGCCGTGCACGGCGGCCGCGAGGTACAGCGCCGCCTCGCCGCTCTCGCCATAGGCGCCGCGGCCGGAATCAACGAACAGCGGAATGCCATCGAGATGGATCTCGGCGGCGCCCAGATCCTCGTGGCCGTGGCCGGTGGGCAGGCGCCAGCCGGCTGGCTCGCCATGCCACAGCGCCGACCAGCGGCCGAAATCCCCACGCAGCCAGCCATCGACGGCCAAGAGTCCGGCATCTGCGGGCTGGATGCCGTCGCGCATATGCCCCAGAGCAGCCCGTTCGTCGGAGGAAAGCAGACCAGTCCAACCCTGCTCCATGGCGGCGCCGGGAAACAGGCCGGCCAGAAAGGCAGGCGGTGAATCGGGCGAGATATCGCCCATCAGCGGCATGCCGCCGGGCAGGGCGAAATGGGGCAGCACGGTCCAGAAACGCTGCGCCAGCGCGGCCAGCCATCCCACCTCGGACCGGCCGTGGCGGCGCGCCGCCAGCCAGCAATCGACGTAGTTGCGAAGATACAGAAGATGGTAGTGGGTCGAGGCCTCGCGCAACACGCCCGATGGCAGGAACAGGCGCTGGGCTTCCTCTACCAGGATGTCCAGGCCCAGGCGTGCGGTGTCGGCCAAGCCCAACTCGAGGCCGAGCCGATAGAGACCGCGCCCGTTGTTGGCCAGATGATTGCAGGTGCCCTGCTCGCCGTAATACTCCAGCCGCTCGATCATGGCGGGGCCATGGGCTGCTAACGCGGCAATGGTCGCGTCACGCTCGCCGGGCAGGCCGCGCCGGCAGGCGAAATCCAGAATGTTGATGACGCGCTCGGCCGCCGTGTAGGCCTCCCAGGCGGGGCCGTCTTGGGGGTGGCCGTAGCCCTCGCACCAAGCCTGCCACAGGGCCGCCACCCAGGCGCCGTCCACATCGGGCATCAGCGGCAACCAGGCGAAACGGTGCAGCGCCGACAGAGCCTCACCGTCGGCATAGGGGCGTGAAAACAGGTCGAGGCGGCCGGCCTCGACGGTCACGCCGCCGCCCGGCACCGGCAGGGTCAGTGACCCTTGCGGCATACCCGCCTCCAGCGCCGGCAGGTCGGGGGCGCGGGCCGGCTCGGCGGCGGGCGGGCGGAAATAGGGTGGGCGATGGGGGGTGAACGGCGCCGGACTGACCGCCCGGCCCAGCAGCCGCAGCCACAGCCAGCGCCGCAGCACCGGATCAGCCTTCAGCTTGACGAGTTTGGCCCCCACCCCCATCGGCCTCAGCCCCCGATCGCCCCGGCCCCGACCGCCCCGGCGGCGCGCCAGACCTCGCTGGCGGGCTCGGGCACGCTCGCGGTGACAAGCCCGTCGATGGCGGCGCGGCCCATGGCCACCACCGCCTCCTCGGCGCTGCCGCCGATGTGGGGAGTGGCAAGGAAATTGGGCAGACGCAGCAGCTCCAGATCGGTGGGCGGCTCGCCGGCGAACACGTCGAAGGCGGCGCCAGCCAGGCGGCCGTCCATCAGCATGCGCTTCATGGCCGCCTCGTCCACCAGCCCGCCGCGCGCGGCGTTGACCAGGATGGCGTCGGGGCGCATCAGCGCCAGACGCTCGGCCGACAGGATGTTGCGGGTGGTATGATCCAGCGGCAGGTGCAGCGTCACCACGTCGGCACGCGCCAGCAGTTCGTCCAGCCCCACCGCCTCGATGCCATTGGCAGCGTAGAAATCGGGGAAATGGCGGATGTCATGGGCTAGCAGGGTGCAGCCGAAGGCGCGCAAGAGTTGGGCCAGGTCCTTGCCCACATGGCCGCAGCCGACGATGCCCACGGTGCGCTCGGACAGGTGGCGGCCCATGAGCTGGCGCCACTGGCCGGCGCGCACCTCGGCGTTGCCCTGCGGCACATGGCGCAGCAGCGAGATGGCCATGGCGATAACCAGTTCGGCCACCGAACGGCGGTTGACGCCGCCAGTCCAGCCCAGACGGATGCCACGCCGCGACAGCAGCGGCAGGTCTAGCATGTCCAGCCCGACGCCGTACTTGCTGATGAGCTGGAGCTCGGGGCAACGATCCAGCAGCTTTTCGTCGATGGTTTCCAGCGCGGTGATAGCGGCGTCGTGACCCTTGAGGAACGCAGCCAGTTCGTCGCCGGCCAGGCTGCGCCCGCTTTCGTTGAAGGTGATCGATGGGTAGCGGGCCAGCAGTTCGGCACGCAGGATCGGATGGCGCGAGAACGAGCGCGAGGCGACGGCAATGCGGACGGGATTGGTCAAGGCGAAGGCAGCCGCTTTCAGGGCGAATTGATTGCGCTGAGTGGGGTCAATGTGTAGTCTTGGCCGCCTTTGCCAACAAGGTTTTTCTGGCGGTCGAGCAAATGGTAGGCAGTTCGGGATCGGCGGGCAAGACGGACATCCAGCGCTTCTGGAAGTCGCTTTATGAATCCCTTTACGAAGACGTTGATGCCAACCTCAGCCGCGACAGCCTGCTGAAGGCCGTCGACGATCTCGAGGACATGTTCCATCTGCGCCAGCACATGGCGACGGTGGAGTTGGACTTGTCCCAACTCAAGGGCAAGCGGGTGCTGGAGGTGGGCCCCGGCGCCGGCGGGCATTCCGCTCTGCTGGCCAAGCACGGCGCCATCATGACGAGCATCGACGTCACTTTCGACCGCGCCCGCTCGACCCAGCGCAAGTTCGCTCTTATGGGCGAGGTGGCACAGGACTGCGCCGCACTGCAGGGCGACGCCGAGAACCTGCCTTTCGCCGACAACACCTTCGACATCGTCTATTCCAACGGCGTGCTGCACCACACTCATGACACCGAGCGCGCCATCGCCGAGGTGCACCGAGTGCTCAAGCCCGGCGGCCAGGCGGTCATCATGCTGTACTGCAAGGATTCCTGGCATTACTGGGTCAACTTGGTGCTGTTCACCGGTCTGCTGCGCGGCGCCTTCCTGCGCGGCCGCAACTGGGTGGGCAAGGTCACCGAATGGGGCGGCAAAAAGCGCCAGACCGTCGCCAACCCCATCACCCGCTGCTATTCCAAGGGTGAGATGCAGCGGCTGTTCGCCGCCTTCCGCGACGTCACTTTGCGCAAGCACGAATTCTATTGGTACCTGTTCCCGCTTTTCGGCAGCCGCGTGCGCGAACACCTTCGCCGCAAGCATGGCGAGCACCCCGGCGGCGTGCTGGTCTACGGCGAGCCCTGGCCCATGTGGTCGCCGTCCGAGACCAAACTGGGCCCGCTGATGGGCTGGAACTGGTACGTCTCGGCCCGTAAGGCCGGCTAGTCCCGCCTCACTTCGGCGAAGAACTCGGCTACTGCGGCCCGCAATTGGTCCGTTACCGGCAGCGGGTGCTTGACGATGCGCGCCTGGGCATCGGGCAGGATGAACGCCACCTGGCCGCCCGTCTCGTTCTTCTTGTCCTTGGCGGCAGCGGCGAAGAAGGCCTCCAGCGGTACCTCAAAGTCCTCATAGCCGGCATAGGCGCGGCGCAGCGTGGGATGCATGGACTGGAACACCGTGTCCGGAGTTACCCCAGACCGGCGGGCGATGTGGTTGGCCAAGTCCATTCCCATGGCCACGGCAATGCCGTGGGGGATGCCGAAATGGGTCGCGGCCTCGATGGCATGGCCGGTGGTGTGACCGTAATTGAAGATGTTGCGGATGCCGCGGTCGAACTCGTCCTGCTCGATGTAGGCCTGCTTGACCTCCAGCGAGCGGCGAATGAAACGGGCCAGCACGGCACGGTCGGTAAACAATTGCTCGAAGGCAGCGGCGATCTGGGCGAAGTGCTCGGGACCGGCGATGGCGTGCACCTTCAGCATCTCGCCCACACCCGAGCGGATTTCACGCACATCCAGCGTATCCAAGTAGCCGGGGTCGATGAACACCTGGCGCGACGGAGTGAAGGTGCCCAGCAGGTTCTTGGCTCCACCCGCGTTGATCGAGCTTTTCGAGCCGATGCACGAATCACACTGGGCCAGCAGGGTGGTGGGGGCGAACACCCAGTCCATGCCACGGAACATATTGGCCGCCAGGAAACAGGTGATGTCCTGGACGATGCCGCCGCCCACCGCCACCAGGAGGTGGTCGCGCTTGATTCCCGCCGCCGCCAGATGGTCGATGTAGGCCGGCATGGCCTCGATGGACTTGTTCTCCTCGGTGGCGTCGATCAGCAGCACCCGGCCCGAAGCCAGCGGCGACGCCAGCCGGTCTGCATGCAGGGCGGCGACGTTGCGGTCGATGAGGAACTGGGCCTTGCCCTGGGCAAGCTCCGCCGGCAGGCCGGCATTCATATGGACCTGATAGGGGCCCTTGTGAGACTGGATGACCATCATGGCGTCAGACACGAGTGAAGCCTCCGTCGATAGCGATGTTCTGCCCGCTGATGAAGGTGTTCTCCGGGCCGGCGAGCCAGACCACGAAGGCGGCCACCTCGTCCACCGTGCCCAGGCGCCGCGCCGGCACCTTGGCGGTCAGCTCGGCGATACCGGCGTCGCCCAGCACATTGCGGGTCAGTTCGGTGTCGATGAAGCCGGGAGCCACGCAATTGGCCAGCACACCGTCAGCTGCGGCCTCGGCCGCCAGGGCGGCGGTCATGCCGTCCAGGCCGAACTTGCTGGTGGAGTAGGCGGCGCGGTGTTCCTTGCTGATCTTGCCCCAGATGGAGCTGATGTTGACGATGCGGCCCCAGCGCCTTGCCGCCATGGCCGGCAGCACCGCCTGGCACAGCGCGAAGGGCGCCAGCACGTTGACCCGCTGAACCAGCTCGAAATCCTCGACGGGAAGCGTGGCGAAGGGGGCGACGCGGTTGATGCCCGCGTTGTTGACCAGGATGTCCGGGGCCTCCTCGCGCACCCGGGCGGCAAAGGCCAGGATGGCGTCGCGGTCGGCGAAATCGACCGCCTGGAAGGCGCAGCCGACGGGCGGCTTGCCGTCGGGGCGAGTGCCGGTGACGGTAACCTGGGCGCCCTTCTCGACCAACAGCTCGGCGATACGCCGGCCGATGCCTCGGGTGCCGCCGGTTACCAGCGCGCGCTTGCCATTCAGCATGGCCTCACTCCTGCTCCGGCACGTTCAGGTTCCACCGCCGGCGCCATTCGGGGTCGGCGCAGTAGATGCGGTAGACCAGGCGCATGGTGGCATAGGCTTCGGCGGACGAGCCTTCGGTGACGGGGCGACTGGTCAAGATGCAACCCGCGAAGTCGGCGATCTCGTCGGCCCAGCTGGGGTCCTGGTTGTAGCGGGTGGTCTGCTCGCGCGGGTCGCCCGCATCGCCCTCGGTGGCCCAGGCCACGGTCATGGTCTCGGCACCATAGCTCTTCGAGCCGGACAGGATGCCGGCCAGGGTGATGGCGCCCTTCTCCAGCGCGATGTCCAACTGGAAGCGGTGGCGCCACTGGGTAGCCGAGCTGTGCAGCATGGCCACCACGCCATCCGCCGTCCGCATCAGGGCATAGGCGTTATCCTCGACGTCATGGCCCCAGAAGCGGTTGCTGATCACCGCCTGGACGTCTGTGAACTCGCCGGCGAACAACCGCATCAAGTCCACCATATGGATGCCCTGGTCCAGCAGGATGCCGCCGCCGGCGACGCCGCGCTTGGAACGCCAGTCGCTCTGGCCGAACGAGATGATGGCAGACTTGCCGTAGACGCCGCGCAGGTCGACGATGCGGCCCAACTGACCACTGCGCACCAGGGCGAGCGCGTCACGCACCGAATCATGGTAGCGGTGATTGAAGCCGTATTTGAGCTTGAGATCGGGATGATGCGCCTCGGCCGCCATAACCTTGGCGATGTCGCTCACGTCGCGCCCCGGCGGCTTCTCGCAAAAGACATGCAGGCCCTTTTCCAGGCCGGCGATGGTGATCTCGGCGGCAACATCGTTGGTCAGGCAGACGAACAGCACGTCCAGCTGTTCCCGCGACAGCAGGTCCAGTGAATTGGTGTAGTGGCGCACACCGTCGGGCAGCACGCCATCCGCGGAGAAGGCGCGGTCGGCCACCGCCACGGTTACCAGGGCGGGATGCTGGTCGATGAACTGGCGGCGGCGCTTTCCCACCACCCCATAGCCGGCGATACCGACCCGCAATTTTTCACCCGTCGCGCTCATGCTGCACCCGTCAGAACTGGAAATAGATGAAGTTGCGGCCGCCGATGTTGGGGCTGCCGAGGAACAGGATTACGACGGCCAGGGCACAGGCGGCCCCCAGCCGCAAAGCCATCACCCCGCCCGCCGGCTCGGCCGCCCGCCGATCCAGGACCAGATGCTCGGCGGCGACCACCAGCCCCGCCATGCCCAGCACCGTCCACAATGCGAACTGGAACGGAGCGTGCGGCCGCCCCGGATCAACGAAGGCGCCCAGGAACTGGCCCGCCTGCTCCAAGTCGCGCGCCCGGAACAGGATCCAGCCCAATACCACCACCGCCATGGTCACCAGCCAGCCAGCCAGCCGAGCCGGCAGCGAGGCCAGCTCGCGCTTGCCCCGCAGGCGCTCGATTCCTAAGGCGGCACCGTGCCACAGGCCCCACAACACGTAGGTCCAGGCGGCACCGTGCCACAGGCCGCACAAGAACATGGAAACGGCCAGGTTGACAACCGGGCGCACGCGGCCCGGCGAGCGGTTGCCGCCCATGGCGATGTAGACGTAGTCGCGGATCCAACTGGACAGCGAGATGTGCCAGCGGCGCCAGAATTCCCGCACGCTGGCGGCCAGATAGGGAGCGTTGAAGTTTTCCTTGAAGCGGTACCCCAGCAGCCCGGCCGAGGCGATGGCCATGTCGCTGTAGCCCGAGAAGTCCGCATAAATCATCAGCGTGAAGCCGATCGCCGCCAGCGCCGCCGTCAGGGCGTCGATGGCCGAGGGGTCAGCGAAGGCGGGATCGACGATAGCGGCAGCCAGGCGGTCGGCGATCAGCACCTTCTTGGCCATGCCCCACAGAAAGCGGGCCAGGTGGCCGGCGATCTCGGCGCTGCCGGGAGCCTGCCACGGCCGGTGCAGCTGGGGCAGGAAATCGGTGGAGCGCACGATGGGGCCGGCGATCAGCTGGGGAAAGAAGCAGATGTACAGGCCATAGCGGATGGCGCTGCGTTCCGCCGACAGCCGGCCGGCGTGGATGTCGGCGACGTAGCTGATGGCGTGGAAGGTGTAGAACGAGATGCCGATGGGCAGCAACAGCCCCAGCGTGACAGCATCCATATGCCAGCCCAGCCGCCCGGCGAGCTGGGCCAGGCTGGCGGAGAAGAAGTCGAAATACTTGAACAGCGCCAATGGCAGCAACAACAGGCCGATAATCAGGGTCAGCGCACCGTTGCCCCGCCCCTGGGCGCGATGGGCCTCGACCACCGTGCCGCCGACAAAGCTGATCCCGGTCACCAGCAGCACCAACCCGAGCAGGCGCCAATCCCACGCGGCATAAAAGCCGTAGGAAGCCAGCAGCAGCACGAGGTGGCGCAACCGGTCGCTGGGCAGCAGCCGCATGGCCACCAGCGCGGCGCCCAGCAATCCCAGATATTGGATGGAATCGAAGTTCATCGCAGCAGGTCCACCACCGCCTTTGCGAAAACTTCCTTGTCCTCGCTGCGGTGCAGATGGTCGCAATCGGTTGCGAAGGCCTCACGCGGCAGGTTCAACCGGTCACCGAAACCAGGATCGAAGCGCAGGCCATGGGCCTGGGCATAGGAGTCCAACCAGGGCATGGCGACGGGAAGGATGCCGGCATCGCGGTCCACCGCCTGCTGGCGGTCGCTGAGCGGCGGGAAGACGACGATCAGGTCCGGCCCCAGGGTTTCGGCCAGACGCTCCATGGCCCAGCGATTGACGGGCAGAAGCTGGTAATTGGCCAGGCCCGCAGCGTTGCAGCCATGAGTGGCGTCCTTCAGCAGCATGGGCTGGATGGACGCCTCCATGATGCGGTTGAAAGGATAGGGCCAATCCATCCAGGCGTCGTTCAGCGCCAGGCGGGCGAACCCCGAAATATCACGCAGCCGGAAGGCCCAGCCGTCGGCATCCACCATGCCGAAGCGCGACATCATTTCGGCCCCCGTCGGCAGCGACAGCATGCGCCGCCGCTGCAGGAAGTTCATCTCGAACGGCGAGAAAACATAGACCACCTTGCTGCCCGGGGGCAGGGACCGCAGCAGGCGGGTGTGGTCGGCGAGAATGGCCAGCGCCAGGGACGGCGTACCGCCGCCGGTAATCGACAGGTTCACCTCTTGGTGGGGCAGCCCGCGCGCCGCCAGCTCCTTGGCCAACAGCTCGCGCGGCAGGCCCATATAGCTGCGCGACGAGCCGATCACCGCCAGCACCGGACGGTCGGGTGCCAGGCCGGCGACCTGGGCGTCCACCTCGGGCCACGACAAGGTCGGGTCCATGGCCCACCACAGCAACCGGTCCACGGCAAGCACCATCAGCACCACCAGCACGATGGGCCACACTGGCACCAGCCGCGCGCGCCAGCCGATGCCGTGGCTGCCTTCAGCCGATTGCCGGACCGATTGGTGGGTCATGCTCACAGATACCGGGCCGTCACCGGATCGGCGCGCAGCATGTCCTCGCCGCGCTTGAGGTCGGCGGGGGTGTCGACGCCGATGGTGGGGGTTTCGGACCGCACGATCCGAATGGGATAGCCGTGCTCCAGCGTGCGCAACATGTCGATGCCCTCGGCGATCTCCAGCGGCGTGCGCTCCAATGCGCCGAAGGTGCGCAGGAACGAAGGCTTGAAGCCGATGACGCCGGTCTGCTGGTAGATTGCCACGTCGGGCTGGCGTACCCGGTTGGGGATGGGCGAGCGCGAGAAGAACAGGGCGCGGCCATCGGGGGCGCTGCACACCTTGACGCAGTTGGGGTCGTCGTGGTCGGCCAGGTCGACCACGCGGGTAGCCAGGTTCACCACGGCATCGCCCGTGGCCCGATAGGCGTCCAGGATGGCGGCGCACATTTCGGGGCTGACCATCACCTCGTCGCCCTGAACCATGAGCACGAAGTCGCCGTCGCCCAGCCTCTCGCCCATGTTGTCGATGGCTTCCACGGTACGGTCGACGCAGCCGGGATGGGAATCGGCGGTCATCACCACCTCGGCCCCGGCCGTTACGCAGGCGGCTCGGATTTCCTCGTCACAGGTGGCGATCACCACCCGATCAAGGCCGGGGGTGAGGCGGCAGCGGTGCCACACGTGCAACACCAGCGCCAAGCCCAGCATGGGTTCGAGCGGCTTGCCCGGATAGCGGCTGGAACCCATGCGGGCGGGGATGACGCAGACGGTCCTCATCGTGGTCCTCGCTACAGCAGATGGCCGACACCGCCCAGCGCGGCGCGCATGGCGATGACATCGGTGGAATAGGCGATGAAGCGGAAGCCCTCGGCGATGCGGGCCTCCAACTGGGCCGGCTCGGCGGCCACCTGGTGGATGCCACAGGGCTTGCCCGCGCCCGTGCAGGCCTCGCGCACCTTGGTGATGGCGGCCTTCAGGGTAGCGTTGGCGAAGTCGCCAGCCGCACCCAGGTCAGCGGATAGGTCGTAGGGTCCCAGGAACAGCGCGTCCACCTCGTCGCGGGCGGCGATGGCCGCCGCCTCCTCGGCACCCCGGCGAGTCTCGATCTGCGGCACCAGCAACGGGCGGAAGCCGGTCAGATACTCCTTGAAGCTGTCACCCCAGCCGTTGCAACGCGACAGACCGACGCCGCGCCGGCCGTGAGGCGGGTAAAGGCAGTGGGCGGCGAACTCGGCCCAGCCCTCGATGCTTTCCACCACCGGGATGATCAGCCCTTGGGCGCCGCCGTCGAGCAGGCGGCGGGCCAGATAGGGATCGGCCGAGGGCAACCGGGCCAGGGGCACGCAACCGTGGCGCTCGGCCGCCAGGAAGCAGGCCATCGCCTGGTCTACCGACGCCCCGGCATGCTCCATGTCCACCGCCAGCCAGTGGTAGCCAAGGCTGGCCATGGCCTCGGCCGAGATGGGGTGGGGAATGCCGAGCCAAGTGCCGATGGCCGGTTGGCCCGATTGCAGGCGGGCGCGCAAAGTCTCGACCTTCATGGCGAGGGTCCTTCCAGCAGGCGGCGCCACAGCGCCAGATCGGGTAGAGCAAAGACGCTGTCCCACGATACCGCGGCCGGCGGCCGCGCCGCGCGCAGGGCCTCGCCCAGAGTTTCGGCATCCACCGGAACGGCGCTGATGCCGGGGGGCATGACGTTCATGGCCACATAGCCGCGCGGGCGGAAGCGGAAGGTGGGCAGTCCGCCTAACACGCCCTCCAGGCCCACCGCGCCGGTGCAGAACACCACTCCGGCCAAGCCGTCGTGGTGCTGAAGCTGCACGTCGGTGCGGCGCAAGCTTTCGGTTTCCTCGAAGTCGTAAGGGAACATGGGGTGCTGCTTGACCAGAAAGCGCAGGCCCGCCTCGGCCAGCGGCTTCACCACCGCCATCAGTTGGTCGTTGTAACGCGGCTCGTTGGACAGCCCGACGAAGAACGGGCCGGCGGGGTCGTGGCGCAGCGGGGTCGGCCCGGCGATGCGAAAGGCGCCGCACACCGCCAGCCGCTCGGCCGGGATGCCCCAGTCGCGCAGATTATCGCGGTAGGCCGGGCCATTGGCGGCGATCAGGTCAGGCAGGCTGTTCAGGCCGTCGGGATTGGTGGCCGGCGCCTGGTTGTACATGTGCGGCCCCACCACGGTGTGCTGGTAGCCAATGGTCTTGAACCCCAGGGTCCGCCCAAGCCGACTGAAGGCACGCTCCCACGGATGGTTCTCCCACGGCCACGCCACCACGCGGGGCTTGACCGCCTGCGCCCAGGCGCGCTGGCAGCGCATCTGCCAACGGGTGATGGCTGCCGAGCCGCCGCCGCCCTCGACACAGGCGGCCCGGCGCACCAGCCAGCCGTGCGCGCCTGAGCGGGCGGCGGCGCTGGGACGCCAGCGGGCGAAAGGCAGGTCCAGCACCCACAGCGGATTGCCCCAGGCGTGCAGCGCGGCGGTGCGCCCGTCGGCGGCGAGCTGGCGGGCCCGCCCCACCCGACAATCGGTGTGGAGCAGGCGCACCAGCGGCGGGATTTCGCGCAGCAGCGGGCCGAAATAGGCGTCCTTGCCGTTGGCGTCACTGCCGGGATGGCCGTAGGCCAGCAACACCGGCGCATTTAGGCGATGGTGGGTGCGCTGGCCGCGGCATTTCCACCAGCTCGACAGTGCCCGCATCGCCACCATGGTGCGGGCGGCAAAACCGCGCACGGCCAGCTTGAGTTCCGCCTTGGCGAGCGCCGGGGCGGCACCAGCCTTAACGCCGGGAAGCGCCGCCAGGTGACGAAACACCCAAGGGTCGTCACACAGCACCAATGTGCTCTCCGCTTCGGCGGCGAGGTCACGCACCACGTGGGCCCAGGCCAGCTGCACGCCGGTATCGGAGGCATAGACGCTGGCGGTGGGCATGTGGCCCAGCTCGCCGGTCGGCTCGCCGGCGAGCGTACGGCCCAAGGCCCACCATTCGTCGCGCATGGCGTCGAAGGCGGCCTCCAGCCGGGCCGCCTCGCCGCGCAGGCGGGCGGGGGGGTCCAACGGCGGCGTCTCGGTGCCGGCGACGGTGCACCAGGCGGACCATGCCGTCTGCGGCGGAAGATCGCGGCTGTGGCGAAGAAGAACCGGCACGGTTTAGGCCTCAGGTGGAAAAGAGGAAGGCCGGCGGGACCGGCCTTCCGTTGCTGGATCAGTCCCCCAGCCCGTCCCAGGCCAGGGCCTCGTCGGCGGCGAATGCACGGGAGGTGCGCCGGCCGACGAGCCGTTCGAGCTCGCGAGGCGCGATGCCGGTTCCGGGCCGCTTGAAGCCCAGCATAGCGGCCTCGACCACGGTGCCAGCGGGCAGATCCACCGCCGCCACGATGCTGCGGCGAATGAGCGGGATAAACGACGCCTCCTCGACCGGCGCCTTGACCGCACTGCCGACGCTCGCGGCGGCATCGCGCGCGGCGGCGGCCATGGCGGCGAATTCCTGCGGATCGG
>Ga0306923_10000406_pt1 | contig 33386 bp, 34 predicted proteins | sample sta12Can44000108_FD_203841 | JGI IMG/M metagenome (GOLD analysis project Ga0306923, IMG submission 203841) | Lab enrichment of tropical soil microbial communities from Luquillo Experimental Forest, Puerto Rico - statanox.12C.anox.44.000.108 (v2)... | ecosystem: Environmental > Terrestrial >... | reverse complement strand
GCCGAGATGTTGCTCACAAATCCCATGAGGATCGGCATTCGGGACGTTTTGGACGAAGCCGCCGGGCATCACGCGCGTTCGTTTCTCTCTTTCGTCGGCACCATCAGCATTTTCGTTCTGTTTTCCAACCTGATGAGCGTATTTCCGTGGTTTACGGCGCCAACCGGCGAGAAGACGGTTCCACTGGCCTGCGCTTCGCTGGCGTTTTTGTACTTCAATTACCAGGGAGTAAAACACCTTGGCCCCGTGCACTACTTGAAAAACTTCAGCGCCGGGACGCCGATCTGGATTGCGTGGCTGATCTTGCCGCTCGAAATGATCAGTACGTGCGCCCGCGTGCTTTCACTCACCGTTCGGCTTTACGCGAACATTTTTGCCAGCGACATGATCTATGTGATTTTCGTGAGCTTGCTTTCTGGCGTTGCGGCTTGGGGATGGAGCAAATCCGCTGCGTTGGGAGCGGCACTGGGAATATTTCCGGCGCTGATCCCTCTGATTTTTGTCGCCTTGCACCTGTTGGTGGCCTTCGTTCAGGCATTCATTTTCACAGCCCTCCCGGCGGTCTATCTGGGTCTGGCGACCGCGGAAGAGCACTAATCGGATTTGCCGGTTAAGCACCATCTGCCGGCAGAGCGTCGCTCAGTGTGAGCCCGGCTGCACGGTGTCCGGGAACCACCCCCTGGCGGCTATTCATAAGGAGGCAGTAGATGAAGAAGGCGAGCATGTTTTTAAGCGCGCTTGCAGGCTTGGTGCTTTTGGCGCCCGCTGCATTCGCGCAGGGTTCTGAAGGGGCCGCTGCGGGCGCAGGCAAGGGCGCCCTGGTGATTGCGGCGATCTTTGGTGTCGGTATCGCGGCGTTTGGCTGCGGCTTGGGTCAGGGCCGTATCGGCGCGGCGGCGCAGGAAGGCATTGCGCGGAATCCGGGAGCCGCGAAGAGCATGTTCATCCCGATGATTCTGGCGCTCGCGTTCGTAGAAACGCTGGTGCTTTTAACGTTCGTCACCGTTTTCATCGTGAAGTAAGCTTTGATTTCGTCGAGTCGTGTAGGGCCGGGAGCGAAAGTTCCCGGCCTTTTTTTGTTTTTAGGGATGAGGCGCAAGTGTTGAAATGTACTGCGGCGGAGAGGCTGCTCACCTCGCAGTGAAAAGGAAGAGCAGCAGCAGCCGCCTTACAAGATTATTTCAGGCCGCCCAATAACGTTTTTTCGAGGAGCAGGCGAAGGGCCTGGTTGGGGAGAAGGCCGAAGTAGACGGTGCCTGCCGCGCAGACAACGAGCACGACGCGCACCGTCGCCGGGAAGGCTATGGGCGCAGTGGAAGCGGAGTCTTCGGCGGGTTCGCGCATGTACATGGCGACGATGACCTTCAGGTAGTAGTAAGCGCCGATGATGCTGTTGATGGCCATGAGAACGGCGAGCCAGATGAGATGAGAGTTCACCGCAGCCTTGAAGATGTAGAACTTCCCGAAGAAGCCTGCAGTGACTGGCAGGCCCAGCAACGAGAGCAAAAAGAGGCCGAGTGCCGCCGCGGCTACAGGATGACGCTGCGAGAGGCCGGCATAGTCTTCCAGGGTGACGTACTTTTCATCCTTGCCGCCAAGCTGCGAAACGATGGTGAAAGCGCCGACTTTTACGAGCGCATAGCTTAGGAGATAGAAGAGGACTGCCGCGTAGGCGGGGACGGCGCCAGAAGGCGAATCGCTGGCGGCCATGCCGGTGACGGCGGCGAAGGCGACCAGGATGTAGCCGGCGTGGGCGATGGAGCTATAGGCCAGCAAACGCTTGACGTTGGTCTGAACGAGAGCTCCGAGATTTCCCGCGAACATGGTGAGAGCCGCGAGAATCCAGAAAGCCCAGAACCAGTACTGAGTGGCGGCGGGAACCGTGGCAAAAATCCGCAGCAGCAGCGCAAAAGCGGCGGCCTTCGGTCCTGCGGCGAACAGCGCCGTGACGGGGGTGGGAGCGCCTTCATAGACATCGGGTGTCCAGATCTGGAAGGGCGCAATGGCAACCTTGAAGCCGAGTCCGATGAGGATAAGCGCTAGGCCCAGTTTGAGAAGGACGCCGTTGGGATCGGCATTGCCCATTCCGTCGAGAATCGTGGTGCCGGTTGTCCCATAGAGCAGTGCGATGCCGTACAGGAAAAAGGCGGTGGCAAAGGAGCCGAGGAGGAAATACTTCAGCGCGGATTCGCTGGACTCGAGCGTGTCGCGGCGATAGCCGGCGAGAACGTAGCTCGAGATGGAGCTCATTTCGAGACCGATGAAGGCGGTGAGCAACTCCTGCGCGGAAGCGAGGACGCCCATGCCGGCCGTGGCGAAAAGAATGAGCGCGTAGAACTCGGCGGCGTCGAGGCGTTCGCGAGACAGATAGGAGTCGCTGGCGAGGATGATCAGGGTGGCAACGCCTCCGACGAGCAGATGGAAGAAGAGGCTGAAGGCGTCGGAGCGAATGAGCTCAAAGAAGCCTGCGCCCGTGTGTTGGTAGGCGAGGTAGCTGGCTACGGTACCCGCGGCGGCGCCGAGAAACGCAGTGGCGGTTAGGAATCCGCGGCTCTTTGTGAACGGCTGGAAAAGCATAAGCAGCAAGCCAAAGGCGCACCAGACGAGTTCGGGCAGCACCCGGAAAAGATCAGCGACAGGTGGGAACTGGGGATTCATTTAGCGGTTGCTCGACCTTTCGGAACTGTTCAGCGTGAGGGTTGCTCCGCCCCGCAGCGCGGGTACCACGGCCTCCTCAGGCAACTGCTGCCGCTCCATTTGTTTGCGAATGGTATTGGTGGCATCGGCGGTGCGCTTGGTTAGGAACGCCGAGCCGATACCCATCCAGAGGATGACGGCGCACATGCTGGCCAGGATAAAGCGTTCGCGCCCGGAGGCGTCGGGCAGTTTTTTGTTTTTCTCGACGGTGATGTCGCCGTAGAAGACCCGTTGGTAGGACCAGAGCAGGTAGCACGCCGAGAGGATCACGCCGGTTGCCGCCCATGCGGCGTACTTCCAGCCGTTCGCCGAAGCCGGGCCGAAGTGAGAGGTATAAGTCCCGAGAAGGACGAGGTATTCGCCGATAAAGCCGTTGAGCATGGGCAAACCGAGTGAAGAGAGCACCACGAAGAGGAAGAACGCGGAAAGACGCGGCATCGGAGTCGCGAGGCCTCCGTACTGGGCGATTTCGAAGGTATGGCGACGATCGTAAAGCATGCCGACAAGGAGGAAGAGCGCGCCGGTGGAGATGCCGTGGGCGAGCATCTGGAAAATAGCGCCCTGCATGCCGATGGAACTGAAGGAAAAGATGCCGAGGACCACAAAGCCCAGGTGGCTGACGGACGAGTAAGCCACGAGCTTCTTCAAGTTCGGCTGAACGAGCGCGACCAGGGCGCCGTAGATGATGCCGATGATGGCGAGAACGGCGATTCCTGGCGCGGCCTGGCGAGATGCGTAAGGGAAAAGCGGCAGGCAGAAACGCATCATACCGTAGGTGCCCATCTTGAGAAGGATGCCCGCCAGGATGACGGAGCCTGCGGTCGGCGCCTCGACGTGGGCGTCGGGCAGCCAGGTGTGCAGGGGGAAGAGCGGAACCTTGATTGCGAAGGACACAAAGAATGCCAGAAAAAGCAGCCACTCGGTCGTGGGCGAAAGTACCAGCGCACCCCGCTGCAGAGCGCGCTGGATCTCGACCAGGTCGAACGTGCCGGTGGCGTTATAGAGCCAGAGGATGCCGACCAACATCAGGGCGGAGCCGGCCATGGTGTACAGCACGAACTTGACAGCGGCGTAGATGCGTCGCTCATGGCCCCAGATGCCGATCAGGAAAGCCATCGGGATCAGCATGACTTCCCAGAAGAGGAAGAACAGGAACAAGTCGAGCGACAGGAATACGCCCACCACGCCGACTTCGAGCATCAGCAACATCACGAAAAATTCCTTGACGCGATGGTGGACGCCGTTCCAGGAGGCAAGTATGGAGATGGGTGTCAGGAAGGTGGTAAGAATGACCAGCCACAGGCTCAGGCCGTCTACCCCCATGTGGTAGTTGATCGCCGGCGAGGAGATCCAGGGAACATTGAGTTCAAGCTTGTAGCCGGACGAGCCGAGCGGCGCGCCGGGGATCAAGAGAAGCAGCGATAGCAGGAACTCGAACGTGCCGACGACGAGCGCCATGCGCCGGATATACGCATGGTCATCCGCGCGCAGAATCATCAGTGCCAGTGCGCCCAGAGCGGGGAAGAACACCAGAACGGTCAGCAGGTGGTGGCCGGGCGCGATCATTTGGTCACCATGCCGATCATGGGTTTAAGCGTCGGCCAGAAGACGATGAGGATGATAACGAGCGCGCCTACGACAACCCATGTGGCGTAGCTGCGGGCGTTGCCGGACTGCGTGTGGCGCACGGAGTCCCCGACGGCCGTAGCGCCCTGCGCTATGCCGTTGACGGTGCCGTCGATGGCCTGGACGTCCACGATTTTCCAGAGAACGTGGTCGGAAAGCCAGACCAGCGGGCGAACCACAAGGGCGGCGTAGAGCTCGTCAACATAGTATTTGTTGAGAAGCGTCTGGTAGGCCGGCTGCATGGCCTTTGCGAGTTGCTCGGGCTTTTTTGGCTCGCGCAGATAGAGCCAGAAGGCGGTAAGGAGGCCGGTCGTCGCGGCGAGGACAGCGACGCCGGCGAGTGTGAGTTCAAGGGAGTGCACCGCGGCTTCGCTCAAACCCGGCGCCTCGTGCGCGCCGAAAATCGGCGCAAGGAATTCGCTGAAGTGGTCTATGCCGCCCCAGAGCGCCGGTGCGGCGACCCATCCGCCCACGACGGAGAGAACTGCAAGCGCCACCAGCGGGCCCAGCATGCTCCAGGGCGACTCGTGCACGTGAACGTGGTGCTCGTCATAACGCTGTTTCCCGTGGAAGGTGAGAAACACCAGACGGAACATATAAAACGAAGTGAGCAGGGCGGTCCCGAGACCGATCGCGTAAAGGATGTGGCCGCCGTTGCCCCCGCGTTCACCGTCCACCGTGAAGGCCCCGAAAAGGATCGCGTCCTTGGAGAAGAAACCGGCTAGCGGAGGGAATCCGGCGATGGCGATAGTGGCGATCAGCATCGTCCAGTAGGTGACTTTGATTTTTGAGCTGAGGCCGCCCATGTGGCGCATGTCCTGTTCGCCGCCCATGGCGTGGATGACGGAGCCGGCGGCCAGGAACAGCAGTGCTTTGAAAAAGGCATGCGTCATCAAGTGAAAGATCCCGGCGCCAAAAGCGCCGACTCCGCAGGCCAGGAACATGTAGCCGAGCTGGCTGACGGTGGAGTAGGCAAGGACGCGCTTGATGTCGGTCTGCACGAGGCCGATGGTGGCGGCGAAGAAGGCGGTGGCACAGCCGATGATTGCCACAACGACCAGCGCGGTTTCCGAGTGCTGGAAGAGACTATGCGAACGCGCGACGACGTAAACGCCCGCCGTGACCATGGTGGCGGCGTGAATCAGTGCGCTCACCGGCGTCGGGCCTTCCATGGCGTCCGGCAGCCAGACATAGAGAGGAAGCTGCGCGGATTTACCGGCAGCGCCCATGAACAGGAGCAGGGAAGCGACGGTGAAGGTGCCGAATACGCCCCAGGCTTCGTGCGGCCACTGCTGTTCCGCAACTGCGGTGAAAAGGGTGTTGAAGTCCAGGGTCTTGAAAGTCCGGAAAAGCAGGAACATTCCCAGCATGAACCCGAAGTCGCCTATGCGGTTGACGATGAAGGCTTTCTTGCCCGCGTCCGACGCGGACTTTTTAAGAAAATAGAAACCGATGAGCAGGTAGCTGGCGAGGCCGACGCCCTCCCATCCGACAAAAAGCAGCACGTAGTTGGCGGCCAGCACCAGAATGAGCATGAAGAACATGAACAGGTTCAGGTAGCTGAAGAAGCGGTAGTAGCCGCCCTCGTGGGCCATATAGCCTGTCGAGTAGATGTGGATCAGGAACCCGACGCCGGTGACGACCAGGATCATGACCACGGTGAGCTGGTCCATCTGCAGGTCGAAGCCGACACGGAAGTTGCCGGCCGCCGCCCCGGTGAAGATCCAATCGAAAAATTCCTTTCTGAACGCCTGATGGGTTGGTTCGTAGTAGCCGAGAAATTCGCGGACGGCCTCGAGCGCGCTCAGAAAAGAGAGGCCCGTCGCGGACAGCGCGACCGTATTGACGGCCTTATTCGGCCACTTGGCGCCCAATAGCCCATTGATCGTTGCGCCCAGCAGCGGCAGCAGCGGAATAATCCACAGATGGTCGAGAATCAGCATGAAAGAGCAGATTCCTCGCTTCGCTCGGAGTGGCAAACTCGTCTGGGCGCCTGGGTGGAATTCGTTTTCATAGAGTTTAGAGTTTGAGCAGGTTCACGCGCTCGACGTTCAATGATTGCCGGTTGCGCGCCGTAAGAATGATGATGCCGAGCCCGACGGCGGCTTCCGCCGCCGCCACCACGATGACAAACAATACAAAAATCTGGCCGTCGAGTTTATGGCTGCGGATTGCCGGCATGGCCTGGCTGAACGCGACGAAGGACAGGTTCACGGCGTTCAGCATCAGTTCAATGGACATGAAGATGGTGATGACGTTGCGCCGGAAGACGAACGCCACCACGCCCAAGCCAAAGAGAATCGCGCTGAGAATCAGGTAATACTGTGTCGGGACCATGTCAGCCCTTCTCCCGCTGCGCCAGAACGAGCGCGCCCATGATGGCGACCAGAATCAAAAACGAAGTGAGTTCGAACGGGTAGACGAAGGTGGTGAACAGGAGATTGGAAATTTGCCCGGTCGGTGCGAGGCTGCCGGCCGTTTCCGGATTGGGAACCGACGCGCCGTGCCTGGTCATGGTGGCGGCGAGAAGTCCCGTGAGCGCAAGAGCGAGCGGGAGGCCGCCGAACTTGGCCAGCTTGGAGAAATCGGTGCGCTCTTCCTCGCCGGCGTTCAAAAGCATGATGACGAAAACGAACAGCACCATGATGGCGCCGCCGTAGACGATGATCTGAACCGCTGCGACGAATTCGGCACCCATGAGCAAGTACAGTCCGGCAAGAGCGACCATGACCACGATCAATGACAGCGCGCTGTGGATCGGATGCTTCTGCAGGATCAGGCTGACGGCGCCGACGACGGCGAGCGCGGCAAGGATGAAGAAAATGACGAGCGGCGCGCTCATGTCTTGTGCCTCAGCAACACCACCGCCGCGGTGACCATGACGTTGACGATGGAAACCGGAAGAAGTAGCTTCCAGCCGATGTTCATAAGCTGGTCGTAGCGGAAGCGGGGCAGCGTGCCGCGCGTCCAAACGTAGAAGAACAGGAAAAAGAGGATCTTGGAGAGCAGCCAGAAAGGCGCTTGAATGAATTCGTTGACCTGGTACAGGGGAGCAATCCAGACCCCCAGAAGCAGCAGGGCGCCGATCAACGCGATTCCGCCGCCGAGCACCGGCAGCACCAGGCGTCCCCAAATCGTTTCGTATCGCAGGCCGTCGTAGATAACCCACAGCCCGAACGGGAGGAGGATGGCGCTCGGCAGATAGTGCGTGAAGTGCAAGGACGGCCAGTCGGGAAGAGGCGAGTGCCAGCCGCCAAAAAAGAGGATGGTGCACAGCGCGGAGACCGTGATCATGCTGGTGTATTCGGCGATGAAGAACATGGCGAACTTGAAGCTGGAATATTCGGTGTGGAAACCGGCGACGAGCTCGGACTCGGCTTCCGGCAAATCGAACGGCACGCGGTTGGTTTCCGCGATGGCCGCCGTGAGGAAGCAGAAGAAACCGACGATCTGCGGGAAGCTGTGCCAGCCGACGACGTTCCAGCCGAGGAAACCGTACTTGCTGCTGTCCTGCTGATTGATGATATCGGTGAGGCTGAAGCTGTTGGCCATCAGCACCACGCCCACGACGGACATGGTGAGCGCAAGTTCGTAGCTGATCATTTGCGCCGAGCTGCGCAGGCCCCCGAGCAGCGGGTATTTGCTGTTGGAAGCCCAGCCGGCCAGCGCGACGCCATAAACGCCTAGCGCGGTGATGGCAAAAAGAATCAGCAGCCCAATGTCGGGATTGCTGATCCAAAGGTTGATCTGGTGGCCGAAGAAATGGAAGGGAAGCGGTTTCGGCCCGAAGGGAATGACGGCGATAGAAGCGAGCGACAGCGTCAGTGCGAGAAAGGGCGCCAGCAGATAGACGAACTTGTCCACCCCGCCCGGCATGGTGTCTTCCTTGAAGAGAAACTTCAACCCGTCGGCGGCGGGCTGCAGCAGGCCGTGCGGGCCGACGCGGTGAGGGCCCACGCGCGTCTGCATGAATGCAACCACTTTGCGCTCGAACCACGTCAGATAGGCGTTGACAGTGAGAACGATGACCAGCAGCAGGGCGATCTTGAGCAGAGTGAGCACCCAGTATCCCGGCGCTCCAGACAGGGCACTCTCCAGGTTTGAAATGAGGGCGGTCACGATTTCGCCTGCGCCTCCGGAACGGATTCGATGGTGGTCAGGAATTTGCTGAGGGTGCCGCTCGTGAACAGCGTGTCGTTGGCGGAGCGGATGAGTCCGACGGGCACGTCGTACGGCTTGCCGTTCTGGCGAACCGGAATATGTGCTTCCTCGGCCTCGCCGGCGAGCAGGGCGCTCAGCTCGATGTCGTAGCCGGGCACCGTTTTGCGGATTTCTTCAAAGACCGCCGCCGGACTCTTGTAGTGAAAAGCCTTGCCGAGCCCCTGCTTTTCGAGCTGGTGCGAGAGGATGCGCAGCAGGTCGAAATCCGTGCGCGGGCCCATGACTTCCGCGGCCTTTTGCAGGCGCTGTACTTCGCCCGAGGTGTTGGTGACCGTACCGGCTTTTTCGTACGCGGAAGCGGCCGGGAAAACCACGTCGGCCTGCTTCGCGGTTTCGGTCATGAAAAGTTCGTGCACGATGAGCAATTCCGCTTTGCCGCGACCGTAGCCGAGCGTTCCATAGTGGGCTAGCGGATTTGCGCCGACGACATAGAGCGCTTTCAGCTGGCCGTTCTGGGCAGCTTCGACCATTTCCGGAGCGGTCATGCCGGCCCTGGCAACTCCCGAGTAGCCGGGACCATGATCGGGCAGAACGCCCATGTCAGCGGCGCCGCGCGAGTTGGCGTAGTCGCCCAGCGCCATGTAGCGGACCTTGCCGTGCAGTTTGGAGCCAAAGCCGACGAGGTCCGAGATCGCGGCGCCGGTGAGTTCGGAGCCGAAGACCACGGCAACGTCTGAAGCGGCGTCAAGCTGCGCCTTGAGCGCGGTGAGTTGTTCAACCAGCGCAGGTCCGAGCGCTGCTTCGCTGTTGAGCCAGCGAATGGCAGCGGCTTCCTGGCCGTCGGGAACCTGAACGAATCGAGCGGCCTGGCGCCGGAGTTTGATCTGCTTGGAATGAATGATGAAAAGCTTCAGCCCGTGGTGGCGAACGCCGGTGCGGATCTGCCAGGCCACCAGGGGATTCTGGTGGGTTGGATCGTTGCCGATCAGCAGAACCGCTTTTGCCTTGTACAATTCGTCCATCGTGAGCAGCGAATCCCTGGCACTTTCCCCGAGAGCGGTCACTAGGCCGGTGTAGTCGGCGGTGCGGTGGTGATCGATGTTGGCGGAGCCGAAGGTTTCTCTCGCCAGCTTCTGGAACAGGAAATTCTCTTCGTTCGAGGTGCGATTGGAACCGATGAAACCGATCGAATCGCCGCCGTGCTTGCCGTGCATCTCCTTCAGCCTGGCGGCAGCCAGCTGCGCAGCTTCTTCCCACGAAACCGGAAACAGCTTGTCCCCCTTACGCACCATCGGCTGCTTGATGCGTTCGGGATGCTTGGTGAAATCGAAGCCGAAGCGGCCCTTCACGCAGAGAAAATCTCCGTTGATACCGCTGAGGTCGCGGTTGTTGGCGCGAATGATTTCGTGATTGCGTACGCTGAGGGTGGTCTTGCAGCCGTTCGAGCAGTGCGCGCAGGTCGTGGGCACGTACTCCATTTCCCAGGGACGCGTCTTGTAGCGGTAGGTGCCGCTGGTGAGCGCGCCAACCGGGCAGATGTCAATGCACATCCCGCATTCTTCGCACTCCAGATGGTCCTCGCGGTTGGGAATAATCACGCTGTTGGCGCCGCGCATGCCGACGCCCAGAGCCTTTACATCCATGCCTTCGTCGCAGACGCGCACACACCGGAAGCAGAGAATGCAGCGCGGAGCGTCGTAGTAGACGATCTCTGACCACTTTTCTTCGGGACGGTGGATTTTTTCTTCGACGAACCGGCTGGAGTCCGCGCCGTAGCGAAAGACCATGTCCTGCAGTTCGCATTCGCCGCCCTTGTCGCAGACCGGGCAGTCGAGCGGGTGATTGGTCAGTAGGAATTCCAGCACGCCTTTGCGCGCCTGCTTGATCTGCGCGGTGTCGGTGCGTACCACCATGCCCTCGGTTGCAACCAGCGTGCAGGCGGTCTGCAGCTTGGGCATTTTCTCGACCTCGACCAGGCACATGCGGCAAGCGGCCTGCAGGGAAAGACCGGGGTAGTAGCAGAAAGAGGGAACTTCGGTGGCAATCTGTTTGGCGGCCTCGATAACCAGCGTGCCCGCGGGCACCTCGAGGTCGCGGTCGTTGATTTTGAGGTTGACCAGTTTCTGTTCAGCCATGATTCCTACCGCGCTCCGGCCAGCGATTCAGCGCCCTTGTATGCGCAACGCCCGCTCAAGTGGTCTTCAAATTCGCTGCGGAATTTCTGCACGATGCTGATGGTCGGCATCGCAGCGGCGTCGCCAAGCGGGCAGAACGTGCGCCCCAGCATGTTCTTGGCGAGTTCGCCGACCATGTCGATGTCTTCGCTCCGGCCAAGACCCGCGTGGAAGCGTTCGAGCATCTTGCGCAGCCAGATGGTTCCTTCGCGGCAGGGGATGCACCAACCGCAGGATTCGTGCGCATAAAAGTGCATGATGCGCCGGGCCATGTCCACCATGCAGGTGTCCTCGTCCATGACCACCATACCGCCCGAACCGAGCATGCTGCCGGCCTTGGCTACCGCGTCGTAGTCCATCGGAAGATCGATTTCGTCAGCGGCCAGGAGCGGACAGGAGCTGCCGCCCGGGATCACGGCCTTGAGCTTCCGGCCGTTGGGGATGCCGCCCGCCATTTCATAGATGAACGTCTTCATGTTCATGCCGAGCGGTATTTCGTAGATGCCCGGCTTGTTGACGTGGCCCGCGACACACAGCAGGCGCGTGCCGCCATTTTTGGGCGTGCCGCGGTTCGCGTAAGCTTCACCGCCCTCCCGAACGATGGCCGGGACGGCGCTGAGGGTCTCGACATTATTAATGATGGTCGGGCAACCGTAGAGACCGACCACGGCGGGAAAGGGGGGCTTGATGCGCGGATAGCCGCGCTTGCCCTCGAGCGATTCCATCAGGGCGGACTCTTCTCCGCACTCGTAGGCGCCCGCGCCGGTATGGACCAGCAGATCGTAATCGAAGCCGCTGCCCAGGATGTTCTTGCCCAGATAGCCGCGCTGGTAGGCTTCTGCGATGGCTTCATCCACCAGATCGAGCACGTAACGGTATTCGCCGCGGATGTAAATGAAGCCGCGATGAGCTCCGATGGCGCGGCCCGCGATGATCATGCCTTCGATCATCTGGTGCGGGTCCATCTCCATCAAGGGCCGGTCTTTGCAGGTGCCGGGTTCGGATTCGTCGGCGTTGCAGATGACGTAACGCGCTTTCGGCGAGTCTTTCGGCACGAACGACCACTTCATCCCGGTGGGAAAACCAGCGCCGCCGCGTCCGCGCAGGTTGGATTTTTTCACCTCATCGATGATCGTTTCGGGCGTCATTTGATTGAGCGCTTTTTCGAGCGCCTGGTAGCCGCCGTTCTGCAAATAGACGTCAATTTTGCGGGCGTCCTTGATGCCCCAACGGGCGCTGATCAGAACCGTCTCCTGCGGATCGCGTTCGTGCAGCGCTCCGGAAATCACGGGCACCGGAGCGGGCCGTCTGCCGGCGTCGAGTTCCTCGATGATGCGGTCGAACTGTTTGGTGGTCAGGTTTTCGTAAAAGTCGTAGTTGACCTGGATGGCCGGGGCGCCGGTGCAGGCGCCGATGCATTCGACTTCCTCGAGCGAAAAGACACCGTCCTTGGTGGTTTCTTTGTGCCCGATCTCCAGGCGCTTCTTGGCTTGATCGAGGATTTCGTAGCCGCCGCGCAGCATGCAGGCCACGTTGGTGCAGACCTGCACGTGATACTTGCCCATGGGCTTGCGCCGCAGCATGGAGTAATAGGCCAGCGTTTCCTCGACCTGAACGGTGCGAAGTTCGAGGCGCTTGGCGATTTCTGCGATCATTTCATCGCTGACGTAGCCGAACTCGTCCTGCGCGTACATCATCATGGGGATGAGCGCGCTGCGTTTGACCGGGTAGGCGTTCTCTAGCTTGTCGAAACGTGCTGCAAGTTGTGGCGAAAGTTCCATAAAGTCGTATGGTTCGGCCTCAGCGATCCACGTCGCCCAGGACGATATCGATGGTGCCGATGCACGCAATCACATCCGCGATCAGCTGACCCTCGATCAACCTGGGCAGCGCCTGCAGGTTTACGAACGAAGGCGCGCGGAAGTGGCAGCGCAGCGGTTTCGGCGAACCGTCGCTCGCGATATAGCAGCCAAGCTCTCCGCGCGGCGACTCGATGGCCACGTAGGCGTCTCCGGGCGGAGGCGAAAAACCTTCCGTGAAAATCTTGAAGTGGTAGATGAGGGCTTCCATCTCCGTCTTCATCTTTTCGCGCTGCGGAGGCACGACGCCCGGCGCTTCGGTCTGGATGGCGCCGGAATCGGTAATCTTGTCCATGGCCTGCCGGACGATCTTCAGGCTTTCTCTGATCTCGGCCACCCGCAGCAGGTAACGACCGTAGCAATCGGAGTCGGTGCGGATCGGCACGTCGAAGTCAAACTCTTCGTAACTCGAATAGGGAAACGCCTTGCGGTTGTCGTGGGCCAGGCCCGCCGCGCGCAGGATCGGCCCGCTCATGCTGTAGGCGATGGCATCTTTTAGGCTAATCTTGCCGACGCCCTTGAGGCGCGCCTGCCAGATGCGGTTTTCCGTCAGCAGGGCTTCGTATTCGTCCACGCGGCTCGGCAGCATCTTTAAAAACTTGCCGATCATTTCGCGCCAGCCCGCGGGAGGCTCGACCGCCACCCCGCCGATGCGGATATAGCTCGTCATCATGCGCTGGCCCGCGAAGCGCTCGAAAATCTTGAGAATCTCTTCGCGCTCCCGGAAACAATACAAAAAGACCGACATCGCGCCCATGTCGATGGCATGCGTGCCGAGCCATACCAGGTGCGACGATATGCGCTGCAGCTCGACCATCATCACGCGGATGTACTGCGCCCGCTTCGGCACTTCCAGACCCAGCAGCTTCTCTACCGCCAGGCAATAAACCAGGTTGTTGCCGAGCGGGTTCAGATAGTCCATCCGGTCGGTCAGCGTGATAGCTTGGGAATACGTCTTGTCCTGGCAGGACTTTTCGATTCCGGTGTGCAAGTAACCGAGGTCGGGATCGGCCTTTACCACCGTTTCGCCGTCCAGTTCGAGACCCACGCGCAACACCCCGTGCGTGGAGGGGTGCTGGGGTCCCATATTGAGGACCATTGTCTTGGCCGGGCCAGTCGCTGTCTCAACCGTGGTCATGTTTCTCTCTGGTCTGCTTCGTCCGCTTGCGCCAACCCTCTATCCTACTGCTTTTTAAGAGCGGGTATGTAGGTCGACGGAACGTCGCGGAATCCCTCGGTCGGATAATCGCGCCGCAGCGGATGGCCTTCCCAGTCTGCCGGCAGCAAGATCCGCCGCAAATCCGGATGTCCTTCGAACCGGATACCCATCAGGTCGAAAATCTCCCGCTCCAGCCAGCCCGCGCCGGGCCACACGGGGACCATCGAATCCACCTTCGGATCCGATCCGCTGACCCGTGTTCGCAACCGGATTTTTAGCCGCTTGGGGATAGAAACCAGGTGATAGCTCAGTTCAAAGCGGGGTTCGACCGGGAAGCGATCGAGGGACGTGGCATCTGACAGAAAGTCGAACTCGAGCTGGCTGCGGCAATATTCGGCGGTCGCCCGCAGCAACTCGCGCGGCACTACCACCGTCGTTTCGCCATGAAACTCAATGACTTCCGAGACTGCCTTGGCGTTCCACCCGCGCAGCTTCTCGACTATTACACTCGTAGCGTTTTGTTCGCCGCTCTCTGCCACAATTTTTCCGATTGGCCCGGCTGGCTACCTATGCCAGTCCAGCGCGCCCTTTTTCCAAAGATAAAAGTACCCGACCAGCAGGATCGCGATATAGATCATCATTTCCGTGAAGCCGTACCAGCTTAGTTGGCGAAAAACCATGGCCCACGGATACAGGAAAATTGCTTCCACGTCGAAAAGGATGAACACCATGGCCACAAGGTAAAATTTTACGGAAAACGGTTCGCGCGCATCGCCGGTCGGCTCCATGCCGCACTCGTAAGCCTGCTGTTTGGCGCGATTCGGCCGCCGCCAGCCGATCAGTACCGACAATGAGGAGATGAGTCCCGCCAAAATAGCGGCAATCAGCAAGTGCAAAACCAGCGGAGCGTAGGTTTGTAGACCTGAACCACTCATAGGCGAAGCGGTATAATAACGAGGAGTTGGCATTCGGTCAAATCGCATGCGCAAACCTTGCGGCTGCGCACGGCGGGTAGAAAATTCACGGCACAGGACCACGGCAAGCGCTTCCCATGGTATTCGGCCACAACAGCAACGTCGCCATCGGTGAACATACGGTTCATGTTCAAACCGAAGACCGTGGCGGCGCGGGCGCGATCATCGACACCACGGTCCACTGCAAGGGCCGCGTGCTCCACCGCCGGACCGTGAGCTACAAGGATTTACTGCCCCTCGACGTCGGCAAGGAAGCGGCGCTCAAGGCGCGCGTCGACCAACAGCACCGGGCCGTCGTCGACGAACTGCGTTCTGGAGCGCTCCGGCTGACGATCCCGACCGCTGCCGCGCCAGCCGCTGTCCGGAAACCGCCCAAATTGAGGGCGCTCAAGGTGGATCTGACGAACGCCCGCACCTGGCTATCGGGCCGGAATGCCACCCTCGAGCTTCTGGTGCGCGACGGAGCCGGCCATCCCGTCGCCAGGGCAACGGCGAAAGCGCGGGTGGAAGGCGCGGCCGCGCCCTTTGAATCAAGCACTGAGACAGGTCCGGCGGGAATCGCCACGTTGCAATTCAAGATGCCCAAGCTCAGCGGCGAAGAGCCGGCTCTGGTAATTGAAGTAGCGCACAACGGCGCCAAGGGACTCTTGCGCTTTCAACTACGCGCTAAGCCCAAGAACTAGAAACCATGGAAACCACGGAAACCATCGCGATTGTGGTAAACGGCGAGAGCCGCCAAGTGCCCAGCGGCGCTTCTTTGGCCCGACTTCTGGAGCTGCTCGGCCTTCCGGCCGGCCGCGTGGCCGTCGAACGCAACCAGAAAATCGTTCCGCGCGGTGACTGGCCCACCACGGCAGTCGCCGAAGGCGACCGCTACGAAATCGTCCAGTTTGTAGGCGGCGGTTAGTCCGGACCAGGAGACCGGCCGGTTCGCCGCTCCTGTTTTTGGCGCCGCCATTCCTCGGCCGTAATCTCCCAGGTTTCAGACGGTAAGCGGCCGCAAACGTAGTCCCGATGTTCGCGCGAAACGATGCGCATTCCCTGCTTTACGGAAATTCGCCGCGAGGCCTCGTTGACGATGGCCTTCGGCGCGCGCAGCACCGGCTTGTCGAGCACTTCGAACCAGAAGTCCGTCACGGCGTCGCAGGCTTCCATCATCAAGCCTCGCCGCTGCAGTCGGGGATCAATCCAGAATCCGCGGTTCTCTCCTTCCCGGGTCAGAAGCGTGATGGCTCCAATAACCTGCTCGGGCGCGGCCTTGAGCCGAAGCGTCCAGTACCACAGCTCGCCGCGCGCGATCGCCGGCAGAGCCTGGTCCCGGATGTAGGTAAGAGCGCCGTCCGAGGGATAGGGCCACGGCACCACAGCATTCAGATAGCGCACGATCTCCCACTGCGCGAACAGCCTCTGCACTTGTTCCGCGTCAGCCAGATCGAGCGGAAGAAGAACCAGCCGCGCCGTTTCTAGCCTGGGTGTCATGGATAAGCCGGCGTCTACGGAAAACGAATTACAGTCCCTGCAACAAATGCCCCATCTTCTTTTTCTTGGTTTGCAGGTAAGCGCGCGAAATCTTTGAAATCCGCGGCTGGCAGGGAACTCGCTGCACGACTTTGATTCCGGCCAGCTCTAGTTGCCGCACCTTCTCCGGATTGTTCGAAAGCAGGCGGATTTCTCGCGCGCCGAGCTTGCGCAATATCTGCGCAGAAAAATCGTACTGGCGCGCGTCGGCCGCGAATCCGAGCGACTCATTGGCCTCGACGGTATCGAGGCCCCGATCCTGCAGTTCATAGGCGCGCAGCTTGTTCATCAAGCCGATGCCGCGGCCTTCCTGAGGCAGATAGAGCAAGATGCCGGCCGGCGCTTTGCCGATCTCTTTCATCGACAACTCCAGCTGCGCACGGCAGTCGCATCGCAGCGACGTCAACACATCTCCTGTCAGGCACTGCGAGTGTACGCGCACGAGCGGCACAGCCTTACGGGACTTGAACGGACCGCGAATTTTTCCGCGCACCAGCGCGACCGCCTCTTGGTTCGAACCCTGGCCCTCGAACCCGTGAATCGTGAAGCGCGCGTAGCGCGTCGGCAGCACCGCCTGCGCGACGCTTTTCGGCAAGCCGTTTTTCGATATTGCCTGGACCGTTCGATTTCTCTTGGCCATCAGAACCTTCCATTATAGCAGGCGGCCGACTTTCGCCTCGTCGGCGCGGAAACCGTCCTGCGCCGCGTGCTTTACAGATGGGCGAGGATTGATTAGCGTTACCTCAGATGGACATTGGTTTTTCACCGCGCGATTTTCTCCTAACGTTGCTGCTAAAGGTGACCGTGGCCGCCTCCATCGCCGCGCTCCTGGCGCGCTGGAACACGCTCCGCCGCGTGCTCTTCACGGAAGAGCGCGATGTGGACCAGAAGATCAAGCTCATGTTCTTCCTCACGCCGCCGCTGATCCTGGGGGTGACGCTGCGCTTGGTGGGCGCGCCCTACCGGTTTGCCGACCTTTCCCTTGAGGGCGCCTTCCTCATGGGCCTGCTGGGCGGCCGCGTCGTCGGTCCGATCGGCGGGGCCATCATCACCGTTCCCGCGCTGATCGCTCACGAGTGGCTGGCCATGCCCGCCGCCAGTGCCGCGGGCCTGCTAGGCGGTCTCATGCGCCAGGCCATTCCCAACAAAGAGGATCTTTGGAACTTCGGCCCGTTTACTTTTCTCAACATTCCCAAGGCTACGCTGCGCTTTTTCCGCAAAGCGGAGATTTCCTGGGAAATGCTGCCATTGGCCGCTTGTGTGGGCATTGAACTCGGCCGCGTAGCACTGGTGCTCGCTACCAAGCCCAAATGGCTGTTTGCCATCGATCCGCAGTGGAACTGGTGGCTCTGCCTTGCGGTCATCGCCACGCTCACCTCGGTGGCCGTTCCGTTAAAGATCTGGAACAACACGCGCATCGAAATGAACCTCGAGCGCCACCAGCAGCTGCTGCTCAAGGCGCGCATGGACGCGCTCTCGAGCCAGATCAACCCGCATTTTCTGTTCAACACGCTCAACACCGTTTCCGCGCTCATACGGGTTGATCCCGATACCGCGCGCGGCGTCGTGCTCAAACTCAGCAACATCCTGCGGCGCATCCTGCGCAAACACGAAACCTTCGTTGCGCTCAAAGAAGAACTGCAGTTCATCGACGACTATCTGGACATCGAGGTGGCCCGCTTCGGCAAGGACAACCTCGAGATCATCAAGGAAATCGACAACGAAACGATAGAGGCGTTCGTTCCGAGCATGCTGCTGCAGCCGATAGTGGAGAACTGCCTCAAGCACGGCCTCGCGCCCAAGATCGAAGGCGGCCGCATACGCCTTCACGCAGAGCAGCGCGGGGGCCGCTTGAAGATCGAAATCGAAGACAACGGCGTCGGCATCTCCGAAGAGCGCATGCCGCACGTCTACGTCGAAGGTATCGGCCTCAGCAATGTCCGGGAGCGCCTTCGCGTCCTCTATGGCACCGAGTTCCGCCTGGAGATCGAAAGCCGCCCGGGGCAGGGAACTCTCATCCGCATCGAAGTCCCCGAGCTCGCCTCCACCGCGTCGCCCCTGGAGGAAACGGTCCGCACGCTGTAACTAGCCAATGGCGGCAGAGGCCCCGCTGGCAAAGCGGGCTTGACAACCGCCAGTAATATCAGTATATTCTGTACAGACAGAAATGACTGTAACTTCGGCATACGACGTTTGCTGGTGCAAGGCGCCTACCAAGCCGGCCCGCATTGTCCTCATCGGCGGAAGCGGCCAGGTCGGCCATCTCCTCGCTCGCCATTTCCACGCAGGCGAGGCCGATGTCAGTGTGGTGGCCCGCACCACCTTTTCGGCTCCATGGCGGGTGGTGGCCTGGGATGGCCTGCACCGGGGCCCTTGGCAGAGAGAGCTCGAGGGAGCCGACGTTGTGATCAATCTCGCCGGGCGCAGTGTGAACTGCCGCTACCATCGCTTCAACCGCAGGGAGATTCTGGAATCGCGGGTTCGTTCGACCGAGCTGCTCGGCCTGGCTATGGGTGCTGCGCGGCGGCCGCCTGGCCTTTGGTTGAACGCAAGCACCGCCACCATCTATCGGCACTCGGTCGATCGCGAAATGACCGAGGAGTCGGGCGAAACGGGCGGCAACGAGCCGGACGCGCCGGAAAAGTGGCGATTCAGCATTGCCGTGGCCAAGGCCTGGGAAGAAGCCCTATTTTCAGCGAACACCCCAAACACCCGCAAGATTGCGCTGCGAAGCGCCATGATCATGAGCCCGGAACGCGGCGGCATCTTCGACGAGCTGCTGCGGCTGGTGCGGTTCGGTCTTGGCGGCCGGGCCGCCTCGGGCCTCCAGTTCATCTCCTGGATTCATGAGCGGGATTTCCGGCGCGCCGTGGATTTTCTGATCGGCAACGAAAAGATTGCAGGCGTGGTCAACATCGCTTCGCCCTGCCCAGTCGCAAATTCCGAGTTCATGCGGTCGCTGCGCGAGGCCTGGGGAACCGGCTTTGGACTTTCGGCCACGGAATGGATGCTGGAGTTGGGTGCCCTCCTCCTGCGCACCGAAACCGAATTGATCCTGAAGAGCCGCCGGGTAGTACCGGGGCGCTTGCGGCAACACGGATTTCGCTTCGACTTTCCGAGCTGGGACGAAGCGGCGGCGGATTTGGTCGCGAGATGGCGGTCGCAGCATCAACGGAGAGGAACGAGATGAGCAACGAGAGAAAGTCGACGCTGGCCCCGGTGGAAGAAAAATTCATCCTGCATTGGGGCGAGATGGGCACCAAGTGGGGCATCAATCGCACCGTCGCCCAGGTGCACGCCCTGCTTTATCTGGCTGCGAAGCCTCTACCCGCGGATGTGATCTCTTCGACCCTCGCCGTTGCGCGTTCCAACGTCAGCACCAGCCTGCGCGAACTCCAGGGCTGGGGCATCGTCCGCGTCGTGCACGTACTCGGCGACCGCCGCGATCACTTTGAAACGCTCAAAGACGTCTGGGAGATCTTTCGCATCGTTGCCGAAGAGCGCAAAAAGCGCGAGATCGACCCCACCATGCGGGTCCTCGTGGAATGCGTGAAAGAGGCCAAAGCCGATGCGCACGGCGACGCGCAAACGGCCGAGCGCCTGACGTCCATGCTCGAATTCCTGACCGCCATGAGCGGCCTTTTTGAAGAGATTGTCCGCATGCCCATGCCCGCGCTCAAGGGCGTGGTGAAGCTGCGCGGGAAGGTAGTGACGCTTGTGGGCAAACGGGCCGGCTGATCGCAAACCGGCGGCAGGAGACGGAGCGAGACGATGATCACCCTTGCCGATGAACTCACCGACCGGAAGGAACGCCGCGCCCGCGGCTGGCTTTTCTTCGACGCCGACTGCCGGTTTTGTACCCGCATCGCGCGCCTTCTTGCTCCTGTTCTGCGCCGCCGCGGATTGAGCGTTGCTCCGCTGCAGGATCCTCGTGTCGCGGCGCTGCTGGGCATGTCCCGCCGCGAGCTTCTGACGGAACTTCGCTTTCTCCTGAGCGACGGCACCCAAGCCGGCGGAGCGGGCGCCGTTCTCGCGGTGGCGCGCGAAATCTGGTGGGCCCGTCCCTTGATCTGGCTGTCTGCTCTGCCGGGAGCCATGCGCCTTTTCGACGCGGGCTACCGGTGGGTCGCGTCCACAAGAGGGTGCGTCAGCCAAGCTTGTTCGGTCGAGTAGGAACCGGCCTCAAACGGAGGTGAAATTTGCCAGCGGCAAACTTCTGGAGTTGGGAGGGCCGGGTTTCTCGCGCCTCCTACTCGACGGTGGGCGTCCTTGCCTTCGCGCTGAAGTTCCTCGGCGACTGGCTGGTCGTGACCAAGGCTTTCCATCGGCCCTGGTCGCTGCTGAACTACTGGCGCCCGTTCGGCGCCATCAGCGGCATTCATTCGCTCTCGCTCGAGAATCGCTTTTTCGCCGGAACGATGCTGTTTGTGGCCTTGCCGTTCCTGTGGCTGGGTCTGGCCATGACCGTGAAGCGCCTGCGCGATGCCGGTCAGCCAACCTGGCTGGCCGCCCTGTTTTTCGCTCCGATCGTCAATGTGCTTTTCTTCTTGACCCTGGCGATCCTGCCCCCGGTTCGGGATGGGGAAAGGGAAGAAGGCACACCCTGGCCGGAGGTGCCCGCGCTAGAGAAGCTCATCCCCCGGAGCGGCCCCGCGAGCGCCGTCTTCAGCATCGTTCTGACCTGTCTGCTGGGCTTTTTGCTGGTCTTCCTCGGCACGGAAGTGATCGCCCAATACGGCTGGAGCCTCTTTGTGGGCCTGCCGTTTTGTCTCGGCCTGTTCGCGGTCCTGACCTTCAGCTATCACCAGCCGCGGAGTTTGCCGGAGTGTCTCGCGGTTGCCGTGCTGCCGGTGGCCATGTTGGGGGCGCTGCTTTTCCTGGTAGCCATGGAGGGGGTCTTCTGCTTGCTGATGGCCGCGCCCCTCGCGGCGACGTTGTCCCTCCTGGGCGGACTGCTTGGATTTGCGATTCAGACCGCGCACTGGGGGCGACGCCACGCCCACACGATTTGCGGAATGGTGGTTCTCATCTCGCCGGGTTTATTCGGTATCGAGCACTTCACCCGGCCGCAGGCCGGCGTCTTTGCGGTTCAAAGTGCAATCGACGTGGACGCGCCGCCCGAGAAGGTCTGGCAGAAAGTCGTCGCCTTCGCGGAGATCCCGCCGCCCAAGGAGGCTATTTTCCGCGCTGGAATTGCCTACCCCATGCGCGCCGAAATTGCCGGCCGCGGACCGGGTGCGGTCCGCCACTGTGTTTTTTCCACCGGACCCTTCGTCGAACCCATCACGGTTTGGGACGAGCCGCACCTGCTGCGGTTCCGCGTCACCGCCAATCCTGCTCCCATGAACGAGTTCACGCCGTACGGCCGCATTGCGCCCAAGCATCTTGACGGCTACTTCCAATCGCATCAGGGCCAATTTCGGCTGACCGAACTGCCGGACGGGCGCACCCGGGTTGAAGGTACGACCTGGTATTCGCATTCCATGTGGCCAGAATCCTACTGGCACTGGTGGTCCGACTACATCATTCATCGCATCCACCTGCGGGTCCTCGAGCACATCCGGGTGCGAGCCGAGGCCCCCGCACCGTCCTAGCCAGCTTGCTATGTGGGTTGCGATGCGCCGAGCTTCAAGCTGACGCGGCCCGCGTTTCCGAAAGTACGCGCTGATAGTAGCGTTCGTAAGAGGGAATGACATCGTTCGCGCAGAATTTCTTCTTGGCATTGGAGCGAGCCAGTTCGCCCATTGCACGGCCACGGTCGGAGCGCGCGAGCAATTCGATCGCGTGTTTTGCCGCCGCAGCCACATCACCGGGTTCGACCAAATAGCCGTCCAGGTTGTGCTCGATCACTTCCGGCACGCCGCCGACGTTGGTGGCAATGACCGGAACTTCGCAGGCCATCGCCTCCAACGCCGCCAATCCAAATGACTCCAGCTGAGAGGGCAGCAGAAACAGATCGGCTTCGGAAAGCAGCCGGTACACCTGGTCCTGTTTGCCCAGGAAGTGCACGTCTTTTTGTAGTTTCTTTTTCCGCACCAGATATTCGGCTGCGCCGCGGTCCGGCCCGTCGCCGATCAGTACCAGCTTGGCCGGCATCTTGGCCCGCACCTGAGCGAAAATCTCCACGCAATCGGCCACCCGCTTCACCGGCCGGAAATTCGACAGGTGCATCAGAATCGGTTCGCCCGCCGGCGCCCACTTGGCGCGCTGCACCGGGTTCGGCTGGCGCGTATAGAGATCGCAGTTCACAAAATTGGGAATCACTTCGATCGGCCGCTTGATGTCGAATTCCTTGAGCGTCTGTTTCAGCAGGTAGTGTGAGATCGAGGTCACGCCGTCGCTGTGTTCGATGGAGTACCTGGTGATGGGCAAGTACGACCGGTTGCTGCCGACCAGCGTAATGTCGGTCCCGTGCAGCGTGGTGATGAAGGGCAAGCGCCGCGGCGCTGCCATTGACCGCGCCAGCAGGGCACTGACGGAATGGGGAATCGCGTAGTGTACGTGCAGCAGGTCCAACGATTCCGCTTCGAACACCTCCAGCATCTTGGTCGCCAGCGCCAGCGCGTACGGCGGATGATCAAACAGCGGATACGAGGCCACTTCCACTTCGTGAAAGAAGATGTGCGGATCCGTCAGGTTCATTCGAATCGGCGGCGCATAGCTGATGAAATGAACGTCATGCCCGCGCGCCGCCAGCTCCTGGCCAAGTTCGGTGGCCACGACGCCCGAGCCGCCATATGTGGGATAGCAAGTGATGCCGATGCGCATAATCGGTGCCGGCTGTAAAGAAAGTCAGGCTAGTACACCCCCAGGGCGCGAAGCCCTGCTAGAATGTCCGCCCATCGAGCAATTCGATTCGAAGACCTGTCCGAACCGGATGACCCATTAGACGCAGAGTACCGCAAAACCGTTAAATCGGATGACCCGGGCGGAACGGGAAAGAGCCCCTCGCCGCTGGAGGTTCGATGAAGTTCACCAGAGCGCATCTAGAGTATGCTCGCAGCCGCGTCAAGCTCAGCAAATTCAGCGCGCTGATGGGCTTCGAGGTGGTCAAGCTTTCAAAGGGTGGGGCCGTTCTCGAGGTAACCACCGCCGACCACCACCGCCAGATTCACAACGTCATGCATGGCGGCGTGATTGCGGCCTTAGCCGACACGGCGGCGGCCATTGCCGCCTATACGGTGGTGCCGCGCGGCGCCGAACTGGTTACGATCGAACTCAAGATCAACTACCTGCTGCCGGTGAGCGGGGGAAAGCTCGCGGCTGACGGCAGGGTGCTGCGCGCCGGACGCAACTTCATTGTGGTCGAATGCGACGTGACGAGAGAGGACGGGGCGCTGGCGGCCAAGTCGCTGCTGACCTTTGGCGCAGCTCCAGGGCACGCCATGGGGGCCAAAGCCACCCTGGCTAAACCTTCCGTCACCCAGAAAAGAGCAAAGCTTGCCGTGGCGCCGCAAACCGGCAAGAAACCAAAAAGCTAGGCCCCCGGGGAAGTCACTCTTCGCCGCCCTCTTCGCCTTCCTTGTAGACGTACTTGATGTTCTTCTTGAAAATCATGAGGTTGGCGCTGCCTTGGCGGGTCAGCTTGATGCAGTCGCGATCGTACCACTCGATCGTTCCGTGCAGTGCCTCACCGTCGTCGAGTACCACCACCATGGGTGTGCGGGACTGCATCTGCTTGATCCAGTAGAAATTTTCGGCGTGGGTAATCTCCGGCGGCGTAGGCTTTTTGCTGGGCGCGGGCCCGCCGTTGTGCGGCTGATGGGATGGATGGTTGCTGGAGCGCACCGGAATAGGCTCTTTGGCCTCGGCAAAACCAGGACGAAACATACGACGATTCACCATTATAAAAGACTCCTCAATGCCCAAGGGAGTGGAGTTTGAGCAGCAATGTTCATAAGACGCGAATTGCGAATAGGCGGTTACACGCAAATCGGATGAAAACCTTCCAGGAAAAGGTTGCCGCTTTTTTGACTGGGATTACGGAAGCCTTTGTCCTCTATGATGACAGGTCAGCCGCGAAGGCTTCAAGTCCCAGCTGCTTATTCAGATTTCGGCGGGCCCCGGCCGCGAGCTGGTCGAGCCCGCGAAGCGCTCGCTGGATCGCTTGAAGGTTGAAGCGGCGGGCTGTTTCTTCCAATTCCTTGCGGAGGGGCAGGTTGCGGATCCGCGGCGTACGGATTCCGGAAGAAATCTCCAAAAGATCGGAAAGCAGGCTATAGAAAACAGAAAGCTGATCCTCGAACGAGACTTCTTTGTCCTTTGCCAAGCTTGCGGTCTGGGCAAAAATCGGTCCAAATTCCTCGCCTCGTGAAGCACGATCCAGAATTTTCAGGGCTTCCCGCCTTCGCTGGGACTCTTTTTCCACATCCATCCGAAGGGCGTAACCCGGGCTGCCTTCGGCAAGTTGCGCCGCAATGCGTAGGGCGGCCGGTGATAAATCGGCCTTTTCCCTGAGGATGGCCTCGACTTCGCCGGTCCCCAGCGGCGCGAAATGGAACTGCAGGCAGCGCGACACGATGGTCGGCAGGAGACTGTAAGGAGACGGTGCGGTGAGAATCAGGGTGGCCGATCCCGGTGGCTCCTCCAGAATTTTCAGGAACACATTCGCCACGTCCCAGCGCATGGTTTCGGCGCCGTCGATGATGAAGACGCGGCGACGGCCGAGCGGCTGGAAATAGGCTGCACGCTGTACGGCACGCAGCTGACCAATGCGCAGCATCGGCCGAGCGACGGGTGTCTTGAGGCGAACCGGGTCGGGCACCAGCGCCCAAACATCGGGATGGGATTGCAGAATCAGGGGAATGCGCTCAACCGTCGCGGCATCGGCGCTCTCCCCGCGCTCGACGAGCCCCCGTTCGACCAGGCGCTGCGGCTCGGCAAGCAGGGCGATGCGTTGGCACGGGTGGCATTCGCCGCACGCGTCGTCGGTGAGACGCTCGCAGTTTGCCGCCTGCGCGAAAAGGCGCGCCAGGGTGAACTTGCCAACGCCGTGCGGGCCCGAGAACAGCAAAGCGTGGGGGACGCGGCCCGTGCGCAGTGCTCCCTGAAGGGCGGCCACGATATGTGGGTTACCGCGAAATTCGGAGAAGGCCATGGTCAGTGTCCTCCGCCCAAAGCCGGCAGAGCGCCTAAGACGGCGGCTAGGATTTCTCGCGCGATATCTTCCGGAGCGCGCAGAGCCTCGGTCGAAGCATCCACGCAATCGATGGTCTTCCAATTTGGCGAACGGGCGAGGTGGTCGTAGATGTCAGAGGCCGTCTGCAAGTGTCGGACGCTCGCCTCCAGGATGTCGTGTGCGGAATCGGTGTAGGTGCGGGCCGACTTCTTCGCCACCAGCGATTGCGCATGATGCGGTGTGATGCGAAGGTAGAGCACGAGATCTTCCTTGGGCAGCCCGTAGATGCCGTATTCCAAATGCTCGATCCATCTGCGGAATTGCGCGCGCCTATCCGAAGCGCTGCGCGCGGTCTGGTGTGCCAGATTGGAGGCGATGTAGCGGTCGGCGAGAACCACTTCGCCGCGGTCGAGGGCCGCGACAATGGGGCCCTTGTTCTCGAAGCGATCGCCGGCGTAGAGCAGGGCGGCAAAGTGGGGGTCGACGGTGTCGATGGAGCCCAGATCGCCGTTCAGAAATTGCCCGACCATCTTGCCAAACCAGGAATCATATTGCGGGAAGCCGGTCGAGAGCACGCGGTGCCCTCTGGACTCGAGAGCTTGCGCAAGAAGGCGAACTTGGGTTTGTTTGCCGCTGCCGTCTATGCCTTCGACGGCGATCAACTTTCCGCGAGTGGTCATGAAATCAATATGCGAGGGTAGTGTATCCGAGTAGGGAGCATCGGCAAAGTTTTGCAGGCGCGTTTCGGCTGGTGAGATTGCGTCGGGAGAATGCCGCCATGGCCTCGCAAGCGGTTCTGCCCGCGCGTGCGGACCGCGACGCCCACCGCGTCAGAATGCTCCGCGGTGTGCCTAGTCCGCCTCTTCGGCTGCCAGCTGTGGCGGAGCAACCGCCGTGGAACCGCTGGTCGTAATTACCACGACGCTGACCAGCACCAGCAGGGTTCCCAAAACTGTTCGCAGGTCGAGCGCTTCGCCGCCAAGGAAATAGCCAACGAGTACGGCGACAACCGGGTTCACATAGGCGTAGGTGCCGACCTTGGTGGGCGATTCCCGATGAATCAGCCAGAGATAGGCGGTGTAACCGATGATCGAACCGGCCACGATCAGATACAGAAGTGCGAACCAGGCGCCGCGCGACACCTCCCTGAACTGGAAGCCGCGAAACTCTCCCAGCCCCGCGGCAAGCAGGAACAGGAGTGCGCCGCCGGCGAGCATCTGCGCGCCCGAGCTCATCATTTTGGATTCGGGCAGCGGCACTTTTCGCGTCAGGACGGACGAGACCGACCAGCTGAGCGAGGCCACGATGAGCGCCAGGGCGCCCATGCGGTCAATCGGTGTTCCACCGAGATTGACCGACCGGCTCATCAGAACACTCACGCCGCCAAGCCCGACCGTCAGCGCCAGCCCGAGCCGCCAGGTTAGTTTTTGCGTACCGAGAAAAATAATTTCTGAAAGCGCCATGAACACCGGGATCAATGCCAGCATCACGGCCGCGATTCCGGAAGGCACGCGCTGTTCGGCCCAAAAAAGCAGGCCGTAGTCGCAAACAAAGACAAAGAATGCCAGCAGTGCCGCAGCGCCCCACTGCCGCCTGGTCGGCTGGCGCTCTCCGCGCGCCGCCACCCAGGCATAAAGGAAGAGTCCCGCCAGAAAAAACCGCATCGCCGCGAGCAGCAGCGGAGGAACCTCCCGCACACCGATGCGAATGGCCAGAAACGTCGATCCCCACACGAAGTAAATAATGGCGAACGCCAACAGCGTTTTCCACCGTTCGGCGCTGCCATGGCTTGGCATGAATCGGCCGCTCCTCTCCGCTTTTGCCGCTATTGCCTATCTCCCGATTCTCGCCGCAAATCAGCCGTTCGTCGCCCTCCAATTTGTCTCGGGAAGAAGGTCTCGGGAGCCCATCGTTTACCTTCTGCTGCCCTCTTGTCGGGCGTTGATTGCGGCCTCTGCCGGAATCGGTTACAGTCAAGCCAGTGGCAAGCCCCCAGGCGGCGGCATCGACGCATGAGCTACGGCACCCTCCCCTCCAAGATGCTGTATGCGGTGGACACGTGGCCCAGTCCCCGCGCCCAAATGTTCCGTACTTCATCGGGCTGGAAGAATATTTCGAGTGAAGAGTTTTTGCGCCGCACCGCCGGCCTTTCCCAAGCCCTCTTTGAACTGGGCGTCAAACCGGGAGATCGCGTGGGCTTGTTCTGCGCCAATCGCCCGGAATGGCATACCGCCGACTTTGCCATCAACGGCAACGGTGCCGTCACCGTTCCGGTCTATTTCAAGGAGTCGCCCGACCGCGCGGCTTACATTCTCAGCCACGCCGAAACGCGCATCGTCTTCGTCGCCGGTAAGGACCAGCTGCTCACCCTTTTGGCCATTCGCGAACAACTGCCGAGCCTCGAACACATCGTGGTGACCGACGCCGGGGACCACATCCCTAGCGACTGTCTGCGCTATGAAACGCTGGTCGCCTCCGCCGGTGGCGGCGAGGTGGCCGCCTATCGCATGCGCGCTTCGCAAGTCTTGCCCGGCCAACTCGCCTCCATCATCTACACCTCAGGTACGACCGGCGAACCCAAGGGCGTGATGCTCACGCATGCCAATTTCTGCTCCAACGTCAACGACGTCGGTTCGGACTTTGCGCTCCTTTCCCATCAAGACGTGGCCATTTCGTTTCTGCCGCTGGCCCATGTCTATGGCCGCACGCTCGACTATCTCTATCTATTCAACGGCGTTCCCGTCGCTTACGTGGAAGCGGTCGAAAGTGTCGCGGAGGCCCTGCTGGAAATTCGTCCTACGGTGATGGCCGCGGTTCCGCGCGTCTTTGAAAAGATTTACGCGCGGCTGATGGAGCAGGGGAGTACCGCTCCCGGCCTCAAGAAGAAGATTTTTTCCTGGGCCATGCGAGTTGCCGAGCGGTCCGCATCATGGCGCTGCCGCGAATCCTCCGCCGGTCCGCTGCTGAAGATCGAGTGGGGCCTGGCCGATAAGCTCGTCTACCAGAAGATTCGCGAAGGCACCGGGGGGCGACTGCGTATTGTCTGCTCCGGGGGAGCGCCGCTCGCGCGCGCCCTGTGCGAATTTTTCTGGAGCGTGGGCATTCCGATCTATCAGGGCTACGGGCTCACCGAGACTTCGCCGATTGTATCCAACAATTTCCCGCGCAATCGCGCGGGCAGCTCCGGACAGCCTATTCCCAATTGCCAAGTGAAAGCCGCGGATGACGGCGAAATCCTGGTTCGCGGACCGATGGTGATGCAGGGTTACTACAAATCGCCCGAAGCGACGCGCGAAGTGATCGATGAAGACGGTTGGTTCCACACCGGCGACATCGGCTACCTCGACAAAGACAACTACCTGTTCATCACCGATCGCAAGAAGGATCTGCTCAAGACTTCGGCCGGCAAATTTATTGCGCCGCAGCCGATCGAAAATTCGCTCAAGACCAGTCCGTTCATTTCCAACGCCATGGTGCTCGGAGACCGCCGCAAGTTCGTCGTCGCGCTGGTCGTTCCCAACTGTAAGACGATTTCCGCCAAAGCCGCCGAGCAGGGAATTGCCATCTCCAGCGGCAAGGAAGTCGCGGCGCACCCCTTCACGCGAACCTTGATCCATGCGGAAATTCAGCGCCTCACGACGCATCTGGCGCAGTTCGAAACCATCAAGCGTTTTGCTTTGCTTGCGGGAGATTTCACGTTCGACAACGGCGCGCTCACCTTCACCATGAAGCTCAAGCGTCGCGTGGTCGAAGAGCAATACCACGACGTCATTGAGTCCCTGTACGCGGACGTGGCCGAGCCCCGTCCGGTCATCCAGAACTGATCCTGAGCCGGCAATTTGTGCTGCACTCGCCGACGTTCTACAATTTTGTAAAGGAACCAACATGTCTGACCAGCTCGTCATCGCGGGCCGCGCGTTCAGGTCCCGGCTGATCGTCGGAACCGGCAAGTACCGCAGTTTTGAGGAGATGGCACGCGCCCACGCCGCTTCCGGCGCGGACATGGTCACCGTCGCCGTCCGCCGCGTCAATCTCGCCGATAAGTCCAAACCATCTCTGCTCGATTTCATCCCGCGCGACAACATGTTCATTCTGCCCAACACCGCCGGGTGCTACACCGCCGACGAAGCCGTTCGCACCGCTCGCCTGGCGCAGGAAGTGGGGCTTTCGAACTGGGTCAAGCTCGAAGTCATCGGGGACGAGCAGACTCTCTATCCCGACACCGAACAGCTGATTGCGGCGACGAAGATCCTCGTCCGCGAAGGTTTCATCGTCTTGCCGTACACCAACGACGACTTGATCGCCGCGCGGAAACTGATCGATGCCGGCGCGGCGGCGGTCATGCCCTTGGCGGCCCCGATTGGTTCCGGACTGGGCGTGCAGAATCCTGCCGCTCTGCGCATCCTGCGCGAGCGTATCTCGGAAGTGCCCCTGATCGTGGATGCAGGCGTAGGTACGGCGTCTGACGCCGCTGTGGCCATGGAACTCGGGGCCGACGGAATCCTGATGAACACGGCCATTGCCGAGGCCAGCGATGCCGGGCTTATGGCCGAAGCGATGCGCGACGCCACCATCGCCGGCCGCAAGGCTTATCTGGCCGGTCGCATGCCCAAAAAGCTCTACGCCTCGGCTTCCTCGCCCTTGGCCGGCGTCGTGCGCTAATCCGCAAAGAGCGGCAGCGCGATCTTTCAGGCCTGGGCCTGGGCGGCTGCGACCTTTTTCGCTTCGGCGGAGTCGTAGCTTTCCCCGTAAATAGCGGGCACTTTGCCTCCCATCGGCCGCAGGTAGGTCGAGAGTTGCCCGCGGTGATGGATTGTGTGCAGAAGCCCGATTTGAATGAACAAATATGCCGGCCTCTCGAAAAGTCCGCGGAAGTCCACCCTCTTGAGCAAACTCTCGGCCGGCAGGTTTCTGACCGCAGCGAAGCTGGTGCCATAAGTTCGTTCGTACCAATCGGCGATGTCAACCGGCGCCTTGAGTTCGTCCGGAACGCACACAGCCTTGGGGTTGAAGACCCCGTTGACGACGGTCTCCAGGAAGAAAATATCCGCCAGTGCGATGTGCCGGAGCAGTTCATTGGCGGTCTTGGCGCAAGGGTCCGGACGATAATCGAGGTTGGTAGGGGGCACAGCCGCTAGCACCGACTTGGTTGTGCGGCTCTCGGTCTTGATGGTCCCGAGCAAGACGCTTTGCACCAGCGTGTAAGCCTGCTCTGCAGTCAGTTCGCGCACCAGAGTTCTCCTTTGTGCAGCCGATCGAGGGATCAAAACGCGCCCAAACCTATGAGCGCAGCACCAGGCAGCTTGCGATCATGTCGTGCAAGGCCTGTTTTTTCTCGGTGAAGCCCGCCATGATGTAGCCGATGCCCAAAGGGATCATGCCTGAAAGCATCTTGGCGAAAAAGCGCCCCGACGCCCGTCCGAAGGAAACCCGATTGCCGGTGAGATCGGTAACGATCAGGTTCAAAACCTTCTTGCCGGGAGTCGCTTGCCAGTCCGAACTCTCGCAATAGGCGTAGTACAGCCAGCTGCCGAGAATGCCGGCAAGGATCAGGATCCATAGCGACGAGAAGAGCGCGAAGAAGATGGCGGGGTCGGGCGGCTCTCCGGGATGAATTCCTTTCAGGACGCCCCCGAGGCCGGTGGCGAGCACCAAAGGAATGAGCAGTGCGCAGAGGACGGCGCCCGTAATAGTGCCGTCAATCAAGTGCGCCAGCAGACGGAGCCAGAATCCTGCGTAAGCGCGCGTGGGTGTGGGCAGCCAATGCGGAGAGACACTGGTTTGCGCGATGCCGCCTGCCATCGCCGGCACTACCGATCCGCCGGGGGCCGGGAATACCGAGGATGCCGGAGTGCCACAAACCTGGCAAAATGCCGCGCCCGCGGCCAAAGGGTTGCCGCATTTTGAGCAGTACATAGGGCTCCTGTTTGGACGTTAGAGATGGCGCATCCGCTGGCAGGCATCCTACCGCAACTCGAGCGGGAGTTGTAGCCGGCGACGGCGTTCGGTGAGACGCCAGCGGCCAGCCGGCAAAGCTCAGGTGCCGGCGAGGATAGTTGCCCCATAGCGCTTGGCGAGAAGCTGCGTAACCTGTTCGGCGAGCGGGCCAAGCCCTTCCACTTTGGAAACAACCGCGTCCACCCCGACTTCTTCCGCACGCGCGTCATGCATGGTGAATAGCAGGATGGGAACTTGGGGCACGATCCGCTTCAACTCGGCCGCTGCCTTAAAGCCATTCATGCCGGGCATGGAGAGATCGAGAATGATCAAGTCGGGCTCTCTGGCTTGCGCTATCGCAATGGCCTGGCGGCCGTCAGAGGCCTCCTGAAAAGCTTCCACGGAAGTGTGGCGGGTCAAGAATTCCCGCAGTATGCGACGGACGATATCGCTGTCGTCCACAATCAAGATGGTTTTGCGCATAAATGGATTGGGTGGGAAAGAGATTCTGTTACGGAACCTGGTCGGCGGAAAATACAGCGATGTCCTTACGTTGCCGCGGCAGTAAATGTGAACGAACGGTGATGATTTGGTGGCGAGATGGTCCGTGCTTGGAAACCCGTCGACCTATAGAACGCTACTCGTCCTTCCGGGTCGTGTCTTTCGGATCGGCTTCGACGGTAAGTTCCACCTCAGCCCCCTGTTTCAGCTTGACCTTGTGCCCCTTGGAATCTTCGAGAGTGTTTTCGATGCGTATTTCCTTGTAGAGATCATCGGCGTCGTGGATGGAGATTTCCGCTTTCTCGGGGACTCCGGGAGCGTAAGGCTTGATGATTTTGCGCACGGTAGCCGGTTTCTTGGTTTTTGGTTTGCGCGACACAGGGTTGCCTCGGGGCCGAATGAACCGCAGTGACACGGCGCTCGGCTGCATGCAAAGTGTAGCAAAACCGCCGACCGTGGCGAATAGCTCTGCCGGCGCGCCTCCTGCCAGGACATAAGTCGAACCGAATCCATCGCTTGCGTCCGTCGGCCCGAGCGGATTGGACCTCAGGGATTCGAACCGGCGCCTGGCCAGGAACGTTAGTCGAGTTTTTCAACCTTCGCGGACTTGACGGCAGGAGAACGCTCCTGGCGGGCGGCATACTTATGGGCGCGTTCTCGGTCCGTAAATACGCGGGCGAATTCTCCGCCATCATGGTAGGCGATGATCACCCGAAACTGATCGTGTTTGCGAAAAGGTTTGCGGCGGGCGCGCCACTCTTCTCTGGTGAGTTTCATTGCGGAAAGGGTATCATGTCCAGCCATGGCAAAGACCAAAAAGCAGCCTAAACGGAGTTCGACGGCACACCGGTGCCGCTGCGGACATGGGAAAGCGATCCATCACGCGACGCGCAGCGGCAAAGTGTTCAAAAGCGTGTGCTGGCATCCGGGCTGCAAGTGCAAGGACTACACGCCGGAAGCCAAGGCGAGATAAGAAGTAGACGACGCGTTTGCCCTAGAGCCCGGCGTCGCGAGCGAGTGCCGCACGGCCCGACTCCTGACCAGCCCGCGCCCGACAACCTTCTCGTGAAAATAGGACTTTGCCTGTAGGGGCGCTCGTGGTTTGCTGCGTCCTTCTAGCCACGGTATGGGCAGCCCGCCCGCGGCGTCGAAATGCCTGTAGCGCGCCCGGTGGCGCCAGTCGTTCTACGGCGGCCTCCCACAGCGGATAGGGCTTGCGGAGAAGGGATGCTCCGGAGTACAAATCAAGGAATGACGGAGAACTCCCAGCCGCGACACTCGCTATGGGTGCGCCTAACGCATTGGCTGACGACGCTGGCGTTCCTGGCGCTGCTCGTTAGCGGACTCGAGATTGTCGTTTCGCACCCGCGGTTTTATTGGGGTGAGGTCGGCAACGTCAATACCCAACCGCTTTTTCAGATCCCGATCCCCGCGTCGCGAAGCCTTGTCCCTACGGGTTACGGATATACCCTGCCCGACCAGAATGGCTGGAGCCGGTACCTGCATTTTCAATCGGCGTGGCTGCTCGTTCTGACCGGCTTGCTGTATGTCGTTGTGGGATTCATCCGGGGCCATTTCCGGCGCGAACTGGTTCCTTCGCGGTCGGACCTTTCGTCCAAGCGGCTTTGGGCCTCGATCATCGACCATTTGCGCCTCAAGCGG
>Ga0306923_10000405_pt1 | contig 33397 bp, 32 predicted proteins | sample sta12Can44000108_FD_203841 | JGI IMG/M metagenome (GOLD analysis project Ga0306923, IMG submission 203841) | Lab enrichment of tropical soil microbial communities from Luquillo Experimental Forest, Puerto Rico - statanox.12C.anox.44.000.108 (v2)... | ecosystem: Environmental > Terrestrial >... | reverse complement strand
GCTATGCGAGCAAGCCCCTTTGAAAAGAGACTGGAGAGCGCAATCAGGGTCGCTTACGATAAATTGGGTGCGTCACCCGATTGGATAGAACGTGAGTCAGATATTAATAGCTGGTATCGTGTCAGACAACGATATAGCGCATGGAGATTCCCCGACTCGATTATTTGATGTGCCTCCGGTCATTGCTCTTGCGGATCGTATTGCATCGACCTTGGAGCAGGTCACTGATGCTACCTCGATCGGCAACCCGACTTGAGCGAGACCATCACCCCTGGGCGGCTGCGCTTGCGCGCCGTAACCCGCCGCACCCGCCGCACCTGGGCCCGGGAGTCCTTCATTCAGCCGGCCGAAGGCCGTCCACACGCCGATGCCCATCTACCATCACGGCACGACCACGACCTTGCCGATCACCTCGCGGCTCTCGATCAGCCGCAGGCCTTCGCGCGCCTCCGCCAGCGGCAAGACCTTGTCGATCACCGGCCGCAGGCTCCCCTTGGCGATGAGCTTCATCAGCGCGTGCAGATTGTCGTCGTAGAAGCTGTTGGAGCCCATCACCTTGAGCTCGAAGCTCCAGATATACCGCAGGTCCTCCTTCGGGTCGTAGCCGGCGGTGGCGCCGCAGACCAGGAGGCTGCCGCCGCGCTTGAGGCAGCGCAGCGACGGGTGCCAGGTGTCGCCGCCGGTGAAATTGATCACCACGTCCACGCCGCCGTTGTAGCTGCGCCGTTGCGGCTTGCCGTATTTATCGACCGCCCATCGGGAGAAATCGACCTCCTTGACGTTGATCGCCTCGTCGGCGCCAAGCGCCTTGAGCCGCTCGATCTTGTGCGCGCTGCTGGTGCAGGCAATCACCTCGGCGCCGAGATGCTTGGCGAGGATGACGCAGCCGGTTCCCACCCCGCCGCTGGCGCCGAGAATCAGCACGCGATCTCCCTTCTTCACCGTGGCGTGCGTGATCAGCATGCGGTGCGCGGTGCCGTAGGCGACCGGAAGCGCGGCCGCGTCCTCGAAGCTCACCGCCCCCGGCATCGCCAGCAGCTGGTCGGCGGCGACGCGGCAGTACTGCGCCATGCCGCCGTCGAGCATCTCCCCCATCAGGCCTTTCTTCTTGTTGAGCGGGTTGACCAGCACGCGATCGCCGACTTTCCAGCCGGTGACGCCGCCTCCGACCTCGGCGATCTCCCCCGCCATGTCGAGGCCGATCACGACGGGGAGCGGCACCTTGATCCCGGGCATGCCGCGCACCGTGAACACGTCGTGATAGTTGAACGAGGAGGCCCGCACGCGGATCACTGCGTGCCCGTCATCCGCCGCCGGCGCGGGATAGTCGCTTGCGACTTCGAGCTCATCGAGGCCGCCATGCCTGCGCAGGAGAAGGGCTTTCATGGTCTTACCGATACTCCCGCGCAATCCGCCGGTAACCCGCATTGAGGGGACGCGAATTGCGGGACCAATCCCGGATACCGCCATGGCGCGTCGCGGACGCGCGCAAACGCGCTTATGGCTCCATCCGGGCTACTGCATCTGCTGCCTCTGGATTGCTGGCCCATCCCGGCCTAGGTAGCTTAGCCGTTGCCCGCCAACAACCTCTTCCTGCCGTCCTCCGGAGAGCGCCAATGCAGGAGAATTTCCGCCAGTTCCTCGACCGCCTTCGGCAGAAGGGCGAGCTCGTCGATCTGCACCAGCCCGTCGACATTCGCCATGTTGCGACACTCGTCGATCAATCGGGGACTGCGCTCTGTTTTCACAAGGTGATCGGCTACGACATGCCGGTCGTCTCCGGGCTCATCCGCACGCGTGAGCGCGCCATGCTGGCGCTTGGATGTGAGAGCTATCGCGAGATCGAGGACAGGCTCAAGCAGGCGATCGACCACCCGATTGCGCCGAAGCACGTCAAGACCTCCGCCACCCGCGAAATCGTTCTCACCGGCGACGACGTCGATCTCTACAGGCTGCCGATCCCGATGTCGTCGATCTTCGATGGCGGTCCGATGATCACCGCCGGCGTGGTGATCGCGCGCGATCCCGAGCTTGGTCTCAACAGCGGCATCTATCGCTTCATTGTGAAGGAGAAGAGCCTCACCGGCATTGACATCGTCACCCCCAACAACATGCGACTGTTCGCGCAGCGCGCCTATGAGCAGAAGCGGACGCTGCCGATCTCGATCAGCATCGGCACCCATCCGATCGAGATCACCGGCTCGGGCTACCGCGCGCCGCTCGGGGTCGATGAGATGGCGATCGCCGGCGGATTGCGCGGCTCCCCGGTCGAGCTTGCGCCCTGCGCCACCATCGATCTGCCGTACATCGCCGATGCTGAAATCGTGCTGGAAGCGGAGATCATGCCGACCGGCTGGATCTGGCCGGAGGGGCGCTTCGGCGAGTTCACGCGGCTGATGGGAGGGCTGCACTGGAATCCGCTGGTGCGCATCAAGGCCATCGCCATGCGCAAGGACGCGATCTATTACAACCTGCACATGCCGTGGGAGAACACCTGGCTCGCGGCGCCGACGCGCTACGCGGCGATCCGCCAGGCGCTGCGCACCGCCGGCGTGCAGGTGAACGACATCAACGTCACGCTCGGCGGCTGCGCCTTCTGGCACGCGGTCATCTCCATCAAGAAGCAGCCCGGCGAAGGCAAGAACGCGCTGCTGGCGGCGCTCTCGGTCATGGATCTCAAGCATGTCGTCGTGGTCGACGACGACATCGACGTGTTCGATGCGGCCGAAGTGGAATGGGCCATTGCAACACGGGTGCAAGGCGACAAGGACGTGATGATCGTAGGCAACGCGCGCGCCAAGCCGCTCGATCCGAGCCTGCCGCAGGGCTATGGCGTGGTGCCCACCGGCGCCAAGGTCGGCATCGACGCCACCATTCCGGAGGGAATCCCCCGCGAATATTACGAGCGCATCACCTATGCCTACGCGGACGGCGCGAAGATCGACGATTATCTCAACGGCAAGTCGGATACTCCGGGTCGCTCCGGCGATGACGACGAAGTGGACGCCCTGGCGGGCAAGATATTGGACGCGATCGGGCAGTCGCCGCTTTATTACACCAACATCGCAGAACGCTTCTCGGCGTTCGATTTCAGCACGGTGGCGCGTGCGCTCGGCTCCCTGCATGCGGCGGAGAAGCTCTGGCAGGATGCCCGCGGCCGCATGTGCGTGCGCGGCTCGCAGTTCGCCGCCAAGCCACCGCCGGGGCGGTGAGGGATCCCTTCACGCAGAAAATCACATGTCGGATAAGCCCTTGAGCGCAAACCGGCTGATCTCGGGATTCAGGGCGTTCCCATTGACGATGAGCTCTGCGCTCAGCGTGAAGCGGCCGGTCGGCGGCAAGTTGCCGAGGTCGATATAAAAGCTGGCGTCGGAGGCAACGGGGACCTGGCCCGCAAGCACGACCCGGCCCTGCGCATCGATCACCATGTACCGGCACTCCGGGGCCGAGCGCGCGACCACATCGATGGGGATCGACACCAGCGGCTTGCGCACGATGTCGTAGCTGCGCATGTGCTTTTCGAGGAGCTCGATATCGCCGAAAATCCTGATGCGCTCGTTTGTCCGCTCGATCCGGGTGATGAACCCGCGGCGCGGAACGGCATAGGCATCGTATGAGCCCACCCCGAGCGGATAGCTGAGATCGCGGAATGCTTCGAGCGTCACGGCCTCATCCGACCAGCGCTTGAGCGCATAGGGGCCGTTGGTCACCAGGAAATGCCCGCGTTCCCGGTAGAACGCTGCAAGCGCTGCCCAGCGCTTGCTGGCGTCCTGCGCGGTGACGCGGGACTGCAAGGCCTCGGGACGGTATCCCTCGCGCTCGAAAGTCTCAACCAGCGCGGCGAGCTTTGCATTCATCTGCGGCGAGCGCGCGAGATCGAGCCATTCGACGCCATACCGCATGGCCTCCTCCTGCGAGAATTGCGCGAATCCCCGCACAACGGCTTCTTCCATCAGCGCGAGCAAATGCCAGGGCAGCGTGCCCCACGGCGGAGCGATGACCGCATCCTGCTCCGGGTCGAGAGGCGCCACCGAGGTATACACTTCGACCACCAGCAGCTCGCGCGTGTATTCGAAATCTCCGAACCGGAAAGACTTCGACGTGGTATCGGTTCCGATTATCCGCACCCCCACAAGCTGCGCGCGCATGGTGGCGGTCGCGTCGGCGATCATCCGGTCCGCGGGCGCATCGTGCTCCTTGCCGGGAGCGCCCCAGCGATAGGCGAACATGTAGGAGTAAAGCAGGTCAGTGCCGGTCGTCCGTGTCCCGTCGTGGAACGCGGAGCCCAGCACCCGGTAGGTGAGCTTCCCTTTGGCCGTCTTGCCGGCCCCGACCGCGTCGAGGCGGCCGCTTCCCGGCTCGGGCAGAACCGCATCTTCCGGCACGCGGATCTCGGCTCCGATCTGCGAGGGCTGCGCGGGCGCACGCCGTTCAACGATCGGCTCGGCGAGAATGCTGAGACTCACAAACGTGTAGACCACCATGAGCGCGGTGAGCGGGACTTGCGAGCGCACCGCGGCGGCGTGGGTTGGAAGGAGTGCCATAGCCTTGAGATGCGCGAGGTAGACGGCGGCGACGTGCCCGGTGAGGATGGCCACGACCGCCGCGTACCAGGCGAAGCGTGCACCGACCACGGCGATATCGACGCGGTAGCCCGCCGTCCCGAACAGGTCCCAACCCAGCCCGAACGGATCCGAGATGAGCGGGATGATGTATTGGCCCTGGATCAGCAGGAAGGTGAGATAGTGAGCGAGATGATAGCCGATGGCGATCGGAACAAGCGTGAGGGCAAAGGTGCGCGCCATGGCGAGCGCGGGCATGCCTCCCGCCATGGCGCTCATGCCGGCGCTGACCGCGACATAGGCTGCGAAGAAGACCAGCCAGAACGCGATCAGGCCTGCGCTGCGCACCGCCGCCAGCTTGAATTGGCCGAGCGCAGGCAAGTGGGCGGCAAGCGCGGTTTCGAGCTCGCCCCATTCCGGGGTGCCGAGGGCGCCGTCATAGAGGACGCTCGCAAGCACGAGCAGCACAAACGCCATCATCGAGGTGGTTACCGCATCCTCCTCGATGAGGCCAACGCCGAACGGACTCAGCCACAATCGCCGCTGCGCGCCAACCCGCAGGTCGAGCGGTGCGAATCGCGCGAAGGTGCCGAAAACCACCGTGAAAACTTCACCGCGCCGCAGCCAGGTTTCGCAGCCGAACAGCGTCATGCCGGTGAAGGTGAGGACCGAATAGGCGGTCGCAAGCAAAGCAAGAAAGCGCGGCACCGCGGGATTTGGATAGACCAGCTCGGTCCATGAGAACGCCAGCAGCAGGAGGAATGCGGGCCACACGCCGAGGATTTCGGGATAGCGCAGGTTCAATGCGAGATCAGGCCGCCCGGTGATGGCGCGCGCGGCGCGCTCGGCCGATCGGAACAGCGTGCGCCACGGGTTGAGCGCGAGCCACAGATTTCCGACGAACGCGCAGACATAGGCGACACCGACCCAGCCGATGATCCACAGCATGGTCGGCGCGATGTTGCGGTAGGGATTTTGGTCCCCGAGGAAGCCGGCGACGATGGTGATCAGGAATGCCGCCAGCACGGCGAGCTTGAGAAGCGGCACGACGGTCGGGCCGGCGAGGGTGCGTCCGAAGCGTGTGGCGAGCAGGTCGATATGGCCATGGTCGTGCTTGCGCGATGCGTCCCGCACCAGCAATCCGACCATGAGGAACGTGATGACGATCGCCGCGGCGGTCCCGACGAAATAGAACGAGAGCGGGATCGGCAGGTCGTAGCGCTGGCCAAAGCCGTGCGCGCAGGCCGGCGCGGCGAGCCATACGGCGAGCAATGGGCTCGCCGTTGCGCCGCCGGCGAGCGCGCGGAGCGCCGCGGCTCGCGCGCGCGGCCGCTCGCGCCTAGGGATAGACCTCAATGGTGACAAGGACGTCCCCGTGCGTGTGGCCGCCGGAAGGCTCTCTGGCAAGGTGGGGCTCGACCGTGAACCGTCCCGCGGCGCGTGCGGCAAACGTCATCTCGGTCATGGTGCCCGGCGTGATTTCCTTCTCGATGTCATAGCCGTGCAGATGAATGGTCGTGCGCCGGTCGGCGCTCCATTGCAGCTTCACGACGTCGTTCTGCTTGACGCGAATGAGCCGCATGTTCTCCGGCAGGTGACCGTTTTCAATGCGCAGCACGAAGGTCACTTCGGCAGCATGCACGGCCGGGGACACGATTCCGGCACAGAGCGCGAGAAGCGCGCACACGCCGAGCGCGGGAGGCAGCCATCGCATGCTGCGCATCCGCATCATTCACCGCGCTCCATCGGGAGGCAGGTCGGAAATCCGATTGAGCATCCAGCCCGCATCATACGGTGCCGGCATGAGGGCAGGATCCGCGACTGCAAATCCCATCAATCGACCAAACGAGTCGGTCATGCCGGCGACCGGGTTCCATGCCGCGCTCGGCTTGCCGCCGATCCCCAGCGCCAGCCAGCCGTTCCAGGGAAAGTCCTTGAGCTTCACCGTTCGAATGAACATGGGCGAAGCCAGGCCCGCGATGGCGTCATATCCGATGTTCTCGATCCCGGCCGAGAACTCGACGTTGACGTATTCGCGTTTGACCGTGTAGCCGACGACCGCCTTTCGGCAGCGGCGGGTCAGCAGCGTGACCAGCTCGCGTTCGAGATTGATGCGCTGCGCCAGTCCCGTGAAATCCCCGGTCGTAAGGCGCGACCAGGCGGCTTGCACTTGCTCCCGTGCCGCGCCGTCCTCGACGTTATCGGCGAGAAGGCGCTCGGCATTGAACCAGCCGGTTTTCAGCCAGGGCGGACCGAGCCGGCCGTTCACGAAAAAAGTGTCGTTCGCCATTGCTTCGGCAGCGTCGATCTCGATGATCTCGGCGTCCCAATCGTCTTCGCCTGCGGACCATTCCGGATGGTGCCGCGCAAGCTCCCCGCCGGCCCTGATCCTTGGTCGCCGAGCGGGGGCTGCGCGCTGCGAAAGGCGCGCCTTCGCAGCGGCCGCGAGATCGGCATGGTGGAGATAATCGCCGTGGAATGGCGTCACCGGATAGGGATGCGGAACGAAGGAAGCTTCTGCGGCAAGCTCGCGCGCGACGGCGTTGACCGTGGCGCAGGCTGAAGGTTCGTCGAGGTTGCGCGCCGGATTGATCCGCACCAGCACGATGAAACCGAGCGATTCGATGGCGCGGATATTTTCCCGCTGCTGTCCGAGCTCCACCGCGCTTCCTACATAGGCCTGGATCTCGGCGCTGCGCAGTGCATTGCCCGCGCGCTCCGGATCGAGCGTCCTGATCTCGATCTCGTGCGGATAGAAGGAGGGATAGATCGGCAGCTCGTGTCCGCCGCGCGCCGGGCTCATCATCGCCGCCGCGCCGATGGCAAGCCTCAACAGGCTCCTGTGTCTCATCTGTTTCTGTTCGTACCGGCCGCCCCCGGTCGATTGACTGCGTTAACCGCGCAGCGTGCGCATGACATTCTCGTTTGCGAGCGCCTCGTTCGGAGTGCCCTGGAATATCACCTCGCCGCGATCGATGACATAGATGCGGTCGGCAATGGCCGCCGCGCTGGTGAGATTGGATTCTGCGAGCAAGAGCGCGATGCCGAAGCCCTTGATCATCATCACGGCGTCGCGAAACCGTTTCACCACGACCGGAGCAAGACCCTCGAAAGCTTCATCGAGAATCATCAGCGATGGTGCAAGCGCCATGGCGCGGGCGATGGAGACCATCTTCTTCTGCCCGCCGCTCAGATTGAGGCCTGGGCGGGTGAGAAACTTGCCGACCTCCGGGAACACGGTGAGCGCCCGTGCCTCAGCATCGCCGTTTGCGCCGCGACGCGCATTGTCCGACAGCCAACGGCTGATCATGAGGTTCTCGGCCACGGTGAGTTCGGGGAAGATGCCGGAGTTCTCCGGCGCATAGCCGATGCCGCACTTCGCGCGCCGGTGCGGCGGCAGGCGGCTGATGTCGCGGCCGCGAAACGTGATCCTGCCCGAGCGCATGGGCAACAGCCCGGTGATGCTCTCGATGATGGTGGTGCGGCCGGCGCCATTGCGTCCGACGAGCGACACCACCTCGTTCTCGGCGACCGTGAGCGACACATCGTGCAGGATGTGGGCGGGTCCGCGAAAAGTGTTGATGCGATCGAGCTCGAGCAGCACGTCTGCCATCCTTGCGTCAGGTCGACAGCGGGGCGCCGAGCAGGATGCTGGCGACCTCGTTGTTCGCCCGGATCTCCGCGGGCGTGCCATCGGCGAGAAATCGTCCCTCGTGCATCATCACGATGCGGTCCGAGTAGCGGAATACGACGTCCATGTCGTGCTCGATGACCACTGCGGTCACCGTGCCGGCGCGCACCACCGAGGAGACGGTATCCATGATCTGGCCCTTGTCGCGCGTGCTCACGCCGCTCGTGGGCTCATCCAGAAACAAGAGCTTCGGCCGCAGCGCATAGGCGACCGCGACATCAAGCAGCTTGCGCTCGCCCTGCGCCAGGCCTCCGGCAAGCGCGGCACTCTTGTCGCGAAGGCCGAACTGGCCCAGCACATCGAGGCACTCCGCACGAACCGCATGGTCGTGATCGGCGAGCGCCGCCATGTTCACGGCCTTGCCCTCGCGCGAGAAGATCGACAAGGCGACGTTGTCGAAGACGGAGAGGCCGTCGAACAGATTGACAATCTGAAAGCTGCGCGCGATGCCGGCCTTGATACGCTCGTGAACGGGCGAGAACGTGATGTCCTTGCCTTCGAACAGGATCTGGCCGCTGTCGGGGGTCAATTGCGCGCTGATGAGATTGACGAGCGACGTCTTGCCGGCGCCGTTCGAGCCAACGAGGGAGAGGAACTCGCCCTGGTTGACCACGAAGTTCACCCCGTCGCAGGCCTTGGTCTCGCCGAACTGCTTGCGGAGATCGATGGTCTGAAGAAGGATCACGCGATCTTCTCCTTCGGACGCAGCTTGTTGACCAGCGCGGAGAGGGCGCCGACGATTCCCGTCGGCAGCAGCAGCACCAGCAGCACCAGCACTACCCCGAGCAGGAACTGCCAGTACTCCGTCGTCGCCACCGCGTAGGTCTTGAGATAGGTGAAGACCAGCCCACCGACGATCGGCCCGGTGAAGTTGCGGAAGCCGCCGAGCAGGGCGGTGAACACGATGTCGCCGGACACCGGCCAATACAGGGTAACATCGGGCGTGGTCACTCCGTTGAGCGGCACCCAGAGAATGCCCGCGAGCCCGGTAAATGTCCCGGAGATCAGGAATGCAATCCACCGGAAGCGGCGAATTCGCAATCCGAGAAAGCGGGCGCGCGTCTCGTTGTCGCGGATGGCCTGCAGCGCCTTGCCGAATGGGGAGTGGACGATCACCCACATCATGACGACGCACAGGGCGAACGCGGCCAGCACGTAATAGTAGTAGGCGTGCACGAAGCGCTGATAGGCGCCGCCTCCGGTGAAGGTCAGAGTGCCGCCGAGCAGGCTCGGCCGCGTGACGCGCAGGCCGTCGGTGCCGCCGGTGATCCAGAACAGCTTGAGGACGAGGCTGTAGAGCACCTGCGAGAGCGCGAGCGTGAGGATGCCGAAGAAGATGCGCGTATGGCGCACGCAGATATATCCGAGCAGCGCCGATGCGAGCGCTGCGATCGGAAGCCCGATCAGAATGTAGAGCTCCATGGAGTGAATGCCGGCATCGCGCGCCAGGAATGCGACCGTGTAGGTGCCGATCCCGAAGAACGCGGAATGGCCGAACGACAGGAGCCCGGTGTAGCCGAGCAGGAGGTTGAAGCCCAGCGCGGCAATCGATGCGATCAGGCCGTAAGTCAGGAGTTGCGTCTGATAGATGCCGAGATAGAGCGGGAGCAGCGCAAGAAACACAAGTACAAGGATCGCGGCAAGCCCCAGCAGCAGCTTTGGCCGGTAGGAGATGCGGGGAACGTCCGCCTTCATCAGGCGCTTCCGAACAGCCCGGTCGGCCGCACCAGCAGCACCCCGGCGGCAATGAGATAGAGCACCGCAAGCTCGATCTCAGGTGCGAATTGAATCATCAGGGTGCGCACAAAGCTCACGATCAGCGCTCCGACCAGCGCCCCCTGCAGGCTGCCGAGCCCGCCGATCACCACCACGACGAAGGCGAGGATGAGGGCATCGATTCCCATGCCCAACACCGCCGCCTGGCTGGGAACGATGACAGCGCCGCCAAGGCCGGCCATGAAGCAGCCGATCGCGAACGCCGAGACATAGACCAGCCCCACATTGAGCCCGAGTGCCGAAGCCATACGCCGGTCCTGCGAGGTTGCACGCAGCAGGACGCCGAACCGCGTGCGATAGATCACCAGCCAAAGCCCGAGCGCGGCCACGATGCCGATGCCGATGACGATCAGGTAATAGCCGGGATAGATGAAACCGCCGATGTGCATGCTCGGCACGACGTCCATGACCGCATCCGCCGTCAACGGCAACCCGCCCCAGAAAAAGCGTATGGCGTCCTCCAGGATCAGCAACAGGCCGAAGGTGACGAGGAGTTGATACTCCTCGGCGCGCCGATAGAACGGCCGCAGCAGCAGCGGCTCGATCACCGCGCCAATCAATGCCACGACGGCGGCGCCGGCTGGAATGCAAAGAAAGGCCAACCACACCGGCATGCCGGCCGCCACCGCCCGCCCCACCAGCCAGGCAGTGACGAATGCGCCAATGCCGTAAAGCGTGCCATGCGCCATGTTGACGATGCGCATGACCCCGAAGATGAGGCTCAGGCCGGCGGCGATGAGAAAGAGAACCGAAGCATAGAACAGCGAGTTGAGGATCTGGATGATCAGGATCGACACTGATGTTCCCCTCTTCCCGAGAACGCCGCGCCAGGGGCCGGCGGCAGTCGGGCTGAGCCGTGCGTCTGCGGCAAGCTAGCAAGGGATCGCCTGAAAACCAACCGCGCCCGCCGGGGGCGGGCGCGGTGCGCTTTCATGACACAGCGAGAGGTGTTCAGCCTACGGCCTTCGGCCAGGTCTTTTTGATCCAGTCCGCCGCTGCGGTCGACTCGTTGTGACCGTGTCCCGGCTTCGGCCAGTTGGCCGGCGCGGTAATGTTGCGGACCGGGATGGTGATGACCCGGTCGAGGTCCCAGGTCATGAACGGGTAGTCCGGGTTGTTCTTGCTGAACCCGGTGACCGCGTCCTTGTAGCCCTGGTGATTGTCCGGCCGGATGTAGAGATAGCCGGACGGGGTGTCCATGCCGAGGCCCTCCAGCTGGCTGATGATCGCCTCGTCCTCCGGCCAGCCGCCGGCAAGCTTGTTCGCGCGCTCGATGGCAGTTTTGAGCATGTAGAGCGCCACGTAGGCGCCCTCCGACTGGAAGTTCGGATACTCGTTCCAGCGTTTGAAGTAGCGTTGGACGAAAGACTTGTTCAGCGGCCAGCGGTCCCCGCCGGGGAAGGTGAAATAGTAATTGGAGTGGACGCCGGCGAGCACGCCTTCGGGGTGATCCTTGCCGATTGCATGTGGCGCGACCCCGAGCGCAAGCGTGGTTGCGACCTTCATCTTGTCGAACAGGCCGTAGCGGAGCGCCTGCTTGTAGAACGCCACATAATCGCCGCCCCACACGGAGGTGAACAGCAGGTCCGGCTGTGCGGACAGGATCTTGGTGATGTGCGACGAAAAGTCGGTGGTGCCGAGCTTGGGCCAGGCTTCCGACACGGTCTGGCTGCCGGGAAGCAGCCGCTCGGCCGCGAGCGTGAAATGCTCGGCGGCATTGCGTCCGTAGCTGTAGTCCGGATGAAGGTGCGAAATCTTGCGCGCATGCGGCCAGGCCTGTGAGGCGCCGATGGCGGCGGTGATGCCGTCGGCGGACTGGATGTTGGTGATGCGGAACACGTATTTCGGGTTCGGGTCGGCCACGTCGAACAGGAAGTCGGTGCAGCCGTCCGTGAACATGGTCAAGAGGCCCAGCTCCTCGGCGACCGGGCCAAGTGCCGGGCTGTTGCCGCTCGAAATGACGCCGGTGAAGAAGTCGATGTTGCCTTCAAGCTTCATGCGCCGAAGCTCTTTGACATTGGCGTCGGTCCCGGCCGCTTCGTCGGCGGTAATGGTCTCGATCTTGCGCTTGCCCAAAAGGCCGCCTTGCGCGTTGATCTCTTCCGCGGCGAGGATGTGACCCTTGTGGGATGGCTCGCCGAGCACGGCGGCGGGGCTGGTGAAGAACGTCATGTGCCCCGTCTTGAAAGGGGTATCGGGAATCTTTCCTTTCGGGGGCTCGGCGGCGGCCTTGAGCGCCTGCGGTGCGGCAATAAGTCCCGCGCCGGCAAGCCCGGCCCCGCCGACCGTCACACCGAGCGTGCCGAAGAAATCTCGGCGGTTAACCTCTGTAGGCTTTTGCATGGGCATTCTCCCGTTTGGGGTTTTTGATGCTGAGCTTGCGTCCCCTGGAACCACCATTAGCACACCGCCGCCTTCGATGCGACTGCCTCGCGAGGTCGTTTATGCGATCAGAGTTATTGCCATCGGCATCGGTGCTCGAGGCTGGCCGACAACCCGGGCGCAAGCTTCGCCTGGTTCTTAGGCAGCATTGAAGCTCTCGAGTTAGCGACTTATCGGCCAATTTCCAGCGATTATTGCCCGTAAAATAGGCGTTTGCCTAATTGGCTGGCAAGCGCTGTGCAGAATCTAGCCTGTGACAGCCAGATTCGGGAGAAATGGCTCTCTCGGGCAACGACTTACCCGGCCAGTCGCGCTTGGCATGCTGCTTGCGAATCCACCACCGCGAACGGCTTCTTCTCCCGTTTGCGCGTCAACAGAGGGACATCGCGATGCAGGCACTTACTGGCACGGTCGCCGAGCGACCGTTCGCCCGCCGATGGCTTGCCGCCACGGCGGGATTGGCACTTGGGCTTGTCGGGACGCTGCCCGCACAAGCGCAAGATACGATCAAGATCGGCATTCTCCATTCGCTCTCGGGCACCATGGCGATCAGCGAGACCACGCTCAAGGACGTCATGCTCATGCTCATCGATGAGCAGAACAAGAAAGGCGGCGTGCTTGGAAAGAAGCTCGAAGCCGTTGTGGTCGACCCGGCGTCGAACTGGCCGCTGTTCGCCGAGAAGGCGCGCGAGCTCATCACCAAGGACAAGGTAGCGGTGGTTTTCGGCTGCTGGACCTCGGTGTCGCGCAAGTCCGTGCTCCCCGTGTTCAAGGAGCTCGACAGCATCCTGTTCTACCCCGTCCAATATGAAGGCGAGGAGAGCGAGCGCAACGTGTTCTATACCGGCGCCGCCCCCAACCAGCAGGCGATCCCGGCCGTCGATTATCTGATGTCGAAAGACGGCGGCGAGGCGAAGCGCTGGGTGCTGGCCGGGACCGACTATGTCTATCCGCGCACCACGAACAAGATTCTGGAAGCCTATCTCAAGCAAAAGGGCGTCGCGGATTCCGACATCATGATCAACTACACGCCGTTCGGGCACTCCGACTGGCAGACCATCGTGTCCGACATCAAGAAGTTCGGCTCGGCCGGCAAGAAGACGGCGGTCGTCTCCACCATCAACGGCGATGCCAACGTGCCGTTCTACAAGGAGCTCGGCAATCAGGGCGTCAAGGCGACCGACATCCCGGTCGTGGCCTTCTCGGTCGGGGAGGAGGAGCTTGCCGGCATCGACACCAAGCCTCTGCTCGGGCACCTCGCAGCGTGGAACTACTTCGAGTCCATCAAGACGCCGATCAACGAGAAGTTCATCGCCGACTGGAAGGCCTTCATGAAGAATCCGAAGAAGGTGACAAACGATCCCATGGAAGCCCACGTCATCGGCTTTGCCATGTGGGTCAAGGCAGTGGAGAAGGCAAAGTCGACAGACCCGGACAAGGTGATCGACGCGCTGCCCGGGACCGAGGCTCCCAATCTTACCGGCGGTACGTCCAAGATGCTGCCCAACCACCACATCACCAAACCGGTGTTCATCGGCGAGGTGCGGGGGGACGGCCAGTTTGACGTGGTCTGGAAGACGCCGGGACTGGTCCCTGGCGATGCCTGGTCGAAATACCTGCCGAGCTCGAAGGATCTGGAGGCCGACTGGGTGACGCTCAAGTGCGGCAACTACAACAAGGTCACGAAAAAATGCGGTGGCGCCACGTAGGGCGGGCGGATCGCCTGTTGCGCTCGTGACGGCGTTCTCGGCGGCGCGCGATTTGGCCGCGAATAGAAGTGGGGACGCGCCCTAGTCACCCTACGCAGACCGCGACAAAAGTGATAACGTAAGGGGCGGCCCGATGCTCCGTCGTTGGGCCGCCCCATTTGCAAATGCCGGAGCTCAAGGATGCGCGCCCTCGGCGATCGCTTCATGGCGATCGTTCTTGCGCTTGGCCTGATCGCCGCCGCGATGACGGGCGCACGCGCCGACCCTTACGCCGACGCGCTCGCTGCTTTTGCCGCTGACAGCTTCGATCAGACGATTGACGGCATCAACGGCGTTGCCGCAAGCGGCAACCCGCTGGCTGCCACCGTCATTGCGGCGCTGCAGGAAGGTCGCCTGCTGTTCAGTGCGGAGAGCAAGCAGGTTTTCATTCGCGAGGAGCCCGACGGGCTCATCGACGCTGCCACGGGCCGGCCCGCGACCGGCCCTGCTCCGGCCGATCTTTCGCCGGTGCGGCTCAACAACCGCCTGCGACGGATTGTCGAGGCGGCGCTCGGCAGCCTGACCCTGATGGCGCCCGATCCGGGCAAGCGCCTGGAGGCGGCGCAGGCGGTATTCAAGTCCAAGGATGCGAATGCCCTTCCCGCGCTCGATCAGGCGATTGCGAAGGAGACCGATCCGCGGGTGAAGCGGGCGCTCCTGGAGGCGCGCGCGGCGGTCGTGCTCTATCTCGACAATCCATCCGACGCCGACAAGATCGCCGCCATCGACGTGATCCGCGAGCGTGATGATCAGGACGCCTTGGGGCTGCTCGGGGGTCTGCCGGCAACCTCCTCGCCCGCAGTGGCGCAGGCGGCCGCCGACGCCATCGCCTCGATCCAGAGCAGCCTCGCCATCTGGGATGCCTTGCAGAATACCTGGTACGGGCTCTCGCTCGGCTCCGTCCTTCTGCTCGCCGCCATCGGGCTTGCCATCACCTTCGGCGTGATGGGCGTCATCAACATGGCGCACGGCGAGATGGTGATGCTCGGCGCCTATACGACCTTCGTGGTTCAGGAGGTGATCAGGGCCAGGAACCCTTCTTTGTTCGGTTACTCGCTCGCCATTGCCATTCCTCTGGCTTTCGCCGTTGCCGGCGGCATCGGCATCCTGATCGAGCGCGGCATCATCCGCTTCCTTTACGGACGTCCGCTGGAAACCCTGCTCGCGACCTGGGGGCTATCGCTGATCCTGCAACAGGCCGTGCGCACCGCCTTCGGGCCGACCAACAAGGACGTGGGCACGCCGTCCTGGATGAGCGGGTCGTTCGATTTCGGGCAGATGACCATCACCTACAATCGGCTGTGGATCATCGTGTTCACGCTCTTGATCTTCATGGGACTGCTGGCGCTGCTGCGATTCACGCGCTTTGGCCTCGAGATGCGCGCGGTGACGCAGAACCGTGCCATGGCCGCCTCGATGGGGATAAGGACGAACCGCATCGACGCGCTCACCTTCGGGCTTGGCTCGGGCATTGCCGGCCTTGCCGGGGTTGCGCTCTCGCAGATCGACAACGTCAGTCCCAATCTCGGGCAGGGCTACATCATCGATTCATTCATGGTCGTGGTGTTCGGAGGGGTGGGCAATCTCTGGGGCACGCTGGTCGGCGCCTTCACGCTCGGCATTGCCAACAAGTTCCTGGAGCCCTATGCCGGCGCGGTGCTCGGCAAGATCGCAATTCTGGTGCTGATCATCCTGTTCATTCAGAAGCGGCCGCGGGGGCTGTTTGCCTTGAGGGGCCGGGCGGTCGAGGCATGATCGCGGCGCTCGTGGCCCGTTCGCTCGATCGCGGCGCGATCGCCTTCCTCGCCCTTCTGGGGGCGATCGGGATCCTGGTGCCCGTTCTCAACCTCCTTCTTCCGACCTCCTCGCCGCTTTATCTGTCGTCCTACTTCGTCGCCCTGTTCGGAAAATACTTCTGCTACGCGCTGCTCGCCCTCGCCATCGACCTGATCTGGGGCTTTTGCGGCATTCTTTCCCTCGGCCACGGCGCCTTCTTTGCGCTGGGCGGCTATGCCATGGGCATGTATCTGATGCGGCAGATCGGACCGCGCGGCGTCTACGCCCATCCGATCCTGCCGGACTTCATGGTGTTCCTGAACTGGCCGGAGCTGCCGATCTACTGGTACGGGTTCCAGCATTTCGCCTATGCCGCGTTCATGGTCGTGTTCGTCCCGGGCGTGCTGGCTTTCGTGTTCGGCTGGTTCGCGTTCCGCAGCCGCGTCACCGGGGTTTATCTTTCGATCATTACCCAGGCGCTGACGTTCGCGCTGATGCTCGGTTTCTTCCGCAACAATTTCGGCTTCGGCGGCAACAACGGCCTCACCGACTTCAAGGACATTCTAGGCTTCAATGTGCAGGCGCCGCCGACACGGGCCGCGCTGTTCATGATCTCGACGTTCGCGCTGATGCTCGGCTTCGTCGTCTGCCGCGCAATCGTGTGCTCGAAATTCGGCAAGGTGCTGGTCGCCATTCGTGATGCCGAGGCGCGCACCCGCTTTCTCGGCTATCGGGTCGAGGCCTACAAGCTCTTTGTCTTCACGCTGTCGGCGTGCATGGCCGGCGTCGCCGGCGCCCTGTACGTGCCGCAGGTCGGCATCATCAACCCGAGCGAGTTCTCGCCAGCCAATTCCATCGAGGCCGTGATCTGGGTCGCGGTGGGCGGCCGCGGCACGCTCACCGGGGCGGCGCTCGGCGCCGTGCTCGTGAACTACGGCAAGACGTATTTCACCAGCGGCGTTCTTGCGCCCTACTGGCTGTTCCTGCTCGGCGGCCTGTTCGTCGCGGTGACGCTGCTTTTGCCGCGCGGCATCGTCGGCACCGTCCATCACTGGCGCAGCGAATGGCGCCAGCGCCAGCAAGCGGAGCGCAACGCGGCCAAGCCCGGCCCGATGGCGCAGGCCGCCGCGCGCGCGGCGGAGTGAGCATGGATCAGCGCGTTACCACGGCGCTTCTGTATCTTGACGGCGTGAGCGTCTCGTTTGACGGCTTTCGCGCCCTCAACAACCTCTCCTTCACCATCGAGCCCGGCGAGATGCGCGCCGTCATCGGTCCGAACGGCGCGGGCAAGACGACCATGATGGATGTCGTAACCGGAAAAACCAGGGCGGACGCCGGAGAAGTCTATTTCGACGGATCCTATGACCTCTCCCGTCTCGATGAGACGGAGATCGCGCTGCTCGGTATCGGCCGCAAGTTTCAGAAACCCACCGTGTTCGACATGCACACGGTCGAGGATAACATGGCGCTCGCGCTCAAGGGCGACCGGCGCGTGCGCAAGACGCTGTTCTGGCGCGAGAGCGCCGCGGAGGCGCAGCGCATCGAGACCATCCTGGAGGTCATCCGGCTCACCCACGTGCGCACGCGCATCGCGGGGCTTCTGTCGCACGGTCAGAAGCAGTGGCTGGAGATCGGCATGCTGCTGGCGCAAGATCCGAAGCTCCTGCTGGTGGACGAGCCGGTCGCCGGCATGACCGACGCCGAGACGCAGCAGACCGTCCACCTGCTCAAGGAGATCAACCGCGATCGCACGGTGGTCGTGGTCGAGCACGATATGACCTTCGTGCGCGAGCTGGGCGTAAAGGTCACCTGCCTGCACGAAGGCTCGGTGCTGGCGGAAGGCACGATCGATCAGGTCTCGCAGAACGAGCGTGTCGTCGAGGTCTACCTGGGGCGGTAAGGCAGCATGCTGCGGGTGAACGCTATCGATCTCTATTACGGCGCGGCACAGGCGCTGCGCGCGGTGTCGCTCGCCGCCGAGCCCGGCAAGGTGACCTGCGTGCTCGGGCGCAACGGCGTCGGCAAGACCAGCCTGCTCGATGCGCTTGCCGGCCAGCATCCGATTCGCAGCGGCACCATCATGCTCGACGGTTCCGACATCACGCGCCTGAGCCCCAGCGAGCGTGCACGTCAGGGCATCGCCTATGTTCCGCAGGGGCGTGAGATTTTTCCGCTGCTCACGGTGGAGGAGAATCTCAAGACCGGGTTTGCGCCGCTCAAGCGCGAGGATCGCTCCATCCCCGACGATGTGTTCTCTCTCTTCCCGGTGCTCGGCGACATGCTGGGGCGCCGCGGCGGCGATCTCTCCGGCGGGCAACAGCAGCAGCTGGCAATCGGGCGGGCGCTCGTCATGCGGCCGCGGCTTCTTCTGCTTGATGAACCAACGGAAGGCATCCAGCCCTCGATCATCAAGGACATCGGCCGCGCCATCGCCTATCTGCGCAATCTCGGGCGGATCGCGGTCGTGCTGGTCGAGCAGTATCTCGACTTCGCGCGCGAGCTCGGCGACCATTTCGCGGTCATGGACCGCGGCGCGATCGTCTATTCCTGCGGCCGCGATACCATGGACGAGGCCGCGCTCAGGCGTGCCATGGCAATCTGAGCGATTTGCAACGATGAAGGTCCGGCCGCTACCTCTGCAGCAGATCCTTGCCGCGAACCGCGCGTGCGGAAAGCTCGCGCTGGCGGTGAAAGCAGCCAACGGCGTCACCCGCCGCGCGCACGTGCGCGAGGAAGGCCCGCTGCGCGTGCGCTGCCCGGGGCCGCCGGCCCCGGAGCTGGAAGCCGTCATCATCAACACGGCAGGCGGCGTGGCAGGGGGAGATCGGCTCACGCTCGAAGTTTCGGTGCAGGAGGGCGCGCATCTCATGGTCACCACGGCGGCAGCCGAGAAGGTCTACCGCAGCATGGATGCCGCCGCCGTCATCGACATCCGTCTCGACGTGGGTGCCGGCGCCTCGCTGGCCTGGTTGCCGCAGGAGACCATCCTTTTTGACGAAGCGCGGCTTGCTCGCGCAATCGATGTCGAGCTCGCGGACAATGCGCGGCTCGTCCTGGTCGAGGCGCTCGTGTTCGGCCGCTCCGGCATGGGGGAGATCGTGCGCACCGGCCGATTGTGCGACCGCTGGCGCATTCGCCGGCATGGGCGGATCGTGCATGCCGAAGCGCTGCGTCTCCAGGGCGAGATTGCCGTCAGGCTTGAGGAAGGCGCGGTGGCCAACGGCGGTCGCGCGCTGGCTACCGTGCTGATATTGCCGGGAGATGAGACGATGGCGGCGGCCGTGCGCGCGCTCATGCCTCGCCTGCGGTGCGAGGCCGCGGCTTCGGCCTGGAACGGCAAGCTGGCGGCGCGCTTGTGTGCCGCGGACGGCGCCGCGCTGCGCGACGATCTCCGCGTGATATTGAGCGCGGTCGGCGGCGTGTCACTGCCGCGGCTGTGGTTGAACTAGCTGCAGGCAGGTCATGAATCTCACCCCGCGCGAAAAGGACAAGCTGCTTGTTTCCATGGCCGCGATGGTGGCGCGGCGCCGGCTTGAGCGCGGAGTCAAGCTCAATCACCCGGAGAGCGTGGCGCTGATCACCGATTTCATCGTCGAAGGTGCGCGCGACGGCAAGACCGTTGCCGAGCTCATGGAGGCGGGCGCGCATGTGCTCACCCGGGCTCAGGTGATGGACGGGATTGCCGAGATGATTCACGAGATCCAGGTCGAGGCCACATTCCCGGATGGGACAAAGCTGGTGACGGTGCATGAGCCGATCAGGTGATCGCTGACGCGCGCAGGGGCGTGTTTGCCCTGACACACGACTACTTCACCGCTGGCGGTGCCCAGGCACAGGAGGTTGACAATGATCCCCGGCGAGAAATTCATCGCGCAAGGCGAGCTCGAGCTCAACGGCGGACGCAAAACAGTAACGCTGACGGTCACCAATGCCGGCGACCGGCCGATCCAGGTCGGCTCGCATTATCACTTCTTCGAGACCAATCCCGCGCTCAAGTTCGAGCGCAAGAAGGCGCGCGGCATGCGCCTTGACATTGCCGCCGGCACGGCGGTGCGTTTCGAGCCTGGTCAGGCCCGCGAGGTAACGTTGGTGGCGCTCGCGGGAAAGCGCACGGTCTACGGCTTTCGCCAGGAGATCATGGGGAAGCTTTGACAGATCCCGGTATCGCCAAGCCTGCTGTCGCGATGCACGTGGCGCGGAGCCGGTGGCTTGTGCGGGCTTATGCGACGCGCACGTCACAAATAAGCAGCGGGCAAGCCGAGGCTTGCCCGCCGAGCTCAAAGGTCCGCTGTGGAGAACAAGAAGCCTTCATGAACCAAGTCGGGTCAATCGTTTGCACAACCGACCAAGCCGGTCTCTCGAGGCAGCCACCTGTTACCGACGTGAACGCTACGAGCTGGAGGTATCTTAGCCGCGCCCGGGCGCAATTCAATACACGCACGCAGGCGGCGGCTGTGGAAAGCGGGAATTACTCATGACCAAAATCACGCGTTCGCTCTACGCCGACATGTTCGGGCCGACCACCGGCGACCGCGTGCGGCTCGCCGACACCGACATCATCATCGAGGTGGAAAAGGATTTTTGCAGCTATGGCGAGGAAGTGAAATTCGGCGGCGGCAAGGTGATCCGCGACGGCATGGGCCAGAGCCAGATCAGCAACCGGCAGGGCGCCGTCGACACCGTGATTACCAACGCGCTGATCCTCGACCACTGGGGCATCGTGAAAGCAGACGTCGGTCTCAAGGGCGAGCGCATTGCAGCCATCGGCAAGGCCGGCAATCCCGACATCCAGCCCGATGTGACCATCGTCATCGGGCCGGGCACCGAGGTGATTGCCGGAGAAGGAAAAATTCTCACTGCCGGCGGCTTCGACACGCACATCCACTATATCTGCCCGCAGCAGGTGGAGGAGGCGCTGATGTCCGGCGTCACCTCTATGCTGGGCGGCGGCACCGGCCCCGCGCACGGGACGTTTGCGACCACCTGCACGCCGGGACCATGGCACATCGGCCGCATGATCCAGGCCGCCGACGGCCTGCCAGTCAATCTCGGCTTTGCCGGCAAGGGCAACGCGTCCCGGCCGGCGGCGCTCGAGGAAATGGTCAAGGGCGGCGCCTGCGCGCTCAAGCTGCATGAGGACTGGGGGACGACGCCGGCCGCCATCGACTGCTGCCTCTCGGTCGCCGACGACCACGACGTGCAGGTCATGCTGCACTCCGACACGCTCAACGAATCGGGCTTCGTCGAGGATACGATTGCGGCGTTCAAGGACCGCACCATTCATGCCTTTCACACCGAAGGCGCTGGCGGCGGACATGCGCCCGACATCATCAAGGTTGCGGGGCTGGCCAACGTGCTGCCCTCGTCCACGAATCCCACGCGGCCGTTCACGCGCAATACTATCGACGAGCACCTCGACATGCTCATGGTGTGTCACCACCTCGACCCCTCGATCGCCGAGGATCTGGCGTTTGCCGAAAGCCGCATCAGAAAGGAGACCATCGCCGCGGAGGACATCCTGCACGACATCGGCGCGCTCTCCATGATGTCCTCCGACAGCCAGGCCATGGGCCGGCTCGGCGAGGTGATCATCCGTACCTGGCAGACCGCCGACAAGATGAAGAAGCAGCGCGGGCGGTTGAGGGAAGAGAAAGGCGACAACGATAATGTGCGCGCCAAGCGCTACGTCGCAAAATACACTATCAACCCGGCGATCGCGCACGGCGTGGCGAAGCACATCGGCTCGGTGGAGAAGGGCAAGCTCGCGGATCTCGTCATCTGGTCGCCCGCTTTCTTCGGAGTGAAGCCCGACTGCATCATCAAGGGAGGCAGCATCATTGCCGCGCCGATGGGCGATCCCAATGCCTCCATCCCGACCCCGCAGCCCGTGCATTACCGGCCGATGTTCGCCGCATTCGGCAAGGCGCTGACCGCTTCGTCGGTGGTGTTCGTATCGAAGGCCGCGCTCAAAACGGGGCTGCGGGGAAAGCTCGGCGTCGAGAAGAAGCTGGTCGCGGTGGAGAACACGCGTGGCGGCATCTCCAAGAAGAGCATGGTGCACAACAGCGCCACACCCCGTATCGAGGTCGATCCGGAAACCTACGAGGTGCGCGCCGACGGCGAGCTGCTCACCTGCGCGCCCGCCGAGGCGCTGCCGATGGCGCAGCGCTACTTTCTGTTCTAGAATGGCATGATGCCCGACGGCGACACCAAAACCCGCGAAGACCCCGCCAACGAATAACCGATGCTGCGGGTCTGTTCAGTCGCGCGCACAGGAGAGATGGACGAGGCCCGCGTCATCGACCGCATCGTGCTCGATGCGAGCGAACGCCATCGGCGGCGGATTGTGCTCACGGCCGAGGGCGGCACGTCGTTCCTGCTCGATCTGCAGCAGGCGGTCGTCCTGCGCGACGGCGACGGGCTGGTGCTGGAGGACGGCGCGATCGTGCGGGTTGCGGGCCGGCGCGAGCCGTTGATCGAGGTCACGGCGGAAAGCCCGCATCAGCTCGCCCGTCTTGCCTGGCATATCGGCAATCGCCACACCGATGTGGAGATCGCGGGCGAGCGGCTGCGCATTCGCCGGGATCACGTGCTGGAAGAGATGCTGCGCGGCCTCGGCGCAAGCCTCTCCCCCGTCGAGGCGCCTTTCGATCCGGAGCCGGGCGCGTATGGGCATGAGCACCCGCACAGCCGCCATGCTGAAGAGAGCTGAGGAGCCGCGGGGCGAGGGCACGCCTTGCCCGCTCGACGCGAGCGCTCTCTACCGCCTGATGACATGGCTGTCTCCCGCCTATCCCGTCGGCGCTTTCTCCTATTCCGGCGGCATCGAATGGGCGGTCGAGGCGGGCGACATCCGGGACGCCGTGTCGCTGCAAGCATGGCTCGCCGTGATGATCGCGGACGGCGGGACTTTCTGCGATGCCGTGTTTTTCGCCCATGCCTATTGTGCGGCCGTTGCCGGCGATGACGCTGCGCTGCGCACTGTTGCCGAGCTGGCCGTGGCCTTCGCGCCGGCCAAGGAGCGGCATCTGGAGACTACGGCGCAGGGCCGCGCCTTTCTCGATACGACGCGCGCAGCCTGGCCCGCGCCCGCGCTCGATCGGCTGGCGGCGCTCGCCGAGGACGCCGTCGCGCTCCCTGTCGCGGTCGCCGTCGCCTGCGCCGGGCACGGTATTGCGCTTTTCCCTTCCCTGCATTGCCATGTGCACGCGGCGGCGGCCAATCTTGTCTCTGCGGGGGTGCGGCTCATCCCGCTCGGTCAGTCCGATGGCCAGCGAGTCCTCGCCGCGCTCGAGCCCATCGTGGCGGCAGCAGCGACGCGCGCGCTGGCGACGGCGCTCGATGACGCCGGCGGCGCGGCATTGCGCGCAGACATCGCCGGCATGCGGCACGAGACCCAGTACACGCGGTTGTTTCGGTCATGAGCAATCCGCATGGTCCGCTGCGCGTGGGGGTCGGCGGCCCGGTCGGCTCGGGCAAGACGGCGCTGATGGATGCACTGTGCAGAGAGCTGCGCCATCGCTACGAGATCGCGGCCATCACCAACGACATCTATACGAAGTGGGACGCCGAGTATCTCGTGCGCTCGGGGGCGCTGCCGGCGGAGCGGATTGCAGGCGTGGAGACCGGCGGCTGCCCGCATACCGCCATCCGCGAGGACGCTTCCATCAATCTCGCTGCGGTTGCGCAGATGCAGAAAAAATTCCCGGACCTCGACCTCGTGCTGATCGAGTCCGGCGGCGACAATCTGGCCGCGACCTTCTCGCCGGAACTCGCCGACCTTACCATCTATGTCATCGACGTCGCGGCCGGCGACAAGATTCCATCCAAAGGAGGGCCGGGCATCACGCGCTCCGACCTTTTGGTCATCAACAAGATCGATCTCGCGCCGCACGTGGGCGCCTCGCTGGCGGTCATGGAGCGCGACGCGAGGCGCATGCGCGCGCAGAGACCGTTCGTATTCGCCAACTTGCGCGCGGGCGATGGCGTTGCCGTTATCGCTCGCTTCATCGAGGAGAAAGGCGGATTGAGCGCGAGTTGAGGGACAACGACACTTCACGATTTGCGTAGCGGCGAGGCATAATCGCGTTTACGCGCGTCTGAGACGCGCTATGCCTCGCCGCTGCAAAACAACTGTCGCGCAAGGGAGCATTGCATGATGGAAGCCACCGAACTGCTGGCCGGCTTTGCGGCATCGCTGCAATACGACGATCTTCCGCACCACGTCCACGACCACTGCAAGAACCTGCTGCTCGACACATTGGCATGTGCGCTCGCCGGACATCGCGGCGAGGAGACGCAACAGCTTGCTGCGCTCGCATCGCAACTGGCGCAATCCGGCGAGAGCAGCATTATCGGCGGCGACCGGCTGTCGCTTGCGGGCGCCACCCTTCTCAACGGATATCTCGTTACCGCGGTCACCATGTGCGACGTGCACCGCCCGACGCTCACCCACGTGACGCCGGAAGTGGTGCCGCCCGCTCTGGCCGTCGCCGAGCGCGACGGTTTGTCCGGCCGCGACCTGCTCCTTTCGCTTGCCGCCGGATGCGAAGTGACGACCCGGATCGGGATCGGCCTCGATTACTCTGCATTCCGGGCCAAGGGCTGGCACGGCCCCGGCGTGCTTGGTCCATTCGGCGCCGCCGCCGCGATCGGCCGGCTTCGGCAAGTCGGCCCCGAGACCATGGCGCGGGCGTTCGGGCTTGCCGGCAGCCAGGCGGCGGGCACCTTTGCGGCGTGGGGAACACCCACCGTGAAATTCCATCAGTGCCGTGGCGCGCTCTCGGGACTGCTGGCTGCGCTGCTCGCCGAGCAGAAGTTTCTGGCGACCCGCGAATTTCTCACTGCCGCGGACGGCGGCCTGTTCAACGTCTACGCAAATGGCGGCCGCCCGCAGGCGGTCACGGCCGATCTCGGAAAGCGCTGGGAGCTCGAGCAGATCGCGCTTCGCCCGTGGCCCTCCGCCTCCTCGATCCAGGGTATGAACACCGCCATGTTCGATCTGATCGAGCAGCACAGGATCGATCCCGCGGAAGTGAAAAAGGTCCGAGTCGCACTCAGCCAGCCTGCATTCGATCTGCACGGCAAGCTTGCGAGCTACAGCGGAAAGTTCGAAGCCATGATTTCCGCCCATTACACCGCGGCGGTGATCCTCCACGACCAGCAGCTCACCCTCGCCCAGTTCGAGCCCGCCCGCTACGACGATCCCGGAATGCGGCGTGCGGCGATCGAGCAGATCGAGATTCGCGGCGATGCGGCGCTGCGCGACGCGCAGGCGGTGGTCGAGATAAAGACCGATGCGGGCACGCTCACCGCGCGTTGCGACCACCCTCGCGGCTGCGCCGAGAACCCGCTAACTCGCGCCCAGATCGCCGGCAAATTCCGCACCTATGCGCAAGGCGTGCTGACGCCCGCGGCGATCGAGGGGACGATCGAAGCCGTCAGCCATCTGGAGAACCTGAGCTCGGTACGAGAGCTCATGGATATGCTTCGGGCGCCGCGGCGTGGTCAGCCGACATTGGCTGCGGTCGGCGGTTGAGGGAGGTAAAGCCCCTCGCGCGCAATATCGCAGTGCACCAAACTCGCTGGAGCATGTTTTGCAAAGCGGGAACCGGTTTTGCGAAAAAGGATATGCTCAAACAAAGAGGTAGGGCGGGAAGACGTTCGAAGATAAAGTCATCCCGCTCCAGCGCGCCATGAGCGTGCGCACGGTCCGCCAGTCGCGATGTGGAGACTGTAGGACAACCCGGACGCCGATCGCGGGTGCCCATCGGTGTTGCACTGCACCCGCCTGCGCTGCACAGTTGGCATATCACAAAACATATGTTGAACTGCGCGTGCGACGTGCCTGCCGTCGCCAATAATATCGCAACGAAACCCTTGCATCCGGGTTAGACGATCGTCCAGGGAGGAAAAAATGACCACAAGGACTGACACACTCAAAACGCAGATATTGGCTTCCGAAGGCACGCGGTGGGGCCAGCTTGTCGCCGGCATCATCTGCATGGTGATGATCGCCAACCTGCAATACGGCTGGACGCTGTTCGTCAATCCGATCGATCAGAAATATCACTGGGGCACCGCTGCCATCCAGGTGGCATTCAGCATTTTCATCGCTACGGAGACCTGGCTGGTTCCGGTAGAGGGCTGGTTCGTCGACCGGTTCGGACCTCGCATCGTCGTGGCCTTTGGTGGCGTGCTGGTGGCAATCGCCTGGTCGATCAATTCGGTCGCAAGCTCGCTCGGGATGCTGTATCTCGCGTCGGCCATTTCCGGCATCGGCGCGGGCGCGGTCTATGGCACGTGCGTCGGTAATGCTCTCAAATGGTTTCCGGATCGGCGCGGCCTCACTGCCGGCCTCACGGCCGCTGGTTTCGGCGCTGGCGCCGCGGCGACCGTGGTCCCGATCCGCGATGTCATTCTTTCCTATGGGTACGAGACCGCGTTCCTGTGGTTCGGCCTCGGCCAGGGCCTCGTCGTGCTGCTGCTGTCGCAACTGCTGCGGGCACCCAGGCCGGGCGAGGCGCCAGCTGCGGTGCGGCTGCGCCAGTCGCTGCGGGAATACACCCCGTTCGAGATGCTGCGTTCGCCGATTTTCTATCTGCTCTACTTGATGTTCGTGATGGTAGCGGCCAGCGGGTTGATGGCGACCGCGCAGATCGCTCCGATCGCCAAGGACTTCAAGCTCGCAGACCAGGAGGTCGTGATCCTGTTCATCACCGCCACCACCCTGAGCGCCGCGTTGGTGATCGACAATATTCTCAATGGCCTTGCGCGTCCGTTCTTCGGCTGGGTCTCCGACCATATCGGTCGCGAGAACACAATGGCGATGGTGTTCACGCTCGGCGCGGGAGCCTATTGGGGGCTGGGCACGATCGGCGGTGGCTCGCCCTATGCCTTCATCCTGATGGCGGGCCTCGTGTTCTTCACCTGGGGCGAGATATTCAGCCTGTTCCCTGCAACCTGCACCGATACCTACGGCTCGCAATACGCCACCACGAATGCCGGCCTGCTTTATACAGCCAAGGGGACTTCGGCCTGGGTGGTTCCGCTCGCCAGCCTGCTCAAGAACTACACCGGAACCTGGCACTCGGTGTTCGTCATCGCCACGATCATGAACCTTGCAGTGGCGGCGTTGGCGCTGTTCGTGCTCAAGCCGTTGCGGCAATCGCTCCTGAGCGGCCAGCTCCGTGTCGGCGAGCTGAAAAACCGTCAGCGCCTCCTGCGCAAGCCAAACGAGGAGGGCGGCGGTGCTTCGGCTGCTACCGGGCTGCGTGAATCCAGACAGCGGAAGTCAAGCCGTCGAACACGCTCGCTCCCCAGCGCGACAGCCAGGAAGCGCCGATCTGGGCAAACGGCTCGCCGAATGCGGAGATACCGCCGCAGTGCGCGCCGGTCTTCACCTCGAGCAGGGGCGGTGAGTAGCTCACAACGACATCTCCCTCCGGCGCGATGATGGACAGCTCATCATGGGCGACCTGCCAGCGCTCATACGCATAAGTCCCGGAGCAGCCGACGGTCACGACGTCGGATACGCGCGCACGCATCGGCATTCCTGTTGCGCGCAGAATCCTCATCAGAGCCCCATTAAGCTGGACCACCCCTTGGGGGTCGTCGCCGTAGCCCGTGTCCACCTGCGCGGGGAATGTGACCGCGCCGATGCGCAGGCCAATGACCGGAACATTGGGCATGCCGCGCTGCAGCCCGGCTGGATCCGCCTCGTAGTAACCGGGCAGACCGACTGCGGCAAAGCCGGAGGCCCGCAGCAGGGTTGGGTCGCATGCTTTGCGGCCCAGCACCGCAAACGGATGGGGCTGCTCGTAATGGAATTCGATCGATCGCAGGCTCAGGAAATCGGTTCCCACGTTTCCCAGTTGTCCGCCGGGAGGGGCTGCAAAGGAGCGCAGATCGGCCGCTGTGAAAAGACCGCCCTGCGCCCACGGCAAAGAGAATCCGGACAGGAAAATCTTCGCGCCGTCGGGCGCCTCGTATCGCCGCATGTCGACTCGGCTGTGTGTTGCACCCGTATCGAGCAGAAAATTTCCGTTGCGGCCGCCTAATGCCAGTTTGGCAAACGGAACGCTCAAAACGGAGGTGTTCAGCGGGATGCGCATGCCATCGCACATGCCTGTCCCGGCCTTTGCCGTGGTGGCCGATGCCATGGAGAAGGCCGGCAGGAGCAGCAGGACAGCGCGCAATCGGCGCGCCGGGGCGCCGCGCCGGCGGGCCGCCGGTCGGCGAATGGTCGCGCTGTTGCGTGCCGGTGAAGGTCCCATGTGAATTTCTTCTGTCAGCGGCTTCCCTTGCGCGGCCACGGTGTCTGCTGCCGATTGCCGCGAAGTCACGTACTTTTATACCGCATTTCCGGATGAATTTTCAGAACACGGGCGCTGGCCACGAAGCAAGTCCAAATTTCGACACCGGGAGCGCGTACGGACATTGCAGACGCAAGTAGGGGGTCTCGGTCATGTACCGGATGGTTCGTCTCATCATTGCAGCGATGATCGTTGCTTTCGCCGGTTCCTCGACCGGGACGATGGCGCAGGTCGCGGAAACGCAGATCAAGCTTACGGAGAAGCAGGTTGAAGGGTTCATCGCTGTCCAGGCCGAAATCGCGACCGTAGTGGAAAAGACACAAGGGGCCGTATTTTCCGATGACGGCAAGTACAGGGCCGAGCTCAATACGGTCACCAGAAAACGCGGCTTCAAGGACTTCGCCGAATACGAGACGGTTGCGGCCAACATCTCTATGGTAATGGCGGCGATCGATCCGCAGACGAAGGCATTCACCGACCCGCAGAACGCGATCAGGAAAGAGATCGAGGATGTGAGCCGCGACAAGACCGTTTCAAGCACCGAAAAGAAGCAGTTGCTCGCGGAGCTCAATGAGGCGCTCAAGTCGGTGCAGCCGGTCCAATTCCCGACCAATATCGAGCTTGTCAAGAAATACTACGACCAGATCGACGTGACGGATATTACCACCCCTGAAAGCGTGGCGAATTCGAGCGTCGTGCGGACAATCGGCGAGTGATCGCACGGCGGAATCCGAAGGAGGTACGGCGGTAGTTGAGGTCGGTCCTGGGGGATCTCAATCCCATGTGAACGACAGAGATATCAGTGAGAGTGAGGCGTGTTGTCATGAGTGCTGTTGCTTCAAAATCCCGCGAATATCGACTCTATGCGCAGGAGTGCTGGGAACTGGCGGACCACGCGAGGGACGTCGCGACGAAGGCAGCTTTTCATCTCACGGCGGATGCGTGGATGAAACTGGCCGAGCAGGTAGAGAGGCTGCGGATATACGAGGTATCTTGAGTGCGTCGCATCGCGCTTCTCCCGGCGGGGACAGCGCAACCTTCGGTGTCATGACGGCAGCGGCCGCCGTTCCTACTGCGGCACCGTCATCAGCTCGAGTATATGACCATCCGGGTTCTTGAAGTACACGCCTCTGCCGCCATTCCAGTCATTAAGCTTGCCGTCGTCGAGGCTCCAGGGGGCGCTCCCGTAGGCGAGGCCGGCTTCCTTTATACGCCTGAAGATGGTGTCGAATTCCGCGTCGCTCACGTGGAAAGCATAGTGATGACTTTCGAACGAGGAATCGTCGTCAAACAACAACGTAAGCGTCTCGTTGACGCGCACCGGCACAAAGTGGCCGCTCGCGCCGTCGAAGGTCAGGCCGAAAATCTGCGCAAAATTACGGGCGGCGGCCGTCTTGTCGCGCGCGGGCACGATGGTGTGGTTGAGCATGATTGTCATGGCACGGTTCCATCGACTCCATCAAATTCATCAAAACAATGGAGGTGCACCGGCATCTGATTACATCTGGAAACGCTGAACGACCTCAATCGAGCCCGCTCTGCCTCACCGCGGACATCGTGCCGCTCATCCGCAGCCGGGACCGGGGCTCGGACCGCCACATGACGTCGTATTTCGGGTCCAGACCCGCATCGCCGGGCCGGCGGCCACCGCCTCCAGCTCCTCGTCGGATATCTCGCAGCCCAAGGCCGCTTCTTCGGTGCAATCGAGATCATCAAGGGCGTCGTTCATGGCATCGATCCTCGTCGCCCGCCAGCGCCACCGCCCCAACGATATCACATACCCGCAAGCCGCACGAGCGGAAATGGCGGCGTCCCGTACCCAGGCAGCGTTTGTTATCAGAGGTCCTTTTCCGCGAGCTCGCGAAATGCGTCGGGGACGGGCCGGGACGCTCCCAGCACCACCGACCCATATCCGATCGCGTCCCATCCGAAACGATCGCGGATCTTGTCGATGGCGCGGTCTGCCGTCCAGCGCGCGATCCCCTTCTTGCTGCCGGGCTGGCGCTCCTCATCGGCAAGCCCGAGCGGAAGCTCCAGCTGGAGTTTCCAGTGCTTCTCGAGATGCGACACGGAGATTGCCAGCAACGACACGGTCTTCTCCTGCGGGTGATCGGCAAGCGCCATGCGAACGAGGTCCTCGGCGATTTCAGCGACGATAGCGGTCGCGCAAACCGGCGCTTCGAGAGTTAGCGAGCGCGTGACGGAGCGCAGGTCGGCGAAACGAACACGAACTGACACGGTCCGGCCGGGCCGGGATTTTGCCCGCAGCCTGCTGGCGACTCGGTCGGCGAGATGACGCAGCGCGGGTCGGAAAACCTGCTCTTCGGCAGGCTTCTTGCCGAGTGCTGACTGGGCTCCGGCCGATTGTGCTCGGCAGGACGTTCTGATTTCCCGTGGATCACGGTTCCATGCGAGCGCCGTCAGCTTGCCTGCGGCCGCCTGGCCGAGCAGCCGCTCGAGCGAGCCCCCCGGCATTCTCGCCAGCTGCCCGATGGTGTGAACACCGGTCCTGGCGAGCCGCGCGCCGGTGACCGGGCCCACTCCCCACAGCAGCGCGACCGGCAGGTCATGAAGGAAATTCAGCTCGGTTGCGGGATCGACAACCACCAGGCCGTCGGGTTTGGCCACTTGCGAGGCAATTTTCGCGAGGTGCTTGGTGCGGGCGACGCCGATCGAGATTGCAAGGCCAAGCTCGGCGCGCACACGGCGACGTATTGCGCTCGCGATCTCAGGCGGCGAACCGAAAAGATGCGTGCAGCCCGCAACGTCAGCGAACGCCTCATCGATGGAAATCCGCTCGACGAGGGGTGTGAAATCACCGAGCACATTGATGGCAGCATCGCCCAGGCGCTGATATTCCTGGAAATGCCCGCCGACGAAGATCAAGTCGGGGCACAGCTCACGCGCGCGGCGCCCCGACATGCCGCTGCTCACGCCAAATGACTTGGCTTCGTACGAGGCGGCGAGCACGACGCCGCCGCCGACGGCGAGGGGTTTGCCGCGCAAGGAGGGGTCGAGCAGTTGCTCAACCGACGCATAGAAGGCATCGAGGTCCGCGTGCAGGATGGTGGCTGTCGTGTCCATCGCGGCTGCCCCTCCGGTCTTGGCAAATGGTCGACGTGAACAAAAGAAGAACATAAAGTCGAGAAAAGTCAAGATACGGGGTTCGGTCGCAGCCATCCGCGCGACATGGCTCGGCCGGGACAGGTGGTACGGGACCGGCGCCAAGCGCCTATATTGCCGGGATGTGCGGACGGTTCACTCGCAACTACACCTGGGAGCAAATTCACGCGCTCTATCGCCTCACGGCGCCGTCGGCGATTCCAAACCTGCAGCCGCGCTTTAATGCCTGTCCGACCGATCCCGCGGACACGATTGTCGAGCGCGAAGGCAAGCGTGCGCTCGTCGAGATGCGATGGGGCCTGGTGCCGTTCTGGTGGGGCAAGCCGCTCAAGCAGCTGCGGCTTGCGACCTTCAATGCCCGCGTCGAGACCGTGACCACCAAGCCGTTCTTCCGTGAATCGTTCAAGAGCAGGCGTTGCCTCATGCCGGTATCGGGCTATTACGAGTGGCAAGACACGCCGGAAGGCAAGCAGCCCTGGTACTTCACGGCGCGTGACGGATCCCCGCTGCTCACCATCGCGGGCCTTTGGGATGAATGGAAGAACCATGAGACAGGTGAGCGCCTGAAGTCGTGCGCGATGGTCATCACCGAGCCGAACGAATTCGTCGCCGAGCTGCACGATCGCATGCCGGTGCTGTTGCAGCCCGATCAGTTCCAGCACTGGTTGAGCGGCGGAATGGGTGTGGAGGAGCTCAAGCCCGCCGCGAACGACTACTTGCGACGATGGGCAGTTTCCAGGCGGATCAACAGCTCGAAGGCTGACAGCAATGACACGACGTTGATCGACGCCGTGCGGCAGGCGGCGTAGGGCCAGGCGCGGCAAGGCGCTCGACAGGCGGCCGCGCTCGATCGGAGCAGAGAAGCTGCTACATTCGCGGTCCGGCATCATGCCGGCGCTGAGCATCGTGATCCGACGAGTGTCCCGGTCCCGAGCGGCCGCGGTTTTGCTCGCGGCGGCACACGCCATCGGCCCGGTCCGGGCGCAGGAATGGCCGGCGCGTGCGCTGACCATGGTGGTGCCGTTTGCGCCCGGCGGAGGCACCGACGTGCTTGGGCGCATTGTCGGGCGGCGGCTGTCCGAAGTGCTCGGCCAGCAGGTCGTCATCGAGAATGTCGCGGGCGCCGGCGGCATGATCGGTTCGCTGCGGGTCGCCCGCGCCCCGCCGGACGGCTATCAGTTCGTGCTCGGCAGCAGGGCTGACGCCATCAATCAGACGCTCTACAAGCATCCGCTGTACAATTTGAAGGAAGACCTCGCGCCGGTCGTTCTGGTCGCCGAGCAGCCGATGGTCATGATCGCGCGACGCGACCTGCCGGTCGACGGCCTGCAGGAGCTCATCGCCCATGTCAGAAAGAACCAGGCGACGATGCGCACCGGCTCCGCCGGCATCGGCTCCACCGGCTATTTCGATTGCGCATTGTTCAATCAGGTGATCGGCGTGAAGGTCCAGGACATCCCCTATCGCGGTGGCGGTCCGGCGCTGCAGGATCTGATCGGCGGCCGGTTCGATTATTTCATGACGCTCGCTCCGACCGCGGTACCGCCGGTGCAGAGCGATCTGGTCAGGGGCATTGCCGTGTTTCGCCGCGAGCGGCTCCCCGCGCTGCCGCGCCTGCCGACCGCCGATGAGCAGGGCATGAAGAATTTCGAGGCCTCGACCTGGTTTGCCTTCTTTTATCCCCGGGGGACGCCGGCTGCGATCGTGCGGAAGCTGCACGATGCCACGGTTGAGGCGATGGACACCCCGTCGGTGCAGGAGCAACTCGTCGCCACCGGCACATTCGTGGCGGTGCCGGAGCGACGCTCCACGGAATATGTCGAAGGCATCATCACTCCCGAAATCGAGAGAAACGGCGCGCCGATCCGGGCCGCAGGCCTGTCCATCGATTAGAGTGATGCCATTACCGCAAGGCGTAATAATTGCGCCGGCAGGCTCATCGACAGCACAGCGCTTGGCGCGAAATTGGAGGATGTGGTAGGTTTCTTCCATGACTAAAGATGAGGTGAAAGCGGTGCTTGACCG
>Ga0306923_10000403_pt1 | contig 33486 bp, 29 predicted proteins | sample sta12Can44000108_FD_203841 | JGI IMG/M metagenome (GOLD analysis project Ga0306923, IMG submission 203841) | Lab enrichment of tropical soil microbial communities from Luquillo Experimental Forest, Puerto Rico - statanox.12C.anox.44.000.108 (v2)... | ecosystem: Environmental > Terrestrial >... | reverse complement strand
AGGATATCCGCTTCCGCTTCTTCGGCTTGGTGCACGAACTGCCCCATTCGGAAATGGCGCGCCTGACCCAGATCGACTATGACCGCGAGATGGCCTTCATCGCCGAGTACACCCATGAGGACGGCACCAAGGAGACGCTGGGCGTGGTACGCACCGTCACCGACCCCGACAACGAGAAGGCCGAGTTCGCCGTGCTGGTGCGTTCGGACCTCAAAGGCACCGGGCTGGGCAAGCGGCTGCTGGTCAAGATGATCGAGTACTGCCGTAGCCGGGGCACCGGCTGCATCGTCGGCCAGGTACTGAAGGACAACACCCGCATGCTCAAGTTCGTCGAGCATCTGGGCTTCGTCCAGACCAAGACCATCGATGGCGACATCGTCGAGGTGGAATACGACCTCTCCAAGCCGCCGGTGACGGAACCCGAGCCGGCGTAAGTTGATATTGCGGCGCTGCCGGAAGCCGTTATCGTGGCGTGCTGGCACTGCCTGTAAATTAAAAGGAATGGATGGCGCTATGAGGTTGCTTTTCGTAACAGGGAGCGATGCGGCGTTTTTTCCATCCTTGCTCATATGCCTGCAATCATTCTCCGAGAGAATTGCCGGCCAGAAAATTCTAGTTTGTGACTACGGCCTGACAGACGCTCAGAGAGAATTCTTGCGTAACCTTGAGTTATTGCTTGATCGGCCGCACGACTTAAATCCATCAAATGATGTGTTTTATCGTAAGGCGGCTCTACTTCGCTATCTTCGGCATAACAGTCACAACATCGAAGATTATGACGCCGTCATCTGGATAGATGGCGATCTTACCCTCATGAAGGTGGGCATTGAGGATTTCCGAGCAGTCGTTGCGGAAATGCGAGAGGTCGGAGCCAATGTCGCCGCCTGCTCGGAGCCAACTGGCCAGAGCATCGGTCAGTTGATCGAGCTTTTTTCCCCTCCGTCCGCAATGCAGCCATTCGCCCGACTCGTGGAACAGACGGGCGTAAGTCCTTTGCTGCCGTATTTCTCGAGCGGATTGTTCTTCTGCCGGTCCGGCGCCATCCTGAGCCATTGGGACGATTTGGCCACGAGCCTCGATCGCCATCCGCTGTTCGAGCAGAACGCCTTCAATGTCGCGCTACATTGTGACGGCGCCCCTGTACTGACGCTGGATTGCGAGGCGTGGCAGGCGCAGGGGACCTCCTTGGATGCGGTGCGGCTATGCCCCTCTGCGGGCGAGCGCCCCTCCGCATTTGTTGGCGACAAGAATATAAAAACGCTCCACACCACTTCCCCGCATCCAGGTCACCTCGCAATATTGCAAGGAAACCTTTTGGTTTCCTATGTGGAGCTGCCCGGAATATTCAAATTGTTCGCAGCAGAACAATTGCGGCTGCACCAGCTTGAGCTTCTTGCTCTTTTTGTCATCACCCATTCCGAGTTGCTTCTGCGACTTGGAATTTGTCGCAGATCAAGCCAGGTCTGTAACGGGTTCCAATTCTCGGGGCGCCCTTAAAAATCCCATCGTCATTCCTGGTCAGCCCTCTCCGCCCGTTACCGGGCGGATATCGCCAGCGCCCCCGTCAGGTCACCCGGCGCCGGATTGCCATTCTTCGCCAGCGCCTCGTCACGCGCCTTCAGGCCCGGTAGCGCCTCAAGCCCGAAGCGGCGGGTGATGAAGCGCAGCACCGAGGTGGTGTCGTAGAAGGTGTGGTCGACGAAGCCCTTCTTGGCAAACGGCGACACGATCATGGTGGGAATGCGCGAGCCCGGGCCCCAACGGTCGGCCTTGGGCGGCGCCACATGGTCCCAGAAGCCACCGTTCTCGTCATAGGTCACCACCACCAGCATGTGGCCCCATTGCGGGCTCTTGCGCAGGTGCTTGATGAGGTCGGCGATGTGCTCGTCGCCCGACAGCACGTCGGCGTAGCCGGGGTGCTGGTTCAAATTGCCCTGCGGCTTGTAGAAGGTCACCGGGGGCAGCCGGCCGGCATCCACGTCCTTGAGGAAAGCGGCGCCGTCCACGCCGCCGTCGCGCAGATGCTCCTCGCGCGCCTTGGTGCCGGGGGCGTAAGCGGTCAAATAGTTGAACGGATGATGGTGATACTGGAACTTCGCCGCCTTGGCTTCGGGCACGTTGTCCAGGGTCGCCTGCCAGGCGCCCGCGTACCAGGCCCAGCCGACGCCCTTGGCCGACAGCAGATCGCCGATGGTTTGCAGGCTCTGCGGCGGCAGCGTGTTGGGCTTGGCGGGGTCGGCGAAACGCGGATCGCCGCCCTCAGCCGGCTTGTTGGCGCTGGGCTGGTAGGGCGGCTGCATGGTGTTGACCGCATGGAAATCCGGCGTCAACGCCCCGTCATTGACCCATTTTGGCGGGCCTTGCAGGGCCGAGGCCGGCGAGTCGGGGGCAGTCTTCAATGTCACCCCGTCATCCTCAACCGCGCTGATCAGCACCTTCGGGCCATTCGGGTAGGTGGGGGTGCAGGCGCAGACCAGCCAGAAGTGATTGAGGAATGAGCCACCAAAGGCGCCCATGAAGAAGTTGTCGGCCAGGGTGAACTCGCGGGCGACGCGCCACAGCGGCAATTTGGAGCCGTCATAGGTTCCCATGACCAGCTTGCCGGCATCGGACCAGGCGACGAACTTGTCGTTGCGACCGCCGTTGATCTGCATCTGGTTCTGATAGAAGCGGTGGACCAGATCGGGCGTCGGCGTGGCGGGGTCCTTGAGGACAAAGGGCTGATCGGGCAGCGCCGAACCGTCGCGGTCCAGCTGGCGCACCTGCGACGGCGCCAGCGCATCCACCCCGTGCGCGCCGGGGAAGTGGCCGTACAGGTTGTCGAAGCTGCGGTTCTCGGCATAGATCACCACGACTGTCTCGATGGCGCCGAGCCCCTTCGGCTCTGCCGCCACTGCCGGCAGCGCCGCCAAGGTCGCCGCCACGCACACCGCACGCTTGATCATCGAACGCTCCACGTCAATCATGGGAGCGGCCACTCTACCCAATTCGCGCATAGCGGAATATTTCAGCGCGGTGAAATCAGAACTCACGGGTCCGCATCAGGTGGATGGGGATGGTCAGGCCGGCACCAATGGCGCCTACGGTGAACAGCACCCGCAGAGTGTATTCCAGTGTGGTGGCGATCATGGCGCTGGTTTCCGTGCCGGCCGGAGTGGTGAGCGCGAGCAGGCCCAGAATGGCCTGGGCGAAGAAGGCGCCCGGTACCATGGGAATACACCCGGCCAACGCCATGGCGCTGCTGGCCTGCCGTAATTGGGGCCTGAGCAGCCGCACCATTACGCCCACAGCGGCAGCCGCCACGAACGAAGCCGCCTCCAGGCTCCAACGGCCGTCCAGCCCCAGTGTCCGCACCGCCAGCGCCAGCGCGCCGCAAGCGCCGCACCACAACAGCGAGCGTGGCCCGAAATTGAACAGCACGCCGAACCCGGCGGCGGCAACCGCGCCGAACACAGCCTGATGGGCGATGTGGGCCACGTCCACGGTCATGGCAACAGCCCCATCAGCGCCTGGGCCAGCCACACGCCCACGGTAACGAACACCATGATGACGATGACGGTGACCGCCCGCGCGCTGCCCAGCGTCGGCGACCCTTCCATGATGTCCATCTGGGCGTTGAGCGCCGGCACGCCGGGCACCAGCAGCAGCACCGACGCCATCAGCGCCAGGTTGACGGTGCCGCTGTGCAGAAGCATCGCTCCAATCTCGCCCAACGTGGCGGAGATGAAGGCGATGAGGGCAGCGATGACGAAGCCGTTGACCTTGGCGACGATCAGCTCATGGCGAACGTATTGGCCGATGGTAGCAGCGACGGCGGCCGCGGCGAAGCCCGGCCAATCCACCCCGAACAGCCGGCCGAAGGCGGCGCAGGCCACCCCGACGGCGATGGCCACCAGCCAGGGAGGATGGCGCGGCGTGTCGCGTACCAGCCGCTCGATCTCGGCCTGGGTCTCGGCCGGCCCCATGCCGCCTTGCGCCACCCGCACCGCCAGCCGGCGGATGTCCAGGTCGAGGCGATGGTTCACGCCGTGCCGGCCGACATCGACCATGCGGGTGATGGAATTGACGCCGTGCGTCACGGTGATGACCAGCGAAGCGTAGCCGGAGCGGAACGCCACCCGCTCGGCTCCCATGCCGTGCGCCATCATCTCTGCGCACTGGTGCACCACCTGGGCGCGCGCCCCGCTCTCCATCATGACGCGCGCGCCGTAGAGCGCCACCATGGCGATCTGTTCCAGGGCGCGATGGCGCAAAAGGACCGGATCGGTGTCGGGCATAATGCCCAAGCGAACACCACCGGCACGACCGGGGTGCGCACGCGATTAGGGTTAGAACCCACCCTTCCGCAGCAACTCGGCGGCCTTCTCCGCGTCTACGCCGGGGCTGAACAAGAAGCCCTGGGCGCAGTCGCAGCCCTCTTCCGCCAGGATGGCGAACTGGGCTTCGGTCTCGACGCCCTCGGCCACCACCTTCAACTCCAGCGCGTGGGCCAGCGAGATGATGGCGCGGGTGATGGCGCGGTCGCTGTCGTTCGCGGCCACGTCGGCAACGAACGAACGGTCGATTTTCAGCTTGGCGACGGGAAAGCGCTTGAGCCGGCCCAGCGAGGAATAGCCGGTGCCGAAATCATCCACCGCCAGGTTCATGCCCATGGCCTTGACGTCGGCCAGCACGCGGCTGGCCGCCACGGCATCCTCCATCATGGCGGTCTCGGTCAGCTCCAGTTCCAGCCGGCCGGGCGGCAGCCGCGACTCGGTCAGCAGCCGGTGGACCAGCAGCGGCAGATCCTGGCGCTTCATCTGCACCGCCGACAGGTTGACGGCGATGGGCACCGCCGGCAGGCCGGCATCCGCCCACAGGCGAGCCTGACGGCAGGCCTCGCCCAGCACCCATTCGCCGATGGGAGCGATCAGCCCGTTCTCCTCGGCCAACGGAATGAAGTGGGCGGGCGGAATCAGGCCGTCTTCCGGGTGGTTCCAGCGCACCAGCGCCTCGAAGCCGACGATGCTGCGGTCCTTTACCGCGACGATGGGCTGGTAGTGCAGCACCAGTTCGCCGCGCATGGCGGCGCGGCGCAGGTCGCCTTCCAGCCGGCGGCGGGCCGCCAGTTCGGAATCCATGGTGGCGGTGAAGAAGCGATAGCCGTTGGGCGCCTCATGGATGGCGCGATACATGGCCACGTCGGCATTCTTCATCAGCGTCTCGGCATCCGAGCCATCCATGGGATAGAGCGCGATGCCGACGCTGGCGCCCACCTGAACCTCATGCCCCTCCAGCTCGAACGCGGTGGCGACAACCTTCAACAGCGTCTGGGCCAACTCGGCGCCGGCCTCGCCGCTGCTGTTGTCGTCGATGACGAAGGCAAACTCGTCGCCGCCCACGCGGGCGATGATCTCTACCCCGCGCGCCACCGCCATCAGCCGTTCAATCAGCGCCAGCAACAACCGGTCGCCGCCGTCATGGCCCAGCACGTCGTTGTAGTGGCTGAAGTCCTCGAGATCCAGGAACAGCACCGCCAGCCCGCCGCGCTCGGCGCGGACGCGGGCGATGGCGCGCTGAAGATGCTCGCGGAACAGCAGCCGATTGGGCAGAGCCGTCAGCGCGTCATGGTTGGACAGGAAGCGGATGCGCTCCTCGGCCTGGCGGCGCTCGGTGACATCCTCCTGCACCACCACGTAATGGGCCACCCTGCCCTTCTCGTCGGCGATGGGCGTGATGGTCTGGTCGACGATGTAGAGAGTGCCGTCCTTGCGCCGCAACGACAGCTCGCCGCGCCAGGTGCGGCCGTGCTCAATGGCCTCCATCAGGCGGCGGTCACGCTCGCGGCCCATCAGCAGGCGCCGGGCCGGGCGGCGGCGCGCCTCCTCGGCCCGCCAGCCCGACAGGCGGGTGAAGGCGGCGTTGCACCATTCGATGCGGCCCGAGCGGTCGGTGATGAAGATGGCGTTGGCGGCTGCCTCGATGGCCTCGGCCTGAAGGCGCAGCAGCGATTCGGCGCGGCGGCGCGACACCAGCTCGGCGGCGCGACGTTCGCGGTCCGAGGCCAGCAGCAGCGCCACTCCCAGGCAAATGGCCAGCGCCTCGGTGAGCAGGAAACCGTAGGGCTGCAGCCAGCCGGCCTCCAGCAGCCAGGGGGTGTCCCACTTGTGCAGCCCCCACATTACCAGCAGCACCGCCACCACCTTGTAGCCAGCCCCCGGCGCCTTGCGCGAGCGCACGAAGAAGGCCGCCGCCGCCCCCATCATGGTGGCGCCGACGAACAGGCTGACGCCGATGGTGACCAACGGGGCGCCCACCATGGGCACCAGCAGCGCCAGCGCCGCCACCATGCCCGCCCAGGCCCCCAGCAGGGTACGGCGCGGCGGGTTGCGGCGCAGCTCCACCAGGGTGGCGGCTAGCATGACCACGCCCGATCCGGCATGGGCGGCCTCGGCCATGGTCACGGTGACCATCGGCCCCAGCCAGCCCTCCAACAGCAGCAGGCCGTAGCGCACCACGTGCAGGGCAAAGGCGCCGGCGAACAGCGCCAGACCGCGCGGAGCCCCCGCCGACCGGCCGACGAAGGCCATGGCCAGGGCCAGCACGATGGTGCCGAGCAGCGCTCCATGCACCGCGCTGGGCGCGGAAAACACCATCAAGCTCCCTTTCCCAAGCAGAAAATCAAAGCGATCGGGCCCGGCAGTCTACGGCAACCGTACGGATGCGCAAGCATGCGATACGCACAAAATCAGCCGAACGTATTGCCTGGGCCATCACTTTGGCACAAAATGCTCACCGACGGCCGAAGAAGCGGCCGGTTCAGGGGATCTCAGGCTCATGTCACTACCTACCATCCTGGGCTTCGTGCTGAGTCTGGCGTTGTTCGTTGGCGCCATCGTCGCATCGACGGCGAATTACTTTGTGTTCCTACACGCACTTGGTTTCGTCATGGTGGTGGGCGGCACCCTGTCGGCCACCTTCGTCGCCTTCGAGGTGCGCTATGTGTTCCAGGCGCTCAGCCTGATCAAGGCCATCTTCTTCTCGCCCCGCATGGCGCGCGGCATGCTGACCAACGAGGTCGCCCGCGTCATCCGCTGGTCCTACATGGTGCAGAAGAGCGGCCTGCAGGCGCTGGAATCCGACACCAAATCCCTGCGCAAGCAGGACGCCTTCCTGGCCTTCGGCGTCAATCTGGTGGTCAGCGGCTATTCCGGGCCCGAGGTCCGCCATCTGCTGGAAAACCAGGTGGAGACCGCTTTCCAGCGCCACACGGTGCCCACCGAGATCCTCAAGTACATGGCGTCGAACGCGCCCGCCTTCGGCATGATTGCCACCCTGGTGGGCCTGGTCGTCATGCTGGACAACATGGGTACCGATCCGTCCCAGCTGGGCCCCGGCATGGCGGTGGGCCTGCTGGGCACCCTGTACGGCGTGCTGTTCGCCCGCATGGTGCTGATGCCGGCGGCCAACAAGGTGCATCAGCGCGAATCCATCATCCGCTTCCGCGGCCTGCTGGTGGCCGAGGGTCTGGCCATGATGGCCGAGCGCAAGAGCCCGCGCTTCATTCAAGACGCCATGAACTCCTACCTCGATCCAACCATCCACTTCGACATCGACAGGGTTGCCAAGCGATGAGCAGCCGTTTCCACGCCAAGAACGAAGAGCCGCTGGAGGACTGGCTGCTCTCCTACGCCGACATGATCACCTTGGTCATGGCCTTCTTCGTCATGCTGGCCGCCATTTCCAAGGTGGACGCCAACATGTACGAGAAGGTGCAGTCGGGCATGGCCAGGGACATCGGCAAACGCACCGCCAGCACGCCCCTGGAAAACGCGCGCAAGGAACTGGCCCAGGTGGTCAGCGCCACCCGCGGCGGCGACGACGCTGTCGACGTGGGCAGCGACGAACGCGGCGTGGTGCTGAACCTGGACGCCAACGCCATGTTCAAGCCCGGTTCGGCCGAGATGCGGCCCGAAATCATGCCCATCATCAAGGGCATCGCCGACACGCTCAGTAACGAGCGTTTCGCCAATTACCGCATCGAGGTGCAGGGCCACACCGACGACACCCCGGTAAAGACCCCGCAATTCCAGAACAACTTCGAACTGGCCGCCGCCCGCGCCCTGGCGGCCATGCGGGCGATGACCGGCATGGGCATGTCCGAACAGCGCATGACCATGTCCTCGTTCGGCCAGTTCTCGCCACGCGTGCCCAACCACCGCGAAGACGGCACGCCCCTGCCGGTCAACCAGTCACTGAACAGACGCGTCTCCATCCACGTCTATCCGCACTGATTCTTTGGGGGCTGCGCTGCCCCCGCTACCCCATCAGCAGTTCCATGCCGTCCCGCGCCACGATGGTGCCCGGGAACAGCTTGCGCGCCTCTTCCTCAATGCGGGCCATGAAGGTGTCGTCGTGGTCGGGGTCATGATGGAAGATGACCAGCCGCTTGGCGCCGGCGGCCTGGCACAGGCGGACGCCTTCCTGCCAGGTGGAATGGCCCCAGCCGACCTTGGCGGGGAATTCGTCGTCGGTGTAGGTGCAGTCGTAGACGACCAGATCGGCGCCGTCGATGAGGCGCAAGATGTTCTGGTCGGGCTGGCCGGGCACGTGCTCGGTGTCGGTGACGTAGCACGCCGACACGCCGCCATATTCGATGCGGTAAGCGGTCGAACCGTTAGGGTGGTTGAGGGGGGCCGTGCGCACCACCGCGCCGGGGGCGAAGGTCAGCGTATCGCCGGCGGCGATATCGTCGAACGACACGGTGCCATGCATGGCCGACAGCGGCACCGGGAAGGTGGGATTTTCCATCTGATTGGCCAGCACGGCCCGGATGCCGCCCGGTTTTCCCGACAGGTGGCCGGCCATGATGCGCAGGCGGAAATCGGCCGAGAAGGCGGGGGCGAAGAACGGGAAGCCGTTGATGTGATCCCAATGGGTGTGGGTCAGCAGCAGCGTGGCCGATGTGACCTGGCGGCGCATCAGATCGCGGCCAAGCGCGCGGATGCCGGTGCCGGCGTCGAGGATAAACACGTGCTCGCCTACCGACACTTCGACGCAGCTGGTATTGCCGCCGTACGCCATATGGTCGGGCGAAGGACAGGCGATGCTTCCACGCACGCCCCAGAACTTCACCTTGTAGCCCATGCACCGCGCTCCCCAACCGAACCGGCGGTTATTCTAATGCGTCCAGTATATGGCCGCATCGGTATTTTCATGTATGTGGGAGCTCGGATTGCACCGACACCTGTATTGGAGTGCCGATATCTAGGCCCAGTAGGGTGGTAGCGCGGCCTTGATTGACGGCGATTTCCACCAGACCGATGGAATTCTCGTACCAGAACGCCTCGCCGGCCGGACAATCGGCGAAGGTGCGGGCGCGGCGCAATGTCCGCCCAGCCACCGCCAACAACGCCCCCTCGCCCAGCAGCCCCGCCCGCAGGCCGGTCATGGCGTTGCCGTACCAGTCGCCATAGATGATTTCAGGCAAATCGTCGGGCCATTGAGCCTTGCGCGCGGGCTCCACCGGGATGCCCAGGCTGTCGGGCGCCTCTCCCGAGGCCAGCCGCGCCGCCACCGGGGCGAACAGGTCGCGCCCGTGGAACGAGGCGGACAGGCGTTCGGGCCGCCAGGCGATCTCCCAGCAGCGCACCCGCTCGCCCCGGCGCAGCGCCAATTCGAACAGGCCGTTATCGGGTCCCACCAGCCAGCGGCCGTCCACCTCGGCCATCACCGGCCGGCGGTCGCCGCCCACGCCGGGGTCCACCACCGCCGCCACCACCATGCTGGCCGGCCAATAGGGCAACAAGGCCGCCAGCAGGTAGGCCGCCGCGTGGGGATTGACCGCCGGGGCGTCGGACATGAGCTCCACCACCGGCAGCCCGGGGGCATGCATCATCAGCGCGCACTTCATCTGCCCCACATAAGGGCCGGAGGGGCCGAAATCGGTGAAAATGCCAATCGGACGTTGCATGCCAGCCCTCCGAAGACCTGAAAAAGACAACCATTATTACCAGCGCGCACTTTTCCAACGATTCAATTCTTCGCATGCGCACATGAACATGGCCAAGAGGAAGATTAAACCTTTCTAATAACCGCTCCAACGATCACTCCTGGCCTTTGCATCATATTGATGAAAAACGCCTCCCATCCTTTTGTCTCTCTTGTCCTTCTGTGCGGATCGCGGCTAAGGTGTACCACTTTTGGAATACACGAGGCTGACACTAGCGTCGGCGCTGGACAGCGAGGTTTGGGTGAGCAGGCTTCCTCCCCCCCATGACCCCATCCCGGCAACACTGCAGCGGAGCCCGTTGCGCATTCCGCTCATCACCGCCCTGGTCCTCGGCCTCGGCTCCACCGTTCTGGCGTTGGCGGCGGGCCGCGAGGTGCTGGGCGCCGCCCTGCCCGGCCCGCTGGCCCTGGGCGGATGGCTGCTCAGTCTGGGACTGGGCATCTTCGTGATCCTATCCAGCCGTGCCGGCGCGCCGGATGCCGAGGCCTCGGCGCGGGCGCGCGAATTGGCGCGCGATGCCGAAGCCTGCCTCGACACCGTGCTGACATCGCTGCCCGACGCCCTGATCATCGTCGATGAGCGCGGCTACATCCGCAAGTTCAACCCCAGGGCGGTCAGATTGTTCGGCTATTCCGCCGATGAAGCGGTGGACGAGCCGGTGGACGGCCTGCTGGCCGAGCCCTATGCCCGCCAGCTGCGCGAGCGCTGGAAGGCCTATATGGCCGATGGGTCCGGCGATCTGATCTCCACCGCCCGCGAGGTGCTGGGCCGGCGCAAGGACGGCAGCGTGATGCCCATGGAACTGTCGGTGGCCCAGTTGCTGCGCGACGGCGAACGGCGCTTCATCACCGTGCTGCACGACATCTCGGCGCGCAAGCGGGCGCTGGCCCGCCTGGACGTGGCGGAAAAGGTACTGGAATGCACCATGGAAGGCGTCATGGTCACCGACCGGCGCGGCACCATGCTGTGGGTCAACCAGGGCTTCTGCCGCATCTCGGGTTATTCCCGCGAAGATGTGCTGGGCCAGAACGCCGGCATGCTGAAATCAGGCATGCAGGGCCCCGACTTCTATTCGGTCATGTGGAGCCAGATCCGCCAGACCGGCGAATGGGAGGGCGAGATCTGGAACCGCCGCAAGGACGGCGAAGCATACCCCGAGTGGCTGACCATCAAGGCCATCACCGACCCGTCGGATCAGGTCACCCGCTATGTGGGTGTGTTCTCGGACATCTCGCGCCACAAGCGGGCGGAAGAGACCATCCGCACCCTGACCTATTACGACCCGGTCACCCGCCTGCCCAACCGCCACCTGTTCATGGACCGCCTGGCCCAGGCGCTGGAGCGGGCGCTCCGCTCGGGGCGCAAGCTGGCGCTGGTGATGATCGGCCTCAACCGCTTCAAGCAGATCAACGAGACGTTGGGCCACCAAACCGGCGACCAGTTGCTGCGCGCGGTGGCCGATCGGCTAGGCGCGTCCTTGCGCGGCCACGACACCGTGGCCCGCTTGCGCGGCGACACCTTCTGCTGCCTGCTTACCGACCTGGCCCAGGACCACGACGCCCATCTGGTGATCTCGCGCCTGCTGGAATCCTTCGCCACCTCCTATGAGGTGGGCGAGCACGAGCTGTTCATCACCGCGAAGGTCGGCATCAGCGTCTATCCGGTTGACGGCACCGATCCCGACGACCTGGTGCTGAAGGCGGAAACCGCCATGAACCGGTCCAAGGACCTGGCGGACAACGCCTACCAGTTCTACGCCCCCGAGATGAACGCCAACTCGGTGGAACGGTTGAAGCTGGAGACCGAGTTGCGCAAGGCGCTGTCGCGCGACGAGTTCGTGGTCTACTACCAGCCAAAGATCGAGACCGCGACGGGCCGCGTGGTCGGCGCCGAGGCTTTGGTGCGCTGGCGCCACCGCGACCTGGGCATGATCTCGCCCGCCGACTTCATCCCGATCGCCGAGGAAACCGGCCAGATCCTGCCTATCGGCCACTGGGTGCTGGACCACGTCTGCGCCCAGATCCGCGCCTGGGCCGATGCCGGCCAGCCGGTGGTGCAGGTGGCGGTCAACCTGTCCGCCCTGCAATTCCGCCAGTCGGATCTGGTCGAGCGGGTGGTCGAGGTGCTGAAGACCCATCGCATCGACCCCGCGCTTCTGGAGTTGGAGCTGACCGAGAGCGCGGTGATGCACAATGCCGAGGCCGCCGCCCACACGCTGATGGACCTGCACCACCAGGGCGTCCGCCTGGCGGTGGACGATTTCGGCACCGGCTATTCGTCGCTCAGCTACCTGAAGAAGTTCCCGCTGGACAAGCTGAAGATCGACCGCTCGTTCGTGATGGACATCGACGCCAACCCGGCTTCGGCCGAGATCGTCGGCGCCATCATCGCCATGGGCCACTCGCTGAACCTGGAAATCGTCGCCGAGGGCGTCGAGAACGACGCCCAACTGGAAGTGCTGAAGGGCCTGAAGTGCGACGAAATCCAGGGCTTCTATTATTCCCGCCCGATCCCGGCGGAAACCTTCGCCGGCATCCTGCGCCTGGGCCGGCTGGAGGGGGCGGCGCCATAACGGCGTCCCTTATCGTCATGGCCGGGCTTGACCCGGCCATCCACGCGGAACCTTCTGGCAAACGTCAAACCGGATAAACGTGGATGCCCGCAACAAGTGCGGGCATGACGAATCTAGTGACCTAAGCTAGTTCAGAAGCGACTCAGGTAGCCTTCACCGTCCGGCCGTCGGCGCCGTAAAGCTGCCGCGCCCGCTTTTCGAACGAGGCCACCATCAGGCGCACCGCCTCGTTGAACAGGGCACCGATGACCTTCTGCAGCAGCTTCGAGCGGAATTCGAAATCCACGTAGAAATCAATGTCCGTGCCGCCGTCCGCCGCCGGCCGGAAGATCCAGTGATTGTTGAGGTGATGGAACGGTCCCTCGGTGTACTGCACGTCGATGCGGTTGCCGGGGCGATCCAGCACCACCTTGGAAGTGTAGCGCTCGCGGATCATCTTGAAGCCGATGACCAGGTCGGCGAAGAACACATCGCCTTCGCGCCGACGGATGCGGGCGGCCACGCACCAGGGCAGGAATTCCGGGTAGCGCTCCACATCGGCCACCAGACCGAACAATTGTTCGGGGGTGTATGGCAGGTAGCGCTTCTCGGCGTGGGTCGGCATCGCTCCCCTACTCCGCCGCAGTCATCTTCTGGCGGGCGGCGCGCAGTTCGGCGAAATCGCGATCGGCGTGGTGGGACGACCGGGTCAGCGGCGTCGCCGCCACCATCAGGAAGCCCTTGGCCTTGGCCACCGCACGGTAATCGGCGAACTCGTCGGGGGTGACGAAGCGTTCCACCGCCGCATGCTTGGGCGTCGGCTGCAAATACTGGCCGATGGTGATGAAATCGATGCCGGCCGAGCGCATGTCGTCCATCACCTGCAACACCTCCAGCCGGGTCTCGCCCAGGCCGACCATGATGCCCGACTTGGTGAAGATGGACGGATCCACCTCCTTGACCTTCTGTAACAGGCGAAGGCTCTCGAAATAGCGGGCGCCGGGGCGGATGGAGGGATAGAGCCGGGGCACGGTTTCCAAATTGTGGTTGAACACGTCCGGCTTGGCCCGCGCCACCGCTTCGATGGCGCCCACCTTGTCACGGAAATCGGGAGTAAGGATTTCCACCGTGGTGTCCAGACCCAGCGCACGGATGCGCTCGATACAGGCGACGAACTGGAAGGCGCCGCCATCGGCCAGGTCATCGCGGTCAACCGAGGTGATGACCACGTGCTTCAGGCCCATGGACTTGACGCTCTCGGCCAAGTGCTCAGGCTCGGTCAGGTCCACGGCGCCCGGCTTGCCGGTCTTCACGTTGCAGAAGGCGCAGGCCCGGGTGCAGGTGTCGCCCAGGATCATGAAGGTGGCGTGCTTGTGCTTCCAGCACTCGCCGATATTGGGGCAGGCCGCCTCTTCGCAGACCGTATGCAGGTTCTTCTGCCGCATCAGACGCCGCACCTCGGCCGCCTCCTCGGAGGTGGGAGCCTTGACGCGAATCCATTCCGGCTTGCGCGGAGAAGGATTGTCCGGCTTGTGGGCCTTTTCGGGGTGGCGCAGGGTGGGCTTGTCGGTCATGGCTTGGATATGTTCCAGCATGCGAACGCGGTCAAGGAAAAGCGTAAGCGCCCCTCTCCCGCCCGTGCGGAGCACGGCTTGTTGACTTGCCGGCGAAGCCGGCGAGCGGGAAAGGGGCGCCCTTCAGGCTTCCGGGCCTAGAAGTGGATGGCGCGGCCATAGGCCGCCAGCACCGCCTCGTGCATCATTTCCGACAGGGTCGGATGCGGGAAGACGGTGTGCATCAGTTCGACCTCGGTGGTCTCCAGCGTCTTGGCGACGGTGTAGCCCTGGATCAGCTCGGTGACCTCGGTGCCGATCATGTGGGCGCCCAGCAATTCGCCGGTCTTGGCGTCGAACACCGTCTTGATCAGGCCTTCCGGTTCGCCGAGCGCAATGGCCTTGCCGTTGCCGATGAAGGGGAAGCGGCCGACCTTGACCTGATAGCCCTTCTCGATGGCCTTCTTCTCGGTCAGACCGACGCTAGCCACCTGCGGGTGGCAATAGGTGCAGCCGGGAACGTTGCGCACCTCGAGCGGGTGGACGTGGTTAAGGTCGGCGATCTTTTCCACGCAGATGACGCCTTCGTGGCTGGCCTTGTGCGCCAGCCACGGCGGCGCGGTGAGGTCGCCGATGGCATAAACGCCGGGCTCGTCGGTGGCGCACCACTGGTCGGTGACCACATGGCCCTTCTCGACCTTCACCTTGGTGCCTTCCAGGCCGATGTTCTCGATGTTGGCGACCACGCCCACCGCCGAAATGACGCGGTCGACAACGATCTCCTCGATCTTGCCGTTCACTTCGACCTGCACGGCCACATTGGTGGCCGACTTCTTCAGCCCCTTGACGGTGGCCGAGGTCAGGATCTTCATCCCTTGCTTTTCAAAGGCCTTGCGGGCGAAAGCCGAGATTTCCTCGTCCTCGACCGGGATCACCCGGTCCATCACCTCGACAACGGTAACATCGGCGCCGAGCGCATTGAAGAAGCTGGCGAATTCAATGCCGATGGCACCCGATCCGATCACCAGCAACTTCTTCGGCATGGTGTCGGGGACCAAGGCTTCCTTGTAGGTCCAGACGAACTTGCCGTCGGGCTCCAGGCCGGGCAGCACGCGGGCGCGGCCGCCGGTGGCGAGGATGATGTGGGGGGCCGACAGCACACCGGCATTCTTGCCTTCCACCGCCACCTTACCCTTGCCGGCCAGCTTGCCGTGGCCGTCGATGACGGTGACCTTGTTCTTCTTCAGCAGGCCCTTGACGCCCGCAGACAGCTGGGCCGACACGGCGCGAGAGCGGGCGACCACCTTGGGCAGGTCGAAACCCACCGCCTGAACCGACAGGCCGTAGGAGGCAGCGTGCTGCATGTTGCGGAAGACGTCAGCCGAGCGCAGCAGGGCCTTGGTGGGGATACAGCCCCAGTTCAGGCAGATGCCGCCCAGGTGCTCGCGTTCCACCACGGCCGTCTTCATGCCCAGTTGGGCGGCGCGGATGGCCGCCACATAACCGCCGGGGCCGCCGCCGATGACCACCAGGTCGAAGCTGTTCTCGGGCATCTTATTCTCCACGAAGCTCATGGTTCGTCCTAAGGCGCGTAGCGCGCCGGGGTTCGTCCTTAAGGCGCCGTGCGCCGATGAATTACTCGCGGGTCCCAGGGAAGTAGTAGGTCAGCCTTCCCTCGACATCGAGGTCATAAATCTCGCCCAGCCGCCACACGTACAGGCCGGAGACCTCGCGGAAAGCGCCCAACAGTTGGAAGAAGGCGAAGGTCGGCATAGAGAAGCGGCGGCCGGACTTCTTGTCCCAGGCCTCGGCCTCGTCCAGGTACTTGCGACAGGCAGCACGCATGGCCGCCAGCATCTCGGCGCCGGCGGTGTCGTCGGGCATCAGCAGACGGGTCTCGGCGATCAGGCGGCGCAGCTCGCCCACCGAGCGGTAGCAGCGCTCCTGCTCCTCCGGCATCACCATGTGGCCGTTGAACACCGGGTTGCCTTCCAGCATGGCGATCAGCCCGGCCACAGCCTGGGATTCCGCCGCACTGGGGGTTGCCGCCACGGGAGCGCAGGGGGCCACCGGGCGGGCCATGTCACGGACCTTGACGCGCATATCGTTCCTCACTTGGATAACGGCCGCCAGGCCTGGTCCATGTCGAACATCAGATCGTGGTCGGCCACGTAGCGCCACAGGAAGGCGCCGAAGTCGCCGCCGTGCTCACCAGCAATGAAGGCTTCCAGCGCCTGGGCCTTGGAGACGTAGACCGGCATCAGGTCGAAGGACCAGCCGAAGCCCTCGCGGCGCACCGCCAGGGTCGAGCCCTCGTCCTCGCCGGCCAGAACCCGGCGCACGCGCCAGCTGCCATCCTCGGCCACGGCGTGATGTTCGCCGATGGTCAGCTCCTCCACCAGCGCGTCCAGATAGGGAAACGCGGTGAAGGCCATCAGGAACAGCGCGTGGCCGGGGGCGTCGCCGATCTCGGCCGCTTTCGGCATGCCGCGGAAACGGGTGATGAAGAAGCGGGTCAGCGGGTCGCGGGCGGACAGCTCTTCCCTGCCCTCGCCCGCATAGATGGCCCGCAACTGCTCGCCCCAATCCAGACATTCGCCGAACAGCGCGACTCCCGCCTGGGCCATCCGTCCTTCGCGCACATTGTCCTTCCACGCCTCGAACGCGGTGCGCAGGCCCGGCATAGCGCGGGCGATCTCCTCCTTCTCCATCGCCCCGCCCCCTTACAGCAGCATGCTGAGCGGATCCTCGACCAGCTTCTTGAACGCGGCCAGGAACTCGGCACCGACGGCGCCGTCCACCACGCGGTGGTCCACCGACAGGGTGCAGCTCATCACCGTGGCGATGGCCAGGGCGCCGTTCTTGACCACCGGGCGCTGCTCGCCCGCGCCGACTGCCAGGATGCAGCCCTGGGGCGGGTTGATGATGGCGGAAAATTCCTTGATGCCGTACATGCCCAGGTTCGAGATGGTGAAGCCGCCGCCCTGGAACTCCTCGGGCTTCAGCTTGCCGTCCTTGGCCTTGGCGGCCAGTTCCTTCATCTCGTTGGAGATGGCGGCCAGGCCCTTGTGGTCGGCGTGGTGGATGATGGGGGTGATCAGGCCGTTGGGGGTCGCCACCGCCACCGAGATGTCCACGTCGGTGTAGCGCTTGATCGCCTCCTCGCCCCACGAGGCGTTGGCGGCCGGCACCTTCTTCAGGGCCAGGGCCACGGCACGGATGACGAAGTCGTTGACCGACAGCTTGTAGGCGTCCGAACGCCCATTGAGGTCGGCACGCACCTTCAGCAGCGCATCCACTTCGCAGTCGATGGTGAGGTAGAAGTGCGGCACCGTCTGCTTGGCCTCGGTCAGGCGCTTGGCGATAACCTTGCGCATGGTCGAGTTGGGCAGTTCCTCGTAGGCAGGCTCGAACGGGCTGGCGGCGGCCGGGGCCGGGGCAGCCTTAGGCGCGGCAGGCGGGGCAGCAGCAGCGGCGGCAGCCGGAGCGGCCTTGACGCCCCCCTTCACCGCCTGTTCCACGTCGGCCTTGACGATGCGGCCATGCGGCCCCGAGCCCGCCACCGCCTTGAGGTCGAGACCGGCTTCGACGGCCAGGCGCTTGGCCAGCGGGCTGGCGAACACGCGGTCGCCGCCGTGGGCACCGCCATGGGCGGCCGGGGCCGCGACAGGGGCTGACGCGGGGGCGGATGTCGGGGCGGCCGGCGCGGCGGCCGGAGCCGGAGCGGCGGCCTTGGGGGCAGGCGCCGAAGTAATGGCCGAGGCGTCCTCGCCCTCTTCCAGCAGGATGGCGATGGGCTGGTTTACCTTGACCCCGGCGGTGCCGTCGGGGATCAGGATCTTGCCGATGGTTCCCTCGTCAACCGCCTCGAATTCCATGGTGGCCTTGTCGGTCTCGATCTCGGCGATGACATCGCCGGACTTGACCGCGTCACCTTCCTTCTTCAGCCAACGGGCCAGGGTGCCTTCGCTCATGGTCGGCGAGAGCGCGGGCATCAAAATTTCGATGGGCATGGCGCTCTCCCCTTACTTCTTGTAGCAGACCTTGCGGGCGGCGTCGGCGACGCTGTCCGCACCCGGCAGGGCCAGGCGTTCCAGGTTGGCGGCGTAGGGCATGGGCACGTCCAGGCCGGCCACGCGGACGACGGGGGCGTCCAGCCAGTCGAAGGCGTTTTCCATGATCACCGCGGCGATCTCGGCGCCGATGCCGGCATAGGCCCAGCCCTCTTCCACCGTGACGATGCGGTTGGTCTTCTTCACCGAGGCGACGATGCTGTCCACGTCCAGCGGACGCAAGGACCGCAGGTTGATCACCTCGGCCGAGATGCCGTCGGCCTCCAGCTTGGCGGCAGCGTCGAGCGCGACGCCGACCATGCGGGAATAGGCGACGATGGTGACGTGCTCACCTGCGCGCTCCACCTTGGCCTTGCCCAGCGGCACGATGAAATCGGGGTCCTCGGGCACGTCGAAGCTCTGGCCGTAGAGGATCTCGTTCTCCAGCACCACCACCGGGTTGGGGTCGCGGATGGCCGCCTTCATCAGGCCCTTGGCGTCAGCGGCCGACCACGGCGCCACCACCTTGAGGCCGGGGCAATGGGCGTACCACGAGGCGAAGTCCTGGCTGTGCTGGGCCGCCACGCGGGCAGCGGCGCCGTTGGGGCCGCGGAACACGATGGGGCACGGCTGCTGGCCGCCCGACATGTAGAGCGTCTTGGCCGCCGAGTTGATGATGTGGTCGATGGCCTGCATCGAGAAGTTCATGGTCATGAACTCGACGATCGGCTTCAGGCCCGCGAAGGCCGCACCCACCGCCATGCCGGCGAAACCCATCTCGGTGATGGGGGTGTCGATGATGCGGCTCGGGCCGAACTCGTCCAGCAGGCCCTGGGACACCTTATAGGCGCCCTGGTACTGGCCGACTTCCTCGCCCAGCAGGAACACGTCCTTGTCGCGGCGCATCTCCTCGGCCATGGCGTCGCGCAGGGCTTCGCGCACGGTCTGGCGGGTGAAGGAGGCGTAGGTCTTCTCCTCCGGGCCGGGGCGGCTGGGGTGGGGCGCGCAGATGGAGGCCACGGTGCCGGGCTCGTCGCGGCGCACCGGGTGGCTCGGCACCGGCTGCTCCATCACCTTGGACAGGGCCGACGAATCCTCACCTTCCTCCAGCAGGATGGCGATGGGGGTGTTCACGGCAACGCCTTCGGTGCCGCCCTGGATCAGGATCTTGCCGAGCGTGCCTTCCTCGACGGCCTCCAACTCCATGGTGGCCTTGTCGGTCTCGATCTCGGCCAGCACGTCGCCGGACTTGACCGCATCACCCTCGTTCTTCAACCAGCGGGCCAGCTTGCCCTCGGTCATGGTCGGCGACAGCGCCGGCATCAATACTTCGATGGCCATCGTCGGCTCCTTACGCTTCGATCAACACGTCGGTCCACAGCTCGGAAGGATCCGGCTCGGGACTGGCTTGTGCGAATTCGGCAGCCTCGGTGACGATGGCCTTGACCTCGCGGTCGATCTCCTTGAGCAGCGCCTCGTCCACCGCACCCAACTCCAACAGCTTGGCCTTGAGGGTGTCGATGGGGTCGTGCTGCTCGCGCATGCGGCTCACTTCCTCCTTGGTCCGGTACTTGGCCGGGTCGGACATGGAGTGGCCGCGATAGCGGTAGGTCTTCATTTCCAGGATGTAAGGGCCCTGGCCGGAACGGGCGTGTTCCAGCGCCTTGTTCGCGGCCTCAAACACCGCGCCGACGCTCATGCCGTCCACCGCCTCGCCGGCGATGCCGTAGGCGGCGCCGCGCTTGTACAGCTCGGTACCGGCCGAGGCGCGCTCAATGGAGGTGCCCATGGCGTACTTGTTGTTCTCGATCACATACACGACGGGCAGCTTCCACAGTGCCGCCATGTTGAAGCTCTCATACACCTGGCCCTGGTTGACCGCACCATCACCCAGGTAGACGTGACACACGCCGCCGTCCTTGGTGTACTGGTGAGCGAGACCGAGGCCGGTACCAATGGGAACCTGGGCGCCGACGATGCCGTGGCCGCCATAGAAACGCTTCTCGCGGCTAAACATGTGCATCGAGCCGCCCTTGCCCTTGGAATAGCCGCCGATGCGGCCCGTGAGCTCGGCCATGACGCCCTTGGGATCCATGCCGCAGGCCAGCATCTGGCCGTGATCGCGGTACGAGGTGATGACCGAATCGGCCTCACCCGCCGCCGACTGCATGCCTACCACCACGGCTTCCTGGCCGATGTACAGGTGGCAGAAGCCGCCGATCAGACCCATGCCGTAAAGCTGACCCGCCTTTTCCTCAAAACGGCGGATGAGCAGCATGTCACGGTACCACTTGATGAGCTGGGCCTGGCTCGGCTCCGCTCCTTTGGACCGGCGCTTAGGGCTAGTCGCCATGGTTCCTCCCAGGGCTTGAATGTTGCTTTCACCAGATAGGTAAACTGGGCTACCCTTTTTTGCAACAGCCTTCGCACTGCAAAATCGTTATTTTGCAATGCAATATGAGCGATTAACTTGCTTTTGGTTAATCGTCACTTTCCGTCTTCTGGTGTAAGTCATGATGGACTGAGGCCGTTCGGGCGTCCACACACCCAAGGACATAGGAAAGGGTGCAGTCGGAAATAGAACCCCGCTCACAGGGGATATATCGGAACGGTTGGGGGCAGTAAAAATAGCCCGCCCAACAAAAAATCGCGCGACAGCCCCGCCGCCCGCGCGATACCAAAATGCGGCAGCAAGCCCATACTGGCGTAACGGAACGTCTCGGGAGGCCACCCATGCGCGCCATGATGCTTGCCGCCGCCGGCCAGCCGCTGCACCCGGCCGACATTCCCAGACCAGAGCCCGGCCCCGGACAGTTGCGCCTGAAGGTGCGGGCCTGCGGGGTATGCCGCACCGACCTTCACGTGGTGGATGGCGACCTGCCCTCGCCCAAGCTGCCGCTGATCCCCGGCCACGAGATCGTCGGCCGCGTCGACGCCATCGGCCCCGGCATCACCCATTGGCACATGGGCGAGCGGGTCGGCGTACCTTGGCTTGGGCACACCTGCGGCATCTGCACGCCGTGTCGCCATGGCCACGAGAATTTGTGCGAATCGGCCGGCTTCACCGGCTACACCATCGATGGCGGCTATGCCGAATACGCGGTCGCCGACGCCGCCTATTGCTTCCGCCTGCCCGAAACCATGGACGACGTGGCGGCGGCTCCGCTGCTGTGCGCCGGCCTGATCGGCTTCCGCGCGCTGCGCATGGCCGGGCCCGGCAGCCCTATGGATCCCAGCCCCATCGGCTTCTGGGGCTTCGGCGCCGCCGCCCACATCCTGGCCCAGGTGGCGGTGGCGGACGGGCGCGAAGTCTATGCCTTCACCCGCCCTGGCGACGAGGCGGCACAGCAATTGGCCTTAGAACTGGGCTGCCGCTGGGCCGGCGATGCGGGCATGCCGCCACCCAAGCCGCTGAAGGCCGCTATCATCTTCGCCCCCGTGGGCGCATTGGTGCCGGAAGCGCTGTCGCGGGTGGAGCCGGCCGGCATCGTGGTCTGCGCCGGCATCCACATGAGCGACATCCCCAGTTTCCCCTACTCGCTGCTCTGGGGCGAACGGCTATTGCGCTCGGTCGCCAACCTGACCCGGCGGGACGGCGACGAATTCATGGCGCTGGCCAGCAGGCTGCCGCTCAGGACGGAAACCACGGCCTATGATTTGGAGGACGCCAACCAAGCGCTGGCGGATTTGCGGGAGGGAAGGCTTACCGGCGCGGCGGTGTTACTGCCTTAGTGGCGGTCGAACACCACCACCTCGTCGTCGCGGCCCATGTTGAGCATGGCGCGCGAGCGCTCCTCCAGCATGTCGGGATCGAGGTGGTCGGGGCGCAGCAGCAGGACGCGATGTTCCAGCGCCTGGCGCTCGGTGGTGACCTTGGCCAGTTGCAGTTCGGCTTCCAGGATCTCGTTCTTCATCCGAACCATCGCCAGCACGCCGCGATCGCCTTCCACCGTGTGGTAGGCGAAATACACCACGGCACCGACCCCGATCACGGGCCCGACAAGGTGGCGAAGACGGCGTGTGATTTCCTGCAACATGGGAGGGATGGAATCACGCTCGAGTCATGACGTCAACAAGTCATGAATGCACAGATTCATTTTGATGACGAGGAAGGGCTGACGTGTGGCAGAAATGACTCAGTTTCGCCGGCAAATCCAGTGTTTTCGCGAACAGCGTAGCGGGGTACGGAGTTTGCCATATGAATAAAATAAGAACGGATTTTCTTACGATTCGCCGTTGTGTGCTTTGATGGTTGCGGGCACAAGATATAGTGGCCACACGCCGGGGTACGTCCAATAAGAACGGCCGGGGAGTCACCTCCCCGGCCGCTCGGCAAAAATCCCTGGGGCGCCTAGCGCTTCAGGATGGCCTTGCCGGCGTACTTGGCGGCCGAGCCCAGCTCTTCCTCGATGCGGATCAGCTGGTTGTACTTGGCCAGACGGTCCGAGCGGGACAGCGATCCGGTCTTGATCTGGCCGCAATTGGTGGCGACGGCCAGGTCGGCGATGGTCGAGTCCTCGGTCTCGCCCGAGCGGTGCGACATGACGGCGGTGTAGCCCGACTTGTGGGCCAGGTCGACGGCCTCCAGGGTCTCGGACAGCGAGCCGATCTGGTTGACCTTGACCAGGATCGAGTTGGCCAGGCCCTTCTCGATGCCCATGGCCAGGCGGGCCGGGTTGGTGACGAACAGATCGTCGCCCACCAGCTGGACCTTGCCGCCCAGCTCCTCGGTCAGCAGCTCCCAGCCCTCGAAATCGTCCTCGGCGCAGCCGTCTTCGATCGAGATGATCGGATAGGACTTCACCAGCTTGTTGTAGAACTTGACGATGCCCTTCTGATCGAAGGTCTTCTTGGCGCCCTCCATGACGTACTTGCCGTCCTTGAAGAACTCGGTCGAAGCGCAGTCCAGCGCCAGGAAGACGTCCTCGCCCGGCTTGTAGCCGGCCTTCTCGATAGACTGCATGATGAAGTCCAGAGCCTGCTCGGCCGACTTCAGGTTGGGGGCGAAGCCGCCCTCGTCACCCACATTGGTATTGTGGCCGGCGTCCTTCAGGCCCTTCTTCAGCGCCTGGAACACCTCGGAACCCATGCGGATGGCGTCGGCGCAGGTCGGCGCGCCCACGGGCATGATCATGAATTCCTGGATGTCGATGGGATTGTCGGCATGGGCGCCGCCGTTGATGATGTTCATCATCGGCACCGGCAGCACCGAGGCGAAGGCGCCGCCCACATAGCGGTACAGCGGCAGGCCGGCTTCCTCGGCGGCGGCCTTGGCCACGGCCAGCGAGACGCCCAGGATGGCGTTGGCGCCCAGACGCGACTTGTTGGGAGTGCCGTCCAGGTCGATCATGGTCTTGTCGAGGACGACCTGCTCCTCGGCGTCCATGCCGGACAGGGCGTCATAGATCTCGCCGTTGACGCTCTCGACGGCCTTCAGCACACCCTTGCCGCCGTAACGGCCCTTGTCGCCGTCACGCAGCTCCATCGCCTCATGGGCGCCGGTCGAGGCACCCGAGGGGACGGCGGCGCGGCCCATGACGCCGCTTTCCAGCACCACGTCGACTTCGACGGTGGGGTTGCCGCGGGAATCCAGGATTTCGCGGGCGTGAATGTCGATGATCGCGGACATGCAGTCTCTCCAAACTTCTGACGGTTGGATCAATCAATAACAACAGGATTGGCCTTCGCCACCCGGTCGAACGCCTGCAGCGTGGCGATCAGGTCGGGCATCTCGGCCAGCCGGATCATGTTGGGCCCGTCGGACGGAGCATGATCGGGATCGGGATGGGTTTCGATGAACACGCCGGCGATGCCGACGGAAACGGCGGCACGGGCGAGGACGGGCGCGAAGCGGCGGTCGCCGCCCGAGCTGCTGCCCTGCCCGCCCGGGCTCTGCACCGCGTGGGTGGCGTCCATGATCACCGGATAGCCGGTGCGCGCCATGATGGGCAGGGCACGCATATCGGCCACCAGGTCGCCATAGCCGAAGCTGGCGCCGCGCTCGGTCAGCAGGATGCGGGAATTGCCGGTGCTCTCGACCTTGGCGGCCACGTTGGCCATCTGGTTGGGCGCCAGGAACTGGCCCTTCTTGACGTTGATGACCGCGCCGGTACGCCCCGCCGCGACCAGCAGGTCGGTCTGGCGGCACAGGAAGGCCGGGATCTGCAGCACGTCCACCACCTTGGCGACGACGGCGCACTGCTCCTCGGTGTGGACGTCGGTCAGCACCGGCAGGCCCAGGCTTTCCCGCACTTCGGCGAATATGGAAAGCGCGGCATCGAGCCCGATGCCGCGCTTGCCCGAAAGCGAGGTGCGGTTCGCTTTGTCGAACGAGGATTTGTAGACCAGGCCGATCCCAGCCTTGGCCGCCATCTCCTTGAGCGCGGACGCGCATTCCAGCGCGTGCGCCCGGCTTTCCATCTGGCAGGGGCCGGCGATCAGCACCAGCGGCAGATCATTGCCGAAGATGACCTGGGGAGCGCTGGACGGGCCGACGGCAACGTGCTTGGTCATGCCTGATTACACCAATCGGGACTGCCGCACCGCGGCGGCGATGAAGCTGGTGAACAGCGGGTGCGGATCGAACGGCTTGGACTTCAGCTCCGGATGGAACTGCACCGCAATGAACCACGGATGGTCGGGATATTCGACGATCTCCGGCAACACGCCGTCGGGCGACAGGCCCGAGAACGACAGGCCGGCCTTCTCCAGCAGCGGACGGTAGTCCATGTTCACCTCATAGCGGTGGCGATGGCGTTCGCTGATGACGTCGGAACCGTAGATCTCGCGCACCCGCGACCCGGGCTTCAAGACGCAGTCGTAGGCGCCCAGGCGGAGCGTGCCGCCCATGTCGCCGGCGGCATTGCGCTTCTCCAGCGCATCGCCCTTCAGCCACTCGGTCATCAGGCCCACCACCGGCTCGTCGCAGGGACCGAACTCGGTGGAGCTGGCCTTGCCCAGGCCGGCCCGGTTGCGGGCGGTCTCGATGACCGCCATCTGCATGCCGAAACAGATGCCGAAATAGGGCACCTTGCGCTCGCGGGCGAACTTGACCGCCTCGATCTTGCCCGAGGCGCCACGCTCGCCGAAGCCGCCGGGCACCAGGATGGCGTGGCAGGGCTCCAGGTACTGGACCACGTCCTCGCGCTCGAAAATCTGGCTGTCGATCCAGTTCAGGCGGACCTTGACGTTGTTGGCGATGCCGCCGTGGGTCAGCGCCTCGGCCAGCGACTTGTAGCTGTCCAGCAAGCTGGTGTACTTGCCCACCACGGCGATGGTCACCTCGCCTTCCGGCTGGCGCACGCGCTCGACGATGTTGGTCCAGCGGTCCAGCTTGGGCTCGGCCGAATCGATGCGGAAGTGGCGGCACACCTCGTTGTCCAGGCCCTGCTCGTGGTACGAGACCGGCACCTGGTAGATGGTGTCCACGTCCAGCGCCGGGATCACCGCCTCGTAGCGGACGTTGCAGAACAGCGCGATCTTCTTGCGCTCGCCCTCGGGGATGTCGCGCTCGGCGCGGCACATCAGCAGGTCGGGCTGGATACCGACGCTCAGCAGCTCCTTCACCGAGTGCTGGGTCGGTTTGGTCTTCAGCTCGCCCGCCGAGGGGATGTAGGGCAGCAGGGTCAGGTGGATGAACATGGTGCGATCGCGCCCCAGTTCATTGCCCAGCTGGCGGATGGCTTCCAGGAACGGCAGCGACTCGATGTCGCCGACGGTGCCGCCGATCTCGCACAGGACGAAGTCCTCGTCCGTCAGATCGGACTTGATGAACTCCTTGATGGCGTTGGTGACGTGCGGAATCACCTGCACGGTGGCGCCCAGGTAGTCGCCCCGGCGCTCACGCGCGATCACGTCGGAATAGATGCGCCCGGTGGTGATGTTGTCGCTCTTGCGCGACGACACACCGGTGAAGCGCTCGTAGTGACCCAGGTCGAGGTCGGTCTCGGCGCCGTCATCGGTGACATAAACCTCGCCGTGCTGATACGGGCTCATGGTGCCCGGGTCGACGTTGAGGTACGGGTCGAGCTTGCGCAGGCGCACCTTGAAGCCGCGCGCCTGCAGACAGGCGCCCAGGGCGGCCGAAGCCAGACCCTTGCCCAAAGACGAAACCACGCCGCCGGTGATGAAAATGAAACGCGTCATTGGCCCCTTGCTTTCAAGGTTCTGGCTTCCCCACGCGAAACGCGCCGGCCGTCTGGGTCAACGGCCGGGCGATCCCCTTGTTGCTCCGTCGCATCCCCCGCGCGGCGATAGACCGCGCGGATCGGACGCATGGCGTTAGCGCGCCAGCGGAGCGGCCGGCTCGGCCGGAGCCGCAGGCGCCTGGGGCGCCGCGGGAGCGGTGGCCGGCACCGAATCGAACGGCGACGAGCCGCTGGACCGGTTGTTGGCGATGATGGCCAGCGCCAGGCTGGTGACGAAGAAGCTCGTCGCCAGGATGGCGGTGGTCCGGGTCAGAAGGTTGCCCGCCTGGCGGCCCGACATCAGGCCGCCGCCACCACCACCACCGATGCCCAGCGCGCCACCTTCAGAGCGCTGCAGCAGGATAACGCCGACCAGCGAGATGGCGATGAGCAGATGGATGACGAGGATGATCGGAAAGACGTCCATGGGCACACCAACGACAATAGGATAAGCCGGTGACCCGAGGCTGTCGCCGCCGCCGGGCACCGGACATGTTCGAGGCGTTTTTTAGACCCCCGCGCGGAGGAAGGCTAGTGCAAAGTTCCAGCCCACCCCCAACAGCTAGGGCTTGACACCGCGCGAAGGCGGTGTCCGCCCCTAACTAGCCGCTCGTGGCGATGGACCAGAAGTCGTCGACCTTGAGCGCGGCACCACCGATCAGGCCGCCGTCCACGTCGGGCAGGGCCAGCAGCTGGGCGGCGTTGTCCGGCTTCATGGAGCCGCCGTAGAGGATGCGCACCTTGGCCGCCTCGGCCGCGCCGACGATGTTGGCCAACTCGGCTCGGATGGCGGCATGCACCTCCTGCGCCTGCTCGGGCGTGGCGACGCGGCCGGTGCCGATGGCCCACACCGGCTCGTAGGCGATGACAGTGTTGTCGGCGGTGCCGCCGACGGGCCAGGAGCCCTTGAGCTGGCTCTTATTCACCGCCAGGGTCTGGCCGGCATCGCGCTGAGCCAGGGTCTCGCCGATGCAGACGATGGCCTTGAGGCCGGCGGCATGGGCGGCCTCGGCCTTGGCCTTGACCCCTGCGTCGGTCTCGGCATGGTCGGTGCGGCGCTCGGAGTGGCCGAGGATGACATAGGTCGCACCGGCATCCTTGAGCATCACCGGCGAGGTGTCGCCGGTATGGGCGCCCGAAGTCTTGGCATGGCAGTCCTGGCCGCCGACGGCCAGCGTCGAGCCGGCCACCGCGTCGGCCACCAGGGCCACCAGGGTGAAGGGCGGACAGACCAGCAGGTCGCAAGCCACGCCGGGCTCGGACTTCAACTTCTCGGCCACCCCCTTGGCCAAAGCCAGGCCATCGGCCTTGAGGCCGTTCATCTTCCAATTGCCGGCGATCAGCTTGCGTCTGCTCATGATCTCTCCTCCCGCATGCGAAAACTGTCGAGGGCGCATATAGCATCGCCCGCGCAATTCGTCCCCAAGAAAACGCCGCCCTGGCGAACCGCTTGGGAAACCGCCCGATTCCCTGTTGCGGGGGTCTTCCCCCCTCCTTATTATGCCCCGACTTTGCGCGTTGCGGGCGCTCTTCAGGCCCCGCCTCGCCTCCAATTTCGATCAGCCGGAAAACATGCTCGACACGTTCCGCAAAGCCTCGAAGACCTGGGTGGTCAAGCTTCTGTTCGCACTGCTGGTGCTCAGCTTCGTCGCGTGGGGCGTCGGCGACGTCATCCGCGGCGGCCTGTTCGGCCACGGCCCCGCCATCGAGGTGGGCAACACCCAGATCGCCGCACAGGACGTCTATGTGGAGTTCAAGCGCGACGTCGACCGCATGCAGCCGGTATTCGGCGGCAAGCTGACCGCCGATGACGCCCGCAAGCTGGGCTTCATGGACCGCACCATCGAGAACATGGTCAACCGCGAGCTGATCGGTGAAGCCAGCCGCCGCCTGGGGCTGGCCGCCAGCGACGACCAGGTGATCGCGCGCATCGCCGCCGACCCCAGCTTCCGCAACGACAAGGGCGAGTTCGACAGGAACCTGTTCCGCCGCTGGCTCAACGCCGCCGGCCTGAGCGAAAAGGCCTTCTTGCGCAACGAGCGCGGCAACATCACGCGCACCCAGCTGGCCGAGGGCCTGTCGGGCGGCGTGCAGGCGCCCAAGCTGCTGGTTGAACCGCTGACCCGCTTTCGCGAGGAGCGCCGCGTCGCCGAAATCGTCACCCTGAAGGACGATGCCATGCCGCAGCCGCCAGCGCCCGAGCAGGCGGTGCTGGAAGCCTATTACAAGGCCAACACCCAGCGCTTCATGGCGCCCGAATACCGCGCGCTGACGGTCCTGCTGGTGCGCCCCGCCGACGTGGCCGCCCAGATCGAGATCACCCCTGAGATGATCGAGGACGCCTACCAGCAGCGCCTGGAGGAACTGGCCCCCTCGAACCGCCGTACCGTGTCGCAGGTCGTGCTGACCGACAAGGCCGCCGCCGACAAGGCCGGCGCCATGGTCAAGGCCGGCAAGGACCTGAACGCGGTCGCCCGCGAGCTGGGCGCCAAGGTGGTTGATCTGGGCATGGTCGAGAAGTCCGACCTGCCGGAAGAGCTGGCCGGCCCGGTCTTCGCCGCCGCCCCCGGCGCCACAATCGGCCCGGTGCAGAGCGCGCTGGGCTGGCACGTGGCCCAGACCCGCGTGCGCCCCGAGGCGGAAATCCGCAAGCAGGTCGAGGCCGAACTGCGCGCCGAAAAGGCCAACGACCGCCTGAGCGAACTGAACACCCAGATCGAGGACGCGCTGGGCGCCAGCACCAGCCTGGAAGATACCGCCGCCCGGTTCAGCCTGCGCATCCTCAAGATCCCCGCCATCGACGACAAGGGTCGCACCCCGGTCGGCAAGGCCGTGGCCGACCTGCCCAAGGGCGAAGGCTTCCTGGACGCCGCCTTCCACACCGATCAGGGCACCGAGAGCCCGCTGACCGAATCCGGCGCCGACGGTTTCTTCGTGCTGCGCGTGGATTCCGTGACCCCGGCCCAGCCGCGCCCGCTGCTGGAGATCAAGAACGAGGTGGTGGCCGCCTGGTCGGCCGAACGCCGCCATGAGATCGCCAAGGAGCGTGCCGCCACCGCCACCGAACAGCTGAAGGCCGGCAAGCCCGCCGCCGAGGTGGCGCAGGCTCTGGGCGGCAAGGTGCAGACCAGCCAGCCCTTCACCCGCGAAGGCGGCGACGAGAAAGCGGTGCCGCCGGCCCTGGTGGCCGAGCTGTTCAAGGCCCAGCCGGGCGGCGTCGCCCAGGGCGCCGTCCAGGGCGGCTGGGTTATCGGCCGCCTGGATAAGGTGATCCCGTTCGATCCGGCCCAGCAGGCCAAGGTGGTGGCCGCCGCCACCGCCCAGACCTCGCAGGCCCTGTCCGGCGACCTGATCGAACAGTACCTGTCGGCGCTGAACGCCGCCGTGGGCGTCCGCATCGACCGCAGCCAGCTGGCTCGCGAAGAGTAGGCCATGACCGCTCCGATCGACTTCGACAGCTTCCGCCAGACCTACGAGGCCGGAAAGCCGCAGCTGGTATGGCGCATCCTGGTGGCCGACCTGGAGACTCCGGTCTCGGCCTTCATGAAGCTGGCTAACGGCCAGTCCCACACCTTCCTGCTGGAATCGGTCGAAGGCGGCGCCGTGCGCGGCCGCTATTCGGTGCTGGGCATGAAGCCCGACCTGATCTGGAAGTGCGAGGGCGACCAGGCCTGGATCAACCGCGACGCCCGCACCCGCCCCGACGCCTTCGCCCCCTGCCCGGTGGCCGCCGAGAAGGGCACGCTGGCGTCGTTGCGGGCGCTGGTGGCGGAAAGCCGCATCGACATCCCGCCGCACCTGCCCCCCATGTCCGCCGGCCTGATCGGCTACATGGGCTATGACATGGTGCGCCTGGTGGAGCGCCTGCCCGACGAGAACCCCGACATCATCGGGGTGCCCGACGGCATCTTCATGCGCCCGACCATCATGGCCATGTTCGACAACGTCAACGGAACGCTGACCGCCGTGGTGCCGGTGTGGCCGCGCGACGGCGTCGACGCCCGCGCCGCCTTCGACCTGGCCCATGAGCGCCTGGAGCATGTGGTCGAGGCGCTGGAGCGCCCCCTGCCCCACGCCACCGACTTCGTCGACCGTGCCGGCCACATGCCCACTCCGGTGCCCTCCATGACCCCGGCCGATTACTGCGCCAAGGTCCTGAAGGCCAAGGAATACATCGCCGCCGGCGACATCTTCCAGGTGGTGCTGTCGCAGCGCCTGAAGGTGCCGTTCAAGCTGCCGCCGTTCTCGCTGTACCGCGCGCTCCGGCGCATGAACCCCAGCCCGTTCCTGTTCTACCTGAACTTCGGCGGCTTCCAGCTGGTGGGTTCCAGCCCCGAGATCCTGGTGCGGCTGCGCGACGACACCGTGACCATCCGCCCGATCGCCGGCACCCGCCGCCGCGGCCTGACCCAGGCCGAGGATGAGGAGCTGGCCGCCGACCTGCTGGCCGATCCCAAGGAACTGGCCGAACACCTGATGCTGTTGGACCTGGGCCGCAACGACGTGGGCCGCGTGGCCGAGATCGGCTCGGTCAAGGTCACCAAGAAGATGATGGTCGAGTACTACTCGCACGTCATGCACATCGTCTCCAACGTGGAGGGCCGCATCCGCAAGGATTGCGACGCCATGGACGCCCTGATGGCCGGCTTCCCCGCCGGCACCACCTCGGGCGCCCCCAAGATCCGCGCCATGGAGATCATCGACGAACTGGAGCCCGAGCGCCGCAGCTTCTATGCCGGCTCCATCGGCTATTTCGCCGGCAACGGCAACATGGACACCTGCATCGCGCTGCGCACCACCCTGATCAAGGACGGCACCATGTACGTCCAGGCCGGTGCCGGCATCGTCGCCGACTCGGACCCCGAGAAGGAACACGAGGAGTGCATGAACAAGGCCCGCGCCCTGGTGCGCGCCGCCGAGGAAGCCATCAACTACATGCAATCCAAACGCTAGGGCGGCGCTGAAACAAAAAAGGCCGGCGGGGGTAACCCTGCCGGCCTTTTCTTCTTAACTGAACAGTCGTCATGCGCGGACTTGATCCGCGCATCCACGCGGTGCCGCCTCGCTTGATCTCTACCGCTGGCTCGTGGATGGCCGGGTCAAGCCCGGCCATGACGAACCAGCCCTATCCAGCCTCGCCTACTTCTTCGCGTCGTACTCGGCGTGGTAGGCGACGATACGCTCCACCTCGTTCTTCGAGCCCAGGATCACCGGCACGCGCTGGTGCAGGCCGGTGGGCTCGACCTCCATCAGGCGCTGGCGGCCGGTCGAGGCCAAGCCGCCGGCCTGCTCGACGATGAACGACATGGGGTTGGCTTCGTACATCAGACGCAGCTTGCCGCCCTTCTTCATGTTCTCGGCGTCGGCCGGGTACATAAAGACGCCGCCGCGCACCAGGAGGCGATGCACCTCGGCCACCATGGAGGCGACCCAACGCATGTTGAAGTCCTTCTCGCGCGGACCTTCCTTACCCAGGTTGCACTCCTCGACATAGCGCTTCACCGGCGCTTCCCAGTGGCGGGCGCGCGAGCAGTTGATGGCGTATTCCTTGGTGTCGGCCGGAATGGTCATGTTCGGGTGGGTAAGGAAGAACATGCCCACGTCACGGTCCAGGGTGAAGCCGTTGACGCCGTTGCCGGTGGTCAGCACCAGCATGGTGGACGAGCCGTAGACGGCATAGCCGGCGGCCACCTGCTTGACGCCGGGCTGCAGGAAGGCCTTCTCGCTGTTGGGGTCCACGCCCTCGGGCAGACGCAGGATCGAGAAGATGGAGCCCACCGACACGTTGACGTCGATGTTCGACGAGCCGTCCAGCGGATCGAACAGCAGCAGGTAGCGACCGTCGGCGGTGCCGGTCACCGCGTGGACGTCCTCCAACTCCTCCGACGCCATGGCGGCGTAATTGCCGCCCAGCGAATTCATGTGCAGGAAGATGTCGTTGGCCAGCACGTCCAGCTTCTTCTGCTCTTCGCCCTGGACGTTCTCGGACCCGGCGATGCCGTGGTTGCCCACCAGGGCGCCGCGATTGACCTCGTGCGACACCATCTTGCAGGCGGTCAGGATATCGTTCATCAGCGAGGTGAACATGCCCGTGGACTTCAGTCGCCGCTGCTCCTGCAGCAGGAAATGGGTCAGCGTGATCCGCTTGTAGGGCATGGTTTCCCCCTTGATGCCTGTTGTCGCGATGAGCCCACCCGGGCGGGCTGCACACTCCTACCCCAACCGCCTGTCATTATGCAATCCGGTCGAGCTTGCTGGCGCCCCGAAATCGTGTCGGCTACACTCCGCGCCCCGCCCCTTCGCCTTCAGCCCGCCCTTTGCAGGAAAATCTCCCATGTTCGACCCCATGAGCCCCGAAGACCTAGCCCGCGTCGCCACGCTGGAAGCCGAATTCGCCCGCATCGGCGAGGAGCGGATGAAGGATATCGGCCTCTACAACCATGCCCTGAAGGTGGAGGCCGTAGGCTTCCGCCGCTGGGAGGACTGGCTGGCCGGCATCCTGGTCACGCCGTGGTTCATGAACTTCGTGATGCTGCCCACCAAGGATGGCCAGATCACCGGCGTGGTAGGCACCAAGACCCACCTGGATCTGCCGCGCGGCGATATCATCTTCACCATTGGCGAGGTGGATGACTCGGGCGCCTACCTCTCGTCCTCGCTCTACTCGCCCATGGGCCGCTTCGACGTCCAGGCCGTCGCGGTCACCACCGCCTGGGCGGCGGTGGACAAGTACTTCAAGGTGCCCGAGGCGGAAGAGCCGACACCCTGTAACGAGCGTCTCTAGGGAACCGCCCTGCTCCTTCGCTGTTGCACCCGAGGGCACGACAGCCAGGGAGCGGGCCATGGAAGACGCCACCATCATGGTGTCGGGCGCTTCGGCCGGAATTGGCCGGGCGGTGGCCCGCGCCTTCGGCCGACGCCGCTGCCGCGTCGGCCTGATCGCGCGGGACCGCACCCGGCTGGAGCAGGCGGCGGCCGAGGTGGAATCCATGGGCGGCCGGGCCCTGGTGCTGCCGTTGGACGTGGCCGACGCGGACGCGGTGGAGAATGCCGCCGAAAAGCTGGAGGCCGAGTTCGGGCCGCTGGACGCCTGGATCAACTCGGCCATGGTGACCGTTTACGCCCCCGTCCATCAGCTGAAGGCAGACGAGGT
>Ga0306923_10000402_pt1 | contig 33498 bp, 35 predicted proteins | sample sta12Can44000108_FD_203841 | JGI IMG/M metagenome (GOLD analysis project Ga0306923, IMG submission 203841) | Lab enrichment of tropical soil microbial communities from Luquillo Experimental Forest, Puerto Rico - statanox.12C.anox.44.000.108 (v2)... | ecosystem: Environmental > Terrestrial >... | reverse complement strand
CACTTCGGTGCCGGCCGCGTTGTGCTGCGTGCTGCTCCGGCCGGTACCGGTATCATTGCCGGTGGCCCGATGCGCGCCGTCTTCGAGACCATGGGTGTGCAGGACGTTGTCGCCAAGTGCATTGGCACCTCGAACCCGCACAACATGATCAAGGCTACCTTCGACGCCCTGGTTAACGTGGCTTCGCCGCGTCAGGTCGCCGCCAAGCGTGGCAAGAAGGTCGGTGAGATCGTCGGTCGCCGTGACGGCGCTGCCGCCGCCACTGCCGTGAAGGAGTGATCGTGATGGCTCCGAAGAAGACCGTCAAGGTGACGCAGACCGGCAGCCCCATCGGCCGTACCAAGGATCAGGAAGCTACCCTGATCGGCCTGGGTCTGAACAAGCTTCACCGCACCCGCGAGCTGGAGGATACCCCTTCCGTGCGCGGCATGATCAACAAGGTGCGTCATCTGCTGGACGTCGAAGAGGCGTAAGGCAGAGGACGGGTTGAACAAGGCGCGTTTCCCAATTGCGGGAAGCGCGCCCTTCGACTTACGAAGACACGGCGGTGCCGCCGGAAGGATTATGAAATGAAACTGAACGACATTCGCGATAATGCCGGTGCCCACAAGGCTCGCATCCGCGTCGGCCGTGGTATCGGTTCTGGCAAGGGCAAGACCGGTGGCCGTGGCGTCAAGGGCCAGACCTCGCGTACCGGCGTGGCCATCAATGGCTTCGAAGGCGGCCAGATGCCGATTTACCGTCGCCTGCCGAAGCGCGGCTTCAAGAACCCCTTCCGGCTGGATTTCGCCGAAGTGAATCTTGACCGCCTGCAGGACGCCATCACCAAGGGCACGCTGAACGCGGCCGAGACCATCACCGGCGCCGCTCTGGCGGCTGCTGGCGTGATCTCCGACGTCAAGGACGGCGTGCGCCTGCTGGGCCGCGGCGCTCTGACCTCGAAGGTGACCATCGAAGTCGCCGGCGCTACCGCCGGTGCCGTCGCCGCCGTCGAGAAGGCCGGTGGCAGCGTGGTGGTTCTGGCCCCCAAGGCCGAAGCCGCCGCCTAATGGCGAAAATCTGACACGAAGCCCGGATCGGCCTAGCGCCTCTCCGGGCTTCGGGTTAGAAAGAGTTTCCCTGGATGGATCGATCTGCTTCGGCAGGGGCAACCCGCCGCATCGATTCAGCCGTTCTAGTCAATTCTTAGGGTCCGGAGATCTTCATGGCATCGGCCGCCGAGCAACTCGCAGCCAACATGAACATGGGCGTTTTCGCCAAGGCTACCGAGCTGAAGAAGCGCATTTGGTTCACCCTGGCGGCCCTGGTGGTCTATCGCCTGGGGACCTGGATTCCGGTTCCTGGCGTCGATCCCCACGCCCTGGCCGATGTCTTTAAGACCTCGGGCGGCGGCATTCTGGGCATGTTCGATATGTTCGCCGGCGGTGCGCTGAAGCGCATGACCGTGTTCGCGCTGAACATCATGCCCTACATCTCCGCCTCGATCATTCTGCAGCTGATGACCACCGTGGTCCCCAGCCTCGATTCCTTGAAGAAGGAAGGCGAGTCGGGCCGCAAGAAGATCAATCAGTACACCCGCTACGCCACCGTGATCATCGCCGCCGTTCAGGCCTATGGCATCGCCATCGGTCTGGAAAGCATGGGCGCCGGCGGCGGCCATGCCGCCGTGACGGATCCGGGTTTCTTCTTCCGCTTCACCACCGTTGTGACGCTGGTGGGCGGCACTATGTTCCTGATGTGGCTGGGTGAGCAGATCACTGCCCGCGGTATCGGCAACGGCACCTCGCTGATCATCTTCGCGGGTATCGTCGCCAATCTGCCGAACGCCATCGCCGGCACCTTGGAACTGGGCCGCACCGGTGCGCTGCATCCGGCTCTGATCATCTTCCTGGTGTTTATGGGCGCCGGCATCATCGCGCTGATCGTCTTCATCGAACGCGCCCAGCGCCGCATTATCGTGCAGTATCCGAAGCGCCAGCAGGGCAACAAGGTCTATGGCGGCGAATCGACTCATCTGCCGCTGAAGCTGAACACTGCCGGCGTGATCCCGCCGATCTTCGCCAGCTCGATCCTGTTGATGCCGATCACTGCCGCCGGCTTCGCCGCCGGTTCCGGTCCCGAATGGCTGAACACCATCATCGCCATGCTGGGCCGCGGTCAACCGCTGTACCTGGCGCTGTATCTGGGCCTGATCGTCTTCTTCGCCTTCTTCTATACCGCTGTGGTGTTCAATCCTGTGGACACCGCCGAGAATCTGAAGAAGTACGGCGGCTTTATCCCGGGCATCCGCCCCGGCAAGAGCACCTCTGACTATCTGGATTATGTGCTGACCCGTCTGACCGTCCTCGGCGCCGCCTATCTGGCTGGCCTGTCGATCCTGCCGGAAATCCTCATCAGCCGCTTCTCGGTGCCGTTCTATTTCGGGGGTACCAGCCTGCTGATCGTGGTGACCGTGACCATGGACACCGTTGCTCAGATCCAGTCGCACCTGCTTGCGCATCAGTATGAAGGCCTGATCAAGAAGGCCAAACTGAAGGGGAGGCGTGGATAAGATGCATATTATTCTGTTGGGGCCGCCAGGTGGCGGCAAGGGGACCCAGGCGAAGCGCCTGCAGGACGACTACGGGCTGATTCAGCTGTCCACGGGTGACATGCTGCGCGCCGCCGTCGCCGCAGGCTCCGAGATCGGCAAGAAGGCCAAGGCCGTCATGGATGCCGGCCAGTTGGTGTCTGACGAGATCGTCGTCGGCATCATCTCGGACCGCATCGGCCAGCCCGACTGCGCCAAGGGGTTCATTCTCGACGGCTTCCCGCGGACCGTGGCTCAGGCCGAGGCTCTGGACGGCATGCTGACCGAGCGCAAGATTAAGATCGACGCCGCCATCGAAGTGCGCGTCCCTGACAACATGATCGTCGAACGCATCACTGGGCGCTTTACCTGCGCTAAGTGCGGCGCCGGCTATCACGACAAGTTCCAGCGTCCGAAGACGGATGGCGTCTGCGATTCCTGCGGGGGGACCGAGTTCTCCCGTCGCGCCGACGACAATGCTGCCACCGTGCAGAGCCGTCTCGATGCTTACCATGCGCAGACCGCGCCGATCCTTCCTTACTACGAAAAGAAGGGCGTGCTGCAGGTGGTGGATGGAACGCTTCCCATCGCGGAAGTGACGAATCGGCTAAAGGCGATTGTCGAAGGAAAGTGAAGGTTGACAGGGCGAAGATTCGCCCTATAATCCCGCACCTTCGGAAATCCCGGCGGCAGCTTGGGTGAAGTTTTGTATTTTGACTGAGGAGTAAACCCTTGGCGCGTATCGCTGGCGTTAACATCCCGACCAATAAGCGGGTGCTGATCGCGCTGACCTATATCCATGGCATCGGCCGCGCCAAGGCGCAGCAGATCGTTGATAAGGTCGGCATTCCGGAGGAGAAGCGTGTGAACCAGCTCTCGGACGACGAGGTGCTGAAGATCCGCGAACTCATCGACCGTGACTATCTGGTGGAAGGTGACCTTCGTCGCGATGTCGCGATGAACATCAAGCGCCTGATGGACCTGGGCTGCTACCGTGGCCTGCGCCACCGTCGTGGTCTGCCGGTCCGTGGCCAGCGCACCCACACCAATGCCCGTACCCGCAAGGGTCCGGCTAAGCCGATTGCCGGCAAGAAGAAGGCGACCCGTTAATATGGCCAAGGCAGCTGCTCAGCGTCCGCGTCGTCGCGAACGCAAGAACATCACCTCGGGCGTGGCTCATGTGAACGCTACGTTCAACAACACCATGATCACCATCACCGATGCGCAGGGGAACACCATCTCCTGGTCGTCGTCGGGCATGCAGGGCTTCAAGGGTTCGCGCAAGTCGACCCCTTACGCCGCCCAGGTGGCTGCCGAGGACGCGGGCCGCAAGGCCGCCGAGCACGGCATGCGTACCCTCGAGGTTGAAGTCAAGGGCCCGGGTGCCGGCCGTGAATCGGCTCTGCGCGCTCTGCAGGCTGTTGGCTTCGCCATCACCTCGATCCGCGATGTGACCCCGATCCCGCACAACGGTTGCCGTCCGCGCAAGCGTCGTCGCGTCTAAGGTCGCTTCGCAAATCTTTGGCGCACCGCCGGTCCCTCGGGGCCGGCGGTTGTGCCGTTGGACAACACGGCTTTGTCGGCCGTTCCTAGCATGAGGCTACGCCCGTGATTCAACGCAACTGGCAGGAACTGATCAAACCGAACAAGCTGGCCATCGAGCCGGGCGCTGATGCTGCCCGGAGCGCCGTGGTGGTCGCCGAGCCGCTGGAGCGTGGTTTCGGTCTGACGCTGGGCAATGCCCTGCGTCGCGTGCTGCTCTCCTCGCTGCAGGGTGCCGCCGTGACCGCCATTCAGATCGACGGCGTGCTGCACGAGTTCTCTTCGGTCCCGGGTGTGCGCGAAGATGTCACCGACATCATCCTGAACATCAAGACCATGGGCCTGCGCATGCACGGCGAAGGTCCGAAGCGCATGAGCCTGCGCGCCACCGGTCCCGGCGAAGTGAAGGCCGGCATGATCGAGGCTGGTCACGATATCGAGATCATGGATCCCGATCTGGTGCTCTGCACCCTCGATGACGGCGCCACCCTGAACATGGAGTTCACGGTGGAGACCGGCAAGGGTTACGTTCCTGCCTCGCAGAACCGTAACGAAGACAGCCCGATCGGTCTGATCCCGATCGACGCCATCTTCTCGCCGGTGCGCAAGATCGCCTACAAGATCGAGAACACCCGCGTTGGTCAGGTCACCGACTACGATAAGCTGTCGCTGACCATCGAGACCAATGGCGCCGTGACCCCCGAAGATGCCGTGGCCCTGGCCGCTCGCATCCTTCAGGACCAGCTGCAGCTGTTCATCAACTTCGAGGAACCGCAGGCGGTTACCGAAGAAGAGAAGAAGGACGAACTGCCCTTCAACAAGAACCTGCTGCGCAAGGTGGACGAACTGGAACTGTCTGTCCGTTCGGCCAACTGCCTGAAGAACGACAACATCATCTATATCGGCGATCTGGTGCAGAAGACCGAGGCGGAAATGCTCCGCACTCCGAACTTCGGCCGCAAGTCGCTGAACGAAATCAAGGAAGTGCTGGCCCAGATGGGTCTGCATCTCGGTATGGAAATTCCCAATTGGCCGCCGGAGAATATCGAAGAGCTGGCCAAGAAGTTGGAAGAGCCCTACTAAGCTTGATCATCCCATCTTCCGTACACGGCCGCGTCTCAGTCACCTGAGACGCGGACCGCGGCGGGGGATTTTTTTATCGATCGGCGTCGTGCGCGACGCCAAGCCCAGAGGAGAGCACCGATGCGTCACGGTATGTCCGGCCGCAAGCTGAATCGCACCAGCACCGCCCGCAAGGCCCTGTTCATCAGCCTGGCCCACGCCCTGCTGAAGCATGAGCAGATCAAGACCACCCTGCCGAAGGCCAAGGACCTGCGTCCCGTCGCCGAGAAGCTGATCACCCTGGGCAAGCGCGGCGATCTGCACGCTCGTCGTCAGGCGATCTCGTACCTGAAGGACGAGAAGATCGTCGGCAAGCTGTTCTCGACCCTGGCCGAGCGCTACAAGGATCGTCAGGGCGGTTACACCCGCGTCCTGAAGGCCGGCTTCCGCTACGGCGACGCCGCCCCGATGGCCTTCATCGAGCTGGTTGATCGCGACGTCACCGCCAAGGGCCAGGATTCCGGCCCGGTTGTGATCGCCGACGAAGGCGAGGAATAAGCTTCCTCGACTGCGCTTAGCGGTTCGAAAAGATCAGAGGCAGTCCTTCGGGGCTGCCTCTTTTCGTTTGAGATGGCGTTATGGGCCGATGGATTGCGCGTAAAGGCTTCAAACCTATCTCATGGGTGATACACTTCCCGGCAATGTCTGCAACGGATCGGTCCATCATGTTCAAGCGTCTGCTCGCCTGTTTTTTTCTGGTCGTCAGCCCGGTGGCCTTGGCCCAGACGGTGCCCCAGAGTAAAGAGCAGCTGCAGCTCAGCTTTTCCCCCGTGGTTAAGCAGGTGGCGCCGGCGGTGGTCAATATCTATACCCGTCGGGTGGTGCGCCAGAATATCTCGCCGCTGCTGGCCGATCCCTACTTCCGCCAGTTCTTCGGCCAGGGTATGGGCCTGCCGCAGGATCGGGTGGAGAGGTCCCTGGGCTCGGGCGTGCTGGTGCGCGGTGACGGCGTGGTGGTGACCAACAATCATGTCATCCGCAATTCCCAGGAAATCACCGTGGTGCTGTCGGACCGGCGCGAGTTCGAGGCGACCCTGCTGGGGAGCGACGAGCGTACCGATCTGGCGGTGTTGAAGATCGACACTCAAGGTCAGACCCTGCCGACCCTGCCGTTGGGGGACTCTGATGCCCTGGAAGTTGGCGATCTGGTGCTGGCGCTCGGCAATCCCTTCGGCGTCGGCCAGACGGTGACCATGGGCATCGTGTCTGCCTTGGCCCGCACCGGGGTTGGGCTGTCGGACTATCGTTCCTTCATCCAGACCGATGCGGCGATCAATCCCGGCAATTCCGGCGGCGCCCTGGTGGATCTGAAGGGCCAGTTGGTCGGTATCAATTCCGAGATCTATTCCCAAAGTGGCGGTTCGGTCGGCATCGGCTTCGCCATTCCCGCCAATATGGTCAAGGCCGTGGTGTCCAGCATCACCAGCGGCGGCAAGCCCTCGCGTCCTTGGCTGGGCGCCAGCGGTCAGGCCGTGACCGGGGATATGTTCCAGTCGCTGAAGCTGGATCATCCGCAAGGCGTGTTGATCAGCTCGATCCGCAAGGACAGCCCGGCAGAGACCTCTGGCCTGAAGGTCGGCGACGTGGTGACGGCGGTGAATGGCAAGTCGGTCGATGATGCCGAAGCCTTGCGTTTCCGCATCGCCATGCTGCCTGTGGGCGGCACCGCCAATCTGTCGGTGATCCGCAATGGCCAGCCTGTGAGCCTGCAAAGCAAGCTGGTCTCGCCCCCCGATCTGCCGGCCCGCGATACCACCGAGATCGGTGGCCGCAATCCCTTTGCCGGCGCGACGGTGGCCAATATGAACCCCGCTTTGGCCGACGAGCTGGGAGCCGATACGGTCGAGCCGGGCGTGACCATCATCCGCATTCGTCCCAACACCATCGCCTATCGCCTGCAATTCCAGCCCGGCGACATCGTGATCAAGGTCAACAAACAGCCGATTGCCTCGGTGGCCGATCTGAAGGGGCTGCTGACCGGCAATCCTCAGAACTGGGAAGTGGCGATCCGTCGCAATGGCGAGACCCTGACCCTCAGCCTCGGCAACTGACGTGGCCGGACTGTTCGATCATCAGGCCCCGCGTCCACTGGCAGACCGCCTGCGTCCCAAGAGTTTGAGCGAGGTGGTGGGGCAAGACCATGTGGTCGGTCCCGCCGGTCCCCTGGGCCGCATGCTCGGGCAGGGGCGCATCAGTTCGGTGGTGCTGTGGGGGCCGCCCGGCTGCGGCAAGACCACCATCGCCCGGCTGCTGGCCGAACAGACCGATCTGCATTTCGAACCGCTGTCGGCGGTGTTCTCGGGCGTCGCCGATCTGCGCAAGGTGTTCGACGCCGCCGCCAAGCGCCGGACCGGCGGGCAAGGGACGCTGCTGTTCGTCGACGAGATTCACCGCTTCAACCGCGCCCAGCAGGATGGCTTCCTGCCCTATGTCGAAGACGGCACCGTGGTGCTGGTGGGGGCCACCACCGAGAATCCGTCCTTCGAGCTGAACGCCGCCTTGCTGTCGCGCATGCAGGTGCTGGTGCTGCGCCGGTTGGACGACGAGGCGCTCGACCAGCTGATGGCCCGCGCCGAGGCCGAGTCGGGGCGTACCCTGCCGCTGACCGAGGACGCCCGCGCCGCCCTACGGGCCATGGCCGACGGTGATGGCCGCTACTTCCTCAATCTGGTGGAAGAGGTTCTGGCCCTGCCGCCCGAGCCGCAGCTGGACGCCAATGCCCTGGCCGGAGCGGTGCAGAAGCGCATGCCGCTCTATGACAAGGCGCAGGAAGGTCATTACAACCTGATCTCGGCACTGCATAAGTCCCTACGCGGGTCGGACACCGACGCGGCGCTTTACTGGATGGCGCGGATGCTGGCGGGTGGCGAGGATGCCCATTTCATCGCCCGGCGCCTGACCCGCTTTGCCGTCGAGGATATCGGTCTGGCCGACCCCAATGCGGTGGTGCAGGCCATCGCCGCCTGGAACACCTACGAGCGGCTGGGCAGTCCCGAGGGCGAGCTGGCGCTGGCCCAATTGGTGATCTATCTGGGCACGGCGCCCAAGTCCAATGCCGCTTATACCGCCTATAAGGCGGTGACCAAGGCGGCCAAGGACACCGGCTCGCTGATGCCGCCCATGCATATCCTCAATGCTCCGACCCGGATGATGAAGGATTTGGGCTATTCCAAGGGCTATCAGTACGATCACGACGACCCGGACGGTTTTTCGGGCCAGAACTATTTCCCCGACGGCATGGAGCGCCGCAAATTCTATCAGCCGGTCGAGCGCGGCTTCGAGCGCGAGATCAGGAAGCGGCTGGATTATTGGGATCGCCTGCGCGCCAGGAAACAAGGCGGCCTGGCCGAGGAGTAGTGTCTATTGCAGGGTGTGTTGCCAGATTGCAAATCACCCTCAAGATAACAGTTCTTCGATATTTTCATTAAATCCAATATTGCAACTGCGAAGTGATTTTTCGCAAGCGCTCGGTCTTATGTTATATTGCTAAGTGCAGTAACGATGTCATGATTTCCCTTGGGGATGGAGTCAACTCCGCGAGGGTCGCATGTTTCGTTCTGGCCTGGGAATCCGCGGGAAAATCATTCTTTTTCCCGTTGTCACCTTCATTTGTCTTGTCGCTTTGGCCGCCTATTCGATCTCCGAGCAGCGCGACCAGCAGATCGACGCCCAGCGGCAAAAGCTGAAGGCGGTGGTCGACAGCGCCGCCACCATCGTCGCCGATCTGCAAAAGCGATCCGACGCCGGCAAGCTGCCGAAAGATCAGGCCCAGCAATTGGCCAAGGATGCCATCCGCGCCATCCGCTTCGAAGGCGTGGAATATTTCTTCGTTTACGATCTCGACGGCAATGTGGTGATGCATGCGGTCAAGCCCGAGCTGGAGGGCAAGAATCTGTTGGGCTTCAAGGACCCCAAGGGCCGTCCGGTGATCCAACTGCTGATCGGCCCCGACAAGAAGGGCGGGCGCTTCATCGATTTCGATTGGCCCAAGGCCGGCCATAGCTTCGAAGACTCGGTGCCCAAGCTGGGCTATTCGGCGGTCAACGATTCCTGGGGCTGGATGATGGGCACCGGCGTCTATATGGACAATGTGGATGCCGCCTTCATGGCCCAAATCAAATCCTATGCCGCGGTGGTGGTGTTGCTGGCGCTGGTGATGTCGGCTGGCGCTTACTGGATCGCCCGCATCATCCTGCGCCCCCTCAGCGATCTGGGCGAGGCGACCGGGCGCATCGCCGAGGGCAATCTGTCGCAGGCGGTGGGGCAGACCCAACGCCAGGACGAGATCGGCGCCCTGGCTCGGGTGATCGAGGCCTTGCGCGAACGCGGGCTGGAGAACGCCCAGCTGCGCGCCGACCAGCAGCGCAGCACCGAGCAAAGCCGCCGCCACGAGCAAGACCTGCTGCATAATCTGGCCGACGATCTGGAGGCGCGGGTCAGCCGCATCGCCTCGGACTTGGGCGGGCAGGCGGGGCAATTGCGCTCGGCCGCCGGCGTGCTGCAAAACCGTACCAGCGGTGTCAGCCGCTCCAGCCAGGATGTGGCTCAGGCCGGCGAACGGGCCATGGATGTGGTGCAGTCGATGGCCGCCGCCACCGAGGAAATCACCGCTTCCTCCTCGGAAATCGGCCGCCAGGTGGAAGGGGCTACCCGCATCATCGGCGAGGCGGTGTCTCAGGCCAGCCAGGCAACCGTCTCGGTCAGCAACCTGTCGGAAGCGGCCCAGCGGGTCGGGCAGGCGGTGGGCCTGATCCAGGCGATCGCCGCCCAGACCAACCTGCTGGCCCTGAACGCCACCATCGAAGCCGCCCGTGCCGGCGAGGCCGGAAAAGGCTTCGCCGTGGTGGCCGGCGAGGTCAAGAATCTGGCCAGCCAAACTGCCAAAGCCACCGGCGAAATCTCGCAAATCCTGGAAACCGTCCAGCGCGAGGTTCAAGGCGTGGTCGGCGCCATCGGCGAGATCACCGAAACCATCCACAGCGTCGAGTCCACCTCTTCCCAGATCGCCAATGCCGTCGAACAACAGCACTCCGCCCTGTCGGAAGTCAGCGGCGGCATCCAGAAGGCGGCGCAGGAGGTCTCGGCGGTGCAGCGCAGCATCGTCACCATCCATGACGAAGTCGAGGGCACGGCCAAGGCAGTCGAGGAAGTCTCGGGCAGCTCGCAGGCCGTGGACGCCAATGCCGGCGATCTCAACCGCGCCATGTCCCAGGTGATCGACAGCCTGAAAAACGCCGCCTCCAACAAGGGATGAGGGGCTTCGGCCCCGCATCCGCCGCGATTTTTTCGTTTGCTCATTAACGGCATTGAAACCACCCGGATGGCATTCTCGGTCGCAACAGGCCCGCAGGACGTCCTCACCCAGGGGGGCGGCAGGTCGGCGGGCAGACGAGAATGCTTGCGGACCCCGGCAAGACGGATGAGACGTCGCCCGCCCAACGGTCCGAAGACCAATGCGGGAGGGCGCGTCATGGCCGCCTCGAACTTACTCTCAGAAGCGGACCAGCGCGTCCGCCATTACGAACGCCATCTGGTGGAGCGCGTGCTGGACGCCGAAGGCTACGGCATGATGATCGCCCCACGGGAACTGGTGGCGGAAATCCTCGATCTCATCCACACCGCCATGGAAGTGGTGCCATCGGAAATGCGGCTGAAGTCGTGAGAGAAGACGGAATGGGCGGAGAGATCGGTATGTCGCGGGCTCTGCCCACACCCGCCAAGGGCCGTGAGGCCCTTGGAACCCTGGACATTCTAGATGTAGGTCGGAGAGATTTTTTCCAATGCGATGGAAAACGGGTGTGGTCAACGAGCGCATGGGTTCCAAGGGCCTTCCGGCCCTTGGCGGGTCTGGGCGGAGCCCAGGGAATGACCCCATAAAGCGCCGCTGTGACCACCGCCATTGCGCCGTGGCCCATCCGCCCTCTAGAATGGGGCTCGTATTTCTCTTGTTCGTGAGCCTTTGATTTGTCCGCTGTCCAGACCCTGACCATTTCCGACGAAGAGTCCGACCTCCGACTGGACCGCTGGTTCAAGCGTCATTTCCCGCAAGTCAATCACGGCACCTTGGAAAAGCTGCTGCGCACCGGGCAGGTGCGGGTCGAGGGCAAGCGGGCCAAGTCCAATCAGCGCCTCGAGCCCGGCCAGCAGATTCGCGTCCCGCCGCTGGGCGAGGCTCCGGCCGATGCCGGGCCCCGGCCTAAGCCGGTGGTGAAGATGTCGGAGGCCGAGGCTCAGGCCTTGCAGGACGCCGTGCTTTACATGGACGACGACGTCATCGTGATCAACAAGCCGCCGGGGCTGGCGGTGCAGGGCGGCACCGGCATGGACAAGCATCTGGACGCCATGCTCGACGCGCTGCGCTTCGGGTCGGACGAGCGTCCGCGTCTGGTGCATCGCCTGGATAAGGACACCAGCGGCGCTTTGCTGCTGGGCCGCAACGCCAATGCCGCCGCCAAGCTGGCCGCCTCGTTCCGCAGCCGTTCGGCGCGGAAATGCTATTGGGCGCTGGTGGTGGGCGTGCCGAAATATCCGCAAGGCCGCATCGATGCGCCGCTGGCCAAGATGGGCGGCGGGCGCATGGGCGACAAGGTCCAGGTGGACGAGGACGAAGGCAAGCGGGCCGTCACCTATTATCGGGTGGTCGAGCGCGCCCTGAAGAAGGCCGCCTGGCTGGAGCTGGAGCCCCGCACCGGGCGCACCCATCAGCTGCGTGCCCATTGCGCTTTGTTGGGCACCCCCATTCAGGGTGATGGCAAATATGGTGGGCAAGAGGCCTATCTGACCGGGCAGGGGGTCAGCAAGAAGCTGCATCTGCATGCCCGCGCCGTCTCGGTGCCGCATCCGAAGAAGGGCACGATCTCGGTGGTGGCGCCCTTGCCCGAGCATATGGCCGCCAGCTGGAACTTCTTCGGTTTCAACGAGGCCGAGGCGGGCGAACCCTTCGTTTCCTTCGACGAGGACTGATGGCCATGAGCGGCGATGCGACTTCCGAACTTCGCCGCTTCGCCGGCCGCGTGATCGAGGCCTTCATCCAGGCCGCCGACCGGCAATATAAGGGAACTCCGGTGGGGGCCGACCTGCTGCGCAAGGCAGGCGCGGTGTTTCAGGTCTCGGACCTTCTGACCCAGATGGCCGAGCAGGCGGCCCGCAATCTGGCCTCGGAAGAGTTGGAAGACCCGTACCAGCGCCTGCTGGCCTCGCCGCTGGAGGAGCTGTTCCAGGCGGGCGAGTTGTCCCGCGACATTCTGCCCAACTATTTCAACTTCATTCATCTGGTGATGGGCGACAGTCAGGGCCCGCTGGCCGAGGTTTGCTCGGCCATTGTCGCCAAGATGAAGGCCGAGCCTTTTCCGCCCTTCAGCTGGGACGACTTCCTGGCGGATCAGCGGGCCAAGCTGGTGTTGTGGACGGTGCTCTATCGCATCGCCCAGACCTTCAAGCGCTTCGATGCCCGGCGGGATTGGTTCCTGCAACTGATGCAGTATGACCGCCAGTCGGTCAGTCTGGCCGCTAACGCCTTTATTCCCAAGCCGAAGTCGGATCAGCCCGAGCCGCCCAAGCCGGCCTTCGGGATGGAGCAGTTCCGTCTGCTGTTCGGGGCTCTGTTCGTGCCCACCACCAAATTGACGGCGGAAGAGAAGCAAGCCTTTCTGGGGAATTTCGAACAGACGGTGGATGGAGCCTTCGCTCCCATCTGGAGCAATCTTAAGTCCGCCGGGATCGCTCTTTGAAGGGGTGGAGCCTGGGGCGTGGTTCGGTTAGACTACGGCACTGATTGAACAAATAAAGAATCGTCCATGAGCGCTTTCACCCGCCTCGCCGTGTTCGACGTCGACGGCACCTTGATCGACAGCCAGCATATCATTGTCGCCTCTATGACCATGGCTTGGGAGCGGCATGGATTGGGGGTGCCGAAGCCCGAGGCGGTGCGCCGCATCATCGGCCTGTCGCTGGTCGAGGCCTGCGCCCGCCTGCTGCCCGAGCCCGACGAGGAATTAGCCCTGAAGGTGGCGCATTCTTATAAAGAGGCCTTCCAGACCCTGCGGCTGCAGTCCGATATTCAGGAGCCCTTGTTCCCCGGCGTGCTGGAGGCGATGGCGGCGCTGGACGAGGCCGGCTGGTTGCTGGGGCTGGCGACCGGCAAGTCGAAGAGGGGCGTGGATGTGTTCATCGAACGCCATGGCTTTCATGGCCGTTTCGTCACCACCCAGACGGCGGACGATAATCCCGGCAAGCCGCATCCCGGCATGCTGCTGCGGGCGATGTCGGAAAGCGGCGTCGAGGCGGCGCAGACGGTGATGATCGGCGATACCGTCTATGACATGACCATGGCGCGTCAGGCCGGGACCATGGCCCTGGGGGTGACCTGGGGCTATCATCCGCCGGACGAGCTGCTGGGGGCCGGAGCCCATGCCCTGGCCGAGGATTATGCCGGTCTGCCCGAGCAAATCGCGACCATGCTGGAGAGCCGTCGATGCGCCTAGGGCTGATCATCAAGCTGGCGGTCCTGGCGGCTATTGGGCTGGTGGTGGCGCTGGTGGCGGTTGCCAAATCCATCGATGTGACGGCTTACCGCACCCTGCTGACCCAGGCGACCAAGGATGCTACCGGGCGCGATCTGGTCATCAATGGCCGGCTGTCGCTGCGCCTGTCGCTCAATCCGGCGCTGGTGGCCAATGACGTGGTGCTGTCGAATGCCTCTTGGGATGCCGGCAAGCCCATGCTGACCGCCCATCGGTTCGAGGCCAATATCGGTCTGGTGGCGCTGATGGGCCGCCAGGTCCGCATCAGGCGCTTGGCCCTGGACGGTGCGGAACTGCTGCTGGAGCGCGACGCCAAGGGCCGTGTGAACTGGGATTTCGGCAATACCAAGGGGGTCAGCAATGCCTCGCTGGCCGATACCGGCACGCCCACCGGCTTTTCGGTATCGCAGCTGGCTTTGTCCAAGGTCAAGGTGACCTATAAGGATGCCGGCACCGGCCGCGCCGACGAAGTGAATGTCGAACGGCTGACCCTGGATGCGCCGATCCCCGGTGCGCCGGTTGGGCTATTGTCGGTGGGCACCTGGAACGGGCGGCATTACGACATTTCGGGCACGCTGGGCTCGGCGGGCGAGTTCAATGACTTTCTGGTCCATAGCGACAGCCGGGCCTTCCCGATCAAGCTGAAGGCGGTGATGCCGGGATTGGTCGGCACTGTCGATGGCAGCGTCTCGGGCGGTAATGGCGGGCCCTTCGTGGTGGTGAAGGTTTCCGGCGACAGCTCCGATCTGGCCGAGACCGGCAAGCTGGTCGGCGTCGATCTGCCGGCTTTGGGCGCCGCCCGCCTGAGCATGATGGTCAAGGGCGCTTTGTCCTCGCCGGTGATCACCGATCTGGATGCCGCCTTGGGCCGCCGCGATGCTGCCGCTCTGACCCTGAAGGGACAGATTCGCGATCCCCTGAAGATGAAGGGCGTCGATCTGGTGCTGACGGTGGAAGGGGCCAGTCTGGCCGGCTTCAATAAATCGCTGGGCCTCAGCCTGCCGCCCGCCGGTCCTTTGAAGGCGCAAGCCCGCTTCAGCGATCTGCCGGAAGGCTGGCGACTGGGCGAGCTGAAGGCGGCTATCGGCAAGTCTGATCTGGCCGGCGATGTGGTAATCCGTTTGGGCGGGGCACGCCCTAATTTGCTGGCTCGCGTCACTTCGACCAACCTCTATCTCGACGAGATGCTGGGGGATAACGGCAAGGGCCCCGAGAAAGAGACGCCGGATGTGCGCCTGTTCCCCGATCAGCCGCTGCCGTTCAAGGCCTTGCAGGCCGTGGATATGGACCTTGACTGGAAGATCGACCGCCTGACCGACGATCTGCTGCTGGCCCAGCAGGTGCAGCTGACTGCCCTGCTGAAGGACGGCAAGCTGTCGGCCCAGCCTTCTGCCGGCAGTCTGGCGGGCGGCAAGGTCAAGGCCGATCTGCAAGTGGATGTCACCGGACGCCAGCCGCAGGTGCAGCTGGCTCTGGATGCCGACAAGGTGGGCATGGGCGAAATTCTGCGTACGCTGAAGATTTCCGAGGCCGTGCGTGGCGGTCCGTCCGATCTGCGGCTGCGGCTGAAGGGCGCGGGCGCTACCCCCCATGCGATCATGGCCAAGGCCAATGGCGAAAGTCTGCTGGTCACCGGCAAGGGGCGGATCGAGGGCGCTTATGCCGATGCCCTGGCGGTCGATCTGTTCCGCCAGTTGGCCCCCTGGCAGCAGGAAAAAGACACCGAGATGCAATGTCTGGTCAGCCGTTTCCTGATCACCGACGGTCTGGCGAAAAGCGACGCGCTGCTGTTCGATACCAGCCGCATGACCGTGGCCGGGCAGGGCAGCATCAATCTGGGCGGCGAGACCTTGGATCTGACCATGGCGCCCAAGCCCAAGGAGGCCAGTCTGCTCAGTCTGGCGGTGCCGGTGGATGTGCAGGGCACCATCAGCCAGCCCAGCTTCAGCCCCAACAAAGGGGCCATCGTCAAGGGCGTCGCCGGCGCCGTCGGCGGGCTGGTGCTGGGGCCGATCGGCGCGCTGGTGCCGATGGTCAGCTCTGGCAACGGCAATACCAATCCCTGTCTGGCGGCAATTGCCCAGACCCGGAAGGCGGTTCCGGGCAAGCCCTCGAAGGGCAAGGGAAAGAATGACAGCAGCAGCGGCCCGCTGGGAAGCCTGGGCGGCTTGCTGCAAGGATTGATCGGGAACTGATCTGATGAAGCGTTTTTACAAGCAGGCCGCGGTGTCCGCCGTTGCCAACGGTTTCGCCGTGACTCTCGACGGCCGCACGGTCAAGACGCCGCAGGCGACACAGCTGGTGCTGCCCAACCAGCCGCTGGCGGAAGCGGTGGCGGCGGAATGGCTGGCCCAGGGCGAGACCATCCTGCCCCACACCATGCCCCTGACCCAACTGGCCAGCACGGCGCTGGACCGCGTCGGCGGCAAGCGCGAGCCGGTGATCGAGCATGTGCTGGCTTATGCCGGCACCGATCTGCTCTGCTATCGCGCCGAAAGCCCGTCCGACCTGGTGGCCCGGCAAAGCAGCCTGTGGCAACCGATCCTGGATGGCCTGACGGCGGCGCTAGGGGTGGAGATCAGGATCACCACCGGCCTGTTGCCCATCAGCCAGTCCGACGAAACCATGGCGACCCTGCGCCGGCATGTGGAAGCCTATGACGACTGGGTGCTCACCGCCTTCCAGTCGGCGGTGGCGGCGCTGGGCTCGCTTTATCTGGCGATCGCCCTTGCCGATGGTCGGTTGAATGCCGAAGAAGCCTTCGCCGCTTCGCAGTTGGATGAAACTTATCAGAGAGAATTCTGGGGCGACGACGAGGAAGCCAAGGCCCGCCGAGAGGTCTTGCGCAATGATATTTCGTCGGCTGGGCGGCTGATTGAACTATGCTTGCGGATTGACCCCCCTATGCATTCATAAAGCAGCAATTTTGTGGATATGCGCTGCGGTTGATGATATCTCGAAGCCCCTGGCCGGTTAACGGTCGAAGAAGCCAAGAACTCGGGGGAGTCCATGCAGGAGATCATCCGACAGCTGCAAGAGAAGCGTGCCCGTGCTCGGGCCGGCGGCGGTCCCAAGCGTATTCAAGCTCAGCATTCCAAAGGCAAGCTGACCGCGCGTGAGCGCATCGAGCTGTTCCTCGACGAAGGTTCGTTCGAGGAATGGGATATGTTCGTGGAGCATCGCTGCCACGATTTCGGCATGGGCTCGCAGTCCATTCCGGGTGACGGCGTGGTGACCGGCTACGGCACCGTCAACGGCCGTCTGGTGTTCGTGTTCAGTCAGGACTTCACCGTGTTCGGCGGCTCGCTGTCGGAAGCTCACGCCGAGAAGATCTGTAAGATCATGGATCACGCCCTGAAGGTGGGCGCTCCCGTCATCGGTCTGAATGATTCCGGTGGTGCGCGCATTCAGGAAGGTGTCGCCTCGCTGGCCGGCTATGCCGAAGTGTTCCAGCGCAATGTGATGGCCTCGGGCGTGGTGCCTCAGATCTCGCTGATCATGGGCCCCTGCGCCGGTGGCGCCGTCTATTCGCCGGCCATGACCGACTTCATCTTCATGGTGAAGGACAGCTCCTATATGTTCGTGACCGGTCCCGACGTGGTCAAGACCGTGACCCACGAGACCGTGACCGCCGAGGAACTGGGCGGCGCCATCACCCACACCACCAAGTCGGGTGTCGCCGATCTGGCCTTCGAGAACGATGTCGAGGCTCTGCTGCAGCTGCGCCGCTTCGTCGACTTCCTGCCGTCCAACAACAAGCAGAAGCCGCCGGTGCGTCCGACCAACGATCCGGCTGATCGTATCGAGACCTCGCTGGACACCCTGATCCCCGAGAACCCGAACAAGCCCTACGACATGAAGGAACTGATCCTGAAGGTCGTGGACGACGGCGACTTCTTCGAGATCGCGCCGACCTATGCCGGCAACATCATCACCGGCTTCGGCCGCATGGAAGGCCAGACCGTCGGTATCGTCGCCAACCAGCCGATGGTTCTCGCCGGCTGTCTGGACATCGACAGCAGCCGCAAGGCCGCTCGTTTCGTCCGCTTCTGCGACGCCTTCAACATTCCGCTGGTGACCTTCGTCGACGTTCCGGGCTTCCTGCCGGGCACCTCGCAGGAATATGGCGGCATCATCAAGCACGGTGCCAAGCTGCTGTACGCTTATGCCGAATGCACCGTGCCGAAGGTGACCATCATCACCCGCAAGGCCTATGGCGGCGCTTACGACGTGATGAGCTCGAAGCACTTACGCGGCGACGTCAACTTCGCTTGGCCCTCGGCGGAAATCGCCGTGATGGGTCCGAAGGGCGCCGTGGAGATCATCTTCCGTCAGGACATCGGTGACGCCGAGAAGATCGCGGCACGTACCGAGGAATATCGCCAGAAGTTCGCCAACCCCTTCGTCGCCGGCCATCGCGGCTTCATCGACGATGTCATCCGCCCGCATGCCACCCGCCGCCGCATCTGCCGCAGCCTGGCCATGCTGCGCGACAAGAAGCTCGAAAATCCGTGGCGCAAGCACGGAAACATTCCGCTCTAAGGGGGACGCCGCGATGTTCAAAAAAATCCTGATCGCCAACCGCGGCGAGATCGCTTGCCGCGTCATCAAGACCGCCAAGAAGATGGGCATCAAGACGGTGGCCGTCTATTCGGACGCCGACAAGGAAGCCCTGCATGTGCAGATGGCCGACGAAGCCGTGCATATCGGTGCGGCTCCGTCTGCCCAGTCCTACCTGCTGGCCGATAAGATCGTCGAAGCCTGCAAGATGACCGGCGCCGAAGCCGTGCATCCGGGCTATGGCTTCCTGTCGGAAAAGCGTGAGTTCCAGGAGAAGCTGGCCGCCAACGGGATCACCTTCATCGGCCCCGATGCGCATGCCATCTTCGCCATGGGCGACAAGATCGAGTCGAAGAAGCTGGCCAAGCAGGCCGGTGTTTCGACCGTGCCCGGCTATATGGGCGTCATCAAGGACGCCGATGAAGCCGTCAAGATTTCCCAGGAAGTCGGCTACCCCGTCATGATCAAGGCTTCGGCCGGCGGCGGCGGCAAGGGCATGCGTCTGGCCTGGAACGACCAGCAGGCTCATGAAGGCTTCATCTCGGCCACCAACGAGGCCAAGTCCTCGTTCGCCGACGACCGCGTCTTCATCGAGAAGTATATCGAGCAGCCGCGCCATATCGAAATCCAGCTGATCGGCGACAGCCACGGCAACGTGATCTATCTGGGCGAGCGTGAATGCTCGATCCAGCGCCGCCATCAGAAGGTGATCGAAGAGGCTCCGTCGCCGTTCCTGACCGAAGCGGTGCGCAAGTCCATGGGCGAGCAGGCCGTGGCTCTGGCCAAGGCCGTGCAGTACAAGTCCGCCGGTACCGTCGAATTCATCGTCGACGCTCACCGCAACTTCTACTTCCTGGAAATGAACACCCGTCTGCAGGTGGAGCATCCCGTCACCGAGCTGATCACCGGCCTCGATCTGGTCGAGCTGATGATCCGCGTCGCTTACGGCGAGACGCTGCCCCTGAAGCAGGAAGACGTGAAGCTGAAGGGCTGGGCCATGGAAGCCCGCGTCTATGCCGAAGACCCGTATCGCAACTTCATGCCGTCGATCGGTCGCCTGACCCGTTACATCCCGCCCGCCGAAAGCGAAAAGGTGCGTGTGGATACCGGCGTCTATGAAGGCGGCGAGATCAGCATGTATTACGATCCGATGATCGCCAAGCTGTGCTCCTATGGTCCGGTTCGCGAACTGGCCATCGCGCATATGCGTCAGGCGTTGGACGAGTATTACATCCGCGGTCTGTCCCACAACATTCCGTTCCTGTCGGCCCTGATGGCGCATCCGCGCTTCGTCAAGGGCGAGCTGACCACCAACTTCATCGCCGAGGAATATCCGGAAGGCTTCTCGTCCGCCGATCTTCCCGTCGAAGACCCGCGTCTGCTGGTGGCCGTCGCCGCCTTCGTCAAGCAGAAGCTGGTGGAACGCGCCTGCTCGATCAGCGGCCAGATGCCTGGCCATGAAGTGCAGCCCGGCACCGAATGGGTGGTGGTGTTCAACGGCACCAACTATCCCTACAAGGTCAGCACCATCGAAGGCGGCTACTCTCTCGAAATGGGTGGCCCGACCATCACCGTCATCTCGGACTGGGACATCGGCCAGCCGCTGTTCCGTGGCGTGGTGAACGACGACAACAAGCACCAGATCGTCGTGCAGGTGGACCGCAAGGGCCAGGGCTATCAGTTGTTCCACAACGGCTCGCTGGCCGATGTGGTGGTCTACAGCACCCGTGGCGCCGAACTGGCCGCGCTGATGCCGGTCAAGGCCGCGCCCGACATGTCGAAGTTCCTGCTCTCGCCGATGCCGGGCCTGCTGGTCTCGGTCGCGGTGACCGAGGGTCAGGAAGTGAAGGCCGGCGAAGTGCTGTGCGTGGTCGAAGCCATGAAGATGGAAAACATCCTCAGGGCCGAACGCGACGGCACCATCGGCAAGGTGCATGCCAAGGCCGGCGAAAGCCTGGTGGTGGACCAGAAGATCATCGAATTCGCCGAGGACTAAGCTTTAGCGATTTCGAGTTGAATGCAGCCGGGCGGAAGGGCAACCTTCCGCCCGGTTTGTTTTTGCAACAAGGAGCCAGCATGACCGACGATATCCTGACCCTGCGGGTGCGCATCGAAGGCCGGGTGCAAGGGGTGTGGTATCGCGGCTGGACGGTCGAGCAGGCCTTGGCCCGGGGCCTGACCGGCTGGGTGCGCAATCGCACTGATGGCTCGGTCGAGGCATTGTTCCACGGCCCGTGCGAGGCGGTGCTGGCGATGGTCGAAGCCTGCCGCCAAGGCCCTCCATCCGCCGAGGTCTTCGCCGTGCGGAGTGAAGTGGCCGAAGCGCCGGAGGAGCCGGGGTTCCGGCAGTTGGCAAGCGGGTAAGCTCAAGGGCTGCCGCCCTTGGCACCCGCTTGGAGGCTGGGCCTCCAAACCTCTGAAGGATGAGGCGATGATCAAAGGTCCGGAACAACTTTGTCTGCTGTTCAATATCTTCCACGACGGTGGCCTGACTCTTCAGTCTGCCAAAGGGGACGAGATCGTCCTGCGGGTGGATATTCAGTATCTGGCCGAACGTTTCGATCCGGCATTCGAGTTCTTTACCGTAAGGCTGACCGGCGTGGCCGAGCTTTGGTTCGCTGCAGACGGTCGCGAACAGGCTCCTTTGACCGACAGTGAGGAGATCTTCGCACTGGAGTTGGAAATCCTCAGCGGCTCGGTCGTTGGGGAGGCCGTGAATGTGAAATGCGCCAGTCTCTCGCTGTCACCCGGTCAAGGATGGAGCACTGGAAATCTTCGTCTCAGCCCTTGCTGCGCCGAGGTTTGGGATCAAGGCGGGAAGCGCCTTGGCTTGACGGAGTTGGAGGACGCCGCTCGGTCTTACTGGGATGAGTTCTCCCGGCGGGGGCGTTAGTCTTAAAACCGCCGCCCTTGGCACCTGCTTGGGGGCGGGGCCTCCAAACCTCCGGCCCGCTAAAGCTTTCCCGTCATGCCCGGGCTTGACCCGGGCATCCTCGAATGCAGGCGCATGGATGGCCGGATCAAGTCCGGCCATGACGGCTTTTGGGGAAAACGCCTAACCGCGATCAGACGTTATAGAACTGGCGATACCATTCGACGAACTGCGGGATGCCTTCATCGATGCTGGTGGTCGGCTCATAGCCGTGATCGCGGCGGATTGCCTCGATATCGGCGTAGGTTTCCTTCACATCGCCGGGCTGCATCGGCTCCAGAATCACTTCTGCCTTCTTGCCGCAGGCCTGCTCGATCAGTTCGATGAAGCGGGTCAGCTTTTCCGAACGGTTGTTGCCGATGTTATAGACCCGGTAGGGCAGATCGCCCGAAGGCGGGCTGTCGGTGGCCGCCACCACGCCCGAGACGATGTCTTGAACGAAGGTGAAGTCGCGGCTCATGTCGCCATTGTTGAAGACATGAATCGGCTTGTTCTCGAAGATCGCCTTGGTGAACAGGAAGGCCGACATATCGGGCCGGCCCCAGGGGCCATAGACGGTGAAGAAGCGGAATCCGGTGGTCGGGATCTTGAACAGATGGCTGTAGCAATGGGCCATCAGTTCGTTCGCCTTCTTGGTGGCGGCATAGAGCGAGATGGGATTGTCCACCCGGTCATCCACCGAGAAGGGCAGCTTGACATTGCCGCCATAGACCGAGGACGAGCTGGCATAGGCCATATGCTCAAGCTTCGGCAGGGCGCGGGCCGTCTCCAGCATCACCAGATGGCCTTCGATATTGGCCTGGGTGTAGGCATAGGGGTTGATCAGCGAATAACGCACCCCGGCCTGGGCGGCCAGATGGATGATGCGCTTGACGTCCTGATGCCCCTTGATCATCTCGGCCATGGCGGCGCGGTCCGAGATGTCGATCTGATGGAAAGTGAAGTTGGGGAACGCCTTCAGCTGCTCCAGGCGGGCATGCTTGATGCGAACGTCGTAGTAGTCGTTGACGTTATCAAGGCCCACCACCTTTTCGCCGCGCTTCAGCAGGCGCATGCTGGTATGGAAGCCAATGAAGCCAGCGGCGCCGGTCAGCAGATAGGTCATGATAGTTCCCCTTATACCGGCTTCGCCGTAAGTCCCTCACCGGGCGCGGGCATCCGCCCGCTTGGCTGCGGCCTCAATGGCCGCTGGAAAGAAGCGATCAATAAGGCTGGTCGTGCCAGCCTTATTCCATACCAATGGCGCGCTTATACAGGTCAAGCAGTTCTTCCTGCTCCTGGCGCTCATGTTCTTCGATCTTCCGCAGCGAGATGATCTTGCGCAGAATCTTGGTGTCGAAGCCGGTGGACTTGGCTTCGGAATAGACCTGCTTGATATCCTCGGCGAGGGCTTTCTTTTCCTCTTCGAGCTTCTCGATGCGGTCGACATACTGCTGCAGGGCTTCGGCGGCGATGCCGCCAATGGTCTCGGAACCCTCGGCCATGGCCTGTCCATCCTTTATGTTGCTTGAATTCGAGCGCCGGAGGATAGCCAGACCATCGCCATTTCCGCAAGCCATCTTGTGATGAAAGCCGCTTGCGCCTAGCCTTAAGCCCATGAGCGAGATCGCCGGCATCATTTCCATCCTGGGGCGACGGCTGCTGGATGTGCTGATCCCGCCGCGTTGCCTGAACTGCGGAGCCATCACCGATACCCCCGGTGCGCTCTGCCCGACTTGCTGGGAAGGTGTGACCTTTCTGTCAGCTCCGCATTGCGCCTGCTGCGGCACGCCGTTCGATCTGGATTTGGGACCGGATGCCCTCTGCGGCGCCTGCTCGGCCAAGCGGCCCCGGTTTCAGCGGGCGCGCTCGGTGTTTCGTTATGACGATGCCAGCCGCGCCTTGGTGCTGCGCTTCAAACATGCCGACCGCACCGGCGGGGCCAAGACCTTCGCCCGCTGGATGGCCCGCGCCGGATCGGAACTGCTGGTCGAGGCGGATGTGATTCTGCCGGTGCCGCTGCATCCCCTGCGCCTGCTGAAGCGCCGCTATAATCAGGCGGCGCTGCTGGGGCATGAGCTGGCGAAACTGTCGGGCAAGCCCTGCCGGGTCGATCTGCTGATCCGCACCAGGAATACCAAGCCGCAGGGGCATTTGGGGCGGTCCAGCCGTGGGCGGAACCTCAAGGGCGCTTTCACGGTCCGGAAATCTGCCGAAATCACCGGGAAACGGGTGCTCCTGATCGATGACGTGCTGACCAGCGGAGCGACTTTGTCGGAATGCGCCAAGGCCTTGCTGGCGGCGGGGGCCGCAGCTGTGGATGTGCTGACCTTGGCCAGGGTGGTGCTGGGGGACTAGTCAAATGCAGTCACCTCACTATATTTTGTTCAAAGAATTTACCGGAGTTGCCTTTCAAATGGCTCAGATCGAGATCTACACTACCCCTGTTTGCCCCTATTGCGTCAAGGCCAAGGCCCTGTTCAAGAAGAAGGGCGTTGCCTGGACCGAGATCGACGTCGCCGGCGATGACGCCGTGCGCGAGGCGATGATTCAGAAGGCCGGCGGCAAGCGCACGGTTCCGCAGATTTTCATCGACGGCAAGCATGTGGGCGGCTGCGACGATCTTTATGCCCTCGACAAGGCCGGCGGTCTCGATCCGCTCTTGAGCGCCTAACCACCGTGAACGGTCTCGCCGATCCCCATTTCAAGGCGGCCTGCATTCAGGTCAACGCCTCGAACGACATGGCCGCCAATATTCAGGCGGCGGCCCGTCTGGCCTGCGACGCCCGCGCCGCTGGAGCCAAGCTGATTCTCATGCCCGAGAATGTCAGCATGATGGAATGGGGACGGGCGAACATCATCGCCAAGGCCCAGCCCGAGGCCGAGCATCAGGCGCTGGCGGCCTTCCGCGAACTGGCCGCCGAGTTGGGGGTCTGGCTGCATTGCGGCTCGTTGGCGGTGTTGCTGGAAAACGGCCGCATCGCCAACCGCACCATCATGCTGGACCCGCGCGGCGATATCGTCGCCCGCTATGACAAGATCCATATGTTCGACGTGGATCTGGGCGGCGGCGAGGCTTATCGCGAATCCGCCACCTTCGAGCCCGGCGCTCAGGCGGTCACTGTCGGCCTGCCTTGGGGCAAGCTGGGGCTGTCGATCTGCTACGACCTGCGCTTCCCGCATCTGTTCCGTGGGCTGGCCAAGGCAGGGGCCGACTTCCTGGCGGTGCCCGCCGCCTTCACCCGCACCACGGGGAAGGCGCATTGGCATGTGCTGCTGCGGGCGCGGGCGATCGAGACGGGATGTTTCGTCTTTGCCCCGGCTCAGTGCGGCACCCATGCCGGCGGGCGCGAGACCTTCGGCCATGCGCTGATCATCGCGCCCTGGGGGCAGGTGCTGGCCGATGGCGGCGAACAGCCGGGCTTCATCATCGCCGACATCAACACCGACGAGGTGGACGAGGCCCGGCGCATGGTGCCCTCGCTGGTGCATGACCGGATTTATGAAGAGGCTGAATAGGCCTCTTTCCTTACCATTCGTTGAAGCTTGATCGCCGCCATTGCATAATGGTGACGGATTTGGCAGAACGGCTGCAGCCATGATCAAATACAATCTGATCTGCGCCCAGGACCACGAATTCGAAGGCTGGTTCCGTGATGGCGCTACCTATGACGCGCAAAGCGCTGCGGGCGAGATTGCTTGCCCGCTCTGCGCCAGCGCCGAGGTGCGCAAGGCTCCGATGGCGCCCAGCGTGGTGTCGTCCAAGCGGGCCGCCGCCATCGCTGCCGCCGAGCCGCCGCCGCCCGAGCTGTCGCAACTGCGCGAGGCGCTGGTGACTCTGCGCCGCCATATCGAAAGCCACGCCACCGACGTCGGAGATCGCTTTCCCGACGAAGTGCGCAAGATGCATTATGGGGAAAGTGAAGAGAAACCCATCTACGGCCAGGCGTCGGCCGAGGATCAGGAATCATTGCAGGAGGAAGGCATCGATATCCTGCCGATCCCCTGGGTGAGAATGGAGAATTAGATGACCGATCTGTCCCGTCGCCGCCTGATGACCGCCTTGGCCGGCAGTGGTTTGCTACTGGGCGCTACCTCGCGCAAGGCTTTCGCCTTCTCGGAGGAGGCGCCCACCGCCCGCCTGCTGGCCATGCATGACAATGCCTGCGGCGCTACCGCCAGCCATAAGGAGTTGGTGGACGAGGTGGAAAAGACCTTGGGCCCCAACGTCTCGGCCGAGGAAAAGAAGGCCGTGGTGGCGCAGCTGACCTGCCCCATCTGCGGCTGCCCGCTGGCGGGGCTGTTCTAACCTCTGATGCTGTCCTCGCAGGAGGGCAGATGGGCCCCCGCCTTCGCGGGGGCGACGATGGATTTTTTCTCGTCATGCCCTCGCAGGAGGGCATCCATGGGCCCCGCCTGAGCAGGGGCTTTCCCCTTAAATCCCCAATTTATCCCGCAGGCCGTAATACCAGGCGCCGATCATGCAGAACGGCACCCGGAACAGATGGCCGCCGGGGAAGGGCAGGGCCGGCAGGCGGGCGAAGCTGTCGAAGCGGGTCGCCTGACCGGCAATCGCCTCGGCCAGCAGCCGTCCCAGCAGATGGGTGGTGGTCACCCCATGGCCGCTGTCGCCATGCGAGAAATAGACATTGCTGGCGATCCGGCCGATGGACGGAATGCGGGTCAGGGTCAGGGCGAAATTGCCACTCCAGGCGTAATCGACCTTCAACTCCTTCAGTTTCGGGAAGGTCTTTTGCAGGTTCGGCATGATCTTGCCGATGATGTCGTGGGGTTCCGCCGCGCCATAGACCGAACCGCCGCCATAGAGCAGCCGGTTGTCGGCGGTGCGGCGGTAGTAGTCGAGGATATAGTTGTGATCCTCGATGCAGTAATTGGCGGGCAGCAATTCTTCCAGCAGATCGGCGGGCAGCGGCGCGGTGGTGATCACCTGGGTCGAAACCGGCATGATCTCGTCATGGATCGACGGGGCCACCTGCCGGGCGATGTAAGCATTGCCGGCCACCAGCACGAAAGCCGCCTCGACCGAGCCACCCGGCGTGGTGACGCGGGGGCGGGCTCCGTCGGTGATGGAAACAGCCGGGCTGTCTTCGTAAATCGCGCCGCCCAGGGATTCGAAGGCAGTCGCTTCGCCCAGCACCAGATTGAGCGGGTGGATATGGCCGCCCGCCTTATCCAGCCGTCCGCCGATATAGCGATCGGTCTTGATGATGCCGGCCATGGCCTTGCCATCGATCATCTCCAATTGATGATGGCCGTGCTGTTCCCAGTGGGTCTTTTCCGCCTCAAGCTCGCGCATCTGCTTTTCGCTGAAGGCGGCGACGAAACCGCCATCCACCAGATCGCAGGCGATGGAATATTGGGCGATGCGTTCGCGGATGATGCGCCCGCCTTCCAGCGACATGGCCCCCAGCGCCTTCTCGGCATCGGCGCCGTAACGGCCACGGATGTTTTCCAAGGCGCGGCTATAGCCATTGACGATCTGGCCGCCATTGCGCCCCGATGCGCCGAAGCCGACCTTGGCGCCTTCCAGCACCACCACCTTGAAGCCTTTTTCCGCCAGATGCAGCGCTGCCGAAATGCCGGTGAAGCCAGCCCCGATCACGCAGACATCGCAGGAAACGCCCCCCTTCAGCGCCGGGCGGGCCGGCTGGGTATTGGCGGTGGCGGCGTAATAAGAGGGCGCATGGCCGACCGGGCTGGCGTTGCTGGCCTTCTGCTCGGGCGTGGGGAACTTCACGACGCTCATGCCATCCTCCTGAAATGGACTGGGGGTCAAATCTGCGATGTCAGATAGGCTTGCATAATGTGATCACAAAATCAAGCGCTGGCGAGGCGGGGTTTGCCGGTATAGAACTGAACATGGTGATGATGGCGGATTTGAGCTGAAAATATGCGTATCGATGTGCGGTTCCGGGACCGGGTGGGTATCGCCCAGGAAATCCTGGCCTTGCTGGCGGGGCGGCAGTTCAACGTCACCGCCGTTGAGGTGACGCCGCCGCATATTTATATCGAGGCTCCGGCCCTGACTCCCGACCTCTGGCGCGAGATGGAGGCCGCCCTGATGGGGGTGGCCGGCGTCGAGGAAGCCATGAGCGTCGACATCCTGCCCGGTGCGCGCAATCGGCTGCATCTCGATGCGCTGATGGCGGCGATGGCCGATCCGGTGCTGCTGGTGGATCATGCCGGCGCGGTGCTGGCGGCCAATGCCGCCGCCGCCCAGGCCGCCGGGTTGGAAAGCTGCGCCGGGCTGGCGCTCTCGACCCTGTTCGCCGATGCGGTGCTGCATCAGGAGTTGGTCGAGGCCGGATTCCGCTCGCCGCCGCGCGAAGTGTTTCTGTCCGGTCGTCCGTTCCAGTTGGATGCCTCGCCGGTGGCCGAGGAAGAGGGACGTTCAGCCGGTGGGCTGATCACCCTTTACGCGCCGGTGCGGTTGGGCGAACGGATGGCTGGCTTGCAGCAGTTCCCCGGCTTCGACGGCATCATCGGAGTGTCTCCGGCGGTGCGCGATATGAAGGCGCGGGCGCTCAGGGTGGCGGCGGTGGATGCCCCTTTGCTGCTGCTGGGCGAGACCGGCACCGGCAAGGAACTGGTGGCCCATGCCTGCCATCAGGCCAGCGGGCGCAAGGCGGCCCCGTTCCTGGCGCTGAACTGCGCGGCGGTGCCGGAGAACTTGGCGGAAAGCGAGCTGTTCGGCTATGCCCCTGGCGCGTTCTCGGGTGCTCAGCGGGGCGGCAAGCCGGGCCTGCTGGAGATGGCCGACAAGGGCACGGTGTTCCTGGACGAGATCGGCGAGATGTCGCCCTATCTTCAGGCCAAGCTGCTGCGCTTCCTCAATGACGGCACTTTCCGCCGCGTCGGCGGCGATCGCGAGGTCAAGGTGGATGTGCGCATCATCAGCGCCACCCACCGCGACCTTGCCCGCATGGTCGAGGATAAAAGCTTCCGCGAAGACCTGTTCTATCGCTTGAACGTGCTGCAACTGAACCTGCCGCCGCTGCGGGATCGCGGCGACGATATTCTGCTGCTGGCCGGGCATTTCGTGGCGCGGGCCAGTTCGCAGGGGCGGCGGTCCCAGCCGGTGCTGACCGCCGCCGCCCAAGATGCGCTGCGCCGCCATTCCTGGCCGGGCAATGTGCGCCAATTGGAGAACGTCATCTTCCGCGCCGTCACCATGTCGGATCGCCCGGTGCTGGAAGCGGAAGACCTCGATCTGGGGCAGGGGGCGCCGGAGCCGGCCTTCGCCGCCGCTTTGGCCGATGGTCTGCCCGACAGCTGGGATCAGGCGGTCGAGGATTTCGAGCGCCAGGTGCTGGGGCGGCTGTATCCGCTCTATCCCTCCAGCCGCAAGCTGGCGGCGCGGCTGAAAACCAGCCATACCCGCATGGCCAGCCGGTTGCGTCGCTACAAGCTGAGTGATGTGTGGTGAATTCGATACAATGTATCGATAATAATACATTTGTGGTTCGGGGCCGATACACGGATTTCCGCCATTTTTCCAGCTAGTGCGATGGCAGTGCTGTATTGAAAACAATACATCTTGAAAATGCCCACCCTGTAACCCATTGAAATATAAGCCGTAAATATTATGGCATGATGATTGCGATTGTGTCCTCGTCCCGATGACGGAGGTACCATGACCATCTCCACTGCCCGTGCCTTGAAAGCCGCTCATTCGCAGTCTCCTGCCGCCAGTCTGCCGGCGGAACCCGCTCAGGCCCGCGCCGGCGCGGTGTTGAGCGTCGATCTGGACGCGGTGGTCGAGAATTACCGGCTGCTGCGCGGCAAGGGCAATGGCGTGGCCTGTGCCGCCGTGCTGAAGGCGGATGCCTATGGCCTGGGGGCGCATCGGGTTGGTCCGGCCTTGGCCGCCGCCGGCTGTCGTCAGTTCTTCGTCGCCCATCTGGAGGAAGGCATCGCCCTGCGTCAGGCGCTGCCCGAGGGCTGCGCCATCTATGTGCTGCATGGCCCGATGCCGGGTGCGGAAGGCGATTTCGTCGAGCATAAGCTGCGTCCGGTGCTGAACGGCCTGTCTCAGGTCGCTGCCTGGCGCGACGTGGGCCGCAAGCTGGATATGGCTCTGCCGGCGGCCATTCAGGTGGATAGCGGCATGGCCCGTCTGGGGCTGTCGCCCGAGGAACTGCAAGAGGTTTCGTCTGACCGTTCGCTGCTGGAAGGCATCACCGTCAGTCTGGTGATGAGCCATCTGTCCTGGGCGGAAATCCCTGAACATCCCGCCAATGCCGAGGCGCTGAACCGCTTCCGCATCGCCCGCGCCATGCTGCCGGCGGCTCCGGCCAGCTTCGCCAATTCGTCGGGCGTGTTCTTGGGCGCTGACTATCACTTCGACCTGTTGCGCCCCGGCGCCGCTCTGTATGGCCTTTGCCCGCAGCCCGACAAGCCGAACCCCATGAAGCCGGTGGTGACCTTGCGCGGCAAGGTGATCCAGACCCGCGAGCTGCCGGCTGGCACGCCGGTCGGCTATAACGGCCGCTATGTCTGTCATGCCAAGGGCCGCATCGCCACCGTAGGCGTCGGTTATGCCGACGGCTTCCTGCGCAGCCTGGGCAACAAGGCGGTGGCTTCGATACGTGGGCGTCTGGTGCCGATCGTCGGCGCGGTCTCCATGGACCTGATCACCCTGGACATCTCGGGCCTGAATTTCGAGCCCGCCCCCGGCGAGCTGGTGGATCTGATCGGCGGCGAGGCGGAAAGCCCCGATGCCGTCGCCTCGAAGGCCGGCACCATTGGCTACGAAATCCTGACCAGCCTGGGCGGGCGCTATTTCCGCAGCTATCAGGGCGGCGAAGCCGCCGCCAACAGCAGCCTTTAAGGAGGACCACGACCATGAAAGCCATCGTTCTGGGCAGCGGCGTGCTGGGCACCACCACCGCCTATTACCTGGCCAAGCAGGGCCATGAGGTCGTGGTGATCGACCGCCAGGAAGGCCCGGCGTTGGAGACCAGCTTCGCCAATGCCGGCGAGGTCTCGCCCGGTTATTCGGCTCCTTGGGCGGCTCCCGGCGTGCCGGTCAAGGCGGTCAAATGGATGTTCATGAAGCATGCGCCGCTGATCCTGCGCCCGCATATGGACCCGTTCCAGTGGCGCTGGATGGCCAAGATGCTGCTGAACTGCAACTCCAAGAGCTATGCCGTCAACAAGGGCCGTATGGTGCGTCTGGCGGAATATTCCCGCGATATGCTGCGCGATCTGCGCGCCGATATCGGCATCGCCTATGACGAGCGCACCAAGGGTACCTTGCAGTTGTTCCGCAAGCAGCAGCAGGTGGACGCTTCCGCCGCCGACATGGCGGTGCTGGATCAGTATGGCGTGCCCTACGAGGCCCTGGATGTCGAAGGCTGCGTGCGCTACGAGCCGGGCCTGCGCTATTCCAAGGACAAGATCGTCGGCGGTCTGCTGCTGCCCGGCGACGAGACCGGCGATTGCTTCAAATTCACCAACGCCCTGGCCGAGAAGGCCAAGGAACTGGGCGTGCAGTTCCGCTTCGGCACCACCATCAACGGCATCATCCGTTCGGGCAGCAAGGTGACCGGCGTGCAGACCTCTGCCGGTGAAATCAGCGGCGACGCCGTGGTGGTGGCGCTGGGCAGCTATTCCCGCTTCCTGCTGGAGCCGCTGGGCTTCACCGTGCCGGTCTATCCGGTCAAGGGCTATTCCATCACCCTGCCGATCACCCAGGAAGACGCCGCTCCGGTTTCGACCGTGCTGGACGAAACCCACAAGGTAGCCATCACCCGTCTGGGCGACCGCATCCGCGTCGCCGGTATGGCCGAGCTGAACGGCTATAACATGGACCTGCCGCAGAGCCGCCGCGACACCGTCGAATATGTCGTCTCGGACCTGTATCCCAAGGGCGGCGACGTCTCGAAGTCGGAATTCTGGTGCGGCCTGCGCCCGATGACCCCCGACGGCACTCCGATCCTGGGCCCGACCGCCTATCAGGGCCTGTATCTGAACACCGGCCACGGCACTCTGGGCTGGACCATGGCCTGCGGCTCGGGCCGTGTGCTGGCCGATGTCATCTCGGGCCGCAAGACCGATATCGACATGGGCGGTTTGACCTTGGATCGCTACGGCAACGCCGCTTAAGATATTACGTCTGAATTCCTAGATTGAGAGAGACACCATGAAGATCGTGACGTCCCCCCAGGCTCCTGCCGCCATCGGTCCTTATTCCCAGGCCATCGTGCTGGACGGTTGGATTTTCACTTCGGGCGCCATTCCGCTGAACGCTGCCGGCGAACTGGTGGCGGGCGGCATCGAGGAGCAGACCGAGCAGGTGATCAAGAACCTGTCGGCCATCCTGACCGAGGCCGGTTCCAGCCTGGACAACGTGGTCAAGACCACCGTCTTTGTTCAGGACCTGAACGACTTCGGCAAGCTGAACGCGGTCTATGAGCGTCTGTTCGAAGGCCATAAGCCGGCCCGCTCCACCGTTCAGGTGGCGCGTCTGCCGCGCGACGTGCTGGTCGAAATCGAGTGCATCGCCAAGCTTCCTGTCCGCTGATCTGACGATCCGTGGCAATGCCGGAGGGCGGAGTCTGAAAAGACTCCGCCCTTTGTCTTTTTTCCCCCTCACCCCAACCCTCTCCCACGAGGGGAGAGGGGGCATGTGATCTGGGGTAAAAAACTCCCTCTCCCCTTGCGGGAGAGGGCCGGGGTGAGGGGGGGGCTCCCCAGGGAGGCGACCCTAGGCGATACAGCGGCGTCCTGGGTCAAACCTGCTTCAGCAGTTCATCCGAACTGCCCAAGCGCGGCGGAGCGGTATCGGCGATCATGCGCTTGCCGTCTACCACAATCGGGCAGCCGACGCCGGGCAGGCTGGTGCCGTCGGCCATCGTCTTTTCGACTTTCAGGCCGCGGAACACCACCTGCGGGTCGGCGAAGACCTCGGCGATGTCATTGATCGGACCGGCGGGGACACCGACGGTTTCCAAAGCCTTCAGCCAGTCGCGGCTGCTCTTCGAGGCTAAGGCCTCGGCCACCATCGGCACCAGAATGGCACGGTTGGCGACGCGGGCCGGGTTGGTGGCGAAGCGTTCATCCGCCGCCCATTCCCCATGTCCCGCCAGTTCGGCGAAGCGGGCGAACTGTCCGTCGTTACCCACTGCCAGGATGATATGGCCGTCGGCGGTGGGGAAGGCCTGATAGGGCACGATATTCGGATGGCTGTTGCCGAGGCGCTTGGGCGCCTTGCCGGCCACCAGATAGTTCAAAGCCTGATTGGCCAGGGTGGCGACCTGAACATCCAGCAAGGCCACATCCACATGATGGCCTTCGCCGGTCTGGCGGGCATGATGCAGGGCCGAGAGCACGCCGATGGCGGTGTAAAGCCCGGTCAGCACGTCGGTGAGGGCGACGCCGACCTTGACCGGCTCGCCGTCCGGCTGGCCGGTCAGGCTCATCAATCCGCCCAATCCCTGGATCATGAAGTCGTATCCGGCCCGGTGGGCATAGGGCCCGGTCTGGCCGAAGCCGGTGATCGAGGCATAGACCAGCTTGGGGTTCACCGCCTTCAGCGAGGCGTAATCCAGGCCGTATTTCACCAGCCCGCCGACCTTGAAATTCTCGATCACCACGTCCGACTGGGCGGCCAGCTTGCGCACCAGTTCCTGACCTTCCGGCTGGGTGAAGTCGATGCGCACCGACTTCTTGCCCCGGTTGGTGCAAAGGAAATAGGCCGACAGATCCTTGATGGGATTGCCCTCGGCGTCGGTGACGAAGGGCGGGCCCCAAGTGCGGGTGTCGTCGCCGCCCTCGGGATTTTCCACCTTGATGACCTCGGCGCCCATGTCGGCCAACACCTGACCGGCCCAGGGGCCAGCCAGGATGCGCGACAGTTCGAGGACGCGGACGCCGGACAATAAGGCGGTCATGGGTGCTCTCCTCATGAAAGGCCAGGGCACTGCCCTGGACCCGCCAAAGGCTGAGCCTTTGGGAGCCATATGATGAAATCGTCATGCGCGGGCTTGACCCGCGTATCCACGTGCCGAAGTTCGTGGATGGCCGGATCAAGTCCGGCCATGACGGCCAGTGAGTTCCGGTTTCCAAAGGCCAATGGCCTTTGGTGGGTCCTAGGGCAAAGCCCTAGAACCCCTCGCCAAGGACCTTAGCCGAAGGCCTGGATGCCGGTCTGGGCGCGGCCCAGGATCAGGCCATGGATGTCGTGCGTGCCTTCATAGGTGTTCACGGCTTCCAGATTCATCGAATGACGGATGACGTGGAACTCGTCC
>Ga0306923_10000400_pt1 | contig 33545 bp, 24 predicted proteins | sample sta12Can44000108_FD_203841 | JGI IMG/M metagenome (GOLD analysis project Ga0306923, IMG submission 203841) | Lab enrichment of tropical soil microbial communities from Luquillo Experimental Forest, Puerto Rico - statanox.12C.anox.44.000.108 (v2)... | ecosystem: Environmental > Terrestrial >... | reverse complement strand
AGCTGTACTCTCATCGATGCCGATGCCCAGCAATTCGGGATGGCGGTCGATGACCACATTCAAGTCGTCTTCTCGGTGGCGAGTGAGCACATGCTGGTCTACGGCAGCGTTCCGAAGGAAGCCAAAGCCGCGTTCGTGGCCGGGCGCCATCATGATCGTATTTCCCTCCGGGGCGCCGCGAACGAGATACGAACCCTGGATGGTGGCACCCGCGGAACTTCCGGCGATGACGCCTCCTCGTTCCAAAACGTGGAACAGTTCCCTTTCCGTGCGCGTGTGCAAATAGGCATCGGCCAGGCGCCATTGCCTTCCGCCTTCGAACCAGACCGCACGCGCGGTGAGGAGCGGCTCCACGAAGGCCTCCGTGTCAGCGACTTTCGGATCACGCGTGTGAAGTACGGTCACGTGTTTGACGCCGGCTTTGGCGAGAAAGGTTACTTCGGCTGCGGTTTTGGGATCGCCTTCTTCAGCCGTCGGAATATAGACCATCGGAGCATCTGGCCCGCCCGCCAGATCAATGATGCGGTGTGTGATTTCGAAACCGACCTCCCCACCGCCGACGATTACCAAATAGCCTTGCGAAGGCCCGAGAGACACCGCCCAGGCGGAGCTGGCGATCATCAGCGCGGCGGATATTTCGAGTCTGAGCAACGTTCTAGATTTTACCTTAAACGAGCCACAGACCGGGCGCTCTGCACATCACAGAACCCTTGGCGCTGTGGGGCCTCGATGTGGAACTCACGATCGACGATTCAAAGGCTACACTAAGCCGTGGACATTGTCGTGACAACTGCTCGCGAACACCGCGCTGCCGAAGTGTGTTTGCAACGAAGACGAAGGAAATGTGAAACACATGGTGGGCAAGTAGCGGGGTCGGATGCGGCCTATGATGAAGCCGGTTTCCGCTTGGCAACACGGTTCTAGGATCGCTTCGCGGATGAGATAGACGCCGATGTTTCGTGTTAGGTTCTTTAAAGTTGGCGAAGGTTCCCCGAGCGCCGAGTCGTTCGGTCTGGTAGGAGTATACGAGGGCAGTCTGGACTCATCATGCCCTTACTCAGAGTGGGGTGCTTAGAGAAGTCCGATCGGGCCGCCATCGATCTAACGTGGAGTCGGCTCGGCGTTGCGTGACACGCTCCAGCCCTGCAGAATCCAGACACCGAGCGTCTCATCGGCTCGATCCGGAGAGAGTCTTTGGACCACTTCATCATCTTTATACCAGACACTAAAGTGGAGTCTGGCTTTCTCATTTCATCTGTCTCAGTTATTACCGCGGGTCGAGGACTCACCTCGGGCTGGACGGGCAATGGCCGTCTCCCGGCGGGTCTCCGGTGCCGGGGGGATTGTTCAAATCTCGCAACTGAAGGGCCACACCACGGCTATGAATGTATGGCGGCGTGAGAGGTTGGGCGCGGACGGAATAGTGGTAAATGACGGGCACGCACGACATTTCTTCGAACAGATCCCACCAGATTCAGTTCATTTGGAAGACGCTCGGATTGAAGAGCGAACAATCGATTGGAGAGACTGGCGACCGGTTCGGGTCGCGGTCAGCAACGCAGCCCTGTTGCTTGACGAATTCAGGCTCACACCGGAAGGCTGACCGTAAACTCCGTATATTCGCCTTCTTGGGTATCAACGTGGATGGTCCCTTTGTGCTGGTCCACGATGATCTGGTAACTGAGAGATAGTCCAAGCCCGGTGCCAGAGCCGGCAGGTTTGGTCGTGTAAAAGGGATTGAAGATCCTTGGCAGAACGTCATTCGGGATTCCGTCGCCGTTATCCCGGATACGGATCTCAATCCGATTCGCCGGATGGCGCGTCGACACATGCAGACACGGTCGAAACCCCTCCCCCTTGCTAAGCTTTTTCTGATGTGCCGCATAGCAGGCATTGTTCACGATATTTAGGAAGACGCGGCTCAGATCGCGCGGCACCCCTTGGATGGTCGGTAAAGTGGGGTCGTAGTCAGACTGGAGCGCGATCGTGAAGTTGGAATCGCTGGCGCGCAGCCCGTGATAGGCCAGGTTCACGCTTTCGGACACCAGCGAGTTCACATCCACAGTCTCCGGCTGCCCAGAGCCGCCTCGCGAGTGGGCCAGCATGCTCCGGACGATCCTGTCGGCGCGCTTGCTGTGTTCGCGAATCCGCTGCAGATTGCCCGTCAGGCTCTCGACAATATCGGCGACCTCACGGGTGTCTGCGATTGGTAATACCGCCTTGACCGGCTCCAAGAGTTCCCGGAGGTCCGCCATGAGTTCTACCGAGACTTCGGCAAAATTGGTCACGAAGTTCAGGGGGTTCTTGATCTCGTGGGCGATGCCGGCGGTGAGTGCTCCTAGCGAGGCCATTTTTTCCTGCACCACCAACTGGGCTTGGGTTTTCTTGAGCTGCTCGATCGCCTGTTCCAGTTCCTCGGTCTTCCGGCGCTCACGATCACTAAGTCGCTTCTTCTCGAGAGAGGCGCCAATTCGCGCCCGGAGGAGAACGGGATCGAATGGTTTAGGCAGGTAATCCTCGGCGCCCATTTGGATGCAGCGCACCACGCTCTGGACTTCATCCACGGCCGAAATCATCACGACCGGCAGGTCACGCAACCCGCGGTTGCGCTTGAGGCGCGCGAGCACCCCGAAACCATCCAGTTGCGGCATCATGATGTCGAGCAGAAGCAGGTCGAATTCCTGTGTTGCCAGGCTTTCGAGCGCCTCGACGCCGTTCGCCGCCTCCCACACCAAGTGCCCGGCGCGCTCGAGATGCCGGCGCAGAATGTTCCGGTTTTCGCGATTATCTTCGACGACCAGTATCCGGCCGCCGGCCCCCGCTTCGGTTTCCGGCGCAGCTTTTGTCTGGGCAGCTGCCGGCGTTGCTGGGGACGCCTCCTTGGCGATATCGGTTACACCGGCGTCGGGCCTGCCTCCGGCTATTTCGCCGGCCAATGACAACAGCCGGCGCAACGCAACAGAAATGCGTGCCACGTCAGCCGACGAGTCAGTCGCTCCCCGTTCGACGAGCCGTCGCTCGAGCGCCTCGCATCCCATCAAAAGACGCTCGGTCTCCGGCCGCAGGGCCGACTCCAGGCTCTGCAGCTGAGCGAGGCTTACACTGGAACCGCCGTCGCCGAGCACCCGCTGAATCTGCTCCAGGAGTTTTCTTCCACCGGCACGGAGGTCAGTCAACACCGATGTTGAATCGGCCAGATCGCCGTTGGTTGCCTCCTCCAATAGAATCTCGGTGTAACCCAGGACGTGGTTGAGCGGAGTCCGCAGGTCATGCCGGAGATGAGCGAGAGGCTCTCCGGTGATGCCATCCTGCATGGCTACGAGCCGGCCTTCAGTGGCCCGGGCCCAGCGGTCAGAATGCGATCGATCTTCTCCAGCAGTCTTGGAAACTCGATAGGCTTGGTATCGTAATCCTCGCATCCGGCCTCAAGCGCCCGGTCCCGGTCGCCAGCCATCGCATGAGCGGTAAGAGCGATGACCGGAATGTGACGCGTCACTTCGTCAGCTTTCAATCTGCGGCTCGCCTCCCATCCGTCAAGTATCGGCAGGCTCATGTCCATGAGAATGAGATCGGGTCGTTGTTCTCTCGCCACGGCCAGGCCCTGTTCGCCATCCCCTGCCACCACGACTTCAAATCCCCGCCGCAAGAGTCGCCGCGACAACATGTCCCGATTCATCTCGTTGTCCTCGACCAGAAGCACTTTCTGCATCTGTCCCCCTCTAAATGTCAGCCGAGGTAACGCAGCGCCATGACGGTTATGTCATCGGCCTGCGGCACACCGGTAGAAAACGTTCGCACCATATCGTGTGTGTCCAGAACTAACTGTTGTACGCTGCTGGAACCCTTCGACCTCAGCAGAGCTTCCAGCCCTTCCTCCCCAAGGAATTCATCCTGCCGGTTGGCGGCTTCAGTTACTCCGTCGGTGTAAAGCAGAAGAGCTTCGCCTGGAGCGAGTCGGTATGTTGCAGTCTGGTATCTCGCCGATTCCAGTACGCCCACGATCATACCGCTCGAATCGGAAGGCAACGCACGGACGCATCCATGCTTTGTGAATATATAGGGGGGATTGTGGCCTCCGCTAGCATAATCAATTTCGCCCGTACGCGTGTCGAGTATTCCATAAAACAGCGTCACGAACATGGTCGAGGTGTTTTGGGTCACTAGGGCGGTGTTGACATAATGCAGACACTCCCCGGGCGACAGCCTCTGCACCGCGCTGCCGCGCAACAACGTGCGGGTCACTGCCATATAGATCGCCGCGGGAACGCCTTTCCCGCTCACATCACCAATGACAAAACCGAGATGGTCGCGATCCAGCAAGAAGAAGTCGAACAGATCGCCGCCCACTTCTTTGGCAGGGACCATGGCCGCGTGAAGCTCGAACTCGGTGCGGTACGGAAACGGCGGGTAGTTCCTCGGCAGAATCGCCTGCTGAATGCGCGCCGCGATGTTCAACTCCTGCCGCAGCGTCATCAGTTGCTCCTGCGCGCGCGCGGCTTCCTTGAGCTGGGAAATCTGTCTAAGCGTCTTTGAAAGCGTGATTTCCAGATCATCGAAATCGATTGGCTTAGTCAGAAAATCGATGGCGCCGCGATTCATCGCCGTGCGGATGTTCGCCATATCTCCATAGGCGGAAACGATCACGGCGCGCAGCGGTACGTTGAGTCCGTTCAGACGTTCCAGCAGGGTTAGGCCGTCCATTACCGGCATATTGATGTCGCTCAAAACTAGGTCAGTGTCTGGGTGAGCAGTCAGCTGCTGAAGGGCCTCTTGGCCGTTGCGCGCAAAGGAGAAGGCAAATTCGTTGTCGCGAATCTGACGGCGGAATTTCTGTCGGACCAAGACCTCTAAGTCGGGCTCGTCGTCCACCACCATGATCCGATACGGCATATTTACTGGTGATCTTAGCAGTCAATCCGTGACGTCACCGAGGACGCCTCAGTTTGCCGTCCGCTTTTCGGCCTGTAGTGTACCTCGAATTTCTCCCCCAGGCAATGAAATTATTGCACAAGCCAATTCACATATTGGTATAAGTGCGGTAATCTGAGAAACTGTGTTCGCCATGGCATCATCGCAGTTAGAGAAAATCTCGCCGAAGTATGCGATTGGCCGCCGAGCGGTGCTCCTGCTCATCGCGCTTTCGGTTGCCCGCATGCCGGGCGCCGGCGCCGGCGGGGACGTCGCAGTCGTCGTCCGTCCAGATACGCCCGCGGACGACCTGAGCCTGGGGGAAATCCGCAAAGTCCTTCTGGGCGAACGTCAGTTCTGGACCTCGGGGTTACGGGTTACCCTGCTCATCCAAGCGCCGACAGCGCGCGAGCGTGAAGTGGTGCTAAAAACCGTCTATCGCATGTCAGAGGCCGAGTTCAAGCAGTATTGGATTGCGAAGGTGTTCCGCGCGGAAGCCACCAATAGTCCGAAAATCGTCTTATCCAACGAACAGGCTTTAGAACTGTTGAATATCGTTCCCGGTTCGGTTGCATTCGTGGACTCGACTGCGGTCCCTAAAGGTGTGAAGGTTCTCAAGATTGATGGGAAACTTCCCGGCGAGAAAGGCTACCCACTTAGGTGAAGGTAATTCCCGTATGAAACGCTTGCTGATGACCCTGCCCCTCGTCTTGGCACCGGCGCTCCCCGCGCAAACGGCCTCTGCGCCTTCCGACCACGAACTGATTCAACAACTGCTCCGGCAATTGAGCGAGCTCCAGGCGGAGGTTCAGCGGCTCAAGGGGGCGGCTACCAGCGTTCCCGCGCCCGCCAACAGCACACCAGCGCAGGAGGTTGCTACCGGCGTTCCCGCACCCGCCCCCAGCACACCAGCGCAGGCAGCGGTTTCCCCCGCGGCTGCGGCGGAGATGGAGACCTCGGGCTTGCCGGGCATGCACTTCCAGGGGTTCTCCGACATCCAGTTCCATACCTCGGACCTTCCAGGCAGTCACAGCACTTTTCTGCTCGGGCAGTTTAACCTCTTTATCACAAGCAAGATCTCCAACCAGTTCAGCATGTTGAGCGAAATCGTGGCCGAGGCCGATACCGACAACAAGATGGGCATAGACCTCGAACGGCTTCTGTTCCAGTACAAGCCGAACGACTACTTCAACCTTAGCGTCGGCCGGTATCACACTGCGATCGGATTCTATAACACGGCTTACCACCATGCCACGTGGCTTCAGACCTCGGTGGATCGGCCATTTCTGTTCGCGTTCGAGGACGGCGGCGGGATCCTGCCAATCCATAATGTCGGCCTGTCGGCCACGGGCCGCATTCCTTCCGGCAAGCTCGGTCTCCACTACACAGCCGAAATAGGCAATGGCCGAACGTCACGCTCGCCACTTAATGAGCCCGTACAGAACGTACAGGACGAAAACAACCGAAAAGCGGTCAATTTTGCGGTGTATGCGCGACCGGACGGGGTGCGAGGCCTCCAGGCGGGTTTCTCCATCTATCGCGATCGCCTGTATCCCGAAGGGCTCCCCGCGATCGGGCAAACGATCATGGCGGCGCACGCCATTTACCAGCCGACCCGCTTTGAATTTCTAAACGAAATGGTGGTGCTTCGTCACGCTTTGCCGTCCGGCATGGTTTACCACATTCCCGCGTTCTATTCACAGCTTTCGGTGTTGTTTGGCAAGGTTCGCCCTTACGTTCGGTACGAGTACATGAACGTGCCTCAGAATGACCCCATGTTTTCGGATGTCGGCCTGCGGCACGGGCCCACGGCGGGACTGCGCTATAACTTCAATGAATTCGCGGCGTTCAAGCTGGAGTATAACCGGCTCCAGCAGCGGCAACTGCCTGAAATCAACGGCCTCCGCACGCAGGTCACGTTTGCATTCTGATGAGCATCCGGCGACGACTCACGATTTCGTATCTTGCCATCCTCACCCTGCTTGGATGCAACCTGATCTTCTATTTCGGGAGCGACGCCCGGCGCAATTCAGCATTTGAAGACCTTCGGCGCGCGATTGACCGCCAGATCCTGACCAGCTCGATCCAGCAGCAGCTGAGCGATTACCAGAAACAGGTGATCCTGCTAAGCCAATTGGTTACTGACGTGAGCAGCCGGGGAGAGTCGGCCGATGATATCCGACGGTTCAACGCCGGACTCGATACCACCGCCGCCCAGATTCGTGAGCTCGGCCGGCTATCGGACTCCGCCGAGCGGCCTGGAATCGACGCATTCGAAACCGCCTTCGGGCAGCTCCGCGGATCCTGGCGAATTTTCTATTCGACCCTGGGGCGCGACCAGGCGCGCGCGATTGCCGAACTATCGATACGCGCAGAACCGCTGGGTCAAAGAGTGATCCAGGAGCTACTGCCTCAAGTGCAGCAGCGGGAAAGGAGCCATGTCGAGGCCGCCGGCACGCGCTTCTATGATGTGGCGCGGGTGACTGGACGCATTACGATCGTGATCTTCGTGGTCTCGGGGTTGCTGGCGGGGGTGCTCGCGTTCCTCGTGTCGCGCCAGTTGACGCGCCGCCTCGACACTGTCAAGCGAGGGGCCGACGCTCTGGCCGCCGGCGACCTCGATTATCGCATCGGCTTCACAGCCAAGGATGAGCTGGGCGATCTCTCGCGCGCATTCAACAACATGGCAGGACATCTCAGTTCGGCCCGCGCCGAACTTACTCAAGCCAACCGCGAACTCGCGCAGCGGCACAAGGAGTTGAAGGTGCTGATGGAGGCCGCCGAAACGGCGAACAAGGCCAAGAGCCAGTTTCTTGCCAACATGAGCCACGAATTGCGAACCCCCATGAACGCCATCATCGGCTACAGCGAAATGTTGATCGAGGAAGCCGAGGGCACGGTTCAGAATGCGTTCACCCCAGACCTCCAGAAGATCAACTCCGCCGGCAAGCACCTGCTCGCGCTCATCAACGACATTCTCGACCTGTCGAAAATCGAGGCGGGCAAGCTCGAGCTTTATCTGGAGACCTTTGATGTCGGCGAAATGATTCGGGATGTAGCTACCACCATGGAGCCGCTTGTTGCGAAAAACGCAAACCGGCTAGTCATCGACATAACGCCCGAGATCGGCTCGATCTACTCGGATCTTACAAAGGTTCGCCAGACGTTGTTCAATCTCCTCAGCAATGCCTGTAAATTCACCCGCGCCGGAAATATCAGGCTCCGCGTTGGCCCCGCTACGGTCAACGGCCGCCAGTTCATGGAACTTCAGGTAGCGGACTCGGGCATCGGTATGTCGCCCGAACAGACTGCAAAAGTATTCGACGCATTCACACAGGCAGACACCTCTACCACACGCAAGTACGGGGGAACAGGCCTAGGCCTGACGATTACGAAGAAATTCTGCGAGATGATGGGGGGCGATATCTCCGTTCAGAGCGAGCTTGGCAAGGGAACCACATTTACCGTGAGGCTTCCCGCGGACGTTCACGACCAAGGGGGGCAAACCAAGCCGCTTACACGCCCGTCTCAAGCCGAGTCGTCCGCCAACGGTGTCTCCGGGTCGGTGCTGGTCATCGACGACGATCCGGTCGTTCGGGACCTCATGGAGACTTTCCTCAAGAAAGAGGGATACCGTGTGACGATAGCGTCGGGAGGCCGGGAGGGTTTGGTTCGCGCCCGCGAACTGCGGCCCGACGTCATCACTCTCGACGTGTCTATGCCCGACATGGATGGCTGGACGGTCCTGTCTTTACTCAAAGTCGATCCCCAGCTCGCCGACATCCCTGTGATCATGCTTACCATCATCGACAACAAGGCCAGGGGCTACGCTCTGGGCGCCGCGGAGTATCTGACCAAGCCCATCGATCGCGAGAACCTAGTGAGCTTGATGAGGAAGTACAGCCGTTTCCGAGATCAGAGGCCTGTGCTCGTCGTGGAGGACGATCCAGATACGAGCCAGACACTCAAGACGACGCTCGAAAAGGACGGGTGGAAGGTCGAGCTCGCCGGGAACGGAAAGGCCGCGCTCGAAGCCATTGCAGGCGGGTTGCCCGGTCTGGTCCTGCTCGATCTTCTGATGCCGGAGATGGACGGATTCGTTTTCCTCGAAGAGTTCCGGCGAGTGGAGGGCGCCGGAGACATTCCGGTGATGGTTCTTACCGCAAAAGACCTCTCCAGCGAAGAACACCGGCGCCTGAACGGATACGTGGAACGAATTCTTCAGAAAGGAGCGAGCCGCGCATCTCTGCTCAAAGAGGTCCGCGAACTGGTGGCCGCCCGCATCCGCCACTCCGAGACCGAAGCGCGGCACCTTTCCCACGAACCGGGACACAAGTGAACTGCTGCTTAGCGGGGCTGACCCCGCGCCTCCTGGATAAGAACCACGAAGATGCGAAACCGTAGCCTGCGGCCGCGATTCCGCGCCGACATCCTGTTGGAGCTGCGACAGGCGATCCAGGTTGATCCATGGTCGGTTGTAATGGCCCGGCTACCGTGATACTCTCTCCACACGGCGATGGACGCGCGCATTCTGATCGTTGATGATGATCCGGATATTCACGCACTTGTGCTCGCCACTTTGAGAGAAACAGGCTGCCGCGTTGATTGCGCATCGAGCGGATTGGAGGCTCTATCCCGACTCCACTCCGAGAATTACGACCTGGTTCTAAGCGACGTCTGCATGCCTGGGCTGGACGGGCTCGAACTTCTGCACCGCATCCAACAGCAGTGCCCTTCGATCCCTGTGGTGGTGATGACGGCCCGAAATACTCCCGAGAACCTCATCCGGTCCATTCGCGAAAAGGCGTTCGCTTATTTCAGCAAACCGTTCTCTCCGGAGGCGGTTGTCGACATGGTGATGCGAGCCCTTGAAAGTCCGGCAGGCGCGGACGACATCGAAATCCTCTCCGCCCGCCCGGGCTGGATCGCGCTCAAACTCCGTTGCAAGATAGAGACCGCTGATCGGCTCGCGCAATTTTTTCGTGAGATTCAAATCGGTCTGACCGTAGAAGAGCAGAACGATATTGCCTTCGCTTTCCGGGAACTGTTGATCAATGCCGTCGAGCACGGGGGCCATCTTGATCCTGCACAGAAGGTTGAGGTCTCTTACATCCGGTTAAGTCAGGCGATCCTCTATTTCGTGCGCGATCCTGGCAAGGGGTTTTCTTTTAATAACATGACACACGCCGCCGTTGCCAACGCTGCGGGCGACCCGTTCGGTCACATAGCCGCGAGAGCTAGTGCGGGTCTCCGTCCCGGCGGATTCGGCATTTTGATGACCCGTAACATCGCCGATGAGCTTATCTATAACGAGAGTGGCAACGAGGTCATCTTAGTTAAGTACACTCGTACCCGACAGGAAGGCTAAACGGATCGTGCCTCATTCAGCTCAGTCGAAGACGAGCGACACTCGCTGCAGAAACTGCTCCAGCGCTCGCGCCTGATCGCGAACGCCACGCGCGTCCCGTTGCCTTGCTGCATCTTCGAGCGCGGCACCGATCTCCGTGATCCGATCTAAACCGTATCCTGAGCCTGAGCCCTTCATGCGATGGCCAAATGTGCAAACGCCATCGAAGTCCCCGCTCTCAAGCATGGCCAACAACGTGCGCAGGCCTGCCCTTTGCCTCTCTACGTATTCAGGCAGAATCTCCTGAAGCCGCTTGTCTACGTGAATTTGTACTTCCATGTACTTTTGGATGCCCGCGAGCAGTGCGTGTCTTCGGATCGGTTTCGAAAGATGCGCCGAACAGCCAGCGTTAATACTTCGTTCCTGTTCCTCCCTCAGCGCAGAAGCCGTCAGTGCCAAAATCGGGATCGGAGAGAGAGAATGTGCGCGCTCCCACGCGCGAATCCGTTCCGTCGCACAATACCCGTCCAACACCGGCATCTGCATGTCCATCAGGATCAGGTCGAAGTGGCCCTCTGAGAATACCCGCACAGCCTCCTCTCCGTTCTGAGCGATTTCCAGCTGGTATCCGGTGTCTTTCAAGTACGCCCTTACCAGGGTTACATTATCGTCAGAGTCTTCCGCCAGCAGAATCCTGAGCGGCATGAGCGCCAGGCCATGGGGTGCGGGAGTAGCCAGCGGTTGTGCCGATCTAAGAAGCGGCAATGCGCTCTGCTCGAGAGCAGAACGGATGGCTTGCAGCAAATCCGCACGCCGCACCGGCTTCACGAGGTATGCCGGTATGCCAAGTTCACGGGAGCGCGCTGCATCTCCAGCTCGGTTGTCGGAAGTCAGCATGAGAACCACAACTCGGGCCAGAGCGGGATGCTTCTGAATGTAACTCGCTACGGCGAAGCCATCCATTTCAGGCATCCGGCAATCCAGAAGCACCAGCCCGTACGGTTCCTTGGCCTCGCAGGCACGTGTCAATTCCGTGATCGCCCGTCGACCGTCGGACACTTCCTGCACCTTGGAGCCCCATGAAGAGAGCATCTGCCGCAAGATTAGTCGGTTCGTGGCGTTATCATCAACCACCAAGGTATTGATGCCCTTGAGGTCGACCACCATCGCGTCTGGCGGGCGGCGCGGCTTAGCGGGAACTCCAAACTCAAGATTAAAATGGAACGTGCTTCCACGTCCCGGCTCGCTTTCGAGGCCAAGATGCCCGCCCATTAGAGCCACGAGCCGCTTGGAAATGGCTAAACCCAAGCCTGTGCCCGCCTGAGTTCGTGTGGTGCTGCTATCGGCTTGGGCGAAGCTTTCAAAGATCATCTCCTGCTGCTCGGAAGGTATCCCTATGCCTGTATCCGACACCGAAAACCGCAACCCGCCAGCCGTTTCTGATTGTGGGTCACGTTCGATTCGCAAGAGAACCTCTCCGTGCTCGGTAAACTTTACGGCGTTCCCGAGAAGATTGATCAGCACCTGCCGCACGTGGCCAGGATCTCCCACCAAATCGAGCGGCACATCGGATGCGATGTGCGACACCAGCTCCAGACCTTTTTCATGTGCTCGGACCGCGGCAATCTCGACACTTCTTTGGACCACATCCGAGAGATCGAACTCGATCTTAGCTATTTCGATGCTGCCGGATTCGATCTTCGATAGATCGAGTATGTCGTTGATCAGATCGAGCAGGTTGTTTCCGGCCCTTCGGAAGATGCGTACATACTCACGTTGCTCCGGGTCTAGAGGTGAGTCCCACAGCAGATCTGCCATGCCAATAATCGCGTTCATCGGAGTGCGGATCTCATGGCTCATCCGCGCCAGAAACTCGCTCTTGGCGGCGCTAGCAGCCTCGGCCGCTTCTCGCAGACGATGCAACTGCTCCTCGAGCTGTCTGCGCTCGGTAGTATCGCGGGCGGTTGCGTAGATCAACTGGTCGCTCGTGAAGGGCGCCGCGTTCCACGAAAGCCACCGGTATGCACCGTCTTTTGAGCGGTACCGGTTTTCAAACGCGATCGTCGAATGGGAGCCTGCGGTTAGTTTTTCCATCTCGTCGAGAGTGGCACCCTGGTCCTCGGGATGGACGAAGTCCAGAAAAGGATGAGCCGTCAGCTCTTCGGTGGTATATCCTAACGTGCGTTCCCACGCGGGGTTCAGTCTTCGAAATACGCCGTCAAATCCGGCGATGCACAGCAGATCGAGCGACAACTTGAAAAACCGGTCCACCGTTTCATCCGCGCGGGCTCGCTTTACGAACTGGCCGATTTGGTTCCCAAGCACTTCGAACGTCTGCAGGAGCTCTCGGTCAGATGTTTTTGCCTCGGGGCTGAAGAATTCCATGATCGCCAGCACCTCTGGACCCAGCATCACGGGAAATGCGACGCCGGACCTCAGCCCCTCTCGCTCGGCAATGGCCGCTCGAGGGAAATTAGTATCGGAGGGCGCGTCCCCAATCCACTCCGGTTGCCGGTTTACCCAGACCCTGCCTGGCAGCCCGAAGCCGGGAGAGAAGGTCCGCCGTTTTGTGACTTCTTCAAACTGGTTTGGAGCTACGGATGGTTCCCGCCAAGTCGCCACGCATCTTAATACGTTCCAGCGCTCTTCGACTTTCCAGAGTGCACCCTGCTGCCAGCCTAGCGCTTCGCCGATTCCCTGTAACAGTCGAGGAGCCGCTTCTGCGAACGACGAAGATGCCAGCAGGACGCTGGTCGCGGCGTCGCGAGCCTGTAACCGCTGCTCGGTCCGCCTATGAGCCGCTACCTGGTGCTCCAATTCGTCAACTCTCTTCCGCAGCTTCTCCCGTTCAAGAACGTCGGCGCTAACCTGACTCATAAGGGGCCAACCCAGGCTCATTTAGGATACCGAATTTGCGAGCGGTAATTCGGTGTAGATTCTTGCGCGGTCGAACCGCCAAAAATGCATCTGGACCTAAACCATTGGCTAACACGCTGATGCCGGGGGATTCCATCAGATGTGTGGCGACGTGGCCGGTTGATCCTTCGAACACGGCCGCGCCCACGACCCCGGAGTCGTTGCCTGCAAGACCGGTTCACCCCCCTCCGGAAGCGCGTCGACGGAGGATGCCGTCTCAACCAAGAGATTGGCGGACTCATCCAGATCGGGGGGAATCAAGTCACGGAGCTGAAGACGGACTATATACCGGGACCGCGGTCGCTGACATACACCTACGAAGGCTTGGACAAGGATGCGAATCCATGAGGCAGACGGTAATTGGCATCAAACGGAGTCTGGAAATAAGGTTGACCCGTGGGTTCGCCAGCAAGGCGGCTGAAAACACTCCTTAAGGCCCTCGCCGGCGACCTGCTCACTTCGTCTGCCTGCCGTGAGTCAATGGTCCGGCGGCACATTGAAGGCGACCGCCTCGGGAACCGGGCGAAAGCCCATAGAGGCAGTCCCATGCGAGGGCCATCGAATTTACCGTGGCCCGAAATTTGCTCCAAGTACCAGACGCAAGTTAGAGCGAAGGAGCTTGATTATGAATATGACTCGACGAATGGCATTGTTCTTGCTTGCCAGCCTGGACGTTCCGCGCAAAAGCTCTGGGCAACCGGTCTCACGCGGAACCGTCGCCTTTTATTATTCTTCGACAGTCGCTCGGGAGCGCCCTTCAAGGTTATTCGCCCGGCGAGATACTATGAATCGATCCGGGGGGCAGGCGCATTTGTCGGGCTTCAGCCCTAAGACTCTTCTGGGGACGGGGGCTTCGCCTAGTGAGCGCCTATCTCCTGCAAGCGCTATCATGGGGAGTCCGCCTCGGGTGCGATGAATCCATTCGACTCAGCCCATATCGAGCGTTATACGACTCCCCTGTTTGTGCAATTGACCGGAGTAAGCTGGAAGGCTCAGTGAATCTGATGGGAGAATCCGGGCGGGGCTTCAGCGCCGAGCAGGGCGCTCGAGTGCTGGCGGAACGGGCTACCCGGACGGATCTTGCGGCCGATCGCGCACTGCCGGCAGAGACGCGCCTGTGGGCTGCGCTCCAGGAAGTCAGCGGAGGACCGTGCAGCGGCTGTGTCTTTGATGTGGACTCTCTCCTGAGAGTCCTCGCGGCCGGCAAGCGAGCCGTTGACGAACAGCAAGACTCTGCCTGATTGGATTTGGAAGGAGAACCAGTGCTCTTATACCGCACCACCTCTGCTTGGTGGGTTCAAACCGCGCCCGGGATTGGCGTTCCGTTGCCGCCGGATGCGACGGACTCGCTGACCACGCGCGAAGACCTGCTCGAGTATTTGGAAACGGCGGCGCGCGGCGGCAGCCCCAAGGCTCTCCCACACGAATTCCTCGCACCGATTCAGGCGCAGGAAGTTTGGGCTGCGGGCGTCACCTATTACCGCAGCCGGGCGGCGCGCATGGCTGAGTCGGAATCCGTCGGCGGCGGTGACTTTTACGACCGGGTATACAGCGCGGAACGCCCGGAATTATTCTTCAAAGCCACACCGCACCGCGTGGTGGGGCCCGAAGCCGCGGTACGGATTCGGCGCGATTCGAAATGGAATGTCCCCGAACCCGAACTGACCCTGTTGATCTCGCCCCGCGCGAAGATATTGGGGTACACCGCCGGTAACGACATGAGTTCCCGCGACATCGAGGGCGCCAACCCTCTCTACCTGCCGCAGGCGAAGGTCTACGACGGGTGCTGCGGGTTGGGCCCGGCAATTCTGGTTTCGCGCCACCAATTACCAGCTTCCACCGGTGTCCACTTGAATATCCGCCGGGCCGGAGACGCGGTTTTCCAAGGCTCCATCAAACTCACCGAGATGAAGCGCCGCCTGGAGGACCTGGTGGCTTTTCTTTTTCGGGAGAGCTCGTTTCCGAACGGCTGTTTCCTCCTAACCGGCACGGGAATCGTGCCTCCCGATTCGTTTACGCTCGCGGCGGGAGATCGCGTCGAGATTTCAATTGACGGCATTGGGGTGCTTGCCAACACCGTGGAACAGGTTCAATGACAGCGCTTCGCGGAACGCACGTGATCGGGGGTGAAGACTCGGCCCTGGGCACGGTCACGTTCCATGCCACGGCGCCATCGACCGGCGCGGCTTTGGAACCGGCATACGTGGAGGCCACGGCGGCCGAGATCGAACGGGCCGTCACGCTGGCTGACAGTTGCGTCGAATCGTTGGCCGCGCTTGCGCCGCGGCAGATCGCCGCGCTTCTTGACGGCATCGCCGCTGAGATTGAGGCGCTCAAAGAGGAACTGATCGAACGTGCCGCACTCGAGACGGCGCTGCCCGTGGAGCGGCTGAGGGGCGAGCGTGCCCGAACCACGAACCAGCTTCGTCTGTTTGCCGGCCTGGTGCGTGACGGCTCCTGGAAAGAGACGCGGATAGATGGCGCCCTGCCGGATCGACTACCGGTCCGGCGGCCGGATCTCAGGCGCACGATGATCCCGATCGGCCCCGTTGCGGTCTGGGCCGCCAGTAATTTTCCACTGGCTTTTTCGGTGGCCGGAGGCGACACCGCGTCAGCGTTGGCCGCCGGTTGTCCTGTCATCGTCAAGGCGCACCCAGGGCATCCGGGCACGTCCGAACTAACGGGCAGGGCAGTCGCGCAAGCGATTGCCGCATCGGGGTTGCCGGCGGGGATCTTCTCGTTACTGCAGGGAGCTAGTCCCGAGGTGAGTCTTGACCTGGTGCGGCACCCGAAAATTGCGGCCGGCGCTTTTACCGGATCATTGCGGGCAGGCCGGGCGCTCTTCGACGCGGCTGCGGTGCGAAAGGCCCCGATCGCCTTTTTTGCCGAAATGGGCAGCGTGAACCCGGTCTTTATATTGAACGAAGCGCTAACCGAACGCGGCGAGACGATTGCGGACGGACTGTTCCAATCCGTAACGCTCGGCGTGGGCCAGTTCTGCACCTGCCCCGGATTGGCGGTGGCGGTGGAGGGCCGCACTCTGGAGCAGTTCGCGCGTACACTCCGCGGCCGCTTTCAGCGAGGTGCGCCGGGAGCGATGCTTACGGCTCCGATCGCGCGTACATATCGTGAGGCTGCTGAGCGCATCGGTTCCATCCCCGGCGTCACGGCTTCGGCGGCGGACAGAGGGGCCGTCCGATCACTTGAAGGTGTACCGACTCTGTTCGAAGTTTCTGATGGAATCTTTCTGGAGCATGAGGAATTGCGGCACGAAATATTTGGGCCGGCAACGGTGTTGGTTCGCTGCGAGTCCGCCGCTCGAATGCTGGAAATTGGGCGGTGCCTGGAAGGTAGTTTGACTGCGACAATCCATGGGACCCGGTACGATTTGGAAGCGAACCGGCCGCTGCTCGCGGTGCTCGCGCGCAAAGCGGGCAGATTAATCTTCGACGGATTCCCCACCGGCGTGGAGGTCTGCACGTCCATGCAGCACGGCGGCCCCTACCCGGCAACCAGCGATTCGCGGTTTACATCGGTGGGCACCGCGGCGATTCAACGTTTCTCGAGGCCTGTGTGCTTCCAGGACTGCCCGGTGGAGTTCCTTCCCCCCGAGCTCCAGGCCTTATCCAAATAGGCGGCCATGGAACCGCGGATGGCGCTCTATCGCAAGATCACCTGGCGCCTTATCCCCTTTCTTTTTGGCTGTTACATCCTGGCCTACGTCGACCGGGTCAACGTCGGATTCGCCAAGCTTCAGATGCAAACGGACCTGGGGATGAGCGACACCGTATTCGGGGCTGGGGCGGGCCTGTTCTTCGTCGGCTATTTCCTCTTGGAAGTACCAGCCAATATGACACTTCGCCGTTTGGGCGCGCGGCGCTGGCTTGGACCGATCATGATCGCCTGGGGTTTGGTTTCCGCGGCCACCATATTCGTGCAGGGCGCCAGGAGCTTTTACATTTTACGTTTCCTGTTGGGAGTTGTGGAATCGGGATTCTTTCCTGGTGTGATGCTGTACCTCACATTCTGGTATCCGCAGCACCGCCGCGCGAGAGTGGTTGCGATGTTCATCAGCGCCAATCCGCTGTCCGGAGTCTTCGCAGGGCCTGTGTCCGGGTGGATACTGGCGCGGAGCCACGCTCGCTGTCGAAAATAGAGACGCGAACGTTTAAAGTCCCGAAATCGACACCTGCAACAATGCTCACGGCAGGCCTCCGAACTCAGTTGTGCGCGTGCACAGTCCACCCCATGTAGCGGCTGGTAGCCTCGTGCACAGCCCCGCCGACCTTAGCCAGGTTGGCGGCGAGGTGATGCTCAAAGCCCTGCTCGCAGATGTAGCGCAACAACTCCTGCATTCTCGGGATATGCACGACTCCGGCGCCGCCAAAGGTATCTAGAGGGTCATCGGTGAACTTGCCGACGCAGGTCCCATAGGTGTTTTCCTTCCCCACTGTGCCCGCGATGATCTGCTGGAAGTCCATGCGGACGTCGTGCCCATGTAATCGCTTTCATGCTAATTGGAGGCACAAAGCCTGTCAAGGAGGGGAGGAGCTTTAGTGCCCACCGCGCCGCGACGGAGCCGGGCCGGTGGATTCCCGAACGACGAGTTCCGGATCAATCACGATCTCTAGGTTCGAGGACTCCTCCTCCGTATCGCCCGGAAGCAAGCGGCTGCAAATGATATGACCGATTCGGTTCCGGGGAATATGGACCGTGGTGAGGGCCGGCTGGCAGAACTCCGCCAGCTTCACATTATCGAACCCAGTCACAGAGATATCCTGCGGCACGCGTAAGCCCCGTTCCCGGAGTTCCCGCAAGGCGCCCACGGCGGTAATGTCGTTCACGCAGATGATCGCGGTGGGATCGAACCCTGTGGACAGCAGGGATCGTGCCGCCTCCCGGCCGCCTTCCAGCGTATCCGCGTCCGCTGCGGTGCGTACTTCGAGTGAGGGATAGCGGGTGACGGCCTTCTTTACAGTCCGCAACCTTTCATTGATCGGCTCCAGAACCGCATGATGACCGATAAATCCAAGCTTCCTGTGTCCGAGGCTGTGCAGGTACTCTAGGATTTTCTCGATTCCGCGGCGATAATTCACCCGGATGTTTGTAATATTCTGCTTCTGTACGCCGACGTCATAGAACACCGCCGGAATTCGAGCTTCGTTCAGCTCTTTGATCAGGGCCGGATCCATCTCCGATACGATGGCAGCCAGTCCCGCCACACGCCGGCCGATCATCAACCGGATACTGGCCACGAGTTGTTCCGGCCGGTAGTAGGTGTTGGCCATGACCACGTCGTGACCGCGGCTATGTGCTTCCGTCTCGATGGTGCGGTAAATATCGAAAAAGAACGGGTTTTCCAAGTTGGAAACGATTACACCAAGGGTGCGGCTCTTGCCGCCCGCCAGGCTGCGGGCATGGAGGTTGGGGTGGTACTTCAACTCGCGGATGGCCTTCATCACCCGTGCGCGGGTACTGGTTTTGACTACGCTGGCGTTGTTCAAAACGCGCGAGACCGTCGCGGTTGAAACCTTCGCGCGGCGGGCGACCTCTTCCAGGTTCATGGCTCAGGTTCATTGTAGAACAGGTCGTTCATAGTTCCTGTCGGAAACCCGGTTTTGCAGGAAAGCGCATACAATCGCTCGATGTCCTACAATAAGCAGGTCGGAGGGGCTTGGTGCGCCGGTAGTGCCCGATTCCCGCACGTTTACTTCGAGGTATACGAGCTTGCGAACATCTTGGGAAGCAGTCTTTCTGATCGCAGGTGCGACAATCATGCAAGCGGCAACTCCAATTCAGCGGGCCGATTTCGGCAAAACGCGGGATGGCGTGGCGGTTTCGGTCTACACGCTGACCAACAAGAACGGTGTCACGGCCCGCATCACGAATTACGGCGGAATCGTAGTCTCGCTGATGGTGCCGGACCGCAACGGAAAGATGGCGGACGTGGTTCTCGGCTTCGATTCGCTGGATGGCTATCTGCAGAATCCGGGGCCATTTTTCGGTGCTCTCATCGGCCGCTACGGGAATCGGATCGGACATGCGCGGTTCACTCTGGACGGGCGCGTCTACCAGGTGGACCGGAACGACGCGGAAAACTCCCTCCACGGAGGAGCCAGGGGGTTCGACAAACGCGTCTGGACCCCGAAGGAATTGACCGATGGCGGTCTCGAGCTTAGGTACCTCAGCCGGGATGGCGAGGAAGGATATCCCGGAAATCTCCGGGCAACCGCGGCCTATCATCTCACCGACGCCAACGAATTGCGTATCGATTACGGGGCGAGCACAGATAAAGATACGGTCATCAACCTGACAAACCACTCGTACTTCAATCTGAAGGGCGCAGGAACCGGCGATATTCTGGACCACCGCCTGATGCTCAACGCGGATCGTTTCACTCCGGTGGATGCTGGTTTGATTCCCACAGGGGAACTGCGGGCGGTTGCGGGGTCGCCATTCGATTTCCGCACCAGCACGAGCATTGGCGCAAGGATCGAAGCGAACAACGAACAGCTCAGGGCCGGGAAGGGCTATGACCACAACTGGGTGCTGAATCGCGGGCCTGACGGGCTCACGCTCGCAGCGCGGATAGAAGAACCGTCGACCGGGAGGATTCTCGAAGTCTTCACTACGCAGCCTGGGGTACAGTTCTATACCGGCAATTTCCTTGACGGCACGATCAAGGGCAAAGGCGGCAAGGCATACGGCCGGCGGTCCGGGTTCTGCCTCGAGACGCAGCACTTTCCTGACTCGCCGAATAAGCCGGCATTTCCCACAACGGAATTGAAACCGGGCCAGAGATTTCAAAGCGCGACGGTTTTTCGGTTTTCGACCGAGGGCGGGCCGAAATAGGGGTTTGTCTATGTCTTCGTTTCAAACTGGAGTCCTGGCAGCCGCAGTTCTGGCCGACCCGCCGGAGGGCTTAGTGCGGCTCGGAAGCGTTGACGCACTCATCGTAACCCTGTATTTCGCGATGGTGATCGGTATCGGCTTCTATTTGAAGCGGTACGCCACGACGGGCGAGGACTTTTTTCTGGCGGGCCGGAGCATGAGCTCCTGGATCGCCGGGCTGAGCTTCGTTGCAGCAAACCTCGGCGCTCTCGAAAGTTATGGGCTGGGCCTCGGCCGCTTACCAGTATGGAATCCTCGCCACCCACTGGTACTGGGTCGGCGCCATCCCGGCCATGCTGTTCTTGGGCATCGTGATGATGCCGTTCTACTACATCTCGAAGACGCACTCCGTGCCGGGCTACCTGAAACTGCGCTTCGGCGAAGGCGCGCGCCGGCTTTCCGCGATCACGTTCGCCGCCATGACCGCGCTGATGAGCGGTATCAACATGTACTCGATGGCGCTGGTGATGAAGGTAGTGCTGGGGTGGGACATCCATTTCAGTATCTGGGTGTCGTCGCTGACGGTGGCTGTGTACGCCTTTCTCGGCGGTCTGCTGTCCGCGATCTTCAATGAGGTGCTGCAATTTGTTCTGATCTGGCTGGGCGCGCTACTGATCCCAATCCTCGGCCTGATGGAGGCCGGCGGCTGGAATGGAATGGTGCATCGCATCTCGGCCAACTTGACCGGTGACTATACCCACCTGTGGAGGACCTTGGGCTCGTTTCAAGACAACCCGATGGGGATTCACTGGACCGGAATCGTGCTCGGCTTGGGTTGGGTGATTTCGTTCGGCTACTGGACTACCGATTTCCTGGTCGCGCAGAGGGTGCTTTCGGCGCGCAGTCTGCATGCCGCCCGCATGGCGCCCATCATCGGCGCGGGATTCAAAATGATGGTGCCGTTCATTGTGATTCTTCCGGGGCTCTTGGGCATCGCGCTGCTTCCGGAGAAACTCGTGGGCGAATCGGTGGCCGCGGCCACAGGCGGGCACAGCTATAACGAAGTCCTTCCTCTCATGCTGGCACGCTACTGCGGGCCGGGCCTGTTGGGCCTCGGAATTACCGCGCTGATCGCGGGGTTCATGTCCGGCATGGCGGGCAACGTGAGCGCCTTTGCGACAGTGTGGACCTATGACATTTACGGCGCATTCGTCCGCAAGGGAGCGAGCGATTCGCATTACGTCCGCGTGGGCCGCTGGTGCACCCTCATTGGCGTGCTGATCAGCATCGGCACCGCCTATCTCGTCATGCAGTTTCTTAGCATCATGGACTACGTTCAGGCTTTGTTCAGTTTCTTCATCGCCCCTCTGTTCGGCACCGTGTTGCTGGGCATGCTTTGGAAACGCGCGACACCCGCGGCGGGTTTCTGGGGGCTGCTGGCGAGGACGCTGTCGTCTGTGGGTATGTGGCTATGGGTGAAGCTGAACCCGGCGGCGCTCGGCATTATTGCGCTGTCTCCCAATGCCAAGGACATGGCCGAGAACATGTACCGCGCACTCTGGTCATGGATTATTTGTGTTTTGGTGACGGTCTTAGTGAGTCTGGTGACTCGGCCGAAACCACAATTCGAACTAGCCGGCCTGGTCTATGGCTGCACGGAGATCCCGTCGGAACATGAGCTGAAATTGACCCAACGCCCGATCTTCTGGGCCGTCTTGGTTTGCGCCGTGTTCCTATTGCTAAACGTCATTTTCTGGTGACAGGTATGCACAAGCCGGGAATGGTCTCGATCTGGTTCCTCGTCGGGCTTCTCCTGACGGCGTACGGGTTGTTGATTTCGGCGGCCGGAGTCTACCAGGCACTGGCACCGCCGGTGCATCCCCCTGTGCTGGCCGATCTGCACGCCGGCATCTGGTGGGGCCTGCTGATTTTGGGAATCGGGCTCTGTTCTATTGCTGGCACTTCCAGCCTCGGAAAACGAAATGAGCTCCACAGGCGCACGCGCCGGTGCGGCAACCGGGAGCTAGCGGTGCCGGAAGAAGAGGCGCAAGGATTCGCCGCAATGTGGTGTCTCGAGCCTCAGAATATCTCTTCGAGTCTGCGGGCGACGGCATAGGGCAACGTCCTCCCGCCAGGGGTGCGCCGCCACCTAAACACCGATCGGAAGACCCTTGGGGGATCGTCCACGCCCGGCTCGCCGGACAACGGGTGCCTGATCACTTTAGCATCAACTCCTGTTCTCCATCGAGGCCATTAGCATTAGCGATTGACGCCCCAAAGGCGCCCCGGTGTAAATCATGAGCCGGCAAGTTCGCGAAACTACTTCGCGGCTCCCAAGAACCGCTTGCGCACTTTCGCGACGATGGTGAACTCGGGGTCTACTACGTTCGAGATTTCATATTCCATACCCTGACCCAGCAGGAGGCTCGCGCCGCGCTCGTCGAATCCATAACTCTCCATTAGCCATCGCATCAACTCCGTCGTCGCGTGCTGGAGGGCTTCGTTGAGCGCCCGCGAGCTGCCCAGCACCATGATGTAATCCTGGTTTTCGAGGCGAGGCCAGTTGATCTTCTTCCGCTTAATCAGATCGACTGAGAATTCGACATCCAGCGACGTTTCGATTGCCCCACCCTCCACTTCGCCGTCGCCTTGACGCGCGTGGCCGTCGCCCAGGAAGAAGAGCGCACCAGGCTCAAAAACCGGCAGCATGACGGTCGCGCCGGCGCCCATGCCGTTGTAGTCCATGTTGCCGCCGAAGTTGTCGGGATAGCTGGTAGGAATGGCGGCCTTGTTCGGCGGGGCAGTCGCCACGCAGCCCAGCATCGGCCGCAACGGCAGCTCGATGCGCGGCCCTTTGAAATCGACGGGGTCTATGTACGCGACGCCCTTCTGCTTATCGATCTGCCAAGTCACGCCCTTCGGCTCACGAAGCGCCTCCAGCCGCAGGAAGCCGGGATCGACCGTATAAGGAGCGAGCAGCGTCGCCGAGAAGCCGGTGGTTCGGTTGGTCTCCAGGCGAAGCAGATGAACTACCAGCGTGTCCCCCGGCTCGGCCCCCTCAATGAAGAAGGGACCGGTCTCCGGGTTCGGTCCTTGACCTCTCTGGACGCCTCCAGCGTCGCCTCCTCGCGCATCAATTGTCGAAGTGATTACGTGGTCGCCAGGCTTGATTCGCAAAACGGGCTGATGGCCCGCGGAGAACGTATTGTGGAATTCCTTGGGCTCGAACCGATGTGTTTCGGCGAAGCCGGCGGCGGCCAGCAACAGCGCAACGAGTGACTTCATTACGGCACCTCTCCCATCCGTTATACCGAAGTCCACCGGACGCGTTCTGGGGCTGGCCAGTTCCGGGTTACCCCCACGCATCCCTTCCCCGCGGACCCGATGCGCGTATCCAGGCAGGCGCCAGATGGAAAATGCCGCCGAGTGTCGAAGTCAGAGCAAAAAGACATCGTTTCCGCCGAAAACGGGACTGTCCGGTTCGATGAGCGGGCTGTGAAAACGGAGCATGATGGGCTCGTGAGGTACCGACAGACGAAAGGGTCGGCAACAGATAGGCCACGTCTAAACCACCGCGTCACACCTCGACTCCGCACTGCAGGACTTGGTGAACCGTCTCGAGGGATGATGAACGCAAGTTCCGGCTGCAACCGCCGAAAACACCCGCGCGAAGTGAAGGCGCGGTGTAGGCGTCAGCCTACAAGATCCTCATGCATCATGCTCGCATGAGCCGGAGGGAGATGCGCCGGGCATACGGACGGGGCGGGAGCCCAAATCGCAAATTTTGCAGACAGCGGTGCGCCAAGCGGGCGATGTACGCAAGAAACAGCAGGTCCGCTTGCTCTCCGCTTGAACGACTAGTACTCTGTTCGTTCCTGCATGCAACAATGGAAGCTCCGCGTAATGAACCTACGTGTTCCAATTCGAAATCGGAGACAAGTGCAATTTGTGGCTGCGGTCTGTTCCTGTGTGTGGCCGATTGGCGCGCAGGTCCGCACTACGATTGCGGGAGCCCATCCTGATTTGACAGGTATATGGAACTCAGCGACTGCCACTCCACTAGAACGGCCGACTGAGCTCCAGGGGAAGGCATTCTTCACGCGGGACGAGGCCAAGGAATGGGAACACCGCGCGGCCGAGCGAAACACGGACCAGGCTGTCGGTGCAGCATCGACCGGTGTGGGCACTTACAATGTGGTTTTCCGTGAGTTCGGCACGAAGGTGGTAAAGACGTTGCGGACTTCCATCATTATTGATCCTCCAGATGGGCGGATTCCCGCGTTGATGCCGGCCGCTGCCGCCGAAAAGCGCCGCCGTGAGGAAGCGATTCGCAATCCGGCTGTGGCGACGGATCTGGGCCTACAGGACCGATGTCTTGCTTTTGTAACCGCGGGACCTCCGATGCTCCCGTACTCCTACAACAGCAATTACCAGATCATCCAGGCCGATCGCGATGTGATCATCCAAGCCGAGATGGCCCATGAGACGAGAATCGTGCACATAGGCGGCCGTCCTCACTTGCCTCAGAATGTGCGGCTCTGGCTCGGTGATTCCATCGGGCACTGGGAAGGCAACATACTCGTGGTGGATACTACGAATTTCAACGATGCGGGCGGCTTTTACGGCGATGCGGGTGGCATGTTCGGATGGGATCGGAATCTACATGTCGTAGAACGTTTCAAGCTGTTCGATGCCGATACGATTCTGTATCAATTCGACGTCGACGACCCGAGTGCCTTCGCCTCGCCTTGGAAAGGTGAACTTACCCTGGCACGATCGCCTGGTCCGATTTACGAATACGCCTGCCACGAGGGCAACTACGCGCTCCCGAATCTTTTGAATGCATTCCGCAACCGGCAATAGTGCGGCCACGAACGAAAACGGGTTCCTTCAGTTAAATCGATACTCTCCGGATTGAACCTCCATAACGCCGAGCGGCAATCTTTCTAGAACGACTTCAGGCTCACAACGACACGGACCGAGAGCCGAGTCCAAGCTTGTGCGTGAGCCGGCCCGGGGATCGATTGCGTTACATTCGGGATGGATGAGTTTCTACTGCGGCACGCTCGAAGGTAGCACGATGTCTTTCAGTCGCAGCTAGACGCACACGTATCCACACATCCCGACCGAGTGTCGGACCATGTTGTTCAGGGTCGCGAATCTCCTCCGCGTCGGCTCGGGAGGGAAAGGTTCGCCGGGATGTGAGCTGATCCTGCCCATCGTCCGCCCGGAGAGGGAATCGAAAGCCGAATAGCACGCGGCGGATGCCAGCTTCAGCAACGGGATCAGTTCCTGTTTGGAAATCGCTGCCGGACGAGGGCGAGGCATCGTTTGTTGTGCCATGACTCCCCGCCAAATGAGCAGATTTGCGCCGGCCATATGGCCGGGCGGTCTCCGAAAGTCTTGATTTCAGGTGTCGGCTTAAAGCTATAGTTCTGAGCGGGCGGGCTTTGCGCCATCTTAAGAAGGTTGTCGCGGTCGACGGAATTTCCTCTCCGGTACCAGCGCATTCGGGCACTGCGCAAGAAGCGGACAGCAACCGATCTGCCGCGGGATCGACAGTTCCACCATTACCGGAACCCCCGGAGAACTCCACCACCAACCGATCGCCAGATGAGATCGGCCATCACACCGGTTGCCTCGGCCCGAAGCTTCGAGTTCGGGGCGCTCCGGGAAACTACACAGCCCTCCGGTTGGAGAGCCGCTACTGAGAGATTGTCCGAAGCGGTCGCGGGGAAAGCGAAGGGCCGGCCAGGGACCCGTTCAAACGGAACAGAAGCGGCTTCAGGGGAGTCCCGGCCGAGCAAATCAGCGAGTCGGCTGTTACGCGTCAACTTAATGCCCAACAGCACAACATTCCAGTTGGTGCGTAAACCGCGCGCGATACGCCGGCAGGAAACTGCGATGGGATCACAGCTTCCCTTTCATGTTCTCGTTGGGTGGCGGACGGAACACTTAGGCGTCCGTGACCGGCTACAGGATGCTGAGGAAGTTTACGAGATCCTGTTTCTCTTTCTCCGTGAGCCCAATTCTGAATCGGCGATCGTAGAAGTCCACGAGTTCGGTCAGATCGCCAGCGGAACCGTTGGCGAAGTAGGGTGCGCGAGCGGTGAGTCCCCGGAATTGTTGCATCAGGATGGAGCCAACATCCGCACATTTTCCGGTGAGGAGTGCACGGCCGGCGTCCTGAGTCAAGAAGATCCGGCCGAGTTGTGGATGAGGCGGAGCCGACGCGTCGCACGTTATGCGGAACAGAGGCAGCTCGGGCGATTCCTTCGCGGCCGGCAGATTCGTTGTGCCGACGTCGAACGAGCGGTAGATTCCGGGCCGGTGGCAGGTGGCGCAGGTGCCCCGCCGGCGGTCTGGCAGGCCGAACTCACGCGAAGCGAACAGGTCGACACCACGCAGGACAGATTCGCGAAAAGCGCGCTGGCGGATGGCGAGATTGGGCTTGGAGAGATTGCGCCATGGATCGAATGACGCGGGGAGGTCACCGGCGGCTGGGACGGCGCCGACGCCGGCGATGCCGCTGGCGAGGTTATCGGCGCCGAGCAGTGGAGGTCCGCCCGGTTCGCCGAGAAGGCCCCCGAGGTTATCCGAGTGTTGCGCCATAAAGAGCTGGCGTTCGAAATCCTCAATCTGTTTGAGCTGCGCGGGAGTGGGAGGGACCGATGCCTGCTCGTGAGTGAGCACGGCCGTGATGGCCTGCGACTCGAGACTGGGCTCGCGACCGTCGGCCATGAGCGTGACTCCGGTGGGCTGGGCAATGTACTTCAAGTTGGCGGCGACGCGCGGGCGGCGGTACACGGAGATGGAAGCGGAGTTCTGGTTGCAACCGGTGGGGTCGCGCACGACTTCGATGCGGAAATCGGGCTTGACGGGCTGTCCGTCGGCAGTGCGCGGAGGCCACGGGAGGGCAATGCGGAACAGGCCGCGCTCGAGCAGAAGCGAGTGCGACTCTTCTTTTTCTTGGGGGAGGTTCGGGCAATTGGAGCCGTCGATGGCGGCGAAGAGGGGGTCTTTGCCATTCGTGTCAGCCCAGCGGAGACGGATGAGATCGAGCGAAAGGCTCATGGCACTGGTGGGCTGGTGGCAGGTGATGCAGGCACGTCCGTTGGAGCCGAGTGGGGTGAAGAAGGGGTGACCGCTCGTCTCAACCCCGCCGGAAGTGTTCAGGAGACGGAGTTGCCCGGAGGAGTCTCCGAAGGTCTTCGAGGCCGGCAGCGGCGTGCCGCGGTTCGGGTCCCACCACGGGTAGGCCAGCTGGTAGCGGGTTTCCAGAATGCGGGAGTCAGGAGCGGCGCGGGGCTGCGGTTGTGCGAATAACAGGGCGGAAGCCCAGAAAAGGATTAGCCACGGATGAACACGGATGAACACAGATTGAAAACCGATCATTTATCCGTGTCCATCAATGTGTATCCGTGGCTTAGAATGACCTACGCCTTCTGCGCCGCCTTCGCGGCGAGGAAGTTGGCCGGGGTCATCGGAATCTGCCGCAGGCGGACACCCGTGGCATCGAAGACGGCATTGCCGATGGCCGCTGGCATCAGCGTGATAATGGTCTCCCCGGCGCCGGTAGGCCCTACTTGCAGGTTGTTGATCAGGACCGTGTCGATTTCGGGAATGTTGTCGCCGAACTCGAGCACCGTGTAGCTGTCCCAGTCGTTGGTAGTAACCGTCCCACCTCCGACACCACCTGCTCCGAGGTTGCTGAACTTTACTTCTTCGAGGAGCGCCCGGCTCATTCCCTGGAGGACCTGACCCTCCATCTGGTTGCGGAGACCATCGGGATTCATGACAGGGCCTGTGTCGAGGCCCGCGGTGACCTTGGTCACCGTGATGACGCCGGTATCCTGATTGACGCTGACTTCGGCGACCACCGCGACGTAACCGTCAAAGCCCGAATACAGAACGCAGGCGACGCCCCGGCCCCTGACGACGTCGCTGTGGGGGTCGCCGGGTCTGGGCGACGGACGCGTATCCCAATGGGCATTCTGCGTAACGGCGTTGAGGACACCGATCAGCCGCTGGTCAGTCAGATGGCGGAGACGGTACAGGACGGGATCCTGCTTCAGGCTAGCGGCAATTTCATCCATGAAGCTCTCGTTGGACCAGGTGTTCTGAATGTGATCGGGTGAGCGTAAATAGGAGGTCCACAGCTGAGAATCAACGAGCCGGGTCAGCGACCGCTGGCTGGCGACAGTGCCGGTGCCCAAACTTACGCCGTTTATGCTGCCGGTGGAGTATGGCGGGACGGAGTTGCCGAAGTTCCAAAACGGACTAGGGAACGGATTAGCCGGCGTGGTTGTGGGAACCAGCTTGCCCGTGGGGAAGCCCGCGAGCGCGCCCGGTATGAAGTTGCCGGGTCCGGGAGCTCCTCCAAATACAAAGGCTGCCAGAGGGCCCTCGCCGTGTACCATCAGGACGGTTTCGTTATCCCACGCGATGATCGTGCCGTTGCCATCGAGGCCGACCTTTTGATTGCTGACCATGGGGTGACCGTAATGTTCACCGGCCGTCATTTCATCCTTGCGAGTGTACTGCACGCGGACGGGCTTGCCGACCGCCTGAGAGAGGAGGGCGGCATCGAACGTCACCGGGTCGGCACCGTTTCCGCCGTAGCAGCCGGAGCCTTCAACCTGGGTAACCTGGATGTTAGCTAGGGGGATGGTAGCTGGGGGAGTGCTCAGCAGAGCGGACAGGAACGTCCGCACGTCGTAGACGCTCTGAGTCGCGGACCAGGCTTTCACGGTCGCGGTGTTGCCGGCGCCTTGGACGTCCACAACCGCGCAGGAACTGGCGAGCGAGCCGTGCATCTGGAAGGGGTACAGGTACTGCGCACTAAGGGTCTTGGCGGCAGCGGACATGACCGTGTCCACGTCTTCGGTGTTGACGGCGAAAGCATCTCTCGAGGGCTGCTGCGCCATGAAAGTGTAGAGACTGGCCTGAGGGGGAAAGGTATCGCCAGTCGACCAGGTGATCGCCGCGGCCAGCTTTTCGGCGGCTTTCAGGGCGTGCCATTCCGTGTCTGCGACGACGCCGACCAAGTCGTTCACCTGGACCACCTGCGGGTTGCCGGGAAGGCCGTTGACGGCGGTCTTATCGATGTTCTGGACGTGGGCGCCCAGGAAGGGCGGGCGGACGACTTTGCCGTGAAGCATGCCGGGAATCCGAACTTTTTGCGCGTACTGGAAGGTGCCCTTGACCTTGGCCGGAATGTCGACGCGCGGGACGGGTTTCCCGAGAATCTTCCACGTGGATGGATCGTTGGGTATGGCCTTGGGATTCACGGTAAGATTAAGCCGTTGTCCTTGAACCAACTGGCCGTAGCTCACCGTGTCGGCCGGATCTCCGCCCTTGACCGAGAAGACGCCATTCGTGACGGTGAGCTGGCTAACGGGAACATGGAAGTGCTGGGACGCTAACTGAAACAAGGCGTCGCGCGCGGTATCGAGAGCGTTGCGAAGGCCGCTAGGGCCGAACTGAGTCCAGGTAGAGAAGCTGCCAGCGGTGTAACCCTGATTGGGAGTGACTCCGGTCCTGCACAAAACCAGCGTAATTCGGTCCATGGAGACGAACAATTCTTCGGCGGCGAGTTGAAGCTGTACGGTGCGGAAACCCTGACCGAAGTCGCACTTACCGGCAAGGACTGTGATGCTATTGTCGGCGCCGATAGCGACCCAGCTATCGACCTGAGTGTTGTCGACATTGCCTGAGCCCTGCGCCTTGACGGTGGACGCGGCGGCAAAGCCGATCATCATGACGCCTGCGGTCTTCAGAAAATCCCGCCGGGAGGCGTCGAGGTGTCCGAGGGCGTCGATGGCTTTTTCGGAGAGCGGGCGTGCTCCCTCGAGTTTCAGAGGATTTTTCAGTTTCATCGTCGGCTCTCCTCGGCGTCGTGGCCTTCCTGTGCATATCGCACAATCGCGTCGATCATGCGGGAGTTCGTGCAGCACCGGCATATAAGATCGCCGGTGATGCCTTTTTCGATATGGGCACGGCTGGCGCCCGGGTTGTCGCGAACGAACGCATAGCCGTATAGGATCGGGCCGCTGAGGCAATAACCGCACTGCGCCGCCTGTTCGGCGACGAACGCTTGCTGGATGGGATGCAGATCGTCCGGGTTGGGTAGGCCGTCGAGCGCCCTGAGGCCCTCAAGGGACGTGACGCTGTGCCCGTCGACGCTGGAGACGTCGGTGACGCAGGAGCGGATAGGCTGCCCGTCCAGCAGCACGGTGCACGCGCCGCACTGAGAGAGTCCGCAGCCGAATTTCGGGCCGTTGAGCTGGAAATTCTCCTGCAATACGAACAGCAGGGGAGTCGATGGATCGTCAATGGTGACGGTGGAATCCTGACCATTGACTTGAAAGCGAAAAGTAGTCATAGCGGTATCCGCCCTCCCGGGGCGAAAGCTCGAACATTATATGCGGCCCCAGTGGCGATTGGCAAGAAAAACTTGGCAGAAAACCTTGGCAAGAACGTCAAAAACACTCGGTCGCCACGACGCCATCGGCTCCCGCACGGCGCTGAGCAGGAGTGGGGGAGTCCTGACAAAGCCCTCCTTTTGCGGCGACATCTAGAACCAGCCTCTAGACCTCGATCAACGCATATTTTGCCAATTAATTCCCTCGCGGTCGGCGACTTGGAAGCAATCCGACTTGACACGTAGAACGCCAAATGGCGGATGTGAACGAATGCAGATCGTCAGAACGCGATAGAGTGGCCTGGGTTTCCCGATCGCCCGTTCTCCAGTTAGGGTCGCGATGGCGAGGTCTGTAGCGCCGCAACCAGCGCACCCAGCGCATCCAGACTAGCGGTAGAGGCACTGTCCTTCACAAAAATCTCCATAACCATCGCAGGCGTGGAACCGAGGTTCCTGAATCCGTGAGGAGTGCCACCCTTGATATAGAACGCCTGCCCCACCGGTGCCTCCACGGGCTTGTCGGAGCCGATCGTGAGCTGCAGTTTTCCCGTAAGAGGAATAAACAGGTGAAACTTAACATCGTCATGCTGATGCACCGCGCGTATACCCATTGGCTTGATCTCAACGCGCGTGGCGCGTACGTCCGGGCGCTCCCACAGCCTGACAGGTGCGTACCCCTGCGCGGCCCGAGCAGCCTCTTTTTCGGCGTCCTTGCCCTCGCCGCGCGTCTGGGCCAGCACTGGCAAGCACAACAGGCCTGCGATCACAGCTATTCCAGAACTGTGTCTCGACATAGAGTCCTTCCCCCTTTGCCGTCTCATTATAGTACTGCACTTAATCCAGGAGTCACGAAGCGAACCGGCTCTCCGCTTTACTTCGCGGGAACTTCCTTCAATCCCGGGATATGGGCGCGGTCCTTCTCGTTTTCGTTGCAGTAGGTTTCGAGAATGTCGGAATCCGGCACCAGCGCATGCGTGAACTTGATGGTGAATGGGTGCGTGTACATGATGGGATCGTCGAAGGTCATCTCCACATCCATGTGGCCGTAGTCGCGGCGGCGGTAACTCTCAGTCAGATGGAGCGCTTCGCTATGCGAATGGCCGATCATATCGAGCCAGGTCCTGCCGTTGAATCCTTCGGTTTCTGCCACCAGCGTGTCGCCATCCCAATGCGCCGTGGTATAGCCGAGCCATGAAGGCGACATGTCCTTGGGAAGCGGCCGGCCGTCGGTGTAGATCTGGCGGTAGCTACCGTCCACCTCGTAGATGATGACGATTTCCTTGGGCGCCTGGATGAATTTCACCACTTCGACGACGAAGTTGTTCACGGGAATTCCCATTGGCAGGCAGAAAGGGGAGGGATTGGGCCGGGTTCCGTTCTTCATGCGCTCGGCGCGGAGCTTGGCGGCTTCTGGCTTTTCGGGGACCTGCTCGGGCTTCATGTCACGGAAGATGTTCCCGGTGTAACTTCCGGCGTTGGGGAGAGGCGTAAGTTCCGTATTCTCCCGCATCGTTTGCAGATGCCACACGCCGGTGAGATCGGGCTTGCCGTCCGGGGTGCGAGGCGGGGGCGCCGAAAGGTCCACCTTCCCATCCGGCGTTACCGGAGTTCCGGCCGCTCGATAGTTCAGCCACTGAGCGTGCGCCGTAGCTCCCAGGAAGGCCAAACCGGCACAGAAGAGCGCCTTTGGCATCGACCTAATCTTAGCGCAGAGAAGGGGACAGCGGCATACGATTTGGCCACCAAAGCGCGATTCGCTCTGAGTCGTCCATCCGGAAAACAACCCCAGTGACGCCTTGTCGCCGGCGGGCCCTGGGGCCGGATTGTGCCGCTACGGTTCGCTGTCGATGCGGTCGTTCACCGCTCCACGAATCCACGTCCGCCGTCGTTTTGACGCGTTCAGGCACTGGCGCCGTTCGAATGTGCCCACCTTTGCCGACCCGATCCACTACGCAATGCTCTTCCCGGTGCTGCGGGAGTGTAAAAGCCTAGATCGCTAAGGCTAAATCGCCAACTCGCGGCGCCCGAGCCCGCACCCAAGAAGAGAGCGAGAATTGCGGGGTCTCGTTCGCCTTTTAATGTGTTCGGTTCAGGCACCTGTCAGAAGCGGCGCTTCGTCAGCCGTGAGCCAGTTTCCAAGTCTCACCCGCAACTTCTTCACGCCTTTCACACGTCGGATACTTGCGAAGAGTTCGGGGCTGAGCACGCCAGCATCCGCAGCCTCATAGGCCAGCCGATGCAACGGCGCATGGTCGCCCGTTGATGGTTCCCGCTGCGAGGTCGCGATTTTCGACGAAAATCCGGTGACGGCAGTTGGCGACAATTTTGTTAAATGAGAGACGCGGCTCTGAGCAATACCACTGAATGAATTCATCAATGGCGTGTTGGTATGCGTGTTTGGACTCAGGTGAGCGTAAGCTGTCCGGCCGCTTTGCTGTGATCCAGGTCCGGGAGGTCCAGCCTCGATCCAGGGCGCTCTGACTTGGGGGATTTCCGCTTGGCGTGTCGCCCAAAAAATGCGCCTGGCCAAGAGCCTAAGCCGGTGCGTCGGGAGTTATACGGCAAAATACACTGAAGCCGACTTATCCCGACTGAAACAGCGGATCGTTGGGTTCACCAGTAGGGCTGGTGGACGTCTTGGTTCAGCAAGAACCGCGGCTGGGTACCGAGATGTGCGGCAGGTTCGGCGGCATGGAGGAGTAACGAGTGCATCAGGATCACGTCACCAGCCGACGCCGTATTCTCGATAACCTGGAGCGGTATCCCATCGACCTCTTCCATACATTCGTGAAACCGCGCGATCCGCGCTTCAGAATTGCCCGCGGTGTACAGATCCCGGAGGTACGGATGCCTTTCGAGGGATTTACGGAGCTGCGAACCTCGAGTCCTCGGTGGAGGTGGATTCTCAGAAAACCATCGATGCACAAGACGATGTGATCCGCTTAAGATGCTTGTGCCACCGCAGCGTGGTCCAACGTCGGTCAGCATCGCATGTACTTTCACGCCACAGGGGGGCAACAGGCGGCCAGTGTAATCGCCATCTATGTGCCAGCCTCTACTCGGTATATCCCATTGACTCCCGATAGGGAATTGCAGGAAGAAGGCGCCCCAATCGCGTGG
>Ga0306923_10000399_pt1 | contig 33593 bp, 26 predicted proteins | sample sta12Can44000108_FD_203841 | JGI IMG/M metagenome (GOLD analysis project Ga0306923, IMG submission 203841) | Lab enrichment of tropical soil microbial communities from Luquillo Experimental Forest, Puerto Rico - statanox.12C.anox.44.000.108 (v2)... | ecosystem: Environmental > Terrestrial >... | reverse complement strand
TCAAGTACAACCTTCCCTTTTACAAAATTATTTGCAATAAAGTATCTATGCAAATGTTCTACCATCGTTTTATTGTTCCACGATGTTATTAATCTTTCTCCATTATTATCCAATGCCATATTTTTATTTATTAATGTTTGTTTCTAAATTTAGAATAGGTTACATAATCTATAGAATCGTTCCACTTTAAATATCTCTCGCACAATTTCCTTGATTGAATCTACAATACACATAACCAATCGCTCACTTGTCCACTTAAGTTTTATCACAAAAAAATTAGTTTTTCGTTTGTACTTCACTCCATTTCAAAAGAGGCCTAACTATCCCTGGAAATTCACCTGTATATTCTCCTCTAACAGTAGAAGAATCATTTAAGTCATTAATATTAAAAGAAAACTTCTTTACATCATGAAAATGGATTCTAAAAATTGGGGTATAAGACATTGCTGCAATTCCACAATAATGCATACCCTCCGCCAAAAAATTGGCGGGCAGCCAAACGACAGTTGAATAAGTTCCTTTTTGAAAATTTTTTATCGTTTTATTATTATGGGAGCTCATTATATGAACATCATTTTGATTATATAAATTGAATCCAATTACTAAATCGTCAATATTTTTAAGCACTTCGAAAACTATTTTAATACCCACTTCTTGATTAATTCTAAAATTTACTTTATTGATTAGTTTTTCATCAACAACTTCCGTCGAAATGAGCATAACTATTTCCGAAGCTGGAGCATCTTTTTTCTCATACCAAATATGAGAATCAAGCTGCATCTCTGTATTTAAATATTTAGAGATAATTTTTTCCGTATTACCAAATTCTAATAATCTTCCATTTTTCATTAATAATGAAATGTCACACAAGCGAGTTATAGCATCCATATTATGGCTCACAAATAATACCGTTCTTCCATCGTTTACACTTACATCTTTCATTTTACCCAAACACTTTTTCTGAAACTCTGCGTCGCCCACTGCCAACACTTCATCTACAATTAAAATTTCAGGTTCTAAATGTGCTGCTACTGCAAATGCTAATCGTACATACATTCCGCTGCTGTAGCGCTTTACAGGCGTATCCACATAACGTTCAATACCTGCAAAATCAACAATCTCATCAAACTTGCTCTTTATTTCTCTACGCGTCATGCCCAATATGGCACCGTTTAAAAATATGTTTTCCCTGCCTGTCATTTCCGGATGAAAACCTGTGCCTACTTCCAGTAAACTGGCTATCCTTCCTTTCACTTTTATATTGCCGGTGGTAGGTGTTGTGGTTTTAGAAAGAATCTTTAAAAGTGTGGATTTGCCTGCGCCGTTTCGACCGATAATACCTAATACTTCGCCCTGTTTTACTTCAAAATTAATATCACGCAAAGCCCATACATAATCGCTACCAGACGCTTGGGTTCGGTCGTTAACTTCTCCTACTTTTAAATAGGGATCTTCTTTTCCTCTTATTTTATAAGACCACCGTTTTAGGTCGTGGCTTAATGTGCCGGTACCAACTTCGCCTAAGCGATATTGTTTCGATAAATTTTCAACTTTTATAACGGTATTATTCATTTTTATTATGCAAATTTTTTGAAATTATACGAATGACCTCTTACCCTCATTCAGGCTTTTAATCTTTAGAGTTAGGCTTTAATTTAGTTGCTTCTTCTTTTCAATTCACTTATTATCCGATTTTGCCATTAGCCAATTTGGCTTATTGTTTTCTTTCGTACTTCTATCTTTTTACTTTGTATTATTTGCTTACACTGTATCCATAAAACTTTTTTCTACTTTATTAAATATAATTGTACCGATGGCCAATAATATTAAAGAAAATAAAGAGCTATAGGCAAGGCTCATCCAACTAAATTGCCCGGAACCGGTAAAGGCATAACGGAATGTTTCTATTATAGATGAAATGGGATTGGCCTTAATAAGCCACGCATATTTTACGGGTAAAGAACTCATCGGATAAATTACCGGCGTTGCATACATAAACAACTGAATACCGAAAGTGAGTAGAAAAATAAGGTCGCGGTATTTGGTAGTCATTGCACTAATAATCATACCTGCACCAAGTGCCAGCAATGCCATTAACACTATTAAATAAGGGGTTAATAATATTAACAAATTGGGGTGTACATTGGCTCCTTTCATTAAAAAGTATAACCAGAAAATAAGGAACAGCAGCAACTGAATACTAAACCGAACCAGGTTAGAAACAACAATAGATAAAGGCATTACCAAACGCGGAAAATATACTTTACCAAAAATATTGGCATTGTCTTTAAATACTGTTGCTGTTTTATTTAAGGAATCGGAAAAATAATTCCACATGGTAATACCTGCCATATAAAACAAAGTCATGGGTAAACCATCTGTAGATATTTTGGCAATATTGCCAAAAATTACCATATAAGTTACTGTTGTTAAAAGCGGCTGTATAAAAAACCATAAAGGGCCGAGAATGGTTTGTTTATAGGTAGATACAAAATCTCTTTTTACAAACATAATTAGTAAATCACGATAGCGCCATACATCTTTTAATTTAAGATCCAGTAAATGTGCCTGCGGCGATATTACCTCCGTCCATTCTTCGGTTGTTGTATGTTGTATAGTAGTTGTTTGCTGCATTCGGTTTTGTTGTTTTGTATCAGTAATACCCTTTATTTATAGTTATCGGCTTTAAAATTTAAATACCTGTTGTATAAACTTTTCTTCTTCCTTTAAATAATTCCTCCTTTTTTCGGATCGTCAAAATATCCTTCATTACCTTTCTTAAAATATTTAGAGATATAGGTTCCGTAACCATAACGGTAGCCGAAACCATAACGATAAATATAACCATAACCATAACCATAGCCATAACCGTAATAACCGTATTTACCGCCAAGTTGTACATCGTTTACAACAATGGCAACATTCCGTAATTTCTCCGATTGTACAATTTCATCTACTAACTCAATTTGTTTTTTAAATGTATAACGTTGCCTTAAAACATAAATAACAATATCGGTATAGTTCACCAATGCATAACTATCGCTCACCAAACCTACCGGAGCAGAGTCAATAATAATATAATCGTATTCTTTTTTTAAAGCTTCTATAAATGCTTCTACCTTATCGCTCATAATCAGTTCTCCGGGATTGGGAGGAATTGGGCCTGAGCGATAAATATGCAGGGTAGGGTATTTTTCAATAGAAGTAATAATATCGTGATGGTCCGTTACCTGACCAATTAGATAATTGGTGATACCTTTTGAATTTTGATTTTCGCCGGAATAACGTGTACTACGCATTTTACGTAAATCGAATTCCAGCAAAGCCACTTTTTTATCAGAGAGCGATAATACAGCAGCAAGATTTAAACTGATAAAAGATTTTCCTTCGCCGCTAATGGAAGATGTAACCAGTATCGTTTTATTATGGCCACCTTTGGTAAATAAGAATTGCAGGTTGCTACGCATAATTCGAAACTGTTCTGCCGTAATATTTCTGGATTGATTAACAATAATACTGCCCATTGCTTTATCCACATGACTGATTTCTCCGATAATAGGGATGCTGGTTTTTTTCGTGATGTCTTCTTTAGTCGTCAACTTGTCGTTCATCAATTCCAATACATAAATAATTAAAACAGGGATAATCAATCCTAATAATAAAGTAAACAACCTAATATTGCTTGTTTTAGGTTCTACCGGTATTGAAGATGAATAAGCAGGTGCCAATTGTACATAATTGGAAACTGTAGAAGAGCTGGTAATATTGGTTTCTTCTTTTTTATTTAACAGATACGCATATAAAGTTTCTTTAATTGTTTTTTGGCGGTTAATATCCATCAACTCTTTTTCTTTTTCAGGAATACCAGACAGTTTAATATCACTGTCCAGTAACTTCTTTTTAACTTCATTTTGTTGGTTAGTCAGGTACTTACGATAATTTTTTAAACTGATGAACAAGCTCTTTTTAGTTTCTGCAATCTGATTGTCTATATCGCTGGTTAGCAATCCGTCTTTAGAAACAGATGGATAATCTTTTTCTTTTTTCATCTGCAACTGGTTATACACAACAACCAAGGATCCAAAAACAGGGTCTTCAATCCCCATGTTTGATGGTACTATTTTATTGATGTTGGAAGGGTGGTTTAAATAATCTTCTACAATAGTTACAATACTCATTCTAACATCATAACCTTCTATCTCTTTTCGGTACTGCTGGGTTTCGGCAAAATAAATCTGCGATAAAGCAGATAATTCAGTAATATGGTTTCTGATCTTGAATTCTTTAATCTGATTATTAATATCATTTAACTCGTCTGCTACAATTTTCATTCTTCCTTCAATAAATCTGATAGTATTTTGAGCCACCCGGTTTTTATCTTCAATATTATAAATTTTATATTCTTTAATTAATGCATCTAAAATAGCTTCTCCTTTTTTTCTGTTCTCTACTTTAATGTTTAATAACAAGGAAGTGGTTTTAGGATTAGGTAAACTAACGCCCAAGCTACCTTGTATTTCGCCTACTGTTTGATAAACGGGTTTCCAGATAACATTTAATACGTCTTTTGAAACAGACGAGGGAACCGAGTTGTTTTTTAACACAAAACGCATACCATAGTATTCAACCGTATCATTCCACCTAACCAACTGCTGCTGCTTTTTTTGATCATTCCCAATTTCCATTACTACACCATTCAAATTGGTTTCTACAATTTTAAGTTTGTAAACATTATTCGAATCTCTGATTTGAACAGGAACTAATTCAAAACCGGCTTCTTTAAACAGTTCAAAACGTTTTACATTCCCTTCTTTATAATAATAAATATTAAACTGGTTGTTTCTTACAACTCTTTCAATTAAAGGAAAAGAACGTACCTGCTCCATTTCATTATCCATATTCACTTTTTTACCTCCGGATAGGGCCGTGCTGATCGGGTCATTAGTATTAGCATTATTGGAACTGATTAAATTATCATCACCCGATTTTACCAATAAAGGTGCAGATGCTACATAAATGGGCACTTTATAACGAACATAAATATAACCGGCGCCTACACATATAACTATAGATAAAATAAACAAGGGCAGGTTTGCCAGGTACTTAAATAAGATTTCCCGCAAAGTAAATGCAGTAGAAGGAGCTTGTTGTTTAGTTTTGGGTGGAATATTTTGAGGCATCTATTGCGAATTAAATTATAAATTCTTGAAAAGATTTATCATACTGAATGTGATTACAATTAACGATAAAGCCGTTGATATTAAACTAATATCTCTAAAGGTATTCGGGTTTTGCTTTAAAGTTTTTAATTTATTAGTATTTGCTTTTACTACTATAATATCGTTTTGCTGCAACTGATATGCAGGAGAAGAAAAAGCAGTTGCATCGCGAAAATCAAATACATAATGTTTTATTTTACCGCTATCTTCTCTAATTAATAAAATACTATCTCTTCTGCCTTCATCTTTTAAGCCACCGGATTGGTTGATGGCATCCAAAATAGTTACTACACCAAAAGGAAATGTTTTCATGCCGGGGCTGTTAATTTCGCCCATCATATTTATTCTGAACTGGCTGAACTTTACAATTACCGCCGGATTTTTTATATAAATAGATAATTTTCCGGCAATTGTATCTCCTAAGGATTCTAATGTTTCACCTGCTGCATGTATTTTTCCGATCAAAGGCATTTCTACCATGCCTTTTAAATCTACAAAATAGCCTATTGAACTAGATGATTGCCCTGCAGCACCGCCACCAGCAGCAGCCATACCAAGATTGGGTATATTAAACAACTGTGCCTGTTCCTGATTGAGTGTAGCACTGTATACCTGAATGGTCAACTGATCCCGAGGTTGTATGATAGCTTCTTTTAAAGTGGTGGGTTTAATACTATCCAATCCTTTTTGAAATAAATCAAAATCATGATTCAGTCTCTTTTGCGGATTACAGGCCTGCAAGAACAAACCAACTGCAAATACTATTATAGTTAATGCGTTTTTCACTCTATATAATTTAAATAAATGTTTATGCTAGTATGAAATATTGTATATTAATGCAATAGCTCCTTTTATCATAAAGCTTCGCCATCTCAGTCACACGCTGAGGTTATGATATATGCAAAAAAATATAGTTATACGATGCGTAACATCATATAACCATACCTTTAATTATTTATTAGAAGAATTGGGTAGCATAACTTGGTACAAACATAACCGAAGATGGTCATACTAACAATTTTCACCGTGTATCTCCGACCATTCTTCCATTAATACAAATATAATTCTATTTTAAAGGTATTAAACTTAAAACAAAGCTATTTATCAAGCAACATAAATTTACTTATTATGAGCCTGCAATAGCAATATTTAAAGCTTTATCCAACAGCCATATCAACACAATTTTAATTAAAACAACATGCCATCTTTTTTACCCGGTTAAAAATTGCAATCAAATTACAAAAGCTCATTTCCGCATATTATCTTATTGTCAACTTTTCTTTTATCATTCGGTTTACAAGTACAAGTAAATAACCTGTAATTTGTAAGCAACATCAGTTTAAGAAACCTGTTTTATGTTTCCAAATTAGTTACCTTCATTAATACATATCTCCCCACACATGAACCAACGATATTATTCCTTAGATGTTTTCAGAGGTGCTACTGTCGCTCTGATGATTATGGTTAATAATCCCGGAAGCTGGGAACATATTTTTTCGCCGTTAGAACATGCCAATTGGCATGGCTGCACACCCACAGATTTGGTATTCCCATTTTTCCTGTTTGCCGTTGGCAATGCCATGAGTTTTGTAATGCCTCGGTTTGAGAAAGAAGGCACTGCTTATTTTTTAAAAAAAGTAATTAAAAGAACAGTGCTCATTTTCTTAATAGGTATTTTTTTAAGTTGGAGCCCCTTTATTATGTATAATGGCAAAGGCGAACTGGTTGCCAAAACATGGTCGTGGTTAAGCAGCAGCGGAACACCTGTTGGCATTAGAGTAATGGGCGTTTTACAACGTATTGCACTGTGCTATGGCATTGGTGCTTTAATAGTGTATTTCTTTAAAACAAAAGGTGCGTTTGTAGTAAGCGGTATTATATTATTAGCTTATTGGGCAATGTGTTTATTACTGGGCAACACGGCAGATCCTTACAGTTTATCAGGCTGGTTCGGAACAAATGTAGATATCAACCTGTTTGGCGTAGCACATGTTTATAAAGGAGAGGGTGTTCCTTTCGATCCTGAAGGATTGGCTAGTACTTTTGCCGCTATTGTACAGGTTATATTTGGCTATTTTGTAGGGCAATATATTCAACAGAAAGGGAAAACTTATGAGATGCTTACCCATCTTTTTGTAGCAGGCATCATTTTGGTATTTGCCGGTTATTGTTGGGATATGGTATTCCCTATCAATAAAAAAATATGGACAAGCAGTTATACAATTTATACTACAGGATTGGCAATGATTGTAATTAGCGTTTTAATTTATCTCATTGAATTTCAGAATAAAAAAGGTGCATGGAGTAAGTTCTTTGATGTGTTTGGAAAGAACCCATTATTTATTTTTGTGTTAAGCGGATTTTTACCTCGTGTATTGGCATTGATCAGAATCAAAAACAGTACATCTCCTGCAGAGCATCCAACTTATCTTTCGCCATTCGCATGGTTTTACGAACATATTTGTAAAAATATTTCTTCTGATCTGAGGGTAGGATCTTTAGCTTATGCACTTATTTTAATTGCTTTTTACTGGAGCATTGTGTATTGGATGGATAAGAAAAAGATCTATGTAAAAGTGTAACCCCACCCCTTAAAGGAGAGGAAACATTTGTTCTGCTTTCACAATGCTTTCCGGTTTACCTACATCAATAAATTTGGATGAAGAATGATCGAAATATTGAATTGTATTTTGAGCACATAAACTCAGATACACATCAACCATTGAAAACTTTCCTTGCTGTTGTATCAATGAAAATATTTTCGGATTGATTACGTGTACACCGCTGAATGCTTTTTGAGATAAAGGAATATCATTCTTTTCAATTTTTTCTTCTCCGGTATTTACATTTTTCCAGCCGCACAAGTCTTGTTGCTCATTAAATAAAAAGTACCTGGACGTGGCCCGTTCCGTTACAGCTAAAGTAGCCAATGCTTTTTTTTGTTGATGTAACGAAATCATTGCATGCAAATTAAGATCAGTTAAAATATCAACATTCATCAACACAAAATCATCTTTAAAAAACCAACTTGCTTTTTGTAAACCACCACCGGTTTCCAGCACTGCATCTGTTTCATCACTAATTGTAATAGCACTTCCCCATCCATTGTTTTTTTTAACAGCATTTATAATTTGGTCTGCAAAATGATGCACGTTTACAATTACTTCTGTTATTCCAAATTGTTGGAAATATTCAATATTTCGTTGCAATAAACTTTTACCGTTTACTATTGCCAAAGCTTTAGGATGCAGGTCCGTCCAGGGTTTCAGACGAGTACCCAATCCTGCTGCGAGAATCATGCCCTTCATTTCGAAACAATTTTTAATTATTAATTTCTAACTCCTTACCCAATTCGCTTCATTGGTATGGTTCAATTCTACATTCAGCTTATACTTGTTTTTTAAATGCCTTGCTGTTTGCTCTGCTGCATATACACTTCTATGCTGCCCGCCGGTGCATCCGAAATTAATCACCAAATGACTGAACCCTCTTTTTAAATAATCTTCTACGTTAATGTCAATCAAATCCCAAACGCTGTTTAAAAATTCATTCATCCTGGTACGTTGTTCCAGAAAATCCATCACCGGTTTATCTTTTCCGCACAACGTTTTATATTCATCAAACCTTCCCGGATTTAAAATACCACGCATATCAAAAACAAATCCACCGCCATTGCCCGATTCGTCTTTCGGAATTCCGTTTCTGTAGCTGAAACTGTTTACATCAATTTTTAACAGCGTATCTTTTGTTGCCTGTTGCGGTGTAAAACGTTCAACGATTTCATCACTTACCATCAATTGTAATAAACGGTCAAATTCAGGTATGATGATACCTATGCGTTTATTTTCTAAAAAATATTGTACACTTCTCAATGCCAACGGAATGCTTGATAAAAATTGTGCTTTCCGTTCAAACAGGCCTCTGAAGCCATAAGCTCCTAACACTTGCAATAATCGTATCAATACATAACCGTTGTACTGGCTAACAAAGGTAATCCGGTCAACAGGTTTAGCTAAATGTGCATCAATTTCGTCCATATAAAAATCAAGCAAATCATTTTTCCATTCTTCACTTAATTCTGCTCTTGCCTGCCACAATAAACTTGCTACATCATACTGCAATGCCCCTTTCATTCCACCCTGGTAATCCACAAAAAATACTGCGTCATCATTCACTATAATATTTCTGCTTTGAAAATCTCTAAACATAAAATATTTATGTTCTGTTCTGGTGAGATAAGTGCTGAGTGCTTCAAAATCGTCAATCATTGCTTGCTTATCATAAGGAATGCGAAGCGTGTCGAGAAAATAATATTTGAAGTATAACAAATCGCTCATGATGGCTTGCTTACCAAACTCTTTGGCAGTTAAGCACCAATTATAATCCAATCCATCGTCGCCTGCAATTTGAATTTTTGCTAAGGCTGATAAACTTTTCTCAAACAATTCTTTTACATAATCATTATGCCCGTTGGCCTCTAATTTATTCAACAAACTTTCCGTTCCCAGATCTTCCTGAATATAAATACTTGCATCAGTGCTTACAGCATCAATTGCAGGAACAGGTAACCCTTTTGCTTTAAAGTGTTTACTGAAATAAATAAAAGTATTGTTTTCTTTAATATTGATATTATGCGTTGCAATAAAAGTTTCGTTACCACAATAAATTCTAAAATAAATTCTGTCGCTTCCACTCTGAGGTAATTTTTCAATTCTATCTGCGGCAACATTTTTATACGATAAAAACAATGCAGCAATATTTTTTACAATTTGTTCCATAAATAATTTTACTAATAGATGACAATAAAAGTAGAATAAAATACAATGATGAAAGTTTCACCGGTATTTTTTATTATTTTTATTGAAATCAGCAAGCATGAAAATTACCAAAGAACTACTGACAGTGGTAATGGTATTTCTATTGTCCTACCAACCACTTTTTGCACAAAAGCAAACAATTTCCGGAAAAATTACAGACAGCAAAGGCATTCCTATAGAAGGTGCATCTGTAAAAATCAAATCTACCAAAGCAGGCACCAGCACTGAAAAAGACGGAAGTTTTACATTGCAGGCATTGCCGACGGATTTTTTAGAAATCATGTCCGTAGGGTTTAAAACAAGAGTTGTTCCGGCAAACAGCAAATCCTTCAACTTCAGTTTGGAAGCCATTTCTGTAGATTTACAGGAAGTTGTTTTAGTGGGTAGCCGAAAAGGAGGAAGAGTAAAAACCGAATCACCGGTTCCGGTAGATATTATTAATCTAAATCAAGCAGGAACACCCACTGCAAAAATGGATCTGACTTCTGTTTTAAATTATGCAGCACCTTCATTCAATTACAATAAACAAAGTGGCGCAGACGGTGCAGACCATATTGATCTGGGAACTTTGCGTGGACTTGGGCCCGATCAAACATTGGTTTTGATTAATGGCAAACGCCGTCACCAGACTGCATTTGTAGCTTTGTTTGGAACAAGAGGCCGCGGAAATTCGGGTGCAGATTTAAATGCTTTTCCGCAAGAATCTGTTGACAGAATTGAAATTTTACGTGACGGTGCATCTGCACAATATGGTTCCGATGCAATGGCCGGCGTAATCAATATCATCCTAAAAAAAGATATCAATCATTGGAATATTAATACAGGATGGAGCGGCTATTACGATCATAAATTCAATCCATTAAACAGTTTCGATCCAACACAATATTATACCGGCCATCAAATTGACGGAGGCACTTTTTCTTTTTCTGCCAACAATGGTCTTGCAATTGGAAAGAAAGGTGGCTTTATTAATATTTCTGCAAGCTTTCTAAATCAGGCAAAAACATTTAGACAAGTTCCTGATACAAATGTGTGGACCAACCCTAATGCATTGCCGTTAAACACCAGCCGCCGTGCATTTGGCGATGGGTCTGTTACAACTGCAGGAACCATGTACAATATGGAAATTCCGCTCAACAGTAAAACAACATTTTATTCTTTTGGTGGATATAATTACAAAGGTTCCGATGCCTTTGCATATACCAGAAACTGGAGCGCAAGGCCCGACCGTTTTCCTGTTGACAATAACGGCAACATAATTTTTGTTGCTGATATCATGAAGAAATCTTCCGATGGCGAAACTTTTTATAATCCGCATATTCAAACACATATCACCGATGTTTCTTTAGCAGCAGGCATTAGAGGAACAACCGGTAATGAATGGAGTTGGGATTTGAGTAATACATTGGGCAGAAACGATTTTCATTATTTTGGAGACAAAACTTTCAATGCTTCCAACATCGGCAATATTTCTCAAACACATTTTGATGATGGCGGGTTTAACTTTTTGCAAAACACTTTAAATTTTGATTTAAACAAATCTTTTAAATCAATTGCAGAAGGATTGAACTTAGGTTTTGGTGCAGAATACCGATATGAGAAATATGGAATTTATAAAGGCGAAGAAGCTTCTTACAAAGCATACAGCAATACTTTAGGGCAAGCCCCGGGTGCACAAGGGTTTCCGGGATTTAGCCCTGCAGATGAAGTTGCTGCCAACAGATCAAATATTGGCTTATATGCAGATGCAGAATTGAATGCCACCAAAGCATGGTTACTGGACGGTGCTGTTCGGTTGGAAAATTATACAGACTTTGGAAGTGTTGCTACTTTAAAAGTAGCAACCCGTTATAAACTTTCAGATAATTTTAATTTAAGAGGTTCTGTAAGTACAGGTTATCGTGCACCATCATTACAACAAATTTATTTCAGCAATACATTAACCTCTTTTAGTGGCGGGCAATTGGTACAATCCAGAATTGCCGCAAACGGAAGTGTATTGGCTAATGCAGCAGGTATACAAAAATTAAAACAGGAAACTTCTACCAATGCAAGCATCGGCTTTAGCTGGAAAGCCGCTAAAACATTAACTTTTACGGTTGACGGTTATATGGTAAAAGTAAAAGACAGAATGGTTTTATCAGGTTTATTTGATGCATCTTTATCGCCAACCTTTGCTGCACAACTAAATGCATTGGGCGTTACTACTGCACAATTTTTTGCTAACGCCGTAAACACTACTACTTATGGTTTGGATATGGTTGCAGACTACACTAAAAAATGGCACAACAAATCTTTGAAAGTTTTAATTGCAGGAAATATCCAAAACATGAATATTGATGCTGTGCATGTGCCAACTTTATTGGATGATAGTTACGCTCATCGCAAAAACTTTTTCAGCGATAGAGAAGAAGCTTTCTTAAAAGCATCCGCACCAAAAGCGAAATTTACTTTTAACTTAGATTATACCGTTGGTAAACTTGGATTGGGCACTCACATCACGTATTTTGGCGATGTAAAATTATTAGGCTTTGGCTGGACTGGTTTAGCAAGTGCAGCAGGTACAGGCGGGCCCGGCGATCCTGCTATTTCAGGAAGTTTTACAGGAATAGATCCTTATGTTGATATTGACGGATATAATGACCAGGTGCATGTAGCAAAAGAAATATTTGATTTTAAGCCAAGAGTTACCACAGATATTTATACATCATACAAATTATGTAAAGCAGCTACTGTATTTTTAGGCGCAGATAATTTGTTTAATGTACATCCTGCGTTGGGTGCAGTTCCTAATGCCAGATACGAAGCAATGGATAATGAAAGTGGCGGCCCATGGGATTCGGTTCAAATGGGATTCAACGGGCTTAGATTATTTGGAAAACTTGTTTTAAATTTTTGATACGAACACTAACAACTGCCTCTCGTGCCGGGGTTTATACGCTCCGGCTTTTTCCTAAAGCCATGATATGATTTTGAAATATTACCGATACAAATCATTATGAATAAAAAATCATTCTTATTCTATTTTTTAGTTTTTAATTTTTCGCTATTTAGTTTCTCTTCCATTTCAGCACAAAACAAAACAGTTGTTTTTCAAACAGATTTTGGGATGAAAGATGGTGCCGTCGCAGCGATGAAAGGCGTTGCCATTGACGTTGATAAAGATTTAAAATTATTTGATTTAACACATGAAATCCCTGCATACAATATTTGGGAAGCAGCTTATCGTTTAGAACAAACCGTTACTTACTGGCCTGCGGGTACGGTGTTTGTTTCTGTTGTTGATCCGGGTGTGAGAAGTAAAAGAAAATCTGTTGTGGTAAAAACAAAGAGCGGGCATTTTATTGTTACGCCGGATAACGGTACACTTACACTTATTGCCGAAAGTTTAGGGATAGCAGAAAGAAGGGAAATTGATGAAACCGTTAATCGTCGCAACGGTTCGCAACAATCGTATACTTTTCATGGTCGTGACGTGTATGCTTTTACAGCGGCACGTTTGGCTGCAGGTATAATTAGGTTTGAACAAGTTGGAAAATTATTACCGGCTGATTCCATTGTAAAAATTCCGTATCAAAAGGCAACAATAGAAAAAAATATACTACAAGGGAACATCAGTATTCTGGATATTCAATACGGTAATATCTGGACGAATATTTCTGCAAATTTATTCAATCAATTGCATCTAAAATTTGGTGATCAATTACATATCATCATCTATAAAAATAAAAACAAAATATGGGAAGGCGATGCACCGTATGCACAAACATTCAGTGCAGTTGCCAAAGGAAAACCATTGGTGTATTTAAACAGTTTGATGCAATTATCTTTTGCACTTAATCAAGATAGTTTCGCCAGGAAATTTAATATTGCCGCTGGAAGTGAATGGAGTGTGGAAGTGGGGAAAGGAAAGTTATAAGTTTTAAGTGGTAAGTAATAAGTTCGTAAAACTAATTATGAATGTTCTTACTTATAACTTATTACTTATAACTTTCTCTCTTCTTCTTAGATAAAAAATATATTGGAATACCAACACAGGTAATTACAATTCCAAAAACAGAATTGATAATTTCAGCAGTTCCTTCGAAATAGTTTTTAATATCCGCATACAATGTTACTACCAGAAAAAAAGCTGTAAATAAAACAAACAACATCGGTACCACAGGGTAGCCAATTACTTTATATGGACGTTCCGCTTCCGTCATCTTCTTTCGCAGAATAAAAACACCCAATGCACTGCTGCCATAAAAAAACCAGCTCACAAAAATGAGCATATCAGTCAACATATCAAAAGAGCCACTCATTACTAAAATAATAGACCAACCTGCATTCAACCATAATGCATTACCCGGTGTATTGTAGTGTGGCTGCGGTTTTCCGGCCCATGCAAATAATCTATTTTCTTCGCCCATAGCATAGGTAACTCTTGCCGTTGCTAAAATATTAGCGTTGGTTGTTCCAAATGTGGAGAGTATTACAAGCAATGCAATCAATCCGCCACCAATAGTGCCCCAAGCTGCTGTTGCAGCATCAGAAGCTACAAAACCGGAAGCCGCCATTGCACCAACAGGCAATACATAAATAAATGCCAGGTTAATTAATGCATACACAATAATGCAAAACGTTAATCCTAAGAATAAACTTTGGGGAATATTTTTTTGCGGATGTTGCACTTCGCCTGCAATAAAAGTAATATTGTTCCATCCGTCGTAAGCCCAGAAAGCACCTGCTATTGCTGCAATATAAGCCGCTATCATTGCAAAGCCTTTAGGCGTAGCGGGCAATGTTTCCGTAAGATGATGCAAGTTTCCCTTGCCCGAAAAAAAGATACCTCCAATCAACAAAACAATAGCTACAATTTTAAGTGCGGTTAATATTCTTTGCAACCATGCACCATAACCTACGCTGCGATAATTTATAAAAGTGAGCAACACCACAATAACAATCGTTAACATTTTTATACCAAAATTTTCAAGCGGAAAAAAATTACCGATCATGGGAATATGAATATGAAATAAATGCTCCGTTGCAACAGAAAACTTTGGCAACACAAAAAAATAATTGGTGTATTGCGAGCATACATAAGCAATAGAAGCATTGCCTGCACAATTAAAAACTGCGAATGCAGCCCAACCATATAAGAATGCAAAACCATCGCCGTACATTTTTTTAAAGAACACATATTGCCCGCCTGTTTCGGGAATCATAGCAGCCACTTCTGCATTACTTAATGCTCCAAAAAGCGTAATAATGCCGGCAACAATCCAAACGCTTAATAAAACTAATGGAGAACCTAATTGCGAAACCATTAATGCCGGTTTCATAAAAATACCTGAGCCGATAATACCACCGATTACAATAGCGATTGTGCTTTTAAAATTAAGTGTTCGCTTAAAATGACTCATGTTTTTAAAGATAAGATAATGTTGTATTGAACAAGCAAAGAATCTTTACTCAGCACCTGTTGCGTCGCACACTTGTACTGTTAAAAAAGAGGCAACAAGTGGCAAAGGCACAGAGGTACAAAGTAATACATAAGCCCCTTCTTTCAACTCTTTGCCTACTTGCCTTATGCCTATTGCCTTTCTTCTTGTGCCTTGTTGCCTTTGCTACTGAAGTACAAGTGTGCGACGCAAGTAAAGCTGCACAGCAATACTAAAGCTAAGTTCATATCGTTTCTTAAAACAATCTCCCCTGTTCTCCCGGTCTTTTAAATTTGGTACAATCCAGTTCCCAACGCTCTGCATTTAAGTTGTAGCGTTTATTGTATTTTTTAAATTGTTGCCGTACCAAATCGCTTATCGGGCCTTCGCCACGCATACGCACACCAAAGCGACTATCATTTACTTTTCCGCCATGTGCCGTTTCTATTAAGTGCCAAATCTTATCTGCACGGTCGGGAAAGTTTTTATACAACCAATCATGAAACATCAATTTTATTGCACCATTCAACCGAATAAAAGTATAAGCAGAAAATGTAGCACCGTTTTCACTTGCTGCTTTCAGAATGTGTTGCATTTCGTGTTCATTCAATCCAGGAATCATTGGCCCTAACATTACACCTGTTCTTACACCTACTTTACTCAACTCATTAATGGTATGCAAACGTTGCTGTGCAGTTGTGGTACGTGGCTCCATTACACGCCGCAATTCTTCATTAAAAGATGTAACGGAAATCAATACACTTACCAAGTGTTTACTCGCCATTTCCTGCAATAAATCTTTATCACGCAGCATTCCTGCATTTTTACTAATGATTCCAACGGGTTGATTAAACTCGTTACATACCTTCAATATTTGTTGCGTTAGTTTAAATTTTTTTTCTGCCGGTTGATAACAATCTGTATTACCGCTTAATGCAATGGGCTTGCACTCCCACTTGGGATGCATTAAAAACTTTCGCAGTAACTGTGCGGCATTCTTCTTTACAATAATTTTTCGTTCAAAATCCAGTCCGGCACTAAACCCCCAGTATTCATGGGCATTACGGGCATAACAATAAATGCAACCGTGTTCGCATCCCTGATACGGATTCATACTGTACCACATACCCACATCGGGGCTATCCACTTTATTTACAATTGTTTTAGCATTGTCTTCTAAAAAAATGGTGACGGAGTTCGGTTCCGTCCAGTCGTCAATACCCTCAATATGTTCTTTTGTTTTTTCATGATTCAAAAAGCGGTTTTTGGTATTGATCTGAGCACCTCTTCCTTTTAAGTAGCTCCCTTCGGTTCCCCCGAAAGGGGAAGGATTGAGATTAGGATTACTGTTTAATTTTTTATTGTTATCCATGTTGAATATTGATTGAATGCAAGATGCAAGAATGTATAGATAAGGTTATGTAAATAAAGAAGACTGAATAGTTTCCGATACAGATTTTCCCTCCAACGAAAATTTTGCAACAGTGCTATAATGTTCACCCGGCTTTCGTTTCAACAATAATAAATCATTCGCCATAAATGCAGCACTGAAAGGTTCATGCTCGTACTCTATCCATGCTTTTTCGTATTGCGGTGCCTGTAATTTTCGTGCAACAGTTAAATGCGGCTCTAATATAAAATGGGGCTTGTGTTCATTATCAGGTTTCATCCATTTTTGTAATGAACGAATGCTTTTTACCAGGTTCACCATTTTATGCTTTGCAAAAACATTGATATAAATAGTATGTGCAGGGAAACTTCCGTAACCATGTAGCTCAACTTTAAACGGTTCGTGCATTTCAACAATATTTCTTATGCGATGCACCATTCTATCTTCATTCATGCTATGCAATAAAAAATGTATCAATGTTATATGCGGATAAGTTTTTTTTGCCAAACCATAATCAAACTTTTCTGCAAAATTTTGCTTGATTTGCATGATACGGTTGTATATATCTTCATGCAGATTTACTACCAATAAATACTCATTCACCTGCAAGGCAGCGGTGTTAAATAATATTGTACTCATAACTCTGTTATTTTCTTAAACTAATTTTTGTAGTATAAAAATACTAATTAATTTAGCATTTCAAAACACAATATTATGGATAGGGAAATACTGTATAAATCTGCCTATAAGGGCACAAAAAAATTTTCGCAACACGATATAACTACTGCCAATGCCACAGGATTTGGTGCTGCCGCCGATGATTATTCAGAAAGGGGAATTGATTTAAATGAAGAATTAATTATGAATAAACCCGCTACATTTTTTTACCGTATTAATACAGATGCAATGCTTCACTCCGGTATTCACGCAGGCGATGTTTTAATTGTGGACAGAAGTATTAAAGCTGCTAACGGGAAAATAGTAGTTGCTGCTATTGACGATGAAATAGTAGTGAGGCGTTATCATTTTTCGTTCAATAAACTAATACTTACCGCAGATAATAAACGTTATGCAGATATTGAGGTTGGCGAGTTTTCACAATATCAATCTTTAGGAATTGTAACCTGTGTTGTGCATTTATTGGAACCAAGATTAATTGCCTTTTCTAAAGACACAAAAATAAAAGAGGATGGAAATGCATATATAAAACATCATTGACCTGCTCCATAATTTATCATGGAGATGAGTGATCCATTTATTTAAAATGAAAGCAATTGTAGATTGTAATAGTTTTTATTGCTCTTGTGAAAAGGTTTTCAGGCCTGATTTGCAGAACAAACCTGTTGTTGTATTGAGCAATAACGATGGCTGCATCATTGCCCTCAGCGATGAGGCCAAACAACTGGGCGTGGCCATGGCTGCTCCTTACTTTATGAATAAAGAAATTATTGAAAAAAACAATGTTACCGTATTTTCTTCCAATTATAATTTATACGGCGATATGAGCTGGCGGGTAATGGAAACTTTACGCTCTATTGTTGGAAAAGACAATGTAGAAGTGTATTCTGTTGATGAAGCTTTTTTAAACTTAGATTATATCCCCAAAGAAAAATTACAGGAATTATCCATACATATTAAAGAAACCGTTGAACAATGGACAGGTATTAAAGTTTCTGTTGGCGTTGCACCAACAAAGGTATTAAGTAAAGTTGCCAACAGATTAGCTAAAAAAAATAAAGCGGCAACAGGTTGTGTATTAGTATTAGATACAAGGTTTAAAATTGAAGCAGCATTAAAAAGAATGGCTGTTGAAGATGTGTGGGGTGTTGGGTTTCAATATGCACGGAAATTAAAACAGATGAATATTAACAATGCTTTTGAACTGAGTATAAAGAGTTTTGATTGGGCAAGAAAGAATCTAGGCGGTGTAGTTGGCCAACGTTTATTGCGTGAATTAAAAGGCGAACCAAGTATTGATATGAAAGAAGAGCTGGTTACTAAAAAAATGATTGCCACTACCCGCATGTTCGGCAGCCCTGTTACTGCTATTCAAGACATTAAAGAAGCCATTGCAACTTATACTTCCAGATCTGCAGAAAAACTAAGACGTCAATCCTGTGCTGCAAAGACTATCAGCGTCTTTATTATTTCAAAAACAGAAGAAAAGAACGACGGAAACCGGTACCGTCATGGGGCATCAACAAGTAAGTACATTCATCTGCCAATCGCAACATCCATTACCGGAGATTTAATAAAACCTGCGGTACAATTGGTTGACAGCTTATATACCCAAGGAAAAATCTATAAAAAGGCAGGTGTTATTTTAAGCAATATTGTTCCAGATAATTCTATTCAGGGAAATTTGTTCGATACAAAAAATAAAAACAGAGAAAGATTATTAATGAGTATGATGGATAATATTAATTTCTCAATGAGGAACGATATTTTAAAATTTGCAGCCAGCGGCACTACCCGTAATTGGAAAATGCAACAGAATTTTCATAGTCCTCGTTACACTACCAGATGGAATGAAATCTGTGAAATAAAAAAATAAACGCAACATCCCATAAGAATGTTGCGCCTGTTTTCATAGTAATTTATTTTATTAATGCCTGTATCGGTTATCGTGCCTGTCGTAACCTCTATTATCATATCTGTCATAATCCCTATACCTGTTTTCTCTTCTTTCGTACATTTCTCTGCGACGATAATCGTTATCATAATCACGACGATAACGATAATCGGCTCTTGCATACGCCATTGGTCTTGAGCGTTCAACCATACATGGCTCTACATACGGTTGTTCATAAACCACAACAGGTACAGGATTTGCAACGGCATATACCGGAAGCCCTACATTAAGGCTTACTCTTACTTGTGCCTGTGTTTTATTAATGATTGCAGTAACTGCCAATATTAATATAATGCTCATCAATATCTTTTTCATAACAAATGATTTTTAGGTTAAACAATACTTTTTAGTAAATCAATACGTGTTTAATAATCTATAAACCAATTGCGTGCCAAAAAACAAAACAGCATTTGTTAAAAAAAATGGCAACAGAGCTAAAACAATTTTCCTTGCGTATCTGTATTGTAAATAAATGCCGGTTTCAATAAATTTAATCCGCAAACAGCATTCATCTTATCAATAAGATAAACTGTTAATTCGGGAGACAATGCTTCATTGTGCATGTGCATAAAAAAATAAATTTCCTGTAAACCGTTATCCATCCAATATTTCATACGTTCAACCCAAGCGTCAATTCTGGTATAATCAGAATGATGCAAACTGTTTCCTACATATCTTATAAAAGCTTTGGGAACAGTAATGTGCATGTGGCAACAATCTCTTCGCCCGGCAGTATCAGTTATTACCGCACCCATATTTAACGATTGTAATGTTGAAAACAAATCGTTTCTGTAATCTTCATCTTTAAACCAAGTCATCTTTGCGTTTAGGAGAATATGTTTCGCTCACTTGAATAAATATCGGGCCCAAATGATTTTTAAAAGCCGTAACACCTCGTAAAAATTCTGAAGTAATAAAGTTTTTTCCGGTTAGGTTTCCTTTATGTGTAACGCCCTGATACATTTTAGGGCAAAATAAAAAGTCTTTACCTGCTGCTTGTGCAGCCCATTTTTCTACCGCACCTGCACCATAAATTTTATAGTGTGTTGCATTTAATTCGATACAATTATAATGCTGCACATAACAGTGCAAAAAATCTTTTTCTTTTGTTTTAAGCGGATAAATTTTTCCAAGCCACTCTGTTCTGCCCCATTTGGCACAACCTACATATACCTTACAACCCTTTGCCGGGTTACCTTTCAGTAATTGTTTATTAAAAACAGGCTCCGGTGACAAAGAAAAATCTATGCTGTTGAGTTCTTGCTCCGTAACACGGCCAAAATCCATAAATAAAAATATAAAATTTACTTATTCTTTTAAATCGTAAGAATTCAACGGCTTAAATTTAAGCATACCGTTGTCAGACACTACCCTGTAAATAACAACACGTTTACCCGAAAAGATTTCTTTTCCCGTGCTATCCGCTCCTTTGTACAAAGGAAATTTCCTCATCAAATTACCTTCCATAACAGAAAACTCATCAAAGCCTTTGTAACCATCTCTCAATTTGGGATCATCTAAAATATCGGGGAAATAAATAGGCACATCAGATTTATTTTCCGAAGATGCAATTGCCATTAAAGTTACTTTTTCGAAGTTGGCACCACTATAAATATATAAAAGCAAATCAGGAAAGCCATCGTTATTAAAATCGTCTGTTTGTGCTTTTACTACTTTCCCTTTAACAAAAAAGTTTAAATCTCGTGCAGTATTTTCAAAACCTATATGCCTAATGATAATTGAATTTTTATCCAAGTTTTTATTTTCTACCTGCACTTTGTAACCAGCTTTACCATATTGCAAAGTGGTATCTATTTTTCTATTTTGGGCATTAAGCTTAAAATAAACAATAAACAATAACAACCCGAAAAATAAGCTTCGTTTCATTAGTAAAAATTCTGTTGAAAGTTTGAAATTACAGATTTATAATTTGCAACAATCATTCTCTTTTGTTTCCGGCAAAAGTTTTTCATGGCATCGCCTCTTGTGTCACTCACTTGTGCGGTTTCACACAAAGCGGCAAAGAAAACAAAAGTTTAATATAGTAGTGAAAGTACAAGTGTGCGACGCAATCCAAGCTGCACAAGGGTTTGCAGCTGGAAACAAAAACTTACATATTTCTTCTGTACTGTCCGCCTACTTCGTACAGGGCCTGTGTAATTTGCCCGAGTGAACAATATTTTACAGTTTCCATCAATACCTCAAATAAGTTTTGGTTTTGTATGGCGGCTTGTTTTAATTGCTGTAAATATTGTGGTGCCTTTTCTTTATTGCGTTGGTGAAATTCTTTGAGGTTTTGTATCTGCAGATTTTTTTCTTCACCGGTAGAGCGAATAATCTCGTTTGGAATATTGGTTGGACTTCCGTTTTTATTTAAAAAAGTATTCACACCAACAATGGGTAATTCGCCGGTATGTTTTTGCATTTCGTAATGCATACTTTCCTCCTGAATTTTATTACGCTGATACATTCTTTCCATAGCACCCAATACGCCACCACGTTCTGTAATGCGGTCAAATTCTTTCAGCACGGCTTCTTCCACCAAATCAGTCAATTCTTCTATTGCAAAACTTCCCTGAATAAAATTTTCTGTTTTAGCAGATCCCAATTCACGATTAATAATTAACTGAATAGCCATTGCACGCCGTACACTTTCTTCAGTAGGGGTGGTAATGGCTTCGTCGTAAGCATTGGTGTGAAGCGAATTACAATTGTCATAAATTGCATACAAGGCTTGTAATGTAGTGCGAATATCATTAAAATCAATTTCCTGTGCATGCAAACTTCTGCCACTTGTTTGAATATGGTATTTTAACATCTGGCTGCGTTTATTGGCTTTGTATTTATACTTCATTGCTTTTGCCCAAATGCGGCGAGCCACCCTGCCAATGACGGAATACTCTGCGTCCATGCCGTTGCTGAAAAAGAAGGAAAGGTTTGCAGCAAAATCATCAATATGCATTCCTCTGCTTAAATAATATTCAACGTAAGTAAATCCGTTTGCCAAAGTAAATGCCAATTGTGTAATTGGGTTAGCACCTGCTTCTGCAATATGATAGCCGCTAATGCTTACACTATAAAAATTTTTCACATTATTATCAATAAAATACTGTTGCACATCGCCCATTAATTTTAATGCAAATTCTGTTGAAAAAATGCAAGTGTTTTGTGCCTGGTCTTCTTTTAAAATATCTGCCTGCACCGTGCCACGAACTTGTGATAAAGTTGCCGCTTTTATTTTTTCATAAACATCATTCGGTAAAACTTCATCACCACTCAATCCTAATAGTTTTAAACCCAAAGCCTCCCCAAGCCCCTCCGAAGGAGGGGTTTTCGAACCAAAATAAACAGGATGTTTTTCAAATTTATTGCCGTTATAATATTGAGGCTGTTTGATTGTTGTAAATTTTGCTTTAATCTTCTCTTCAATAGTCCCTCTTTCGGAGGGATTTAGGGAGGCTATCCATTTTTCGCAAGCCTGATCAATTGCTGCGTTTAAGAAAAAAGCAAGCATCATTGGTGCCGGACCGTTGATGGTCATAGATACAGATGTTTTTGCATTGCACAAATCGAAACCACTGTATAATTTTTTGGCATCATCAACGGTTGCAACACTTACGCCACTGTTGCCCACTTTACCAAAAATATCAGGACGTTCATCAGGATCTTGTCCATATAATGTAACGCTATCAAATGCAGTACTGAGGCGGATTGCAGGCTGATCGAGTGACAAATAATGAAAGCGTTTATTGGTACGTTCGGGGCCACCCTCTCCGGCAAACATTCTGGTAGGATCTTCACCTTCACGCTTTAAAGGAAATACGCCGGATGTGAATGGAAAATGGCCGGGAACATTTTCCTGTGCCTGCCATTTTAATACATCGCCCCAATCAGTATATTTCGGCAAAACAACTTTGGGAATTCGTGTGCCCGATAAACTATAACTAAACATTTCTTGTTTAATAATTTTATCCCGCACTTTGTATTCGTAATAATCTTGCCGATAGGCTTTAATTTTTTCAGGCCAGTTGGTAATTAATTTTTTTGCAACCGGTGTTAATTGATCTGTATAAAAATTGATTTGCTGTTGAATGGATTCAACTAAAGCAATTTCATTTTTCTTTTTAAAAATCTCCAATACACCATTTAATTGATACAGTTTAGAAGCAATAGCTGCTTGTTCTTTTACCAATACATCATAATTTCTATTGCTCTCGCTAATCTCACTTAGATAGCGAACACGATTAGAAAGAATAATAGATTGAGTTTGATTGGCAGAGTCAGATGATTGGTATTTTCCGAAAGAAATTTTTGTTTTCACCTCAATTTTCGAAAGCAATAATTTGAACAAATGATTTACACCCTCATCATTAAACTTGTTGGCACAAGTACCTATAACAGGCAACTCATCATCTTTTACAGTAAATAAATTATGATTGCGTTTATATTGTTTTTTAATGTCACTCAAAGCATCCAATGCACCGGATTTATCTGCTTTATTTAAACAAATAATATCGGCATAATCCAACATATTAATCTTTTCTAATTGAGATGCAGCGCCATATTCGGGTGTCATCACATATATACTCACATCGCAATGGTCTAATATCCCTGCATCACTTTGTCCGATACCTGCACTTTCCAAAATAATCAAATCGAAAGCAGCTTCTTTACAAATGGCAATAGCATCTCTCACTGCTTTACTTAATGCTGCATTTTCTTCTCGTGTTGCCAACGAACGCATATAAGTACGCGGATGAGAAATGGCATTCATACGAATTCTATCGCCCAATAATGCACCGCCTGTTTTTTTACGCGATGGATCAACACTAATAACAGCAATAGTTTTATCGGTAAATGAATGTAAAAATCTGCGAACAATTTCATCAGTTACAGAACTTTTTCCTGCACCACCGGTTCCGGTAATGCCGAGTACAGCAGCCTCCCTGCCCTCCAAAGGAGGGGTCTTTGAAACTTGTGAATTAATTTTTAGTTCTTTAATCATTTTAGAATAATCGCCATTTGTTTCTGCAATACTTATTGCTCTTGCAATTCGTCGAATGTCTTTCGCTTCGTTTAACGGGAGTTTATCATTCCAATTCGGATTTTCGAAAGCCCCTCTTTCGGAGGGGTTGGGGAGGCTTTTCTCTAGCACTTCTTCAATCATTCCTTCCAAGCCCATGTGCCTGCCATCATCAGGAGAATAAATTCTGGTTATTCCGTAATTATGTAATTCTTTTATTTCATCCGGTAAAATTGTTCCGCCACCGCCGCCAAAAATTTTTATATGACCATACCCGTTTGCGTCCAGTAAATCTTTCATGTATTTAAAAAACTCCATATGCCCACCCTGGTAACTGGTAATGGCAATTGCCTGTACATCTTCTTCAATGGCAGCTTCTACAATTTCAAGTACACTTCGGTTATGCCCGAGATGAATAATCTCTGCACCTTTGCTTTGCATTATGCGACGCATAATATTAATGGCAGCATCATGCCCGTCGAATAAACTGGCAGCAGTTACAATTCTAACTTTATGATCGGGTGTGTAGTTCATTGCATTTGTATTCAAACAAAAATAACAGAATAATACGAACAGTTGTTAGTTTGTGATTTAATTATGACATTTTTCAGTTTATCTAAATCAAAAACTCTTTATTTTCATTGCAAAATTTTTTATGCGATTTAAAATAAAGATTGATGCCAGCCCGAAGTACCCTGTTATTAACCTTCAAGATTCTGTTACAGGTTGTGAAGCAGAAATATATTCTTTCGGTGCATTGTTAAACAAATTTACAATTAACGTAAATGGCCAAACAGTAAATGCTGTAGACGGGTTTTCTTCTGTAGATGATGTGATAGAAAATATTACCAACGGCTTTAAAAGTGCCAAGCTTGCTCCGTTCCCCTGCAGAATGAATGTTGGCGAATATGTTTTTTTGGAGAAAAAATACAAAATAGAAAAACATTATATACCGCCACATGCCATTCACGGAATTATTTATGATAATGCTTTTGAAATTTTGGCTACACATGCCGACGAACATCATGCGTCTGCGGGGTTAAAATTAAATTATAAAGGGACGGATAAAGGTTATCCTTTTTCGTTTGAACTTTTGGTAAACTGGAAATTGGAAGTAGATAATAAACTCACTGTAAAATCAACTGTATTTCATCATAACCCTCATGCAATTCCGTATGCCGACGGATGGCACCCTTATTTTACGGTTGGTTCAAGTATTGATGAAAGTAATTTGCAATTTGGCAGCGATACCATGCTTGAGTTTGACGATACATTATTACCTACAGGCAACAATATACATGATGCACGTTTTGTTGACGGCACTTCTATGAACGGAATTTTCTTGGACAATTGTTTTGAATTAAAAGGCGAAAATCCAAAATGTATTTTAAGTAATGATACATTAAGGCTCATTATTCAACCCGATGCTGCTTATCCATATTTACAAATCTATACACCGCCACACAGAAACAGTATTGCCATTGAAAACTTAAGCGGTGCACCGGATTGTTTTAATAACGGTATCGGCTTAACATTACTGCAACCGGAAAAACATTATTCATTCTCAACTTCATATACTTTAAAAACCAAATAATCATGTCAGTTAAACAAGATGTAATTGCAGCGTTTAAAGATAGTTTTAAAACAACGCCAAAAGTTTTCTTTGCTCCGGGTAGAATTAATTTAATAGGCGAACATATTGATTATAATCACGGATATGTAATGCCTGCCGCTATTGATAAAGGCATTTGGTTTGCCGTGGCAGCCAACAATACCAATACTGTAAATTTTGTTAGTGTTGATTTAAAAGATTCGTATTCCGTTACTTTAGATGCAGTACAGAAGCAAGACAGTTGGAAAAATTATGTGTTAGGTGTATTGCACGTTTTAGAAGAAAATAATATTAAAGTGGGTGGTTTTGATTGTGCCTTTGGCGGAAACCTTCCGGTAGGTGCAGGCTTATCTTCTTCTGCCGCAGTTGAAGGTGGATTAATTTATGCATTAACAACCATTTTTGATTTAAAACTGAACAGGATAGAATTGGCTAAACTTGCTCAAAAAGCAGAGCATGGTTATCCGGGTGTTAAATGCGGTATCATGGACCAGTTTGCTAACCTGAATGGTAAAAAAGATCATGTGATTTTATTGGATTGCGTAACACTGGACTATCAACTTTTTCCATTGCAATTGAATGATTATGCCATTTATCTTATCAATACAAAAGTACATCACTCATTAGCCAGTGGCGAATACAATAAAAGAAGGCATGATTGCGAAGAAGGATTTGCAATTTTGCAAAAAAAGTTAGGCGGCAACATTACATCATGGCGCCAAATAACATCAGACCAGGTTGTATTAAACAAAGAATTTTTAAGCGACAGGGTTTTTGATCGTTGCTTATTTGTTACACAAGAAATTGGCAGAACACAAGCCGCCGGAGAATTATTAAAACAAAATAACTTAAAAGCATTCGGAAGTTTGATGTATCAAACACATGAAGGATTAAGCAAGTTATACGAAGTAAGCTGCCCCGAATTGGATTTTCTGGTAGATCAGGCAAAACAATTCCCCGAAGTAATCGGTTCAAGAGTAATGGGCGGCGGCTTTGGTGGTTGCACTATTAATATTATTGAAAAAGCAAAGGCCGATGCAATTATTGCAACAATCACATCTGCTTATCAAAAACAATTCAATATTACTCCTGAAGTTTACGAAGTAGCTACCAGCGATGGTACTTACGAAATACTTTAAATCTTATAAACTGAATGTTGCAATAATGCTAATTTCTACATTCACGTTTTTAGGTAATGTTTTTACGGCTACTGTTTCGCGGGCAGGATAATCTCCGGTGAAATAAGAGCCGTAAATTTCATTTACAGCAGCAAACAAGCTCATATCACTTAAGAAAATGGTTGTTTTTACGATATGCTCAAAAGTTATTTTAGATTCGTCTAAAACAGCTTTTAGGTTTTCCATTACCTGACGGGCTTCTGCTTCAATAGATCCTTGTACCAATTCGTTTGTAGCCGGATTAACAGGTATTTGCCCGCTTACAAATAAAAAATCCCCTGCTTTTACTGCCTGACTATACGGACCAATTGGTGCCGGTGCTTTATCGGTTTTTATAATTTGTTTTGACATATCATTTTATTTCTTTGGCAAATAACTGTATTTCCATCAACTCTCCAACCTAAATTTGTATTTCTTAGCATTAGAAATAAAATGGCATTATTATTAAATATTGATACAGCAACAGAACATGCATCGGTATGTTTATCTGAAAATGACATTATTCTGACAATAGAAGAAAGTCACGATCAAAAAAATCACGGATCATTTCTTCAACCTGCAATCCAAAAAATGGTTTCAAACTCCAACATACAATTACCGGCAATAGATGCAATTGCCGTTACAATTGGGCCGGGAAGTTATACCGGGTTACGAGTTGGTTTAGCGTCTGCCAAAGGGCTTTGTTTTGCATTAAACAAACCGCTTATTGTTGTAAACACTTTAGAAGTAATAGCTTGTGCATCAATAAAAGCGATGAAACAAAACAATCATTCAATAGACGATTTTTTATTTTGTCCGTTGATTGATGCAAGGAGGATGGAAGTATTTACAGCCATCTATACAAAAAAACTGAAACCCGTAATTGAACCTGCTGCTATGATTATAACCGAAAACAGCTTCAGTGAATTTAAAAACAATAAAATAGTTTTTTCAGGAAGCGGTCATAATAAAGTAAAAAATATTATTAATAATAAGAATTTTATTTTTCTTTCATCTCAACATAATGCATCACATTTATCTGTAATTGCTCAACAACAATTTGATAATAAGCAATTTGCAAATTTGGCTTATTGTGAGCCATTGTACTTAAAAGAATTTTTTAATACACAAAGCAAAAAACAATAACAAATTTTTCATCATTTATACAAAATATTCAATATTATTTTTTTAACTTCGTTTCGTTGTTTTATTTTTTAACCCCCAATCAGTATAAGTATGAATCATCCATTAACATCACTTACCTTAAACAATGGTAAATCTGTAGTTAAGATCAACTACTTACAAACAAAAAAAGCAGCTCTTATTTTAAGAGCAATGAACCACAAGCTTCGTCATCAAATGTTAAAACTGTTAGATGACAACAAAAAAATGACTGTTACAGAATTGTATGTAAAAATGCGTTTAGAGCAATCAGTTGCTTCTCAGCATTTAGCAATTTTGCGTCGTGCCGGCTTGGTAGCAACTACCAGAAACGGTAAGTTCATTTTTTATACTCCTAACTATTCAAGAATAGCAGAAGTGATGAAGTTTGCAGCAGATTTAGTTGAGTAAAATCAACCATCCGTTACCTAAATGCCTGCACTTTTATAATTGCAGGCATTTTTTTTCCCAATCTCGAATTCACCGAATTTCATTAAAAAGCCTTTGCGATTATCTTTGTAACAAACACATTGTATGTTTATTGAACAATTATATACAGGCTGCATCAGCGAAGCAGCATATTATATTGAAAGCGATGGAATAGCTGCCGTTATTGACCCTTTAAGAGATATTGAAGTTTATCTTCAACTGGCAACAGAAAGAAAAGCCACCATTAAATATATTTTTGAAACACATTTTCATGCAGATTTTGTAAGCGGCCATTTAGATCTTGCACAAGCCACCGGAGCAACTATTGTTTATGGCCCCGATACAATTTGTAATTTTCCCGTTCATGTAGCAACGGATAATGAAACTTTTTCTATCGGCAATATCACTGTCAAAGTATTGCATACGCCCGGTCATACATTAGAAAGCAGTTGTTTTTTATTATTGGATGAAAACCAAAAAGAACATGCACTGTTCTCGGGCGATACATTGTTTGTTGGCGATGTTGGTCGCCCCGACCTCGCACAAAAAGGTGAAGAATTAACAATGAGCCATCTTGCAGGAATGCTGTACGATAGTTTACAAAATAAAATTATACCTCTGGCAGATGATGTTATTTTATATCCTGCCCATGGAGCCGGAAGCAGTTGCGGAAAAAACATCGGAACAGAAACATACAGCACTATCGGAGAACAAAAGAAAACCAATTATGCTTTACAGCAGCAATCAAAAGAAAACTTTATAAAAGCCGTTACAGATGGGCTGCAAATACCGCCTCAATACTTTCCTATCAATGCAAAAATTAATAAAGAAGGATACGAAAACATGAATACTATTTTAGAAAAAACTTTACAGCCGTTATCCGTACAAGCTGTTAAATCAATTATTAAAAATGAAGATGTAATTATTTTAGACACAAGAAATGCAACTGTTTTTGTAGAGGGTTTTATACCCGGATCTATATTTATAGGATTAGAAGGGCGTTTTGCCGAATGGGCAGGCAGCTTACTTCCGTTTGATAAAGACATTATTTTAATAACCGAAACCGGAAAAGAAAAAGAAACAATTACCCGATTGGCAAGAGTTGGATTCGAAAAAATTAAAGGCTATTTAAAAGGTGGTTTTGATGAATGGAAAAAAGCGGGTGAAAAATTTGATATGATTATTAATGTAGAAGCTGATGAACTTGCAATGGATTTACCTTTTGACGAAAACATTGTAATTGCTGATGTAAGAAAGGAAACAGAATTTGCCGACGGGCATATTAAAGATGCAATAAACATTCCGTTGATTGATTTAACAGATCTCGGAAGTATGGCCAATTTTGAAGAACATCATAATATTTATGTGCATTGCGCCGGCGGATACAGAAGTGTAATTGCATCGTCGCTGTTAAAAAGGCAAGGCATTCATAATATTAGAAATGTCGAAGGCGGGTGGAAAAAAATTATTGAGTTAAAAGATAAAATTGAAATCGAAAAAACAGCAGAAACATTAAACTAATACCAATTATATATTTATTATATACCAAACTATATTGCTACTATCATCGTTCCTTGCGTCGCACACTTATACGACAACAAACATTTCAGCAAAACAGGCGGTTAAACAATATTTAATTTTAACAAGGCATCATAAAAAAGCGTAAGTAATTTCCGCTTTTTTATGATGCTTTGTATTTTGATGAATCAAATTCATATTTCCATCTTTTGTGGCTCCATAAATAACCGGATGGCTGCTGCCTTACCGAATCTTCAACTTTCTTTACCAATAATTTAGTTAATGCACCTTCCTCAAAACTATTAGGATCTGTTGTTACAAACTCAACATCTGTTCTGTAATAACCACGTTTTACGCTGTAAAAATGTGCATAGAAAATAGCAGTATTATTTGTTTTGGCACCTTTTTCCGGCCCCCGCACAAACGGGGCCATCTTCCCGAAAAACGGCACCCAATAAGCATTTTTAGGGTTACCCGGATTTTGATCCGCTACCAAAATCAAACTATATTTATCTTTTGTATATTGATGAAATTTTGTTTTGAAATCTGTTGCTGCAACAAGTATGGTTCCAAACTTAGATCTCATCTTAAACATAATCTTATCAAATACTTTATTTGCCAAAGGCATGTACACTACAATAATGGGAAACTTACTTTCTAACGAAACACCGAGATTGGCAAACTCCCAACTAAAAAAGTGCCCCGTAACAACCTGAACCTTATCTACTTTATCATAATAAGCATTTAATACTTCTGTGTTAATTGAATGCCTTTTCTGAAACTCTTCTTTCGAAATAGAAATAAGTTTAATCATTTCAATTAAACTGTCTACAAACTGATGATAAAAACCCTTGGCAATTTTAATTCTTTCTTGTTCACTTTTTTCCGGGAAAGCTATTGCAAGATTACTCATTACCACTTTTTTTCTGTAGCCGATAATATAGTACACAATTACATAAAAAAAATCGCTGATGAGATATACGATTTTCCATGGAATTAAAGAAAGCAAATACAATAAAAAATAAACAACTGAATACATGCAAAAAATTTATACACCGCAAAATTAGCTTTATAAATTTAACTGAACAGATATTCACTTATAAAAATGATAAACGTTTTACATTTCTTTACGATTAAACGCCAATGTGGCAATGTTTATCGTGGCTGTAATTGTATTTCCATCTTCTATGGCTCCATAAATAATTAGCAGGAGTTTTTTGTATGGCTTTTTCAACGGCTTCAACATACAATCTGGTTAATTGTCCATCTGCATATTTTTGCGGTTCTGTAGCGAGCACTTCAAAATCAATACGATAATATCCTCTTTTTACTTTATAAAAATGTCCAAAGATAACGGGCGTATTATTTTTTTTAGCACCTTTTTCCGGCCCTTTTACAAATGGAGTTAATTTTCCAAAAAAGTTAATCCAATAACTATTATCAGGGCTTCCCGGATTTTGGTCAGCTGCTAAACCCAATGCATATCTGCCATTAACATATTTATGAAACTTTGTTTTGAATTCCGTTGCAGGTATTAAAATAGTATTATACCTACTTCGTAAATCGTATACAATTTTTGTAAAAGCTTTATTGGCAACCGGCATATAAACGCCTACAAACGGATATTTTCCATATTTGGCAATACCCAAATTAATAATCTCCCAATTGAAAAAATGCCCTGATATTAATTGCAGATTTACACCTGTATCGTAAAACTGATTTACTACTTCTATATTGGAAGAAAATCTTTTTGCAACTTGTTTATCACTAATAGAAATAAGTTTAATCATTTCTAAAATGGTATCAACCAGGTTATGATAGAAATCTTTTGCAATGCGTAATCTTTCCTTTTCTGTTTTTTCAGGAAAAGCAATAAGCAAATTTTGCCTCACTACTTCTTTTCTGTATCCTAAAACATAAAACAACACAACATAAATAACATCGCCGATAAAATACATAATTCGCCAAGGTATCAGCGAAAGCAGGTAAAAAAGAGGGTAAACAATATAATACATTTCAATTGGCAGTTAGCGTATAAACATTAAAGATAAGGTTTACACCATGCCAATTATAAAATTATATTTTGCAAAAGTTCATTCTTGCTTAAATGGTCTGTGTTGTAATGCAACCCTCTGCTTTCTTTTCTAAATTCAGCACCTTTTACAATTAAATATCCAACAGTAATTAAGTTTCTTAACTCGCACAATTGCGGAGATACTTTTGTAGACCGATATAACTCTTCCGTTTCGGTAAATAATAAATCCAAACGCTTCATTGCTCTCGATAAACGTACATCAGTTCTAACAATACCTACATAATCGCTCATTACTTGCTGCAGTTCTTTCAGGCTTTGCGTAATAAGGATCATTTCTTTAGGGTCGGTTGTTCCTTTTGTGTTCCAATCAGGAATTAAATTGTATTTCTCGTTAATAATTTCAGGAGCTATTTTTTCAAACACGTTCACAGAATCTGAATATGCTCTGTGTGCAAATACCATTGCTTCCAATAAACTATTGCTGGCTAAACGGTTGGCACCATGTAAACCGGTGCTGGCACATTCGCCACAGGCATATAAATGCTTAATAGAAGTTCTTGCTAATTCATCGGTTTTAATACCACCACAACTATAATGTGCAGCTGGTGCAACAGGTATCATGTGTTTGGTAACATCAATACCGATACTTAAACACTTTTCATAAATGTTTGGAAAGTGATGTATAAAAGCTTCTTTAGAAATATGCCTGCAATCGAGGTACACATGTTCCGTACCTGTTTTTTTCATTTCATTATCTATTGCTCTTGCAACAATATCACGAGGTGCCAAATCTTTTCTTGCATCATATCTTTCCATGAAAGCCTCACCTTGCTTATTTCTTAAGATACCACCATCGCCACGAACAGCTTCGGTAATTAAAAAAGACGGAGATACACCCGGCTCGTACAACGCTGTTGGATGAAACTGAATAAACTCCATATTTTCAATTCTTCCTTTAGCACGATATACCATTGCAATTCCATCGCCTGTTGCAATTTTAGGATTGGTTGTTGTTCTGTATGCCTGCCCGCAACCACCTGTTGCAAACAACGTTATTGTTGAAAGAATTTTTTCAATCTTATTCGTATTTAAATTCAGCACATACACACCATAGCTCGTAATATCATGTGTAGATTTTGTTACAAGATATCCCAAATGATGCTGTGTAATTATATCC
>Ga0306923_10000398_pt1 | contig 33597 bp, 29 predicted proteins | sample sta12Can44000108_FD_203841 | JGI IMG/M metagenome (GOLD analysis project Ga0306923, IMG submission 203841) | Lab enrichment of tropical soil microbial communities from Luquillo Experimental Forest, Puerto Rico - statanox.12C.anox.44.000.108 (v2)... | ecosystem: Environmental > Terrestrial >... | reverse complement strand
CTCGAAAGTATGAAGATTCTCCGCGTCCTTACCGACGTCTGGCTGCCCGACTTCAAATTCGGGCCCGGCCGGTGCGCAATGGCGCTAACGAAGACGCCCTGGTACTGGGAGACGGTAACCAGAAACCTCGCACTCATCGCCGAATGGAGCGAGGATTTTTCGATCCGGCATTTGGTGATGCCCAATCATGTCGAGTGCTGTACCTACCCGGTGTTGGAATGGATTGCCGAGCACATGCCTGCAGTGCCAGTGTTCCATCCCGATAATTTCTGCGATTCAGCGAGCGCCAAGTATCGAGACAGATACGCCGAAATCGCCCGTCGCCCGTCACGCACCGAACTGAATATGTCTTGGCGTCGCGCGCGCGAATTGGGCCTGAAATTCGAATCTACGACTTTCGAGCGCGCCACAACGCACTGGGCATGATTGCGCTGCTCCAAATGTGATGAAAATGCCTAGGATCGGATGTCGGCTTCGGGGGAACAGTGGACTGGGCGTAGGGTTGAGCTGAGCAGCCACGTACCTGCCCATCTGGCGAGTAGGCGGAACGTCAAAGCTTTCACATATGTGGGGGCCTGAGAATATCGGAGTCCCACATGACCGAAAGCGCTCCATTCACCAAAGTCCAAGACCTTTCAGCCGCATTCGCGCGCTTGGTCGGAATTGCCGCACCGGGCGTTGTCGCTGTTCAGTCCGATCATTCGCGGTCAAGCGGTTTCTTATGGCGGCCAGGACTTATCGTCACCGCCGATGAAGCATTATCCGAAGAAGGCGATGTCGCCGTCACGCTACCGGGCGGCGAATCCATCGCGGCTCGACTGGTTGGACGTGATCACACTACCGACATCGCACTGTTGCGCATCGATCGTTCCGACGTGCCGCCAGTTCGGCTGGAGTCACCGTCTGTACCAGTCGGTGCACTCGCTATAGCGGTGGGTGCTGAAGACGGTGCGCCAACCGCGGCGTCTGGCGTGGTGTCCCGCAGTACCGGTCCGTGGTGGTCCTTACGTGGCGGCGAGATCGACGCTCGGATCGAACTTGATCTGCGCATGCGGCGAAGTGCGGAAGGCGGTCTTGCTATTGAGGCGGCGGGCCAGACGATTGGCATGACGGTGTTCGGGCCGCGCCGTCTCGTCCTTGTAATTCCGTCGGCTACCATTGAGCGTGTCGCAGCGAGGCTTGAGAAATGCGGACACATCCCGCGGGGTTATCTGGGGCTCGGCTTCCAACTTGTCGCGCTCGAGGAGGGCGGACGAGGCGTGATGGTGATGAAAGTCGAGCCTCAAGGACCAGGAGCCAAGGCCGGCGTGCACCAGGGCGACATCATCGTCTTCTGGAATGGCGAGCCGATCCGTCACGTGCGATCACTCTTGCGCGGGCTTGGTCCGGACAGCGTAGGACGGACGGTTACGCTTGGATTGAGCCGAGCTGGCGAGACAAAAAACGTTCCACTGACAATCGCTGAAAGGCCTACCGCTTGAGCAAGAGCGCCGAAGAACGCCCGATCCGTTTGGCGCTCAATATCGAGAATAAGGCGCTGGCCGACCGTCTCGCCGCGCTCCTCGCGAACGTGCCGGGTTTGCGAGTCGTCAGTGCAAGCGAGTCGGCCGACGTCGCCTTAGTTCTTTCTACTGCTGTGTCTGGCTCTGCGGATGGTGACGTCTTGCTAACGCCTCGTGAGCTAGAGGTGTTAACTCTCCTCGCCGAGGGGATGTCAAACAAGGCGATTGCTCGCCGTCTTGGCATATCTGTTCACACCGCCAAGTTCCATGTAGGTGCTCTGATCGACAAGCTCGATGCGGTCGGGCGTACAGACGCCGTCGCCCATGCAGCTCGTCGTCGCGTGATTCATCTCTGAGTGAATGTCAACTTTCGGGGATAAGGCGGACATTTCTTCAACCAGCCTCGATGTCCGTGATTGACCCAAAGCGTACATCGGAGAAGCAATCTTGCTGTAACTGGTCTAGCGGAGGGCGAGCTAGCCGCCACTGTTCAGGAGTAGCGCGAGAAGTCGTAGCCCTCCTTCACGACGAATTCGAGCAGAAACGGTGCGCCGCTTTCCGTAACGATGACCGCATCCTTGATCGCGGGCACGATCGCGGCGGGCTTCTCAACGCGCGTCGAGGCGACGTTGAGCCCCTCGGCCACCTTGGCGTAATTGCCGCTGACAGTCAGCGCGCCGTACTTCTTGGTCGAAAGTTTGAGCACGTCGCGCTCTGCCGCCATGACTCCATTGTTGAATACGACGGTGAGGATGGCAATGCGATTGCGAGCGGCCGTCTCGATATCCATGCCGGTCATGCCGATTGCGGCATCGCCCATCACGTTGACGCACAGTTTTTTCGGAGCTGCGAGTTTGGCGCCCATAGTGATACCGAGCCCATATCCAAGCTGGGTCGACTTGCCCCAGCCCATATAGGAGCCCGGCACCGTGGTCTCCCAGAACGGCAGGAGTTGCTCGCGCGGGCTGCCAGAATCGTGGGTGATGATGACATTGTCGCGATCGAGCGTGCGCATCAGGTCGCGAATCACCCTGTACTGGTTAATGGGTATCTCGTCGGAGCTCAGATGCTTCGACCACTCATCGAGCCATGCCTTCTTTCCCGCGGCGATATCCGCTTTGAGAGCGGCAAGCGCGTTGTCGCCGCTGCCGCTCTTGCGGCGGCTCAATTCTGTAATCAATGCGTCAATCACAAGCGCCGCGTGGCCGACCAGGGCGTGATCGGCGCGATATTCCTTGTTGATGTCGGACGGATCATTGGTGGAATGAATGATCGTCTTGTCGGGCGGGACGGCTGGGCCGAAATTCGTGACTGTGAGACTTGAACCGATCGCCAGAATAAGATCGGCGCGACCCATGAAATCTGCGAACATTTTGGATCGCGAACGTGTCGCGGCGCCAAGCGCGAGCGGATGGCTGTCGGCAATCGCGCTCTTGCCGGGATTGGTGGCGACGACAGGTGCGGGCAACAGTTCCGCGAGCGCCGCGAGTTGCTCCGAAGCTTCGGCATAGTGTACGCCTTGGCCGGCCCACAACAGCGGCTGTTTGGCCGCGAGCAGCATCTCGGCGGCTTTCTTGACTGCGGCCGGATCGGGTGCCGCGCGCTGCAGTGGAAGAGGTGCATAGTCCAGCGGGCCTTCATATTCGGCCGTGAAGACTTCGTCTGGCACTTCGATCAGGACCGGGCCGGCTTTGCCACTGCGCATGGCGTGATAAGCGCGCCGCATCAAGTCCGGCAATTCCTGCACTGAATGCGCCAGTGCCGACCATTTCGTCACCGGTCGAAAAACGTTGGCGGCGCGGAAAACCGGCCGCACATATTGCCGCTCGAGCGGCATGCCGCCGGCGATAACTAGCAGCGGGACATTCTCCGAAAAGGCCTGCGCAACTCCCGGGAAAGCATTCTCGATGCCAGGTCCTGCTTGGGCGGCGAACACGCCGTTTCGCTGGCCCCGTTTGATGCGCGAATAGCCGTCGGCGATGCCGACCCCGACCCGCTCTTGCCGACACAATATGGGTCGAATGTCCAACGCCGCGCTTGCTTCGATCAGCGGATTACGCGGATAGCAAGAGAGAAACTCCGTACCCTCGCGTTTGAGAATTTCGGCAATGACTGCAGCGCCGTTCATCTGCGTTTCCTCTTACTTGGCTTTGCTCGCCCGACGCGAGTTGAGCACTCCGGATCAGCGCCGGCAACACGGCTGATCGGGCAGATCGATCTTCAGCTCGTACCCGATCGGGACAACTTACAATGAAGGTTCTTCACCTTGTCGGACGCCAAGCGTCAAAATATGCTGGCACAAAATCTTACACGAGGAGGAAAGTGTTGTGTCTTCATCCTATGTGTTCGCCGGTGTCGGCGGTTATTACGCCAGCAAACAAGGCGGCCTCGCTGGGGTGTTTCGCTGCGCCACCGACGGCACCGATTGGAAACATGCGCTGAGTGAGATTGAAGCTTTTACCGTCTTTGTGCACCCGCGCGATCCGAATCTTGTCTTCGCTGGTACCGTCGATGGCGTCTATCGAAGCACCGATCGCGGTCGAAATTTTCGCCGCGCCGACTTTCCTGATCGCGGCGTGCAGGTCTGGTCATTCCTGCATGACGACGCCGATCCGAAGCGGATGCTGGCCGGCGGCTCACCGGTTTCGATCTATCGCAGTGAGGATGGCGGCGTGAGTTGGAAGCATGCCCCTGATCCACAATTGCCGGTCTACGCCAAGATGCCGTTCTCCTGCCGCGTGATGCGTTTCGCCCGGCACCCTCACCGTCGCGGCGAGATTTTTGCCGTGCTCGAAGTCTCAGGCGTGATGCGCTCAATCGATGGCGGTGAAAGCTGGAACGATTGTAGTGCCGACCTCTTGCGCCTGGTGGAAGCGGAGCCGCGTCTGCGCAGCAAGCTTGTCAGCGACACCGAGGCCGAAGGTATGCTCGACGGCCACGCCGTCTGCACCACTTCCGCCGATCCCGACAGCGTAATCATCGCCGTACGCATGGGTCTCTTCAACAGCAAGGATCAGGGCAAGACCTGGCAGGACATGCGAGTCGACCGCTTCTCACCGTTCACCTACGGGCGTGACATCAAGGTTTCGCCGCAGGATCCGAACACGCTCTACGCTTGTCTTAGCGTCGCGGCCTCATCGAAAGACGGTGCACTCTATCGCAGCCAGGACGTCGGTAAGACTTGGCAGCGTTTCGACAAAGTGACGCCTCACGGCACGCTGATGTCGGTCGGCTTGCACCACGGTGACGCCAAGCAGGTGTACGTTGCGGCGCGCTATGGCGAGGTGTTCGGCACCCAGGATGGTGGCGAAAGTTGGCTTAACATGCCGCTGCCGCAGGACGTCCAGCACATCTACTCGGTGGCTTGTGGTTAGCGGTCGTTGTGTGACCGGGACCGATCGCCAGCTACGATTCTACATGAGCCGTTCATCGAGCCCGATGATGTGAAGTGGCGTCTCTCCGGTTAAAGCGCGGCGACAATTCTCAACTGCCCGGCGCAAGCTGAGGTCGTGCGCGCCGTCGCCCTGTCCCGAATTGTGTGGTGAGGTGATGACATTCGGTAGGTCGAGGAACGGTTGATCGATGCGAAACTCTCCGTGGCGTACCGGTTCAATCCACCAGGCATCGATGCAGGCGGTGAAGGACGGGTGCTTGACCAAGTGGTCATACAGCGGCCTTTCCTGCACGATCTCCCCGCGGGCAAGGTTGAGGAGAATGGCATCGTCCTTCATGCGGCGAAGCTCGGCGGCGCCGATCAGGCTGTGGGTGGCACGGGTAAGCGGTGCACTAATTACCAGAACGTCGGCCGTTTCCAGGAGCTCATTCAGCCGCTCCGGCGTCCCAATCGAATCCACCTGCTGATCTGTCCGACCATGCCGGTTGATGGCGTGTATCTGCATGCCGATGCCGCGCATCAGCCGGGCGGTCGCAGCTCCAATGCCCCCAAAGCCGAAGATTCCGCAAACCCTGCCCGCGAGCATGCGGTTTCGCTTGAACTGATTAAACTGGCCACGTTTGAGGTTTTCGTGTTCCAAGATCAGGCGCTTGGCGGCGGCAAGGGCCATGGCGAGCGCGTGCTCAGCCATCGACTCGGCATAGCCGCCACCGTTGGTTGCCACTGGCACGCCCTCCGGCAGCTCGCCCAGCCGAATAAAGTCTACGCCAGCAATCATGAATTGGATCAGCCGCGCGCCGACCAACAGCTTCGCCTCGCCGGACCGCAGTTCTTTGGAGGTGTTAACTGTCAGGAGCACGCCGGTGTTGCGCAGCGCTTCGGCGCGCGCCGTTTCATCAAGCTCGGTGAGATAGACGACGGCGCTTGCGCCGGCGAGAGCATCGGCAACGATTGCCTTGCGCCTGTCGCTCAACTCGAAGGTGATGACGAGCGGTGGTCGGTTCAGCTCCATGGCGCCCCCAAGATTAGCGTAACTCGGCGCACGAAGCCGCGCCGAATATGCTTATTTGACCGATCGCCGAGATTGTTGAAGTGGCACAATGGCGACTGGGAAGCGGCTTAAGGTGGCTATCCTCGCCAAAGTAGCGAAGGGACCGAGGAAGAAACGCACGCGGCCAGAGCCTCGGCAGTACACCGTTGCCGACTTAGAGCGTGCGCGAGACCGGGTCGCAGCGGCGGAACGCCGAATCGCCAACGACCGCACAGGCCATCCCAATAGGGGACGTGCGGGATTGAAGCGAGCGCAGCTCGAATTGTCCGTTATCGAGTCGCAACTATGTCCGCGCGGCTTCCTTTATTGATGAATCCTTCTTGACCGCAATGTCCGCTTTTGGGGGTAAAGCGGACATTCCCTCCGCTCACCTTGATGTCCGCTTTTGACCCAAAGCGGACATCGGCCTGTTGCAATAAATCCTCGGCCCGCAAATGTCTGTTTGGGCCGAACCCTCAACTACGCGCCAATGCAGTCAATGCCGCTAACGCCATGACGAGACCGGTCGCTTTGCGGACTGTGAGATGTTCACGAAGAATAAATATCCCAAGCAGGGCGGCGATCACGAATCCCATCTGCGTGATCGGCACCAGCACAGTGGCTTGGCCAATCGCTACACCGCGAAGTAAGAAAATAGTGGCGCCAACCAGAATTATCGCAGCGGTACCACTGTATTTGAGCGTTCTCAGGGGCGGTCGGAGTTTGCGGTCGGTGAAATAGACCACAACAGTCGCTAGAGGTGCGAACATAACCCCTTGGGCCACCGCAAGAGTTTCCGGAACTGCACCATGCCGGAGCCCGATAGTGTGGAAGAAATTCGCCGCGCCAAACGCAAGCGTAGCAACCGCCACCTGCGCAAACGAGCGGTTCCGTGCGTCGTCAGGCCTGCGGTCGGCAGTAGCTTCGGCACCCACCAGAAGCCATGTCGCAAGTAACGCGAGCACGAGTCCGGCGGTCTTTCTGAGCGTCAACGACTCGCCAAGCAGCGCAACCACCAGCAACACGGTAACAATAAAATTCAGGCGGAATATCGACGCGTTGGTGCTGACCGATCCGATCGTCAGGCTGCGTATGAAATAATAGAAGCCGATGAAGACGAAGGCGCCAGCAAGCGAACCCCATAACCCCGTTTGATCGAGAACAAGGCTGTGAGTCGCGAGCGCATAGAGGATGACAAGGGGTAAAAAGCACCACCCCTGTACCATCAAAAAATGCTCGGCCCGGATCCCGGCATTGGCGCCCTGCTTGTAGATGAAGTCGGTAAATCCGTAGCAGATCATCGCCCCAATGGCATAGATGATGGATTGGTTCATGAGAGCTCGAAGATTTGCGTGCTCGCTTGCGCTGAACGTGCGACCATTTTTAGCCGGTAACTGATCGAATGAAACAACATGCTGTGGGATCCCACAATCCGCGCCGGGTCAGCTGTTAGTCTGTGCGCGATGTCCTTCTTTGCCGGTGATCCGTAACGGACTTTTCAACGCAATCAATCGAGGTCCGCTTTGAGGGGTAAAGCGGACGTCGGTCCGAGCGTGCAAGATGTCCGCTAATGACCCATAGCGGACATCGCGTCGGCCGCTGCATGCTAGCCTTTGACCAACTTTTGCCTGGCGGGGCGGCACATGCGGCGGCGCGAGTTCATCAAGGCAGTTGCTGGCTTGGCCGTTGCTTTGCCGTTTGCAGTTCGCGCACAACAGCCCGAGCGCATGCGGTGCATCGGCGTGCTGCTAGCTGCGAATGCGGACGATGTAGAATTTCAGACGTGGGTTGGCGCGTTCCTGCAAGGATTACAGCAAGCAGGCTGGAGCATTGGCCAAAACGTGCGCGGATTGATACCCATTGGGCCACGAGCGATGCCACTGGAATTCGCAAGCACGCAGCAGTGTTGGCTGCGCTCGCGCCAGACGCACCACCTGTTTCATGACCGACTCGGCTGAGGCTGAAGAGACACGCCGCCCCCTCATTCGCGCGTGCTGATAGTCAACGAGTGAGATAGCCCCTGAACTGACCAAACACGGTCTCTCTGTCGCTGTCGTATATAAAAACCGGTTGGCGTGGTGCGCAGAATCGGGCCACGCTAGGCCAGATGTTAGGCCTCATTAAATTATCTTCGGTCTCGTCCTCGATCTGATTCCATCACGAGCCGCCATCGCCGGGCGGGCCATTGGTATCTGGGTGCGCTGTCCGGCTTGCCGAACCGTCAACGCACTCGCGGACGCTCGACCGGCACCACAATGCGGCGGTAACGACGCGCTGTCGTGACAATCTGCCGACCGAACGCGCACCGTTTGCCGAGCTGGCGCGGCTCTCGCGAACGAGTATCGAGGATGTATTGCGGGAAGAGCATCGTCGTTGCGCGCTGGGCGAGTGATACCCGTGTTGCGAAAAATTTCCGGGGCCGGAAGAGGATTGGGTGCCGACATTTGCCGGGACCAAACCCAACGCCCCCCACTGGGGGCAGGGCAGGGGAGACCAAGGTGCTTGGAAAATGATGCTAGATGAGTACCTATTGAGCACCCAGAAGCGAACCAGCCCCACAATATGGCCTCCAATACCGCAGAAAACAGCTGCTTGTCGCCCGGATTGACACTGGTCGACAGCCACTGTCATCTCGATTTCCCCGACTTTGCCAGCGAGCTCGATGCCGTGGTGGCGCGCGCCCGCGCCGCCGGAATCGAACGCATGGTGACGATCTCGACGCGCGTGCGCCGGCACGCACAAGTATTGGCGATCGCGGAACGGTTTGCCGACATTTATTGCTCGCTCGGCACGCATCCGCATTATGCGCATGAGGAGCTGGATGTGACGCCTGACGAACTGGTGTCACTCAGCCGAGCCGGGAATGTAGCGGCGATCGGCGAAGCCGGGCTCGACTATCACTATGACAACTCACCCCGCGATGCGCAGGAGCGAGGATTTCGCACGCATATCGCCGCTGCGCGCGAAAGCGGTCTGCCTCTGGTTATCCATTCGCGCGACGCGGATGACGACACCGCGCGGATTCTGGAAGAGGAAATGGGGAAGGGGGCTTTTGCGGCCGTATTGCATTGTTTTACTGGCGGTCGTGAACTCGCCCGCCGCGCAGTGGCGCTCGGCCATTTTATTTCCTTCACCGGCATCCTGACCTTTAAAAACTCGGATCCCTTGCGGGCAATTGCGGCGGAGCTGCCGCCAGACCGCATTTTGATCGAGACCGATGCGCCCTACCTCGCGCCGGGAAAATATCGCGGCCGACGTAACGAACCGGCCTACGTGGTCGAAACAGCAAGCGCTCTCGCCCAAGTCCGCGGCGTTTCGGTCGAGACGATCGCCGAACAGACGTCCGAGAATTTCTACCGCCTTTTTACGAAAGTGCCTCGTCCGGCGAACCAAAAATGAATGCAAAAATTCGCTGATTAACAATTACTTGGTGGAACAGCCTCCCTATGAGTCTTAAATTCACAATTCTTGGCTGTGGTTCTTCCGGTGGCGTGCCGCGGCCGGCTTTGGGCTGGGGCGAGTGCGATCCGAATGACGTTAAAAACCGCAGGCGGCGCACCTCGCTGCTGGTCGAACAACGGACACCCGCAGGCGTGACACGCGTTTTGGTCGACACCTCGCCCGATCTGCGCGAGCAACTGCTCGACGCCGAGGTCGATTGGCTCGATGGCGTGTTCTACACGCATGAGCACGCCGATCACACCCACGGCATCGACGATTTACGCTCGCTGTTCATCAAACGGCGGCAACGCCTTGACGTTTACCTTGACGACAAAACCGCGGCGATGATGCGGACCAGGTTTGCGTATTGCTTCCAATCTCCGCCCGGCAGCGGCTATCCGGCGATCGCGACCGCGCACCGGTTGGTGGCAGGAATGTCCTTGACCATTAAAGGCGCCGGCGGACCAATTACAGTGCTGCCGTTCTTGCAGGATCACGGCGATATCGCTTCGCTCGGGTTTCGCTTCGGCGGCCTTGCCTATTCGTGTGACGTCAGCGGGATTCCACCGGCGAGTTTCGGTGCTTTGAGCGATCTCGACGTGTGGATCCTCGATGCGCTGCGCTGGGATCCACACCCGAGCCATTTTTCCGTCGAGGACGCGCTCGCATGGGTTGAGAGACTAAAGCCGCGCCGCGCCGTGCTGACGAATTTGCACGCCGATCTGGATTACGCGGTGCTCAGCGGCAAGCTACCGGTCCATGTCACGCCGGCCTTTGACGGGATGACGCTGACGCTACAGGAAAGCCCGTGAATACGGTTCCGATATGTCGATATTCCATAATATCTCTTATGCGAGTCGGCCATTGAGCGCGCTCCTCGAACGCCAATCCGTCCCCGCCCGTTCACCAAATTCCCGGTAGCAGACGCCAGCGGACCCGCTGCGCATAGTCTTCGTAGCCGGCTAACTGCGCCCGAAGCACCCGATCTTCAACGATCAATCGGCGCAAGATGAACGGGACGTTTGCGGCGAGCACAAAAGCCACCGCAAACCATGAGCCGAGCGCGATGCCGCTCGCCGCTATGACTAGGATGCCCGCCGCATAGCCTGGGTGCCGGACAAACGCATACGGGCCGGCCGTAACCACGTATTGGCCTCGGTCGGATTGAATACGCACGATCGACGAAAAAAAGCGGTTCACGCGCATGGCCCAGAAAGCCAGGACTTGGCCCGCTGCAAAGACGAAAAATCCCACGGCTTGCAGCGGCAAAGGCACGGTGTCGCTTAAGTGGAAGCGGCCGCGGTCAAACCCGGCGACCACCCAATGCAGCGAAAATACAAGGGTGGCCAGCATCACGCCGAACGGTAGCGGGTTGCCGCCAGGCCGCATGCGCTCGTGAAGGAGTTCAGGGTCAAGCATTACAAAGGAGACGATGAAGACTGCCGTGAGTATTGCGAGATATAGCCAAAAAGCCGGGATTAAAAACGTGCCGGCAGAGCCGAACAGCAGAACCCCTGCCCCGACCAAAAACAGCGCGGTGCGCGCCTGAGCTGAGATGGACATGATGGGATCGCTCGCGGCTGTTTTTTAAGTCTGATACGGTCCGCGCCTTCCGTCGCAACACTTGGGCGGCGAGTTTACCAGGAATCTCGGCGATGACCCCGTCACGCGACATCGGCCGCCTACTCGAAATCATGGCGGCGCTGCGGACACCGAACACCGGCTGCCCTTGGGACTTGGCGCAGAACTTTTCAACTATCGCGCCGTACACGCTTGAGGAGGCCTATGAAGTGGCCGATGCCATTGCCCGTGGCGACCTTGCCGATCTGAAGGAGGAGCTCGGCGATCTCCTGCTTCAAGTCGTATTTCACGCTCGGATGGCCGAGGAGCAGGATGCGTTCGACTTCGGCGACGTAGTGCAGGCGATTACTCAAAAGCTAATCCGTCGACACCCGCATGTCTTTGCCGACGAAAATTTGAAAACGGCCGCCGCCGTGGAGGGATTGTGGGAGCGGATCAAGGCCCAGGAGAAGGTTTCTAGCAGTACCGCCCCTCAAAATGGAGCGCTCGCAGGTGTCCCGGTTGCTCTCCCTGCCCTCACCCGCGCCCTGAAATTGCAGGCCAAAGCGAGCAAAGTCGGGTTCGACTGGAACGATCCGCGCATGGTGTTGCGGAAAATCCGCGAGGAGGCCGATGAGATCGAAGCCGAGCTTGATCGTGCGGAAATGGACCGCACGGCGATGGCCGTGGAAGTCGGAGATCTGTTATTCGCGGCGGTCAACCTCGCGCGTCATCTCGCCGTCGATCCGGAAGCGGTGCTGCGGTTGACCAATCAAAAATTCGAACGGCGCTTTGCTGCGATCGAGCACGCTCTCGCCGCGCGCGGCAAGGCGCCGCAAGATGCGACGCTTGCTGAAATGGATGCGCTTTGGAACGAGGCGAAAGCAGCCGAGTAGCGACTGCGATTCAATGCTCACGCGCAACCGCGGGAGACAAAGAGAACTTCGCTCTCAATCTTGCCGCTTTGTCAGGCTCGGCCCGAACCGTCATTGCGATCCGGCCATCCTTATCTAGCGCTTTGTTGAGAACTTCGGTATGGCGATGAAGCCAGCTGACGCCCGCGCCGTCTGCCGGGTCGAGGCTGATCTCAATGACTTCTCGACCGGCGGTAAGTCGCGCTTCGATTGAGGCGGCGAGTGCATCAAGCCCCTCCCCGGTGGTGGCTGAAACCAGAACCGGTCGATTTGTCGGCGGCTGCCGTCGGGCAATATTGGCAAGGCGCTCACGGGTGGCCCAATCAAGCCGGTCTATCTTGTTCCAAACCTCGATCAGTATGCGCTTGTTCTGGGCCTCATGGCGCGGATCAATGCCGAGCTCGGTCAAGATGTTTTCCACATCGTGCAATTGCGCTTCCGCGTCCTCGTGCGAAACGTCGCGCACGTGAAGAATCACGTCGGCCTCGATCACCTCTTCGAGCGTAGCGCGGAATGCCGCGATCAACATCGTGGGCAGATCGGATATGAAGCCCACCGTGTCGGAAAGGATGATGCGCGCGCCATGCGGGAGCGCGACGGCGCGTAGTGTCGGATCAAGCGTGGCGAATAGCATGTCCGCGGATAAGACAGTCGCCTGTGTCATCCGATTGAACAGAGTCGATTTGCCGGCATTGGTGTAACCGACCAGCGCAACAATCGGATAAGGCACGCGCCGCCGGCTCTCGCGATGCAGCGCGCGGGTGTGCTTTACGGTCGCAAGTTCGCTCTCGATCTTGGCGAGCCGTTCGTCGATCATGCGACGATCGGCCTCGAGTTGGGTTTCGCCGGGTCCGCCGAGAAAGCCGAAGCCACCACGTTGCCGCTCGAGGTGGGTCCATGACCGCACCAGACGGCTCTTTTGATACGTCAGGTGCGCATGCTCGACTTGCAGGGCCCCTTCGCGGGTGCGGGCGCGGCGACCGAAAATCTCCAGAATGAGTCCGGTGCGATCGAGAACTTTCGCATTCCAGGTTTTTTCCAGATTGCGCTGCTGAACCGGCGAAAGTGCGCAATCCATGACCACGATGTCGGCTTCGAAGCTTTTGACCAGACCGGAGACCTCTTCAACTTTGCCCTTACCGAGATAGGTCGCCGGCCGCAGCGCATTGAGCATGACGACGCCGGATTGCTCGACGGTAAGGTCGATCGCGCGGGCAAGGCCGATCGCTTCGTCGAGCTTTGCCGCAGGAGAGCGCTCCCTGGCGTCGAGAGTTGGCCTGCGCAAAATTGGTTCGATCACGAGGGCGCGGCCGGTTTCGATTCCCCGACCACGTTTATCCGCTTTGCGTCTGGCGGATTGACGCGGCGCCAATGAACGCTTGTCGCGGCGACGTGGCTCCAATCGAAGCTATTCCCCGGGCGGCGCTTCCTCGGCGCCTTCAAAGAGCTGCACCGGATGACCCGGCATGATGGTGGAAATAGCGTGTTTGTAGACGAGTTGGGAATGGCCATCGCGGCGCAACAGCACGCAGAAATTATCGAACCACGTGACGACGCCCTGCAGCTTTACGCCGTTCACCAGGAAAATGGTGAGTGGAATTTTGTTTTTGCGGACGTGGTTGAGAAAAGTGTCTTGAAGGTTTTGTGCGCGGTCGGCTGCCATGGCCTTTGTTTCCGTTCTTGTGCCGCGGGCCCCTGCCCCGCGGCTATTTTTGGCCTTTTCCGAGCTTTGTTAGCCTCTGCTTGCGATCCCGCAGACCAGAACACCATGTCCCGGGACGACCATTAGAAGGCGGCCCGAACAGCTATGCAAGCCCAACTTGCAGGCGATCGGTCTATCCGGCCTCGGCAAACAGGTGGTAGGCACGCCGAAGGGCCGTTGCCACAGGACCAGGCTTGCCGTCACCGATTGTCCGGCCGTCAACTCGCACGACGGGTAACACGATCTGGCTCGCCGAAGTAATGAAGGCCTCCCGCGCTCCGTATGCCTCTTCGATCGTGAATGCCCGCTCCTCCACCTGAAGTCCCTTGGCCTTGACCGCTTCGAATAGAACGGTGCGCGTAATTCCGCGCAAAATCGCGTGGTCGGCATGCCGGGTGACCAGTTTCCCATCGGCGGTGACAATCCAGACATTAGCGGAAGAGGCCTCCATCACCACGCCATCCTTGTCGACGAACCATGCGTCTCGTGCGCCCTGCTCGAGCGCCGCTTGCCGCGCCAGTACGTTCGGCAACAATCCGATCGTCTTGATATCGACGCGACCCCAGCGGTTATCCGACATTGTGATTACGGCAATGCCTTGCTCGGCGAGAGCCTCATTGCGTACCCGGTTCAGCGCGCGCGCCGTAATCACGAGGCTCGCCGGTATTTGCGCCGACGGGAACGCGTGGTCACGACGCGCTACGCCGCGCGTTATTTGCAGGTAAACGATGCCGTAGCCGATCCGATTGCGCGCGACCACTTCGTGGAGGACTACGCTGAGCGCGCGCGCTGACATCGGCATTCGAATGCGCAACTCGCCAAGTGAACGCTTGAGCCGGTCGACGTGCCGCCGCTCTTCGATCAGGCGCCCGCCCCGCACTTCGCACACTTCATAGACGCCGTCGGCGAACTGGTAGCCGCGATCCTCCACGTGAACTTTGGCGTCATGGAACGGCAGATAGCGGCCATTGAGGTAGGCGATGCGGGACATCGGCGTCAGGGGATCAGGGATTACGGATCACAGGATCGGCATTATAGGCGATCAAGCAGAACCTTTTCTGGCTTGATAGTGATGCCTGCTCTCAGTCAATCCCGAGAGCTTTGAGCTTGCGATGCAGCGCCGAGCGTTCCATCCCGACGAATTCGGCGGTACGGGAAATGTTGCCGCCGAAACGATTGATCTGCGCTAACAGATATTCGCGTTCGAAAACTTCGCGCGCTTCGCGTAGCGCCAAGCTCATCAAGTGTTCGCCGCCATTGCCGTTCGGCATATTCGGGATCATTGAGCCGACGTCTTGCGGGAGCATCGAGGCGGTAATCACCGCCTCCGGGTCGCCACCGGCTAAAATCATCAGGCGCTCTACGTTGTTCCGAAGCTGGCGGACATTTCCTGGCCAGTCGTGCGACTGCAACACCGCGAGTGCATCAGCGCCCACCGTACGCTTGGGCAGCCCGGTCATCTGCGAAATCTGCGTCATGAAATATTCGACGAGTTCAGGGATGTCCTCGCGCCGCTCGGCCAGTCCAGGCACCTTGATCGGCACGACCGAGAGCCGATGATAGAGGTCTTCGCGGAATTTACCTGCAGCGATATCCGCCTCGATATGGCGACTGGTCGAGGACACGATGCGCACGTCAACGGTTACCTTGGTGCTGCCGCCTACACGTTGGAACGTCTGATCGACCAGAACACGGAGGATCTTGTTCTGGGTTTCGCGCGGCATGTCGGCGATCTCGTCGATGAACAACGTACCCCCATGGGCTTCCTCCAGCGCCCCGACCTTGCGGCTGGTCGTGCCATTGCCCCCTTCGATCCCGAACAATTCCGTTTCCATATATTCGGGCGTGATAGCGGCAGCGTTGATCACGACGAAAGGTGAATTGGCGCGCGCGGAATGAGCGTGAATCGTTCGTGCGGCAAGCTCTTTACCGCTGCCCGACGGACCCACGATGAGGACCCGACTGTTGGTCGGCGAGACTTTCTCGATCGTCTGGCGCAACTGGTTGATCGCCGGGGAATGCCCGACCAGCGTCGCGGCGAGCGGAGCGAGCTGCTTGAGCTGCCGCACCTCGCGTTTAAGCCGCGAATTCTCAAGGGCGCGGTCAGCGACCAGCAGCAATCGATCGGCCTTGAACGGCTTCTCGATGAAGTCGTAGGCGCCGCGCTTGATCGCGGAGACCGCGGTCTCGATGTTGCCATGACCAGAGATCATGACGATCGGCAGTTCTGGGTGCTGCTGCTTGAGACTATCGAGCAATTGCAAACCATCGAGGCGGCTGCCCTGCAGCCAGATGTCGAGAAAGACGAGATTGGGCCGCCGAGCGACCACGGCGGCGAGCGCGTCGTCGCTGTCACGTGCCGTGCGTGTGCCGTGGCCTTCATCCTGAAGGATGCCCGCGACGAGTTCGCGGATGTCGGCTTCGTCGTCAACGATCAGGATATCGGATGCCATGTGTGTCGCCTTATCCTGAAGAAACTCATTCGGCTGCTGCACGCGATTCGATAGGCAGCTCCCGTTCGGCCGCCGCCGCTATCTGTTCGGCGCTAAAGCGCAGTTGCATCCAGGCGCCGCGCGCACCGGGCGTGCTTTCCGAAGCGTCGCGTAGTTCCAGCCATCCGCCATGCTCCTCGAGAATACGGCCGACGATGGCGAGACCAAGCCCGGTGCCCTTCTCTCGGGTGGTGACGTAGGGTTCGAGCAAGCGCGAGCGGTTTTCCTTGGGCAAGCCAACGCCGTTATCGACGACGTCAATCAGGACATCTTTGCCTTCCCGTCTGGCCCGCACCGCGATATGGCCGCGCCCCAACTCGGCGGGCGGGATGGCGGCAATAGCCTCGGTCGCATTCTTGACGATGTTGGTCAACGCTTGCGAAATGAGGCGCCGGTCGAAGCGCGCCGGCATGATTTCCGCTTCAAGCTCGACAGTGAAGTCGATATCCGGATGGGCGACGCGAAGCAGGAACACCACTTGCCTAACCGTATCGGCAAGGTCCTGATCGGCGAGCACGGCCTTTGGCATGCGCGCGAAGCGCGAAAATTCGTCCACCATGCGTTTGATGTCGTCGACTTGGCGAACGATCGTTTCAGTGCATTGTTCGAACACCGCCGGGTCGTCGGAGATCGATTTACTGTATTTGCGACGCAGCCGTTCGGCCGAGAGCTGGATAGGCGTAAGCGGGTTTTTGATCTCGTGCGCAATGCGCCGCGCAATATCGGCCCATGCTGAAGAGCGTTGCGCCGAAACCAGTTCGGTTATGTCATCGATCGTGATTACATAGCCGTGCTCGGCTTCGGCGGCCTGCTCGCTGGTTACACGCACCGAATAGTTTCGCTCTTGTCCATCGCGCGTAACCGCGATTTGTTTTTGAACAAGACGCTGATTTCCTAGCCGCGCAGCCTCGAATATCTCCCCAAGTTCGGGAGCGACCTGCCCGAGCGGTTTGCCCAAGACATCGGTTTCCGAACGGCCTATCAGGCGCTCGGCTGACCGGTTCAAGATGGAAATAGCGCCGTTGGCATTGACGCCTATGACTCCCGCACTCGCGCCTGCAAGCACGGCTTCCGTGAACCGACGCCTGCTATCGATCAGGTCACGCGCGCGGATGATATCTTCATGCTGAGTGCGCAATTCCTGCGTCATTTTGTTGAACGTTTCCCCTAACCGCGCGAGATCGCCTTCCGAACGGCGCACCGGAACTCGGATGTTCAAATTCCCGGTCGACACCACATTGGCGGCGCCGATCAGGCGACGAATTGGAGCAACGAGGCGATTGGCAAAATCCAGTCCGATCCAAGCCGAGGACAGCAGCACGATCAGCGCGATGACCGCGAACATCATGCCGAACGCAACCTGGATACCGAGCCGGCGCGCCTCGAGATTGGCAAACTCGCCGACGCTGTCCTGCGTGGCACGCAGTTGCGCCACGACCCTCGGATCGAGAATTCTTGCGGCGTAAAGATACATATTCTCGTAGCCGCGGAGCTTGACTACGGCGGCGACATGGTTGTCTTCGGGGAGCAAGGCAACGCGTGGCTCTGTTTCATTAATCTCGGCGAGCAGATCGGCGCTTGGCAGCACGATCTTCTTGTCGACGGTCGCTCCGGCCCGATCGACCGTTGACCCGTCTGCATTGACCAGCAAGGCGGCAGACAGATTGCGACCGGCAGCCTGCGCGCTGATGATTTTCTGGAATTGATCACGATCAGAATCGAAGATCTGTTTGGCGCGGCCGAGATCATAAGCCATTGCCAGGAGATCGCCTCTTATCGCGTCGGCGTGCTCGCTCACATAAGCATTGGCGACAGTTAGCGATTGCTCGATCATCGCGCGCGTGCGCGTCGTAAAGAAGCGGTCAAGTCCGCGATCGAGCGTTGTGCTGGCGACAACGGAGACGAGCACCGTCGGCACCGCCGCTATCACCGCGAACAGGCCGACGATTTGGACGTGAAGTCGCGATCCCGCCCGGCCGCGACGGCGCGCCTGCACGACTTTCCACACCTCGCGCCCGATGATGCCGAGCAGCAACAAGCCGGTAATGGCATTGCCGAGGAGGAGCTCGACGACAACCTCATGGACCGGCGCAATAGGCGTCAGTCCCGCCAGTACCAAAAACGTGGCGGTCGCGGACAGCAGCGCTATGCCGACGGCCCATGCGCCGATCAGGCGCGAAGCCAAGGGCACCGGGGTGCCGCTTGCCGGGTCAAGCGCGGCAACTTGGTCAACAGTCGCCATGATCAAAAAGGACCGGAACCTGCCCCCAGGGGTGGAAAATCAAGCGGTGAAAGGTCGAGCGGATGAGCCATGAAAGCCGCGCACCCACCCGGCCCCAGTGATGCTTTTATACAACAATGTTGCCGGATTGCGACTATAACTAGGCGGAACCGGCAGGGCCGGTCAAAAAGAACCAGTTGGCGCGCTCAGCTGCTGCCGGTGCGATAGATTTGGATGTCCAAGTCGCGGATTTTCTTACGCAAAGTGTTCCGATTTACCCCCAATAGATCGGCGGCGCGGATCTGGTTGCCACGGGTTGCGGCGAGTGCAGCGGAGACCAGCGGGCCTTCGACCTCGCGCAGTATGCGATGGTACAGGCCGGGCGGCGGCAATTCGCCATCGAAGCCCGCAAAATAGCGCGCAAGGTGGCGCTCTACCGCGTTGGAGAGATGCTCATCTTCGCCGTGGCTTTCGCCAGGAGCCGCCAAAGCCGGTTGGGACAATTCGGCATCCACCACACTCGCGGTAATGGTCTCTTGGGGATAGAGCGCAGCGAGCCGACGCGCCAGATTTTCAAGTTCGCGCACATTGCCGGGCCAGCGGTGACGCTTAAGGCGATCGAGAGCCGCCTGATCGATCTGCTTCGGCGGCAGGCCCTCGCGTTCCACCAAAGCGAAAAAATGCCGGATCAGATCAGGAATGTCCTCGCTGCGTTCGCGTAACGGAGGCAAACGCAGAGGCACGACATTGAGCCGGAAAAACAGATCTTCGCGGAACAGGCCCTGCTGAATGAGCTGCCGAAGATCTTTGTTGGTTGCGGCGATGATGCGCACATCAGCCTTGATCGGCGTACGGCCGCCTACTGTCGTGTATTCGCCCTGCTGCAACACCCGCAGGAGGCGCGTTTGCGCTTCCATCGGCATATCGCCGATTTCATCCAGAAAGAGCGTACCGCCCTCTGCTTGTTCGAAACGGCCTGAGCTGCGGGTATTCGCTCCAGTGAAAGCGCCCTTCTCGTGGCCGAACAATTCGGATTCGATGAGGTCGCGTGGAATCGCCGCCATGTTGATTGCGACGAACGGTCCGCTGCGCCGTTTGCCGTAGTCATGCAGAGCACGAGCTACCAGTTCCTTTCCGGTCCCGGATTCGCCGGAAATCATCACGGTCAAATCGGTCTGCATCAAACGCGCGAGCACTCGATAAATTTCCTGCATCGCCGGCGAGCGGCCAACGAGCGGGATCGACTCGAACTCTTCCGATTTCGCCACGGGCCGTGGCTTTTCCTTCGGTTCTGACATGGCGCGGCCGACGATCGCGATCAGTTCCTTGAGATCGAATGGCTTCGGCAGATACTCGTAAGCGCCGCCCTCGGAGGCGCGAATGGCGGTCATGAACGTGTTCTGCGCGCTCATGACGATGATTGGGAGTTCCGGCCGTGCTTTTTTGATGCGCGGCAACAGGTCGAACGCGTTCTCATCCGGCAGCAGAACGTCGCTGATGATCAGATCGCCATCGCCTTGACTGATCCAACGCCAGAGCGTCGCGGCATTGCCGGTAGAACGGACTTCGTAACCGGCGCGCGACAGCGCCTGGTTGAGAACGGTCCGGATCGCCGCATCGTCATCCGCGACGAGGATGCTTCCTTCAGGCATCAACGTTTTCCTTGCGCTGGAACGCGGCTGCCCGGTTGGCCGCTTTCGCCGCTCGATGTCGCGGCAAATTTCGGCATGAGGATGCGAAAAACGGTGTGTCGTGGCTGCGACTCGCATTCGACGATGCCACCGTGATCGCCGACGATTTTCGCGACCAGTGCAAGCCCAAGCCCGGAACCGGTCGGTTTGGTAGTCACGAACGGATCGAATAGATGGGGCATGAGCTCTTCGGGAACGCCCGGCCCGTTATCCCTGACACAGAATTCGAGCGGCAGCGAAACGCGCGCATTCGCGCCGGGCAGTGACAGCCGCACGCCGGGGCGGAACGCAGTTGAAAGCGCGATCTCGCCGCCATTTGCAGTTTCGCCGATCGCTTCGGCGGCATTCTTGAGGAGATTCAAGAACACCTGAACGAGGTGGTCGCGATTGGCGAGGACTGGCGGCAGTGAGGGGTCGTAGTCCTCCACGAATTTGACGTGCCGAGCGAAGCCCGATTGAGCGAGACGCTTCACGTGATCGAGCACAACGTGAATATTGATCGGTTCGCGTTCAACCGGGCGCTCGTCGCTGAACACTTCCATGCGATCCACAAGCTTGACGATACGATCGGCTTCTTCGCAAATGAGCCGAGTGAGGCCGCGATCGTCATCGCCGACCGACTGCTCGAGCAGTTGTGCCGCGCCGCGAATGCCGGACAGCGGGTTTTTGATTTCATGGGCGAGCATAGCCGCAAGCGCGATTACCGAACGGGCCGCGCCGCGATGCGTGAGCTGGCGATCCATCTTGTCGGCGATGGTGCGCTCTTGCAGCATCACGACGACGTATTCCGGCTGTTCGGGCAGCGGCGCTACATGCAGGTCCACCAGACGGTCGCCTGGATTGCGCGGCGTGCCGAGATCGACCTTGTATTCATTGACGGCCGCACCGCGTCTGCGCACTTGCTCGACCAGCAAAAGGAGCGGACTGCCGAACGGCACCAGTTCGGCGAGTTGATGACGACGCAATAGCGGCAGCGAAACCTCAAAGAAGGCTTCGGCCGCAGCATTGGCGTCGACCACTTTCCCATCGGCGGCTACAACGATGACGGGGTGTGGCAAGGCATTGAGCACCGCATCGGCCGTGGTAGCGGCAAAGAGCGGCTCAACCGCGCTCATGACACTGATCCGCGCGGCGGCCTTGGTCTGGCCAAAAGTAGAATCCACGTTCTGCCATAGACTTAGGCCAGGTTTTGTATGTTATGCACACGAATTAGGCGTCTCCGACGATTTGCATATAGTTTAGCCAAATTCGGGGTCGACGCAAGTGCTGCACTGCAATATCGGCACTTTGCACCGGATAAGTTCAGGCCAATTCAGGCGGCAAGCATTCGCCCGCGGCCCGACATGCGGTAAAGCCAAAGCGTAGCGGAGCAAAGGTTTTATGAGCGACAGTGTTGCGGCCGTGGTCGTGGCGGCAGGGCGCGGCGAGCGGGCTGGAGGTGACCTTCCCAAGCAATTTCGGCCGATTGCCGGTGAGCCGATGATCCGCTTAGCGTTGAATGCCTTTCTTGGGCATCCGGCGATCGACTTCGTCCAGTCTGTCATCAGTCCAAGTGACGAGAAACTGTACGGGCAAGCAGTTGCGGGACTAGAAAACCTGCTCCCGCCGGTCGCCGGTGGCGCCACGCGACAGGCATCCGTGCGTGCGGGGCTGGAAGCACTTGTCGCCCGCGCGCCAGGTCTCGTGCTTGTGCATGACGCGGCGCGCCCTTTTGCCAGCGTGGGATTGATCGATCGGGCGATTGCAGCCGGCCGCTCGACCGGAGCCGCGATACCGGGGATCGCCCCGGCGGACACAGTCAAAACTATTGACGATCACGCCTTGGTAGCTGAGACGCTCGACCGCAGCCGATTGCGAATTGTGCAAACGCCACAGGCGTTTTCTTACGAGCCGATCCTTAAGGCCCATCGGCAGGCGGCTGCCGCCCAGCGTGAAGATTTCACCGATGATGCGGCCCTTGCCGAATGGGCCGGTCAGCGCGTCAGCGTCTTTGAAGGCGAGGCCGCCAATGTGAAAGTGACAACCAACGACGATTTTGCGCGCGCCGAGCTTTCACGCTTTTCAGCATTGGCCGACGTGCGAACCGGCAACGGTTTTGACGTGCACGCCTTCGCCGACGGCGATCACGTCATGCTGGGTGGCGTTTGTATTCCGCATTCGCATGGCGTGACTGGCCATTCCGATGCCGATGTGGCCTTGCATGCACTGGTCGACGCCATTCTCGGTGCGCTCGCCGAAGGCGATATAGGCACGCATTTCCCACCGAGCGATCCGCAATGGCGGGGCGCTGCATCGGATCGTTTCCTCGATTTTGCCTGCAAGCGCGTTCGCGCGCGCGGCGGCGTGACCGCCCATCTTGACGTCACCATCGTCTGCGAGGCGCCACGGATTTCACCGCACCGCGATGCCATGCGCGCGCGCATCGCGGCTATCGCACGCGTTCCGTTGGACCGCGTCGCGGTCAAAGCGACCACCAGTGAAAAACTTGGTTTCGCCGGCCGCGGAGAAGGAATTTTTGCCATGGCGACCGCCACGATCCGGTTGCCGTGGAGCGGCGGATGAGCAGGCTAAATCTGCACGCCTCGGCAAAACGGGTGCTCGATCTATGTCGCGCACGCGGCATGCGTATTGCAACTGCCGAATCCTGCACGGGCGGACTCGTCGCCGGCGCGCTCACTGCAATCGCCGGATCTTCGGATGTGGTCGAATCCGGTTTTGTGACCTATTCGAACGCCGCAAAACAAAAGCTGCTTGGAGTGCCCGCCGCTACCCTTTTTCGTTATGGAGCCGTGAGTGGTGAGACTGCCGCCGCAATGGCCAAGGGTGCACTGAGACGATCGGGCGCCGATTTAGCGGTGTCGGTCACCGGCATTGCCGGTCCGAGCGGCGGCTCGAAAGAAAAGCCTGTGGGCCTCGTTTACTTCACGGCAGTAAGCCGTGACGGAACGATGCTGGGGCGGCGACGCCTGTTCGGAAATATCGGCCGTCGCCGGGTGCGCGAACGGTCGGTGGCCGAAGCGCTTGCACTCTTGGTCCGGGCCGCCAAACAAGGGTGAGCTCAACCAGCGCTGGTTAGGCTGATCTCGTCCGATAGATCTGATCGGCACGGCGTTCAAATGCCGCCGAAAAACGTCGAAAGGCGGCATCGAACATAGCCCCCATGAGAAGGCCCAGGGTGCGGCTACGAAATTCATAGCTGATGAAAAATTCTACGTCGCAGGCCCCCTGCTCCGCCGGATGGAATCGCCAGCGGTTGTTCATTTTTCGAAACGGGCCCTCGAGATATTCAACCAGTATCTCAAGCTCTTTGCGATCCAGCGTGACCCGGTTGGTGAACGTCTCGTAGATCAACTTATAAGCAACGGTCATGTCGGCGACGACGATTTGTCGGCCCTCTGTATCGGTCGAGCGGCTGCGCACCTTCAGCCCCCGGCACAGCGGCACGAATTCCGGATAGCGCTTGACGTCGGCGACCAGGTCGAACATGTCGGATGCGGAATGCTGTACATGCCGCTTGGTCGAGAACTGCGGCATCGTTAACGCGTTCGCAGCGCCTTCAGCCGGGCAAAATCGTCGCCCGCATGGTGGGACGACCGCGTCAGGGGGCTTGCCGAAACCAACGCAAAACCCTTGGCGCGAGCAATTGCCGCCAACTCGTCAAATTCATCCGGCGGTACGAAGCGCATCACCGGATGATGCTTGAGGGAAGGTTGCAGGTATTGCCCGATGGTGAGGAAATCAACGTCGGCGGCGCGCAGATCATCCATAACTTGCAGGATTTCATTACGGTGCTCGCCAAGTCCGACCATGATCCCGGACTTGGTGAAAATTCCCGGATCGATTTCTTTGGCACGCTGAAGCAGGCGAACGGATGCGAAATAACGCGCTCCCGGCCTGACAGTGACGTATTTGGAGGGCACCGTCTCAAGATTGTGGTTGAAGACATCGGGCCGCGCGGCCACCACCGTTTCAGCCGCGGCGTCCTTGCGGAGAAAATCCGGCGTCAACACCTCGATCGTGGTATTGCTACAGCGGGCCCGAATGGCGCGAATGACCGCCGCAAAACACGCGGCTCCGCCGTCGCCGAGATCGTCGCGATCCACTGACGTCACGACCACATGCGTAAGGCCGAGCTTATGCGTCGCTTCGGCCACATGCTCCGGTTCGGCCGGATCGAGCGGGCCAGGCAAGCCAGTCCTGACGTTGCAGAACGCGCATGCGCGGGTGCATGTATCGCCCATGATCATGAACGTGGCGTGCTTCTTGTCCCAGCATTCGCCGATGTTCGGACAACTAGCCTCCTCGCATACGGTGTGCAGGTTGTTGGCGCGGACGATTTCACGTGTATCGATGTAGCCTCTCGAGACCGGCGCCTTGACACGAATCCAATCGGGCTTGGCTAGGACAGGCTGATCCGGCCGATGCGCCTTTTCCGGGTGACGCGGACGGCGCGACTGAGCAACGGTATCGATCAATACGGCCATCGCAGTCGGAAGCCTTTGTGCGGTAAGCGGCCCGCGCTGCATACTTACGGTGGCGCACCGACTGCTGCAAGGCGTCGATGGCGAGCGGCTGATGAAACGGATGTTAATGTTTTTCCTGGTCTTTTCGGCTCCCCCGCGAGTTCGATCAAGCCGGTCCCAGGGTTGACCGCTTAGATGTTGAGCACCCGTCCGTAGGCATCCAACACCGCCTCTTTCATCATTTCCGACAGTGTCGGATGCGGAAAGACGGTGTGCATAAGCTCTTCCTCGGTGGTCTCGAGATTCATGGCGATAACATAGCCTTGGATCAATTCCGTCACCTCGGCGCCGACCATATGCGCGCCGAGGAGTTGATCTGCCTTTTTGTCGAAAATGACTTTGACCAGGCCTTGATCTTCGCCGAGCGCAATGGCCTTGCCGTTGCCGACAAACGGAAAGCGCCCGACGCGGATGTCGAGCTTCTTCTCCTTGGCGGCTTGCTCGGTCAGTCCCACCGAAGCGATCTGCGGCGAGCAATAGGTGCAGCCAGGAATGAGAAGCTTGTTCATGGGATGGGGATGCAGGCCCTTGATCGCTTCGATGCAAATCACGCCTTCATGCTCGGCTTTGTGCGCCAACAGCGGCGGACCGGCAACGTCACCGATCGCGTAGATCCCGGGTACATTGGTCTTGCACATCCCATCGATAACGATGGCGCCACGGTCGGTTTTCACGCCGAACTTTTCCAGTCCGAGATTTTCGATATTGCCGACGACCCCGACGGCGGAAATGACGCGCTCCACGGTGAGCGTTTGCGTGCCGCCCTTGCCGTCGTTGATCGTAGCCGTGACGGATTCGCTCTTCTTGTCGAGCTTCGTCACTTTGGCGTCGGTGAAGATCTTGATGCCCTGTTTTTCGAAGCTCTTGCGCGCGAAGGCGGCGATTTCGGCGTCTTCGACCGGCAGAATTTGCGGCAGTACCTCGACAAGGGTCACGTCCGCGCCAAGCGTGCGATAGAACGAAGCGAATTCAACGCCGATCGCGCCCGAACCAACGACCAAAATCGATTTCGGGATACGGTCCGGCACCATGGCTTCGAAATAGGTCCAGACAAGTTTCTTGTCGGGTTCAAGGCCCGGCAGGACCCGCGGCCGCGCGCCCGTTGCGAGGATGATGTGCTTGGTTGTGTAGGTTGCCGGCCCGAGTGCACCCTTGGGCGCCTCGCTTCGGCTCTGCTTCACTGTCACTTTGCCCGGCGCATCAATCGTTGCTTCGCCCCAGATGACGGCGACCTTGTTCTTCTTCATTAGAAAACCGACGCCGTCGTTGAGCCGTTTTGAGACAGCGCGTGAACGCTTGACCACCGCGCCAGGGTCGTAGGTCACCTGGCCGGCAGAGAGGCCGTAATCTTTGGCGTGCTGGAGATAGTGCAAAATCTCGGCCGAGCGTAAGAGCGCCTTGGTCGGGATGCAGCCCCAATTGAGGCAGATGCCGCCGAGATAATCGCGCTCGACGATCGCTGTTGTAAGGCCGAGCTGTGCGGCGCGGATGGCCGTGACATAGCCACCGGGTCCGGAACCGATGATGATGATATCGAACTCGTTGTCAGCCATTCATTCCTCACCGAAACGCGACTTTACTGCACCACCGCACCTTAGTGATCAGCTGCACTGTTGTCGCACGCAACATGGTATTACCCCAATGATTTAAACATGCGCGCATGGATTGAACCACGCCCTGCGCTAGGGCGTAGCGGGAAGCATCATTCGGCAACCGGTTTAAAGTTGCCGTCAGTACCCAGTCGCTCCAAAACACCGGAACGGACATCGAAAAAGCAGGCGTGGAGCTTGAGGTTGCCGGCGCCGACCGCGCTCGCAATCCATGGGAAGGTCATCAGATTGTCGAGCGAAAGCCGGACCGATTCATGCTCGCAAATATCTTGTCGGTGTTCCGGCGACGCCTTCATGGCGCGCGCCCGCGCCGGTTCGGCGATGCGCACCCATTGGCCAACAAAGTCGGAAACTTCCCCCGGCGGGCCATTTAGGAGCGCCTGTATGCCGCCGCACATTGCGTGCCCCAATATGATGATGTGCGGGACCTTCAGCGCGCGAACTGCAAATTCTATCGCCGCGCTTATCCCGTGCGGCTGGCCGTCGGGCCCGTAAGGCGGCACAAGATTGGCCACATTGCGGATGATGAATAGCTCGCCGGGGGCAGCGTTAAAAACCATTTGCGGATCGGTCCGGCTATCCGAGCAACCGATCACGAGCGCGCGGGGCTTTTGTCCGAATTTGCTCAATGCATCGAATCGGGCCCGCTCGTTGTGCCAGGTGCCGGCACGAAAGCGGTGATAGCCGGCAATGAAATCGTCCATCTCGGGCGCCATCCTGCTTCTGCTTCGCCGCGTCATTCGCACGCGATATAAATCGATGCAACGAGGAGCGTTCGCAATGGCCGACCTTGGCGTTTACAGCAGCATCGGCGTGCGCAGCGCCGCGGATGAATTATTTCGAAGATTCGAGCAAGCAAGAGCTTGCCGCCTCGCGGTCATCTGGAGCACGGCGCCGATGCTGGTGGCGCGCATCGAAGCTGGCGAAGCCGCGGACGTGCTCATCCTCAGCCGCGCCGGCATCGACACGCTGCGCAAAACAGGAAAGATTGCGCCAGGTTCTGACGTTACGCTTGCCGGCTCTGGCGTTGCCATCGCAGTCAAGGCTGGTGCGCCCAAGCCTGACATTTCAACTCCTGAAGCGCTCAAGGCAACGCTGCTGAGGGCTAAATCCATCGCCTACAGCGAACCATCGGCCGGCGGCGCGAGCGGCGTCTATTTCGCCAAGCTGCTCGAGCGCATGGGCATTGCCGAACAGATGAAAGCCAAGACCAAATATCCGCCTGCGGGTGGGTTCTCGGGTGAGCTGCTCTTGACCGGCGAGGCCGAACTTGCCGTCCAGCAGAAACCCGAATTGCTGTATGTGGCTGGAACGGAAATCGTGGGCATGCTGCCTGGCGATCTCAATATGGTCACGGAATTCGCCGCCTGCATCATGGCGGGGAGCAAACAGGCCGAGACGGGCAAGGCGTTGATCGAGAGTTTGCGGTCGTCCGAGGCGGCGGCCGTTTTCAGTTCCAAAGGTCTCGAGCCGCGCTAGCGCCCGTTTCGCAAACTCACACCAGCATCATGACCGGATTTTCCATCAGCGCTTTGAAGGCGCCGATCAGTTCGGCGCCGAGCGCCCCGTCGACGGCGCGATGGTCGCAGGACAGCGTCACGCTCATCATATGGGCCGCTTCGATCTTGCCGTTGTGCACCACTGCGCGCTCTTCGCCAGTGCCGACCGCCAGAATTGTTGCATGAGGCGGATTGATGACTGCGGTGAAATCCTTGATGCCGTACATCCCGAGATTCGACACTGCTGTGGTGCCGCCCTGATATTCGTGCGGCTTGAGCTTGCGAGTGCGTGCCCGCACCGCAAGCTCGCGCATCTCGTTGGAGATAACTGAAAGGGATTTGCTCTCGGCGCTGCGGATGATCGGCGTGATTAGTCCGTTCGGCATCGCAACCGCGACGCCGACATCGGAATGCTTGTGCTTGAGCATGCCGGCTTCGGTCCAACTTACATTGGCGTCGGGCACGCGCTGAAGCGCGAGCGCCAGCGCTTTGATGGCAAAGTCGTTGACCGAGAGCTTGTAGGCGGGCCTACCGTTCTTGTCCTTCGGCGCGACGGCGTTGATCTCCTCGCGTGCGTCCAGAAGCTTGCCGATATCGCAATCGACCGTGAGATAAAAATGCGGGATGGTCTGCACCGAAGCAGTGAGCCGCGCCGCGATTGTGCGCCGCATACCGTCGTGCGGGACGACTTCGTAGCTGCCGTCCTCATAGAGCGCGCGGACCTGCTGGTCGCTCATTGCCGGCGCGATCATTGGCGCCGCTCCTGGCGCGGCCGGTGCCCCGGGCGGTGTCCACAAACCACGCCCTTCTCGCGCCGCCGTCACGTCACGGGCGATAATGCGGCCATGCGGGCCGGATCCCTCGATGCGGCCAATTTCGATCCCCGCCTCTTTGGCGAGGCGGCGCGCCAGGGGCGACGCAAAAATACGCGCGCCGGCGCCATCACCGAGACCACGGCCGTTGGAACGCGCGGCCTCGCCCGAGCCTGGTCGTTGTGGCGTCGGCGCCGGCGGTGGAGCTCTCGCTTCCATCGGCGTCGCCACGGTCGGCGGTGCGGGCTTCGGCTTGGTTTCGACTGCGCTCGGTGCCTTCGCCGCGGGGCCAGATTTTGCCGCCGCGGCAGCCGCTGCCTTCACGTCCTCGCCTTCCTGCGCGAGCACCGCAATCAACTGATTAACAGGGACGTCATTGGTGCCTTCGGGCACCACGATCTTCGCCAGCGTGCCGTCCTCGATAGCCTCATATTCCATCGTCGCCTTGTCAGTCTCGATCTCGGCAATGACATCGCCGGTCTTGATCTGATCGCCCTCTTTCTTGAGCCACTTGGCAAGGTTGCCCTTCTCCATCGTGGGCGACAGCGCGGGCATCAGGATGTTAACGGGCATGGCGCGCCAAGTTCACCGTTTGAGGGCTTATCGGTAGGAGGCCGCTTTGACCGCCTCGACGATTTCGGCGATCGAAGGCAGCGCGAGCTTTTCCAAATTCGCCGCATAGGGCATCGGCACGTCCTTGCCGCAAACCCGGGTCACCGGCGCATCGAGATAGTCGAATGCCTTCTCGCTGATCCGCGCGGCGATTTCGGACCCGACGCCCGACTGCTTCCAGCCTTCCTCGACAGTGACGAGGCGGCCGGTCTTCTTTACCGATTTCACGATCGTATCGGAATCCATCGGTTTGAGCGTTCGCAGATCGATGACTTCGGCCTCGATGTTCTCTTTGGTGAGCTCCTCGGCAGCTTTCAGGGCATAGGTCATGCCCATAGACCAGGCGACGATCGTGACGTCCTTGCCAGGTCGAACGATCCGGGCGCGCCCGATCGGCAGCACGTAATCGTCAAGCCTCGGGACCTGTGAGGAATGGCCGTAGAGAATCTCGTTTTCGAGGAAAATGACCGGATTGGGATCACGGATCGCCGCCTTGAGCAGCCCCTTGGCGTCCGCGGCGTTCGAAGGGGCAATCACTTTTAGCCCGGGAATGTGTGAGTACCACGCCGAATAGTCCTGACTGTGCTGCGCGGCAACGCGTGAGGCCGGTCCGTTCGGTCCCCGGAACACGATCGAAACAGTAACCTGCCCGCCGGACATGTATTGGGTCTTTGCCGCCGAGTTGATGAGCTGGTCCATCGCCTGCATGGCGAAGTTGAACGTCATGAATTCGACGACCGGCTTCAAACCGGCGAGCGCGGCGCCGACCCCCACACCAGCGAATCCGTGCTCGGTGATCGGTGTGTCGATGACGCGTCGTGCGCCGAATTCGTCCAACAGACCTTGCGTGACCTTGTAGGCGCCCTGGTATTCGGCGACCTCCTCGCCCATCACGAAGACGTCGGGGTCGCGGCGCATTTCCTCGGCCATCGCATCGCGCAGCGCTTCGCGCATGGTCATGGATACGAGCTCGGTGCCGGCGGGAACGTCCGGCTCCGGCATGCGCGCGGTGGAAGGCGGCTGTGCGGTGCCGGTCCTGGCCGGCGCTTCGGCTTTTTTCGGCGACTCGGCTTGCTGAGCGGGCGGCGCGGGCTCCGCGGCTTTCTGCTGCCGCGCCGCTTGCTCGGCCTGGCTCTGCTTGGCCGGCGCGCGCTTGCCATCCTTCAACGCCGCGGCGTCTTCGCCTTCGGCGAGGATCATCGCGATCGGCGTGTTTACGGCTACGTCGGCAGTGCCTTCAGGCACCAAAATCTTGCCGAGCGTGCCTTCGTCGACCGCCTCCACTTCCATGGTGGCTTTGTCAGTTTCGATTTCAGCGATCACATCGCCCGATTTGACCGGATCGCCTTCTTTTTTAAGCCATTTGGCGAGGTTGCCCTTCTCCATCGTCGGCGACAGGGCGGGCATCAACACTTCGGTCGGCATGGCGGCTCACATCGGACGCGGCAATGACATTTCATCAGTGATAGACGTCGGTATAAAGTTCGGAAGGATCAGGCTCGGCGTCGTGTGTAGCAAATTCTGAAGCCTCGTTGACGATCGCGCGCACCGCGGCATCGATCTTTTTCAAGTCGTCCTCGCTCGCCCATTTCTTGTCGAGCAGCCGTCTACGGACTTGCTCGATCGGATCGTGCTCGGTACGGACTTTGTCCACTTCTTCCTTGGTGCGGTATTTGGCCGGATCTGACATCGAATGACCGCGATAACGGTAGGTCAGCATTTCCAATATTGTCGGGCCTTTGCCGGAGCGGCACCACGCAATCGCCTGTTCGGCGGCGGCTTTGACCGCGCGCACGTCCATACCGTCAATCTGTGCGCCCGGAATGTTGAACGAAGCGCCGCGCTTCCAAAGATCCGGCTGCGCCGAGGATCGCGCCACCGATGTGCCCATCGCATAGCGATTGTTTTCGATGACATAGACGACCGGCAGCTTCCACAGCTCGGCCATATTGAAGCTCTCGTAAACCTGGCCCTGATTTGCCGCGCCGTCGCCGAAATAGGTCAAGCAGACATTGTTGTTGCCGCGGTACTTATTGGCGAAGGCGAGCCCGGTGCCCAAGGGCACCTGCGCGCCGACGATGCCATGACCGCCGTAGAATTTCTGCTCCAGCGAGAACATGTGCATCGAGCCGCCTTTGCCTTTGGAATAGCCGCCGCGTCGACCGGTGAGCTCCGCCATGACTCCCTTCGGGTCCATGCCGCAGGCGAGCATATGGCCGTGATCGCGGTAGCCCGTGATCATCTGGTCGCCGTCGCGCATCGCGAGCTTCATGCCCACCACGACTGCTTCTTGCCCGATATACAAATGGCAGAAGCCGCCGATCAGCCCCATGCCGTACATCTGGCCGGCCTTTTCCTCAAACCGGCGGATCAAGAGCATTTGGCGGAGCGCTTGGAGCTCCTGGTCTTTGGAAAATTCCGCAACGGAAGCTTGGTTTGCCGCGAGATCCGCGCTCGGAAGCGATCCTTGCGCGGCGGAAGTCGATTGCTTGGATTGGGCGACAGCCATCATTGTCCTCAACACGTGCGGCGGCACTTATCCCATAGCCGAATTCCCCTAGGCGCGAAAGGCGGCATGGTGATTGCCGGGGACGGCACTGGATCGCCAAATCATTGTTGAAGAAGCTCATTTTGGAACCGGCATGGCCAAGTTCAAGGCCCGCCCGAGGCTTGTTCGCGGCCCGCTCAGGGCTTTGGCGTGGCGCGCGGCAACGGGTCCCTTTTGAGCATCAAAGTTAAACGAACATCTGTCTCTGTTTGTAAAGACTTGCACTGTCAAAGCGCCACATCTCGCGTCTTTGATGACAAAAGCCTTTTTCGGAAAGTGTCAAACCAGAAAGAGCGCTGAATCGCGGCAGCGCTAGCGCCGCTTCCCGTCGCCCTGGTCGATCATTCGCCAAGCACTCGCCGACGATGTGACGCATTTCATCGGCGATGCTGGTCCGCGATATTGCATTGATCGTTCGGCAAGCCGGACAGCGCACCCACAAGAACCAATAGCGCGCCTTAATGGCGGTGCCGATCGTCGGCGAAAAGATCATGGGTGCGCTGATGGCCCGGCGCTCGTTCCAGGCGCCGATCCAGGCGCTCGGCATCCTCGAGCACTTGAGCATCGGTCGCGCGACGGGTCGCGGCCTCCTTCTCCGCAGCTTCGCGGCGCTGATCCTCCATCTTGCGGCGGTTGAAGCCCATGGCCGATGCTCGCCGATACACGCTTGAAGTCAATCGGAGCGACTCGGCCAAGATGTCAACTCGCGGAACCGGGCTAAAGTGATGTCCGCTTTCGGGGGTAAAGCGGACATTGGTTGGGAGGTGCAGCAATTTCTGCTTTTGACCCAAAGCGTACATTGGCCACCTGAATTTGCTGTGATGCACACCGCTCTGGCGGTGTGGTAGGTTCAAGCGTCGGCCTGAGGGAACACATGAGGCGGCGCGAGTTCGTCACGCTAGTCGGTGGTGCGGCGGCATGGCCGCTCGCGGCGCGGGCGCAACAGCCGGTGATCGGTTTCCTCAACGACCTATCATCCGACGCAATCGCAAATCGCTTGGAGGCATTCCGCAAAGGCTTGAGTGAACTTGGCTATGTCGAAGGTCAAAATATAGCGATTGAATTTCGTTGGGCTGAGGGTCGCTATGATCGGTTGCCTGTGATGGCTTCATCGTCAGGTAGCGGTGATCGCCGCGTGCGCTACCCCGTCTGCGGTGGCAGCGAAAGGAGCGACTTCTACCATTCCAATAATATTCGCGGTCGGCGGCGATCCGGTAAAATTCGGGCTCGTCAAGAGCCTTGCGCGTCCGGATGGAAATGCAACCGGGATAAATTTTTTCACCACTGCTCTGGGTCAAAAGCGACTAGGGCTCCTGCACGAGCTTGTGGCGAAGGGAGCGGTGATCGGCTTCCTGGCTAATCCGAGTAATCCGAATACGACACGCGATACCGAAGAGGCCCAGGCGGCAGCCGAGCAACTTGGACACAAATTAGTCACCGTGAAGGCTAGCACGGTGGCCGAAATCGATACGGCGTTCGCGACGCTTGTTCAAGCGAACGTCGGCGGTCTGGTTGTAGACGCCGATGCTTTCTTTGTCGCGCGACGCGTTCAAATCACGACTTTAGCAGCTCGTCACGGAATTCCTGCAATTCATCCAAGTGATGAATTCGTCGCGGTTGGCGGCCTAATGAGTTATGCCAGTAGCATTCCGGATGCTTATCGAAGTATGGGGAACTACACTGCACGGGTTCTCAAAGGCGCAAAACTGGCAGACCTGCCAGTTCTGCAACCCACCAAACTGGAGCTTGCAATCAGCCTCAGCACGGCGAAAGCGCTCGCTCTCACAATTCCACCGGGCGTGCTGGCGATTGCCGACGAAGTGATTGAATGAGGCGGCGCGAGTTCATCACGATTGTGGGTGGCGTTGCTGCCGCCTGGCCGCTCGCGGTACGCGCGCAGCGGGCGGCACTGCCGGTCGTCGCCCTCGTCAACCTTAGGTCGGCCGAGGCGGCCGTGGGGCTTGCTGTTGCGTTTCGTAAAGGCCTCGACGAAGCCGGCTACATCGAGGGCCAAAACGTGACAGTGGAGTACAACTGGCTGGACGG